>Ga0207872_100363_pt1 | contig 29540 bp, 26 predicted proteins | sample Passage260B_FD_187372 | JGI IMG/M metagenome (GOLD analysis project Ga0207872, IMG submission 187372) | Cellulose adapted compost microbial communities from Newby Island Compost Facility, Milpitas, CA, USA - Passage2 60B (SPAdes) (version 2) ...
AACGTTCCGGCCATCCCCCCCGCAACCCGCCGAACACCCCCTTTCGCTAGAGTCCCCAGCTCGACACCTCTCCCCCGCGACCGCAACACCACTCAAAACGCTGCGCGAAACGCACCCCAAAACGCAACCCCAAACGCCACTTCAAACAGCCCCCCACCACGCGGCACCCCCAGACGCCACCCAACACCCTTCGCCTTCCCGCGAGCCTGCCGTACCACCCCCTTCAGCCAACGCAACCACACATCCAACGCTACCCGACTGGCAAACCGCCCTCGCCGCAACCCTTCGCACCCTCCTTGCCCAAGCCGAAACCGCCCCGCCTGCCACACCGCTCTACGCCCAACTGCGCGAACAGTTCGACACCTGCCTCCTGCACACCGCGCTCGACTACACCCACGGCCACAAACAGCGCGCCGCGCAACTTCTGGGCGTCAGCCGCAACGTCTTCGCGCGGAAGTTGGGGCGCCACGAAGATGACGAATAACAGTACAATCGAACCCGTTTCAAACCCGTTTCACACCGAGATTTCGTATGCCCATCATCGCGACCTTCTTTGGTATCCTCGTCCGCATGTGGCATGACGACCATCCACCGCCGAATGCACTCCTTGACAACTGGGCGCGGGCGCAACGGTTCGAACCTTTGGAACGCATCCCCGGAGCCGACCTCGATGATTAAAATCATTCACGCAACCTATCGCGGTAATTACCAAATCGACCTCACCTTCTCTGATGGCCAGCACGGCATCTTGGACGGTAAAGCACTCCTGCAGCGACAAGGCCCTCTGTTGGAGCCGCTGCGTGACGAAACCTATTTTCAGCGCTTTTTCCTCGATGCCGGAGCACTTTGCTGGCCCAATGGCCTCGAACTCTCCCCTGCCACGCTGTACCAAAAAACCGTAACCCCACGCACATTGGCAACGACCTAAGGTACAATCGCCACCTTACCCGCCAACCAAACGGGAAGAGGAGAACCCCATGGACCTCAGCAACAAACCTGCGGATTTACCCACCGTCGAAGAACTCCTTGCGATGCCCGAAGAGGAGTACATGAACGAACGGCAACTCGCGTTCTTCCGCTGGCTGCTCCTCGAAGAAAAGCGCAAACTCATGGAAAACGCGCAACAAACCACGCAGCACCTCGCGGAAGAGAACGTCGCCACCCCGGATTGGACCGACCGCGCCACCATCGAAGAAGAACAGGCGCTCGAACTGCGCGTGCGTGACCGCGAACGCAAACTCATGAAAAAGATCGACGAAGCGCTCAAACGCATCGACGAAGGCACCTACGGCTACTGCGAAGAGACCGGCGAACCCATCGGCCTCAGACGCCTCCTCGCGCGCCCCACCGCCACGCTCTCGATCGAAGCGCAAGAACGCCACGAACGGATGGAAAAACTGCGCGCCGGGTAACCGCCACGCACACTTTTTTCGAGCTGGCGCCTCCCGGTTTCTTCGCCGCAAACCGTTTTGCCCGCACCCATACCCGTTACGCCGATGCAGATCACCCTTCACGACACCCGAACCCGCAGCGACCGCCTTTTCACCCCGGCCGACCCCAACCGCGTCACGCTTTACGTCTGCGGCCCCACCGTCTACAACTACATCCACATCGGCAACGCCCGCCCCGTCGTCGTCTTCGACACCTTCGTGCGCCTCCTGCGCCTGGCCTACCCCACCGTCCGCTACGCGCGCAACATCACCGACGTCGACGACAAAATCAACGCCGCCGCCGCAGCCGAAGGCATCCCCATCCGGCAACTCGCCGAACGCTACGCCCAAGCGTTTCACGAAGACATCGCTCAACTCGGCGCGCTCCTGCCCGACGTCGAACCCTTCGCCACCGACCACATCCCGGAGATGATCGCGCTCATCGAGCGGCTGATCGCCCGCGGCCACGCCTACGAAGCCGAAGGGCACGTCCTCTTCCACGTCCCCTCGGACCCCTCCTACGGCTGCCTCTCCCACCGCCAGCGCGACGAAATGATCGCCGGCGCGCGTGTCGACGTCGCCCCGTACAAAAAAGACCCGGCCGACTTCGTCCTCTGGAAACCCTCCCCGCCCGAACTCCCCGGCTGGGACTCCCCGTGGGGCCGCGGCCGCCCGGGCTGGCACATCGAATGCACCGCGATGATCGCCAAACACCTGGGGCTTCCCATCGACATCCACGGCGGCGGGCAAGACCTCATCTTCCCCCACCACGAAAACGAAATCGCGCAAGGCTGCTGCGCCCACGGCACCAGCGAATACGCCCGCTACTGGATGCACAACGGCTACCTCACCATCGCCGGCGAAAAAATGTCCAAATCGCTCGGCAACTTCCGCACCGTGCGCGAACTCCTCGCCCAATACCCGGGCGAAGTGATCCGCGCCGTGCTCCTTACGGGCCACTACCGCAAACCGCTCGACTTCACCCCCGAAGCGCTCGCGCAAGCCGCGCGCGCGCTCGACCGCCTCTACACCACGCTTGCGCGCACCGCGGAAATCCCGCCCGCCGCGATCGACCTCACCGCGTGGGGTCGCGCTATTGGCCTTACCGAAGCACGCATCACCCAACTCACCCAACGATTCGGCCCCACCCACACCCCGTGGGACGCCACTCAAGGCCCCAACCCCGCCTACCCGGGCCTTTCGCCTCAGGACGCCCACCACCCAAGCGCCTTGACCGCAGAAACCGCCTCAAGCGCCCCCGCTGCAAACCCCGCCCCGCAACTCCTCGGCCTTGGCGCCCACCCAGCGGTCGTTGCCGCGCTGGCGAACGACTGCAACACCCCAGCAGCCCTTGCGGCGCTCCACGAACTCGCCGCAGAACTGCGCGCCCAACCCACGCCGGAGCGCAAAGCCGCGTTCCTGGCCAGCGCCGAACTCCTCGGGCTCCTTTACACCGGCCTACCAGCCTGGCGCCAGGGCCTCCCAGCCCAACCTACTATCGCCACGCCCCACACAGCGGCATCTGGCCAAAGCGAACCCAGTCCCGACGTCCCGGCGCACCCCAACCCGACCACCCCGCCAACCGCGGACACGGGCACCGCGGGTGCTGACCGCACCTGCGCTGCGGGTACTGCGGGCGCTGCCCCTGCTTCTGGCACCCTGACCCAACCACTCACCCCGGAAACCATCGAAGCGCTCATCGCGGAACGGGCCGCCGCCCGCAAAGCGCGCGACTTCGCCCGCGCCGACGCCATTCGCGCGCAACTCCTGGAAGCAGGCATCATCCTCGAAGACACCCCCAGCGGCACTTCGTGGCGGCGGAAAATCTAACCCCTCAACCGCAACCAGCGTTGGCCCCGAAAGCGTACGATCGCCCGGTACATCCACCCATACCCCACCACGAACGCCACCACGCACCCCACCAACACGGGCGTCGACCGCCACCACAACATCGCCGGTAACAGCGAAAAGACCGTCAGCGCCCACAAATAGGGCGAAGTCATCGCATTGCGCCACCACACCCCCACCGGCCCTTCTCCCCCTTCCGTACTCCAGCGCACCAGACGACGAAAGATCAACATATGCAGATGTACCCCATCGGGCTGCATCGGCGACCGCCCCCGGCGCCACTTCCGCCAGATCGAAAAAAGGAGCTCCGTCACCGGATACGCCAGCACCATCACCGCAAACCACGGAGACACCGCATTGTTACGCACCACCAACAGCACCACCGCTTCCGCCACCCAAAAACCGGTCAAATAGGCCCCGCCATCCCCCAAAAAGATCACCCCGCGTGGCCAATTCCAAAACCAGAACCCCAGTAACGCCCCAATGCCGCCCAGCGCCACTGTCAGAACCAACCAATCCCCTACCTGCACCGCCACATACCCCACCGCGGCCAAGATCAACGCCGCACTCATGCTCGCCAACCCGTTGAACCCATCGATCACATTGAACGCATGGGTCACCGCGCCCACCGCCACCACGGTAAAGAGCAACGACACCCACGGCGCTGCCAACCACCCATCCAAACCCGGCACGTCGGTCCGCACCACCTGCGCCCCCACCCACCACCACGCCAACGCCGCAGAAACCAACGCGGCGATCAACCGCCAGCGCGGCGCCACCCGCCGCGTCACATCCTCAGCGAGCCCTGCCGCAAACACCGGCACCCCCGCCACAAGCATCTGCGAAACCCCCGCAGCCACCTCCGCACTCGACCGCCACGCCAGCCACCCGCAGAGCGCCGCCAGCCCCCCCGCCACTGCGACACCGCCGATACGCGCCGCCTGCCACGCGTGGAATTTCTGCACCCCGTTCGCATCATCGCTGGTAAAATGCGCATGCGCATGCTGCCAGCGCACAATCGCCAACGCCACCAACCAACTGACCAAACCGGCAACGGATATCGTCTCCATACCTGCGTATTCTAACAGGGTGCTGAAATCACCTTCATGTCAAGATCCTGACATTATCTACCCTTGAAACAAATAGATCTGGTCGGACAAAGCGTTCTAGGGGCACCTCTGATTTATTCTTCCCTTTGCGCATGAAATCTGCTACTTTACGAACCAGGGAAGCAGCTAGCCTGAGTAGGAGCCCATGATGCAGATATCGGTGCCGGATGCCACGATCATTGTTGTGCCCTCTTCAACGAAGAATCGGGAAAAGAAGCACGATGAAGCGATGCGCCAGACCAAGAAAGGCAACCAGTGGTACTTTGGCATGAAAGCGCACGTCGGGGCCGATGCCAAGAGCGATGCAAAGCGAGCATTCGCGCGAAAGTAGAGCACGCGTTTCACATCGTCAAGAACCTCTTTGGTCTTCGCAAGGGCGTTACAAGGGGCTTGTGAAGAAGACGGCGCAGCTCTTTCTCTTTGCGCTGGCGAACCTTTTTCTCGTCAAGCGGCGACTTTTGGCACAACACGGCCAAATTGCGTCCTGATTCCCGGAAAAAGCCGGGATGAGGGGCGCCAACGCGCGAAAAACGGCGCGAATCGGAGCAAAACACCCGCTTTTGAGCCCGCTTTCGGGATTTACGAAGCTCAGCATCGCACAATCAACTCGCGATGCGGTGGTGGAATAACAAAAATCGATTTGTTTAGGACATCCCTTATGTTTGGCACATTACGCTTTTTCCTGGCTACGCTGGTGGCGCTCAGTCACGCGGGCGTCACGCTGATGGGCAAGTACCACTTGGGCGTACCGGCAGTTGTCGTTTTTTATATCCTCAGCGGATTCGTGGTGACCGGAATGGTTCATAGCTGGGCCGACGCGATTCAGCGGGCGGCATCTGGTTCGGTGTCCCGTGTGAATTGGACCACTCGTCCACCATCGTGGCGCCGCTTTGCGCGGCGCTTCTGGGCGGAGCGGGTGGTGCGCTTGTACCCTCCTTACGCCATTGCGCTTCTTTTGGGGCTGGTGGCGTGGTCCGCCGGGGTTGCCAGTGGTTTTCTGAGCAAAGATACGTGGTGGGGGCAGTGGGTCGCCAATATCACCGTGCTACCCCTTGCGTTCGCCCCGTTCGTATCGAGCCTGAATGGGCTGCAATTGGTTCCGCCTGCGTGGTCGCTGGGCGTGGAGGGAATGTTCTACCTGCTAGCGCCCTGGCTGGTTCTCAGCCCACGGGCATTGTGGGGCGCAGCGCTCTTGAGCCTAGTCTGGCAGATGGCCGTGCACGGCGCAGCGCCGTGGCTTGGGCAATGGAGCGACGCGTTGGGCTATCGGCTTTTTCCTGCCGCGCTCCTCTATTTTGTGATGGGCGCAGCGGTGTGGCTGGCATTTGCGCGCGACCGTCGCTGGTGGGCGTTGCCGCTGCTGGGATTCGTTGCTCAGAGCGCGCTCCTCATCGTCGATGGCGTGCGAGGACTCTGGGGACAGCCGTTCCTGTTGGAAACGTCGCTTGGCGCGGTGGTGGGAGCGCCGCTCGTTGTGGCGCTTGCGCAGATACCGCGGCGGCGGTGGGATGCACGTCTGGGGCAATTGTCGTACCCAATTTTCCTGTCGCACTTCCCGGTGTTGTGGTTGTTGGGTTGGGAAGGAAAGTCGCTCAGCCTTGCTATGCTCCTTGGCTATCTTGCACTGGTACTGGCGCTGGCGTGGGTCATCGACGCCACGGCGCAACAGCCGTTGCGGTCCGTGCGGCAGCAGCTGTTGCGGACACCCTCTGCGTAACGTTCATGATTGCGGCGTACCTCATTACCCCGATTGTCCCCCCGTGCAAGCGTATCGCTATTGTCAGCACCGATGCACGATGCGCTTTTCACTACAGCGCTGATCGATCGCGCCAAAGAAGTCGTAGCACTGCTCTTCATTAGGCATTTGCGGCAGGTATTTGACATCGATGTGGTTGAGAACCCAGGTTCGTACGCTTTGAACTGCCGCAAGGTGGTTTTCGAGCTGCCCTCGATGCTTTCACGCCCTTTTTGAAGCACCCTAAGGTTCGAGACCTCGTGGCGGCGCAGGTAGCGTCGCGAGCAGCTGCGGTTGGGATTGAGAAACGTTCGGACCATTTCGCCCCCGTGTGTCGATGGATCCCGTAGCGCCTGGCAAGCATGGAATTTCTGCACCCCTTTCGCATCATCGCTGGTAAAATGCGCATGCGCGTGCTGCCAGCGCACAATCGCCAACGCCACCAACCAACTGACCAAACCGGCAACGGACATCGTCTCCATACCCGCAATTCTACATGCTCCGCGTCCTGCACATCTTCAAAACCGCCACCCACCACACCCACGGCGGCATCGAAGTCTTCATCGACACCTTGGCCCACGCTCAGCACCAACTCCACCTTCCGGTACACCACACCCTTTTTGCCCTGGCGCCCAACTGCGCCGCTACCCACACCACCCCGCACCTCACCACCCACTGCCACCCACAACAATTGGCGCTGCGCTCCACCCCAATCGCCCTCACCGCGTTGCCGCACCTTGCGCAACACCTCGCCCGTGCCCACCTGCTGCACCTCCACTACCCCTACCCCTTCGCGGACGCCCTCCTTTTTGCCCACACCCTCCGCACCCGCACGCCACTTCCCCCTATCCTCATCACCTACCACAGCGACATCGTCAAACAAAAGTGGCTCGAACACCTCTACCGTCCGCTGCGCACCTGGCTCTTTCGCCGTGCTGCGCGCATCGTGGCCACCAGCCACAACCTCAAAGCCAGCAGCCCAACGCTAGCCCGCTACCTTTCCAAAACCACCGTGATCCCGCTCCCCTCTCCCATCCCGCCTGCTTACACACCGCCTCCGCCTACCCCAACCTTTTTCCTCTACCTGGGCGGGCTGCGCTACTACAAAGGGCTTCCTACCCTCATCGCCGCAGCAGCCAAGGCGCAACTTCCCGTCCACATCGCCGGTAGCGGCCCGGACGAACCCTACCTCAAACGACTCGCCCAACGATACCGTGCCCCCATCACCTGGCACGGCGCCGTCGACGAAGCCACCAAAAAACAGCTCCTCGCCAACTGCACCGCGCTCATCCTCCCCTCCACCGAACGCAGCGAAGCCTTTGGCCTGGTGCTCCTCGAAGCCGCCGCCTATGGCCGCCCGGCCATCACCACGGAACTCGGCACCGGCACCAGCGAAATCGTCGAACACGGCAAAACCGGCTACGTCGTCCCTCCCAAGGACCCGCAGGCGCTCGCCCACGCGATGACCACCCTCTGGCACCTCCCCCTCGAGCAGCGAACCGCGCTGGGGCAAGCAGCCTACGCCAAAGCCACCACCCACTACGCCCAGGCCACCATCGCCCGCGCCTACTACTCCTGCTACCAACAACACACCCAAAACCAGTACAATTGACGCCCAGTTCCACTTATTTGTCACACGGATTTGCGGAAAACGATGTCTGAATCCCTGCTCCTTCCCGTCATCCTCTCCGGTGGCGCCGGCACGCGCCTGTGGCCGGTTTCTCGTGAAACACGCCCCAAACCCTTCATCCGGCTGCCGGACGGACAAAGCCTCCTGCAAAAAACCTTGCTGCGCGCTGCTGCCCTGCCAGAGGTCACCACCATCCTCACCGTCACCAACCGCGACCTCTACTTCCAAACCAAAGACGAATACGAAGAAGCCCTTGCCGCTCGCCCCACCCACCGATCTGGCCCGCCCCACACCCCGTTCCTCCTTGAACCCATCGGCCGTAACACCGCACCGGCGGCTGCGCTCGCTGCACTCTATGCCCGCCACCATCACGGTCCGGAAACCGTCCTGCTCCTCATGCCGGCGGACCACCTCATCGCCAATTCCGAAGCCTTCACCCACACCGTCACCCTCGCCGCGCAACTCGCCCGCCAAAACCACCTCGTCACCTTCGGCGTCACCCCCACTGCACCGGAAACCGGCTTCGGGTACATCGAAGCCGCCCAACCGCTCCCTGGGCATCCACACGCCCACGCCGTCGCCCGTTTCGTCGAAAAACCGGACGCCGCCCGCGCAGCGCACTACCTCGCTGCCGGCAACTATTACTGGAACGCGGGCATCTTTGTCTTCACCGCGGAAGCGCTCCTCAACGCGCTCCACACCCACGCGCCAGAACTCCTCACCGCCGCAGAAGCGATCTGGGCCCAAACCGACCCCACCGCCACCCCTGTGGAACTGCCGCGCGCCCCCTTCGCGCAACTCCCGGATATCTCGCTCGACTACGCCGTGATGGAACACGCCCAGAACCTAGCGGTGATCCCCTGCGACCTGGGCTGGAACGACATCGGCTCCTGGAACGCACTCGCGCAACTCGCACCGCCGGACGAACACGGCAACCGCACCCTGGGCGAAGCGCTCCTCTACGACACCCGCAACACCTTCGTCCAGAGCGAACACCACCTGGTCGCTGCGGTCGGCGTAGAAAACCTCATCATCGTCGACACCCCAGACGCCACCCTGGTCGCCCATCAAGACCACACCCAGGCGGTCAAACACCTCGTCACCCACCTCAAAAACCGCGGTCACGACGCCTACCGCTACCACCGCACCGTCTTCCGCCCCTGGGGCAGCTATACCGTGCTCGAAGAAGGTCCGCGCTTCAAAATCAAACGCATCGAAGTCAAACCCGGCGCCAGCCTCTCCCTACAGATGCACCACCACCGCTCGGAACACTGGATCGTCGTCTCTGGCGTAGCCCGCATCATCAACGGCGAAAGCGAACGCCTCATCCACACCAACCAATCCACCTTCATCCCCGCCGGCTGCAAACACCGCCTGGAAAACCCCGGCAAAATTCCGCTGATCCTCATCGAAGTGCAAACCGGCGAATACCTGGGCGAAGACGACATCGTCCGCTTTGAAGACCACTACGGAAGGAAATAGCCACCTCCCTCAGTTCACCCCTCTGCCAACACCGCCTCCACCCGTTGCGCAAAAACGGAATCCTTGTACCGCTCCTCGAAAACCTGCCGCGCAGCGCGCCCCATCGCTGCCCGCTTCTCAGGATGATCCAACAAATCCCGAAGCGCCGCGATCAACGGTTCTGCGCTGTCGGTGGCTACCGCAACCCCAACCTCTGGCGTAATCAACTCACCCCCACCCCCGTTGCACCCGCCGATGCACGGCTTACCGGCACGCATCGCCTCCAGGTAGATCAACCCGAAAGACTCATAGCGACTGGGCGCCACCAAAAGATCGCAGCTGCGATAAGCAGCCAAAAGCGTCTCTTCGTTCACCTCCCCTTCGAAGCGCACCCGCGTCAGCCAAGAAGCCCCGGCATGCTGCTGCTCGAACCAAGCGCGATAAGTAGTTTGTGGCAGGTCTGGATGAGGCAAAGCGTCGTTGCCGATGAAACGCCAGAAAACGTCAGGATAGTGCGGTGCCAACGCGGCAACCGCCTCCAGCATCAGGTCGATCCCCTTGCGTCGCTCGAACCGGCCAACGAAAAGCACCGTAGTGGATTCGCACGCGCGCTCTTGATCGATGCCGCGTTGCGCAGCATTAGCCACATCCGCCACCACAGGATCGTCCGCAATACCAAAAGGAACCACGCGCATCGCAACGGAATCGAGCGGCCCATAATGCGCCTGCACATCCTCCCACACCTGACGGGTGCTCGCTAGCAGCAGATCGCTGTTACGCAACAACCACTCTTCCGCGGCAATCACCGGCTGCACATGGTGGGTCAGATAGTGGCTATTTTGCTGCCAATCGGGTTTGTGCGGCAAATTGAGCGCATAACTGGTCACCAGATAGGTCATCACCCGCCAACCCGGCTTACGCGCTAGCTCATACGCCTCCACGTCCCATAATGGCGCAATTACGTTCGTCACCGCCAGGCGTTTGCGAAGCCCCTCCGCGTACGATGCAGCCGCAAACGTCCAGCGGCGCAATGCGTTCGGCAACGGCGGACGGTCGCACAAAGCAGGCCAGCGCTCTGGCGCATCCACGCACCCAATGCGATGCACCCACACCCCATCTTCGAAATCCACCCGTGGCACATCCACCGTTTCCGCCACCACATGCACCTCATGCCCTCGAGCGGCCAACGCATGCGCGAGCGTCTGCGTATATCGGGCAATCCCGCCCATCGGTTGTGGCGGATAGTTTCGGCTCAGCAACAAAACCCGTTGCCGCTTCTGCGCCTGCCACGCTGTGCCACCATCCACCCACGCCGCAGCGGGCGCATCCGGTAACCGCACCACCCGCCCGTTGGGGTAGGCAAACGCATCCCGAGCCGCATCGGCACTCGCGCGCCAGATCTCGTCCCGCAACCGCTTTTCGGCAGCCTCGTCGATTTTCCCAGAAGAACGCAAATGCTTCACCGAAGCCAACAGATCGGCCCGCTGGCGCGCCACGATCTCATGCGGCCCGTGAACCGCACGCAGGTGACGCAACGCAAAATAGACCTTGCTGCGTGCCGTCAAATAGAGCGAAGTGGGAACCCGCTCCTCTGAACGCAAATGGCTGGGCGCATACGCGTGATGCACCTCGGCATGCTCCACCACCCGAATGCGCCAGCCGCGCTCCAACAAACGCAGACACACATCGGTCTCATCCAGAAAATAGGCAAACTCCTCGTCGAACCCCCCAATATCTTGCAACGCACTGCGCCGGAACACACTATTGACGCCGATCAGGCTCACGAACCACCCCGGCTCCTCCGCAGGCGGCGCATCGAAAAACCGAGCTTCTCCCCACCGGTTACAAAGAATATAGCGAGTCTGATAACGGATTCCCGTATGGTCGCGCACAAAACCGCCAACCGCACCAAGCCCCGGATCCTCCGCAAACGCAGCCACCACCGTATCCAACCAATTTGCCTCCGGCAAACCATCGTCATCGGTAAACGCCACCAGATCGCCAGCCGCTGCGGCAATCCCCAAATTGCGCGCCATCGACAAATTGGCTTCCGGGCACCGCACGATCCGCACCCGGTCGGACCACCGCGCCAAAACCGCCATCGTATCGTCCGTGCACGGGCCCACCACCACGATCGTCTCCCGCTGCGGATAGCGCACATACTCCAACGCCCGCAGCGTACGCGGCAAAAAATTCGCCCGGTTGTACGTACAAATCACCACACTGACTCGCATGAACGCTATCCCTCAGCTTGGCTTACTTGCCACCAACTCGAACTCGAAACACAACCCGTTGCGCCGTCCCTGCGCCACCACCGTCACCGCAACGAACCCAAACGCGCTAAGCAGCGACGACAACGACTCCGGGCTATACGCGTGGTAATGGAAATCCCCGTCGTAATCCTGCCCGCCGAAGAGCACATGCACCAAATCGGATTCGCTCAACGCACCCTCCCAATGCGCGCGCAGCATCGCCTTCAAATCCGGCGTCACCAAGCGCAACTGCCCTCCGGGTGCCAACAGGCGCCACCATTCCGGCAAAACCTGATCCACCAACTGCTGAAGCGTGAAATGCTCCACCAGATGGGACGCCCGCAAATCGCGCACCCACCCATCTGGCAACGGAATCTGCTCGGCCCGCGCCACGATATCCACCCCAGGCAGCGGCCGCAGATCCACATTGATCCGCTCCGGATCGGGGCGGTCGCCACACCCCACCTCCAGCCACACCCCCTCAGGCCGCTCACGCTGCTGCGCCAACTTTTCCGGGTTCAGAATCCGGGGCTCTAAAACCGGACGCGTAGCGGCAACGGTCACCTGCCCCAACTGCCGCTCGGCCCGTTCCACCCGGCGCGTCAGCGCCTCGATCGCCCCATCCACCTTCAGGTTCATCGCATGGCTGTGGCGCGCCAACTCCGCCAAAACCGGCTCGGCCAAATCTCGCTGTTCAACCCCCTGTAGCCGCTCTTCGATCCGGCCCACCGCATCGCGCAAACCGGCCACCATCCACCCCAGATCGTGGATCGCCTCCCTGAGCGACGCCACCTCGGCACCGCCAGCCCCCAACCGTAACCGCCGGTCCCACGCCAGGGCCCAGTCACGCAACCGGTACGCCCACCCCCGCCGCGCCCGGACCCAACGGTCGAAGCCCGGCCCCACCCTGGGAATCCGAACCAACCAACCATACAGACTATACAGAGCTTTCGTCAGCATCTTCCTGATCCAACACAACATCCAACGCACAAGGCAACTTACAATGCCCCACGCTATCGCCCAGCGGATCGACCACCTCCAGACCAATCACGCTGAACCCCCAAAAAATCACATTACGGGTGTAATCATCCGCATCATGCACCGCCACGGTCATCGTGTAGCGCCCCGCTCCCAACAGCACCTGCACACGCAACACCACCACGCACGTCTGCCCCGCGCGCGAAAACGCGATCACCTGTCCGCGCAACTGCGTATTGACCCCAAAGAGATCCTGCCCGCGCACATCGTGCACCATGAACCCCGCGGCCAAATTCCCCACCGGCTCATGGGCACGCAGCGCCAGGCGCACCTCCAGCCAATCGCCGCTTCGCACCGTCACGTCGCGGCACGCCTGGCCATTCACCCACAACCCGGTCACCTGAGCCTTGGCGTTGGCCACCACGGCACCATCCCCGCCCGCCGTTGCCGCAGCCCCCCCCTCCAGCAACAACCCCAAATAGGCATCGCACACCAACGCCGGCGCCCCACGCGCCACGATCTCCCCCCGCTCCAACAAAATGGCCTCGTCACAGAGCGTGCGCACGCTATTGAGATCGTGCGAAACAAAGAGCAGCGCCCCGCCGCGTGCCAAATGGGCCCGAATCGCCCCCATGCACTTCTGCTGAAAACGCGCATCCCCCACCGCCAGCGCCTCATCCACGATCAACACGTCAGCCTCGGCATGGATCGCAATCGCAAACGCCAGCCGCAACAACATCCCAGACGAATAGGTGCGCACCGGCTCATCGATCGCCGAGCCCAACTCGCTGAACGCAACGATCTGCTCGGCGCGCGCCGCAAGAACCTCCGGCGCCACCCCCCACAGCGCCCCCTGCATCGCCATGTTCTGCCGCCCGGTTGCCTGCAGATCGAACCCCGCGCCCAACTCCAAAATGGCGCTCACCCGCCCGCGGCAGACAATCGAACCGGCATCGGGCAACAGACTCCCCGTGATCAACTTCAAAAGCGTGGACTTGCCGCTGCCGTTGCGCCCCACCACCCCCAACGCCTGACCCGGCAACAGAGAAAACGACACATCGCGCAACACCACATGCTCGGGCGCCGCAGCGCCCCCCCACCCCAGAAGCGCTGCCAGCGCCTGCCGGCGCGAAGCAAAGCGCCGAAAACCCTTACGTAACCCCTCCACCACCAAAATCGGCTCAGAGCGCATCGAGCAACACCTTACGTCCCGTGCGGCACATCCGTGCTAGCAACACCAGATGCACCAAAAACAACCCCAACGGCATTGTCACCATCGACCACCACGGCACCGCCGCCGCCAACCCCGTCCAAGCCGCCTGAACCGGCGCAAAAAAACCATACCACGGGTGCAACCACACCACCCAAGAACGCAACGCCTCCGGAATCAGCGCAAACGGATAGACGATGGGTGTTAGCCAAAAGCCCGTTTGCAGCAACGCCGGAAGCGCCAAACGCACATCGGGCGCCACCACCCCCACCATCCCCCACGTCAACCCCACCACATAAGCCAACGCGCCCAAAACCAACGCGCACAAAAGCGTCACCCCAACCGCCGCCACCGGCACCGGCTGCCAAAAAACGCTCACCAACCCCCACAACACCACCACCCCGGACACGAACGGCACCGCCGCCGCAATGGGCACGTACAACGGCAACACCGAAAGCGCCACCGCGTTCTTCTTCACGATCAACCGCTGCGCCGGCAACACCTCCGCCACCTGCACCAACGTATCGTGAAAAAACTGCCACACCAACACCCCGGGTAACATATAGACCACGTACGGCACCCCCTCGCCACCCGCAGCCCCCCCCAACTTATTGGACATTACCGCCCCCAGGATCACCGCCAACACCGCAATCTGGACAAACTGCGGCAGCACCGACCACAGCGCCCCCAAGCGCGCCCCGCGGTACGCATCCACCACCCGCTGCCGCGCCAACAGCCAAACGAAACGCCACGTCTGCCGCAGCCGCTCGTTGCCAACCCTGCTCTCTGTCATCCACCGCTCCAAACCCAGAACGCGAACCGGAAAAACCCAAGATTCTAACGGAACCCACCCCAATCCCCTTGCCCCCGCCAACACCCCTGTGCTATCTTCCATCGCCCCATGGCACGCACAATCTAAGGAGCCTCTGTGACCCGCACCGCGCTCATCACCGGCATCACTGGCCAAGACGGCGCCTACCTGGCGCAGCTTCTCCTCAGCAAAGGCTACCGCGTCTATGGCACCTACCGCCGCACCGCCTCCGTGAACTTCTGGCGGCTCGAAGCCCTCAACCTCACCCACCACCCAAACCTCACCCTGCTGGAATACGACCTCACCGACCCCGGCGCCGCCTACCGCCTCATCGCCACCACCCAACCGGACGAACTCTACAACCTGGCCGCGCAAAGCTTCGTCGGCGTCTCCTTTGCCCAACCCACCGCCACCGCCCATATCGACGCGCTTGGGCCCCTCTACCTACTAGAAGCCATCCGCGACCTCAACCCCCGCATCCGCTTCTACCAGGCCAGCACCTCTGAAATGTTCGGCAAAGTCCAAGCCATCCCCCAAGACGAAACCACCCCCTTCTACCCCCGCAGCCCCTACGCGGCAGCCAAACTCTACGCCCACTGGATCACCGTCAATTACCGCGAAAGCTACCAACTCTTTGCCGTAAGCGGCATCCTCTTCAACCACGAATCCCCCCTCAGAGGCCGCGAATTCGTCACCCGCAAAATCACCCACGGCGTGGCGCGCCTAGCGCTTGGCCACGCAGAACCCCTGCAACTGGGCAACCTCAACGCCCAACGCGATTGGGGCTTTGCCGCCGAATACGTCGACGGCATGTGGCGCATGCTCCAAGCCGAAACCCCCGAAACCTTCGTCCTGGCCACCGGCCGCAGCGAAACCGTGCGCCGCTTTGCCGAACTGGCCTTTGCCGCGATTGGCGCCACCCTGGAATTCCACGGCCACGGCGAACACGAAACCGCGCGCATCGCCGCGCTTGCCGAAACCCCGCTTTGGCGCACCCTCCCCGAAGGCAAACCCCGCCTCACCCCTGGGCAAATCGTGCTCCAAGTAAACCCCCGCTACTACCGCCCCGCGGAAGTGGACCTCCTGATCGGCAACCCCGCCAAAGCCGAACGGCTCCTGGGCTGGCGCCCCCAAACCTCGCTCGAAGCGCTTGCCCAAATGATGGTTGCCGCAGACATCCCCCGCGTCGCCCAAGGGGCCGCCTACTGATGCGTGTGCTCGTCACCGGCCACCGCGGCTTCACCGGCCGCTACCTCCTTGCCGAACTCCAAGCCCACGGCCACGAACCGGTGGGGCTCACCAGCAACCTGCTGGACGAAACCGCGCTGGCCGCAGAAATCGCCGCCTGCCGCCCCGAAGCGGTCGTGCACCTGGCCGCGGTAGCGTTCGTCGCCCACGGCAACGCCAACGACTTCTACCGCACCAACCTCATCGGCACCCGTAACCTTCTTGCAGCGCTTGCCGCCGCCAACGCCCCACTGACCGCGGTGCTGCTCGTGAGTAGCGGTAATGTCTACGGCAACACCACCGCCAACCCCATCACCGAAACCACCTCCCCCAACCCCACCAACGACTACGCCGTAAGCAAACTCGCCATGGAACAGATGGCCCGCTTATGGCAACCGCACCTCCCCATCCTGATTGCCCGCCCCTTCAACACCACCGGCGTGGGCCAACCCACCCACTACCTCATCCCCAAACTGGTTGCCCACTTCCAAATGCGCGCCCCCGAAATCGAACTCGGCAACCTCGACGTCTGGCGGGACTACAGCGACGTACGCGCCGTGGTGGCCGCCTACCGCCGCCTCATCGAACATCCAGCGGTAGGTGCCACCGTGAACATCTGCTCTGGCACCACCCACTCCGTGCGCGAAATCCTGGCCCTTCTGGAACGGCTAACCGGCCACACCCTCACCGTGCGCACCAACCCGGCGCTCATCCGCGCCAACGAAGTCACCCACCTATGCGGCAGCAACGCGCTCCTCAAGGAGCTCATCGGCCCGTGGCGTACCCCGCCGCTTGAAGAAACCCTTGCCTGGATGCTGCAGCATCCTCTGCACACCCAACTGTGACCCCAGCCAACCCTCTGTTGCAAAAAATCCACAAAAACCCCGCACCACCAGCGAATTGCTCTTGACTCTGCCGCAACTTGCGCTCTACAATAGGTGTGAGCATTCACGCTCTCAGCATATCCATTTTGTGTCAAGAGGAGAAGCAAGACCATGGCTACATTCATCACTCAAGAACAACGCGCCAAGCTCATCGAGCTCTACATTGGCTACTTCAACCGTGCGCCGGAAGCTGCCGGTCTCAACTACTGGGCAGGCGAGTTGCTGTCCGCGCTCAACGCGGGTCAGACTGAAGAACAAGCCCTAAAGAGCATTGCAGACCGTTTCTATGACGCGGGCGTGCAGTATGGCATCTTCAGTAACGGCATGACGGTGGAAGAGTTCATCCGCACCGTGTACCAAAACGTGCTGGGCCGTGACGAGGTGGACGCCGCCGGTATGACCTACTGGACGCAAAAGCTGACCAGCGGGGAAGTCTCCCGCGGCCAATTTGTCCGCCAAGTCATTCAAGAGGCCAAAGACTACGTCGCTGCTGCCCCGGCCAACGATCCGTACAAGTGGGTGGGCACCTACCTGGAAAACCGCAAAGCGGTGGGTGAGTGGTTTGCCAACAACAGCGCTGGCCTGACTGGTCAAGACGCCATCGCCAAAGGCACCGCGATCATCGCGAACAGCGTGACCAAAGCCAAGGCGCAAGCTGGTCAAACCGCGGCGGAGGCGATTGCGGCTGCCCAAGCGGCTCAGCAATCGCAACAAGGCCAAACCTTCACGCTCACTGCTAATGCGGACACCGGTTCTGCTTTCACGGGCACTTCTGGTAGCGACACCTATGTCGGTCAGATCAATGCTGACCTCGGCACGGGCACGACCTTCAATGCAGGCGACGCCCTGAATGGCGGCGCAGGTGTCGACACCCTGAACATCACGGTTGCTGGCGCCTCGACGGGTGCTGTGACCTCGACAGCTACCACCCTGACCGATGTCGAAAAGGTCCTGGTTTCCAACTTCGACAGCAACACCAACGATGCACACGACACCGAGTTCAACGCCGCGCTGTGGACTGGCGTGACGACCGTTGGTTTGTCTTCTTCTTCCGCCACGGGCGACACCAAGTTCAGCAATCTGAAGAACATTGTTGCTGCCGAAATGGCCAATGGCGCCGGCGATCTGGAAGTCGATTACCTGGATAGCGTTGTTACCGGCACCGCCGATAGCCAAGCGTTGACCGTCAATGGCGTGACCGCTGGCACCTTCGTGGCCGATGCGGGCATCGAAACCGTCGCCATCACCGCGACCGGCGCTAACAGCACCCTGACCGACCTGACCGCTGCTGGCGCGACCAAGCTGACTGTGGCTGGTGACAAGGGCCTGACCATCGGTACCGCGCTGAATACCGCCATCACGACCATCGACGCCTCCGCCAACACCGGCGGCGTGTCCGTGATCCTCGGTAACGCCAACCTCACCGTTACCGGTGGCACGGGCAACGACACCGTGCGCATCGATGGCACGACCGTTGACACCAGCGACAGCATCAACGCAGGCGAAGGCACCGACACCCTGCAACTGACCGCTGCTGTTGGTTCTGCTGCCGCAGGCGCTAAGCTGGCTGGTTTTGAGAACCTGTACATCTACCAGGACACCTCTGACACCAACGCCACGGTCACTCAAGACGTCAGCTTCATCAGCGGGATCACCAACGTCGGCGTCACCAAGATGACTTACACCGACGACAATGATGACACGGCTGATAATGCAACGATCACCGCAGCTTTCACCGGTATGTCCGCCACCCAAACCGGCTCCATCTCCGGCATCACCTCCGCTGGCGACGCCAACGACAACGGTGCGATGACCGCGGTCGTCAGCTTCGCCTTGGCTGCCGACACCACCAACGACAGCGGCACGATCACCCTGGGTACGGCAACGGCTGCGGCCGTGGCTGCTGGCGCCAATAACGCCATCACCCTGAACGTTACCGCCAGCGACTACGAAACCCTGTCTCTGGTTTCGCAAGGCGGCGCTAACACCATCGGCACCCTGACTGCTGCTGATGCGACCAAGCTGAACATCAACGCTTCTAAGGCGCTGACGATCACGACCCTGACCGCTGCTGCTGTCAAGACCATCGACGCTTCCGCTTCGACCGCCAACGTGTCCGTGGGTGCGACCTCCATCGCCTCTACCATCACCGGCGGCGCCGGTAACGACACCTTCACCGGCAGCGGCCAGGCTGACTCCATCGACGGCGGTAACGGTAACGACACGCTGGACGGCGGTGCCGGCAACGACACCGTGATGGGTGGCGCGGGCAACGACTCCATCACTGGTGGTGCTGGTAACGACAAGCTGTACGGTGGCGATGGCGATGACATCTTCGCTGACGCTGGTACGGGCAATAACTACATCGACGGTGGTGCCGGTAACGATACCTTCCGGACCGCTCTGTCTGATCTAACCTCTGCAGATACCATCATCGGCGGTGACGGTACTGACACCTTGGTGATCACCGACGCTGACGCCAACATCGACCTGACGGCTGACATCACCAAGCTGTCCAATGTGTCGAGCCTTGAAGTGATCGGCTTCACAGGTCTGAATGGTTCCGATACCGTCATCATCAACGATGGCGTTGTGTCGACTGCTGGTGGTTCGCTGACCCTGAAGTTCCTGACGGGCGTGGCTGGTGCGAACACGATCAATGCTTCCGGCGTGTTGGCCTCTGCCTCGACGGTGAACTTCACCGACCTGGCTGGCCTCGGTACCACCTACAGCATCGGTAACGGCAAGGACGTCATCAACATGGGCGACGGCACGGATACGGTGGTCATTTCCAATGCTGCTTACCTGTCCTCTGCAGACAGCCTGGATGCAGGAACCGGTAGCGATACCCTGAGCTTCACGAACGACACGGCTGCTACCAACACCATCACGGCCGCTCAGTTGACTAACGTTAAGGGCTTTGAGACCTTCAACATCAACCACGCCACCGACGCCAACTTGGTGAATTACGTCTTTACGCTGGACGACACCATTGTTGGTAACCAAGTGGCTGTTGGCAGCACGTTCACGATTTCTCGTGACACAGGTGAAGACGGTACGCTGAAGGTTGACGGTTCCGCCGTCACCAGCAACTACAACCTGTCTCTGGCAGGTGCTGACGGCGCCGATACGCTGACCGGCGGTGCTGGTAACGACTTGATCAAGGGCTTGGCAGGCAATGACAGCCTGACTGGTGGTGCCGGTAATGACACATTCGAGTTCAACAGCACGACTGGTTTGAAGACGATTACTGATTTCAACTTCGGTACTTCTACCACCTCGATTGATGTTCTGAAGTTCGATAACAGCGATCTGGGCAATCCTGGTCTCGACACCACTGATCCTCTGAGCGTGGTTACGGTTTCGACAGATGTTGGTACCACAACCATCGCATCCACGGTAGATGTGGTTTTGTTCACCTCCAAGTCGTTTGCCAATGCGGCTGCGCTGGATACCGAGGTTGAGGCTCTGACCGTTACTACCAACGCACCGAACTTCATCGCGATCTATCAGGACAGCCTGGGTCGGATTCGTGTTGCTCTGGTTGATAACACCGATACGGCGACTGATGACGGCAATGACTTCACGGTCACTGACCTTGCCGTTCTTGAGAATGTCACGCTGACTGGTATTGCCCAAAGCATTAACGCGGGTGACTTCAGCTTCGTCGCCTAATTGCGAAGTTATGGTTTAGTACTGCAAGGTACTGGCTAATCCCAAGGCCCCGCCCTTCGCAAGAGGGGTGGGGCTTTTTTAATTTAAGGGTGTTTTGTTTTATGGACGTAGCCATCAAGGCGGAAAGCAAGATCCCGCTCAAGAAGCGGATCACCACCTTTTTGGGCTGCTGCCCGTTGCGAGTGTTGTTTGATGACGGCAATCAGGGGTTGATCGGTCGTGGTAGCGGCCATCTGCTTATCCGATTCGAGATCATCGAAGGCAGGCGATCTCCGTTACCGGTGATCGAGGTTGGCAATTTCTGCGAATCCGCGCAATGTCATATACAGATCGGCGGCGAGCATCCCAATGACCGGATTTTCAACAACTCACTGAGTTCGGTGCCCTTGTTGCGCAGTTTTTTGCAAACCAACGGCTTCGACGGCTACAAGGCATCGCATACTCAGACCACCGTGATCGGCCACGGCGTAGTGCTGTCCAAAAACTGCCTGGTCAATGTGGGTGCCAGGATCGGCGATGGTGCGGTTATTGGCAGTGGCGCCGTGGTCACGCGCAGCGAAATTCCGCGCTGGGCGATTGCAGCCGGCGTGCCCGCCAAATCCATCCGCGAGCGGATCAGCCCCGCGCAGCAAGAAATTGCCGATGCACTGCAATGGTGGAACTGGGACATCGAGTTCTTTTGCCGTCATGTGCATCTGCTGTTCGACGCCGAAACGCACTACAAGACCCTGCTGGCCAACCGGGTGATGGCCGACGAACGTTATCGGCTGGTGGTGCAGATGCATGGCTCAGGCGGCGCAGACAAGGATTTGAGCCTATCGTTGGTGGCGCTGGAGGACGCGGGCCGGACCATCCCGATTCGAGAAACGCCCCAGCGATTCCAAAATTACTTCGCGCAGATGGGCGCACCGGAAGACCAACTCCTGACCTGGATGCCCAATCCGTTTCGCTTGCTGGGGGATGGCGGGTAATGTCGGGTCAGTCGGTTTCGGAGCAAGTCGCCGCCTTGCGTGACGCAGGATTGGCCGCTGAGCGTCGTGGCGATGGCAAGGCCGCGCGTGAGGCCTACCAGCGTGCGCTGGCGCTGGACGCAGACAATCTTGAAGTCCTCATTCTGCTGGGTAATCTGTACAAGCGCTTGCGCCAGTCCGACGCGGCGCGACGCACCTATCAGCGTGCGCTCGCTGTTTCACCGACGTGCATCGAGGCGCATTTCAACCTGGCTACCCTGGATCAGGATGCTGCCAATTATCCGCAAGCCATTCAAGCCTATCAGCGGGTGCTGCAACACGCGCCGGGCATTGCGCAGGCTTGGCACAACCTGGTCGCCTGTCTGACCTATGCCCCGGATGCACCTCGCGCCTCGGTCAAGGCGGCGCTTGCCGGTTTTGACCGATTGAACACGCCCTCACGCCAGCGCCGACTTTTTCCGAACGATTTCGACCCTGAACGCCAGCTGCGGATTGGCTACGTGTCGGCTGACTTTCGTGCCCACCCGGTGGGCTATCTGGCCTTGCCCTTGATCGAAGGACACGACCGCACGCGATTCGAGGTGAGCTGCTATTTCAGTCATCGCATCGAGGACGACTGGACGGCCAAGTTCCGCAAAGCGGCGGACCGCTGGCTGAATGTGGCGCAGCTAAACGATGCTGCGCTTGCGCAGCGGATCGCCGATGACGGTATCGACATCCTGGTCGATCTGGCCGGGCACAGCGAGGGCAACCGGCTGCCCGCTTTTGCCCGACGGGCCGCGCCGGTTCAAGTCTCCTGGATGGGCTATGTGACCACCACGGGCCTGTCGGCGATGGATTGGCGCCTGACCCACGCGGACGCCGACCCAAGCGGCGCCGAAATTGACTACACCGAGCGGTTGTGGCGCTTGCCCTCTTCACTGTGGTGCTACCGGCCTTTGCCCGGGATGCCCGATGTGCAGCCGCCTCCGGTTTTGAAGAAAGGCCATGTCACCTTTGGTGTGCTCAACCGCTATGCCAAGAATTCTCAAGCCGCACTGCGTGCCTGGGCGGAAATTCTGCGGCGAGTGCCGGATTCGCGGCTGCTGATCAACGCCCCACAAGGCGAGCCCCAGCGGCGGCTGGCGCAGTTTTTTGGTGAGCAAGGCATCGACCTGGCGCGCATCGATTGTTTCATCCATAGCGACCACAACCGCTTCTGGCAGCTGCATCACGCGGTCGACATTGCCCTGGACCCATTTCCCTTCAATGGCGGCATGACGACCTGCGAGACCCTGTGGATGGGGGTGCCGGTGGTGAGTTGTAGCGGCAGTGATCTCAACCTTGAAGGCTTCACCTTTCCTTCCCGCTTTGCCAGCCGGATGGGGCGGGCGATGATCAATGCGATCGGACGACCTGAATGGGTGGCGGACACGATTCCCGGTTACATCGACTGTGCGGTTCGGATGGCGCGTCATCCAGCGCAGTTATCGAGGTGGCGAGAGGCGCAGCGCAGCCAGATGGCACAGTCTCGATTGATGGATGAGCGCGCCTTCATTGCCGATGTGGAAGTTGCTTACCGCACGATGTGGCGGGAGCGTTGTGAAGTGATGGATGAGGTGATGGATGCCTAAACACAAACAAGCCGCCTTGCAGGCGCTGGCTGAACAGGTGGAAGCGGCCAACCTCGCCTTGGCCCAACACCGCTTGTGCGAAGCGGAGCGCCTTTACCGCCAGATCATCGCCCAAGTACCCAAGATTCCCGAAGTCCATAACAACCTTGGCACGGTACTGAAAGAACAAGGGCGCTTGCGTGAGGCCGGCGCGGCCTTCGAGCGGGCGGTCGCTCTGCGTCCTGATTACACGTCAGCGCACAGCAATCTGCTGTTCACCCTGCAATACGCGCCAGGACAGACGCTGGCCGGGCTGCGAGTGGCACACGAGGATTGGGCGCGGCAGCAGCTGCAAGACCTTACCCCAGCTGACCCGGCATCATTCGTGCGCAAGGGTGATGGTCCTCTTGTTGTCGGCTTGGTTTCTCCCGACCTCTATGCGCATCCGGTTGGCGTGTTTCTGCTACCGTGGCTCGAACATCACGACCGGGCGCGTTTCCAACTCATCGCCTACGCCGACAGCGAACGCGATGACCCCATCGCGCGCCGTATTCGTGCGGCAGTGGATGACTGGCACACCATTGCAGGCCGGGACGATAAAGCGGTGACCAAGCAGATTGCGGCAGACCGGGTCGATATCCTGATCGACTTGGCCGGTCATACCGCCGGCAATCACCTGAAGCTCTTTGCCCGACGTGCAGCACCGATCCAGGTGAGTTGGCTGGGCTACTCCGCCACAACCGGCATCCCGGTGATGGATGCGGTACTGATGGATGCCTACACAGCGCCGCCGGGTGTCGAGGAGGGTTTCACTGAACAACTGGTTCGCCTCGATGGACTGCGCTTTTGCTATACACCTCCCCCATACGCGCCCGCCGTCTCACCAGCGCCGATTTTGCAGAAAGGCTACGTCACCTTCGGCAGCTTCAACAACCTCGCCAAGCTCACGCCCGAGGTGATCGAAACTTGGGCCGCCATCCTGAAAGCCGTGCCGGCTGCGCGCTTGGTGCTCAAGTGGAAGTCCCTTGGCGACGCTGAAACCCGGGATCGGCTCGTTGCCGCGTTTGTGCAGCATGGCATCGAGGCGGCGCGTATAGAATGCCGGAGCTGGTCGAGCCACCCGCAGATGCTGGCCGAGTATGGCGATATCGATATTGCGCTCGATCCCTTCCCATTCTCTGGAGGACTGACGAGCTGCGATGCGCTTTATATGGGCGTGCCAGTGCTCACGCTCCCCGGTGAGCTGCCCATCTCGCGTCAGACTGGTAGCTTTCTGGAAGCGCTGGGATTGAGCGAGTGGATCGCCGCCTCGCGCGAGGATTACATCGACAAGGCGGTGCGTTTTGCCAGCCGGGTTGATGCGCTGAAGCACTTGCGGCAGACCTTGCGCGACAAGATGCTGGCCAGCCGGCTGTGCGATGGCGCAGCCTATGCCCGGGCGATCGAGTCTGCCCTGTCTGCGCTGTACATGGCCAAGCGCCCGTCTCCCAATACCAAGGACCCCAACATGAAAACCTTCCTCCACATCGGCTGCGGCCCCAAGCGCAAGGATCGAACGACCCGCGGCTTCAACACCGACGAGTGGGCCGAGCTGCGCTTCGACATCGACGAATCGGTCAAGCCCGATCTGGTCGGCACGATGACCGATATGTCTGCCGTTGCCGATGCGTCGGTGGATGCCATCTTCTCCAGCCACAACATCGAGCACCTGTATCCGCATGAAGTGCCGGTGGCGCTGAAAGAGTTTTTGCGGGTGCTGAAACCCGATGGCTTCCTGGTGATCACCTGCCCCGATTTGCAGTCGGTGTGCAAGCTCGTGGCCGAGGACAAGCTCACCGAACCGGCTTACACGTCACCGGCCGGCCCGATCGCGCCGCTGGACATCCTCTACGGCCATCGCCCGGCGATGGCCCGTGGCAACCTCTTCATGGCGCACCGCTGCGGCTTTACGCACAAGGTGCTGGTGGGGACGCTCCGCGCCGCAGGCTTTGCCATGATCGCAAGCAAAGCGCGGCCGGCACCGCATTTCGATCTGTGGGCCGTGGCAAGCAAGTCGGCGCGTAGCGAGGACGAGATGAGGGCACTTGCCGCCGAGCATTTCCCCGCATGACCGCCGCCATCTACTACCACCCCGAAGCCTACACGACGTCCGGCCCCAAGCTGATGGGCAGGAATGCGGCGGGCGAATCCTTCCTGCGCGGGTTTTTGACGCACAGCAGGACGACCGAATTCTGGGTGCAGGCGCAAAAGCCAGAGCACGCGCAGCACTTCGCGCAGACCGTGCAAGCCTTCGGCCGCCAGGAGCCGGTGAAAGCGGTGGACAAGAACTGCCTGGGCGCGCTGGCGCAAGTGGGGGTGGTCTATTACCCCGGCCCGGGCATTGGCGAACATGCCTGGCAACGGGCGGCGTTCGGTCATGGCGGCTGGAGCCTGTGCGGCATCACCCATACCACCTCGTCCGCCGCCGCGATGGATGCGCTGGCCGAACTCATCACCGCGCCGGTGCAACCCTGGGATGCAGTGATCTGCACCAGCACGGCAGTGAAGAACAACGTCGAGCGCCTCATGCAGGCGCAGGTGGATTACCTCAAGAACCGGCTGGGCATTACCAAGCTCGTGCTGCCGCAGTTGCCGGTGATTCCGCTGGGTATTCACACGCCGGACTTTGCCTTTACCGAAGCGCAGAAGGCTGCGGCCCGGCAGGCGCTCGGCGTGGATGAGCACACCCTGGTGGTGCTCTTCATGGGGCGGCTGTCCTTCCACGCCAAGGCCCATCCGCTGGCGATGTACCAGGCGCTGGAAGCAGCGGCGCAAACCACGGGCAAGCAGGTTGTGCTCGTCGAATGTGGCTGGCATGCCAACGAGTTCATCGCAAAAGCCTACGCCGATGCGGCGAAGCTCGCCTGCCCGAGCGTCAAAGTGATCACTCTTGATGGCCGCAAAGCGGAAAATAGGCAGACCGCCTGGGCCAGTGCGGATATCTTTTGCTCCCTCTCCGACAACATCCAGGAAACCTTCGGCCTTGCGCCCATCGAAGCCATGGCCGCCGGCTTGCCGGTGGTGGTCTCCGATTGGGACGGCTACAAGGACACGGTGCGCGACGGCATCGACGGTTTCCGCATCCCGACCCTGATGCCAGGCGCCGGACTGGGCGGCGATCTGGCGCTGCGTCATGCGCTGGAAATCGACACCTACGATATGTACTGCGGCCACACCTGTTCCCTGGTGGCTGTCGACGTCCAGGCCACAACCCAAGCCTTCATCCGGCTCTTCGATTCACGCGAACTCAGGCAGCAAATGGGCGAAGCCGGTCGGCAGCGGGCGCGGGGGGTGTACGACTGGGCGACGATCATTCCGCAGTACGAAGCGCTGTGGGCGCAGTTGAATGAGATGCGCCAAGCCCAGGCGAAGGCTCTGAAACCTTTGGCGCACCCCTGGCCGGCGCGGATGGACCCCTTCCATGCGTTTGCGGCCTACCCGACGCAGACTCTGACGCCGCAGACGGTGCTGGGTTTGACGGATGCCGATGCGGAGATTGCGCTGAAGCGCACCCTGGCCTACCGGCAGCTGGCAATGATCGACTTCGCCAAAATCGTGCTGCCGAGCGAAGCGGAAATCAGAACGGTGCTGGGGGCCGCAGCAAGTGGGCCAAAGGCTGCCATGGCGCTGATTGCTGAGATTCCGGCCGAACGCCAAGCGTTTGTGTTCCGCTGCCTGGTCTGGCTGGTGAAGCTGGGTGTGCTGAAGGTATGCGCATAAAAAAGCGCATTAAAACGCACTGTTATCGACGCTCTCTGTCGTACCATTACAGGCGTCTTGAAAACCAATGGAGGTCTGCCATGCCCCATCTGTTACTTGCCCCAGTGGCTGCCAGCGTTACCGAGCTCAAGCGCGACCCGATGGGTACCGTCTCCGCCGGTGAGGGTGGACCGGTGGCCATCCTCAACCGCAATGAACCCGCCTTCTATTGCGTGCCGGCAAAGGCGTTCGAGGCCCTGATGGAAAAGCTCGAAGACCTGGAGCTCAATGCCATTGCCGATGCCCGTGCGGGACAAAAAGAAATCCCGGTGACCCTGGATGCGCTTTGATCTGCTTTTCAAGGAGGCCGCCCTGGACGAATGGAAACGGCTGGACGGGAGCATCCGCGAGCAGTTCAAGAAGAAGCTGACAGAACGCCTGGACAACCCGCGCGTGCCGTCGGCCAAATTGTCTGGCCATCCAGACCGCTACAAAATCAAGCTCAGAAGCGTGGGTTATCGCCTGGTGTATGAAGTACGGGACGCCGAGGGAGTTGTGGTGATCATCGCGGTGGGCAAGCGAGAACACAACGCGGCTTATGAGGCTGCAGCGAAGCGATGAACATCCTCTTCATCCACCAGAACTTCCCTGGCCAGTTCAAGTTCCTGGCGCCTGCGCTGGTGCAGCATGGCCACACGGTCGTGGCGATGACCATGCAGAAGACCGAGGCCAAAGAGTGGCAGGGCGTGAAGCTCGTGCCCTACAGCGCGAACCGCGGTACCACGCCGAACGTGCACCCCTGGGTGAGCGACTTCGAGACCAAGACCATCCGCGGCGAAGCCTGCTTCCGGGCCGCGCTGCAGCTCAAGGCGCGGGGCTTCACGCCCGATGTGATCATCGCCCACCCCGGTTGGGGCGAGAGCCTGTTTGTCAAAGAAGTTTGGCCACAGGCGAAACTGGGCATCTACTGCGAGTTCTTCTACCACCCGCACGGGGCGGACGTGGGATTCGATCCGGAGTTTCCCACCCAAGACCCCGAGGGCCAAGCCTGCCGCCTGCGCTTGAAAAACCTCAACAACCTGCTGCACTTCGAGGTGGCCGATGCAGGCATCAGCCCGACCCACTGGCAAGGGAGCACTTTTCCGGAACCCTTCCGCTCCAAGATCCTGGTGGTGCACGACGGCATCGCCACCGACGCCATCGCCCCCAACCCCAATGCGACGCTCACCCTCACCACTCAAGCAGGCGAGCGCATCACACTGACCCGGCAGGACGAGGTGATCACCTTCGTCAACCGCAACCTCGAACCCTACCGGGGTTACCACGTCTTCATGCGCGCCTTGCCGGAGATCCTCGAGCGCCGGCCCAAGGCCAGGGTCCTGATCGTCGGCGGCAACGGGGTGAGCTACGGCTCAGCCCCCGACCCCGCCCGTTATGGCAACCGCACCTGGCGCGACATCTTCATCGCCGAAGTGCGCCCGCGCATCCCGGACGCCGACTGGGCGCGGGTGCATTTCCTCGGCAACATCCCGTACCAGTACTTCATCCCGCTGCTGCAGCTGTCCACCGTCCACGTCTATCTGACCTACCCCTTCGTGCTCTCCTGGAGCCTGCTCGAAGCCATGAGCGCAGGCTGCAGCATCGTGGCGAGCGACACCCAGCCGCTGCATGAAGCGATCAAGCACGACGAAACAGGGCGACTGGTGAATTTCTTCGACGTAGCGGGGCTAACGAATCAAGTCTGCGCCCTGCTCGACGACCCGGCGGCACGGCAGCGGCTAGGCGCAAACGCCCGGGCGTTTGCGCAGGCGAACTACGACCTAAAGACGGTATGTCTGCCCCGGCAGTTACAGTGGGTAGAGGGGTTGGTCAAATGACACCGCTGATTCCGTCGGAAGAACTGCAGGCCGAACTCGTCGCCATCGAAGCGGAATCTATCGGCTGGCTGCCGCTGGGTGATGGGGCTTATCTGCACGTCGGCGAGCCAGATGCGCTGGTGATCGACGTGGCGGGGGTGGCCGATGCGGGGATGGCGGGGGTGAATGTGCTGCTGGTGGGGTGAGGGTGGGTGAGGGTTTTAGCGTCGCAGGCGCATCGCACGAGTGATTATGAGAATTTATCAGCTCCGTCGCCCTGCGCGCCACGCACTTGTCCCACACGCAGCAAGCTTCTCAGACGGGCCCGGTACTCGTGCAGCGCTGTGTAGTCGAGTTGCACGGGGGTATCTGGGCTAATGGATATCTGTGCGCCGGCCGCTTGCAGTCGATTGATACCGCGTTGTGTATAAGTCCGATTTCCATGGGCAATCGCATTTCGAATAACTGCGACCTCGACTGCTCCAGCTTTGCCGCCCTTTACTTCCTGCCAACTAGCCCCCGCAGCGTCTAAAAGGCGCTCCCCCCAAGCCTCTATCCCACCAACATACGATACATCATCCAAACCGAGCTTGTCGGCGGCAGCCGCTTCAGCAAGAGCATAGTACGAGAGAAGTACTGATGCATTGAGAAGCCAAGTGTCAGACAGTGCGTCGCGGTGCTGCGCAAGCGTGACTTGATAGGTCGCTTTGCCATTTTCTGTTCGGATCTTAGCTGATGTAGCATCCGCCAACTCCAAGGATTCCCAAAGCTTTGACTCTCGTGCGAAGGCGATCCGAGCACTCTCCAGGAATCGCGTGAGTCGTCCCCACTCTGTCCAGATCAACGTTTGCTCCTTATTGCATTGGTAATTTGTACCCTGAGCCCATCGTTCCTTTGCGCAGTTGCAGTGATCACCGTCCCCGCCCACCAGCCCTGAACCGCTCATAACTATCCTCCACCGGCTCCTCATCCTCATCCCTCCTCCAGCGCTTCTCCGCCTCCGGCATCACCAGCAGGGTCAGCGTGTAGCACGCGCGCCAACCATCGGGTCTAAAACTCTACCCTGTCGCTCTCCCCCGCCGTCGCACCCATGACCCTGGGTTCACGCGCTCTCAAGCCTCTGAGATAATCAA
>Ga0207872_100377_pt1 | contig 28586 bp, 25 predicted proteins | sample Passage260B_FD_187372 | JGI IMG/M metagenome (GOLD analysis project Ga0207872, IMG submission 187372) | Cellulose adapted compost microbial communities from Newby Island Compost Facility, Milpitas, CA, USA - Passage2 60B (SPAdes) (version 2) ...
GCAGCGACCTCTTCGTGCTCGCACGCGACGCGGAGGGCAACGCGGCGTTCTTCCAGGTCGACCTGCCCTGACCCTGCCGCGTACGTTCTCGCGCCGCCCGGCCTGATGGGCCGGGCGGCGCGCGCCCTAGGGAGTAGGAGGAGGAGTCAGCGGAACACGGGCTTGGGCGTGGTCTCGGTCGAGGCGGGCAGCACGGGGAGCTGCAGCGCGTGGGCCGGGATCTCGCCCTCGAGCGCCTGGTAGAAGGCCATGACGGCCTCGAGCTCCTCGGCCGACAGCTCGCGGCCGAGCTGGACGCGGGCCATGACCTGCGTCGCGTCCTCGAGGCTCCACACCGAGCCGTCGTGGAAGTACGGGTACGTGCGCGTGATGTTGCGCAGGGACGGCACCTTGAACACGTAGAGGTCGGACTCGTCGTGGGTGACCGCGAAGCGGCCGACGTCCATCGGCATCGTCGGGGAGTCGATGGTCACGTAGTCGCGCGTGGCCTCCCAGTAGGCCTCGACGACGCCGAAGCGCTGCAGGCTGTTGCCGCCGAGCGCCACGCCGTTGTGGCAGCCGGCGCAGCCGGCCTGGACGAACACCTGCAGCCCCTGCTTCTCGAGCGGGGTGAGCGCGTCCAGGTCGCCCGCGAGGTAGGCGTCGAAGCGCGCGGGCGTGAGCAGCGTGCGCTCGAACGACGCGATCGCGTTCGCGATGTTCTCGTACCTGAGCGGCGTGTCCTCACCGGGGAAGGCCTTCTCGAACAGCTCGACGTAGGTCGGGATCGAGGAGATGCGCGCGACCGCGAACTCGGGCGACGGCGTGGCCATCTCGATCGGGTTCAGCACGGGGCCCTGGGCCTGCGCCTCGACGTCGGGCGCGCGGCCGTCCCAGAACTGGAACGCGTGCAGCGCCGCGTTCAGCGCCGTGGGGGCGTTGCGCGGGCCGATCGCCCAGCCGTGGCCGAGCGAGGTCGGGAGGTTGTCGACGCCGTAGGTGGCGAGGTTGTGGCAGCTGTTGCACGAGAACCCGCCGGACAGCGAGAGGCGCGTGTCGTACCACAGCATGCGGCCGAGCTCGACCTTCTCGTCCGTGACGGGCCGGGCCGGGTCGTCGGCGACCTCGGGCAGCGGCGCGAACAGGCTGGTGGCCAGGCGGAAGAGCTGGTCCTCCTGGGCGGCTGCCGCCTCGTCGGGAGGCGCGGCCTGCCCGGCGGCCCCGTCGCCCTGCGCCAAGGCGACGCCCACGGCGACCGCGACGACGGCGCACCACACCAAGAGGACGTTCTTCGGACGGTTCATGACGACGGACCTCCTGTGACGTTCAGGTGCATCAGCTCCGAACGTAACAGCGGTACTCCGCGCCGACTTGGGACAAGCGTCCCTTGTTCGCGCCGAAGTCTGCCATTTAGCAGACGGGTTCGGTAGTGCCTAGGGACGAACGTCCCTGGTGCTCAGAGGTGTAGCTCCGAGTCGCCCTCGCCCAGCATCAGTGCACCGAGGTTCAACCTCACGGCCTTGGCCGAGGCGGCCTCGACCTCCGGCAGGTGTGGTTCGTACAGCGGTGGGGCCAGGGACGGACGCGGCTGGGCGACGCCGAAGCCCTGCACGTGGGTGGCCCCGAGCTCGCGCAGCCCGTCGCAGATCGCGCGGTCCTCCACGCCCTCTACCACGACGATCGCGAAGCGATCGCGGAGGCCACGCAGGAAGCGTTCGATCGCCGGACGGCGCTCGCGGTCGGCCAGCGCCTGCGTGACGCTGCGGTCCACCTTCACGCCGTCGATGAGGTCGGCGCTGGGGATGCGGTCGGCGGCGTCGGTCTCGGTCACGTCGTCGAGGAGAAGCGCGCCGCACCGTTGGCGCAGCGCGGCGAGGCTGTTCCACAGGCGCTTCGAGTCGCCGAACCTCTGCTCGGTCAGCTCGACGCGGAAGCGTCGCCTGACGTCCGGCAGCAGCCCCTCGAGGCTGGCGAGGGTCTGGGGGTGCGTCACCTGAGCGGGGCTCAGGTTCACGGAGACGGTGGCCTCGCCGAACGCCGCCAGTGCCGCCGCCACCCGCTCGATGCTGTAGCGCGTGAACACGTCCTGGCGCTGCTCAGCGAGCCAATGGGGCAGGATCGCGAGCGGCCCGCGGACGGTGCCGTCGGGGAGCCTCCATCTGACCAGCGCCTCGGCCCACAAGGGCTCGGCTTCGCCGAGGCTGACTATGGGCTGGTACTGGAAGCCCAGTTCGTGCAACGGGGGCAGACTTTCGGGATCGAGCACTATGCGGCCCTCTTAGGGCTTCCGATGTCGAGAAGGCGTCTGCAGGGAGGACCGCTGCCGTGCGGTGTCCTGCGTTCTGCTCGGTCGCGCTGAGAGGCCCCTCGGCCTCCCCCCGTCGGTCAGCGCGCCGGGGCTGTCAGGTGCCGGCTGCGGCGGAGGCCTCAGCCGAGGTCCCAGTCGCCACGCTGGCCATGGCTGTCGGCGTAGGTGATGTCCGGCGTGGCGCTGATCTGGACGGTGCCGAAAGCGAGGCCGAAGACGGTGAGCGCGATGGTGAGGGCACGGGCGAACTTGAACATGAGTACCTCCTGAGTTGGGTGAACCGTACTCCCTGAGGCGCTTCAAACCCGCTTCATCCCTGAGGGGGCTCTCGCAGCTCCACGCGAAGCGGCGGTGAATCGTGCGCGGGCCTAGGCTGGCGCCACTACCAGGGAGGTAGGCAGTGGAGAGAGCAGAAGCACTCGCTCGCCTGCAGCGCACCACCAGGTTCCAGTTCGTGGGGGATCGCGTGGTCGTCCGGAACGTGGCGCTGCTCAACTCGATCGCGGCGGCACAGCGGGTCGAAGAGGAGAACGGGGTGGCGGCGAGCAGCGCCGAGGTGGGGGTCGCGCCGCTCCGGCTGGCAGCCGCGTGACCTAGGGTCCGGCCGAGCGTAGGGGTGCGCCGGCCGGACGCGCGAGCACCTGAACCGATAGACGGCGCGCGGCGCTATCCTGACGTCATGTGGCTGCCGCGCGTCGTCGAGGCCGTGAGGGGCTCCGATAGGCCCGTCGCGCTGGTCGGCGGCGAGCCTTTCGGGGTCCCGTTCGTCATCGAGGCGCTGCGGCAGCACGGCCCGCTGGCGTGGTTCGAGGTCGACCCCTGGGGCGACCAGGTGTCCCACGGCAACGCGCTGGCGCGCGCCGTGAACGCCGAGCTGCCGGCGCCGCTCCTGTCGCTGGCGCTGCCCTACCGGGCGCACCTGGCGGCCCTGTCGCGGTACCGCTCGGACCTCAGGCCGCTGAGGTTCGCCGTCACCACGTCGGACCTCGACCAGGCGATCCTCGCCGACCTCCTCGACCTCCACGGCAACGGCTATTCGGTCGTCCTCGACGTCAGGGGCGACCCGACCGACGGGGACGGCCTGCTCCGGCGCTGCCTCGTCCTCGACGAGGACTTCCTGCGCGTGAGGCGCGAGGAGGCGGCCGCGATCGTGCCCGGCGGGCTCGGACCGGAGGCCGCCGAGAGGCTGTGGCGCGCCTCGGGAGGCAGGTTCACCGAGCTGGCCGCCGTCGCGCACCAAGCGGCCGGGCTGCCGCGCCTGCACTTGCCGTCTCCCGCCGGGCCCCTGCTGCCGGAGTCGGCGGCGGAGCTCGTCGACGTCAGGCAGGCCGTCTACGCGTTCATGCGCGAGGGCGACCCCATCTCGGCCCTCGAGCTGGCCGTGCTGAAGGCGCCCGAGCTCGTCGAGGACCTGCTCAAGCACGCCGGCCCCCGCTTCCAGTCGGAGGGCCTGCTCGCGCGCCTGCACGTGCTGCTCTCGGCGCTGCCCGAGTCGCACTCCCACACCGAGCGCGTGCTCGAGTGGCGCCTGATGGCCGCCTGGGCCGCGAACGACTACCAGGAGGTCCTGGCCGACGTCGACGCCTACCTCGCCGCGCACGTGGCGCCGTCGCTGCGCGCCCGCCGCGCCGGCTCGCTGCCGCGCGAGGAGGGCTTCGCGATGGCCGAGCAGGCGGTGAAGGCGCGGCGCACGCCGCTGACGTTGTGGCAGTACGGCCGCCTCCACCCCAACCCGGAGAAGGCGGCGGAGCTCCTGCGGGAGAGCGTGCGGCTGGCGGAGGAGCAGGGCAGCGCCTACGAGGTCGCGCGCAACGCCTCGACGCTGGCGACCCAGCTCCTGCACATGGGCGAGTACGCGCGCGCGGCGAGCTGGGCGCGCTGGGCCCTCGACGTCGTCGACAGGGAGCAGGTCCAGGACGGCAGCCGGCGGCTGATCATCATCAACCAGCTCGCCGTGGCGCGGATCATGACGGGCGACCTCGTGGGCCTGCGCGCCGTGCTCGAGGACGCCCAGGCGCTCGTCGAGGGGAGCGTTCCCGGCCTCGCCGTGATCTTCCGCAGCACGCTCGGCCTGCTCGAGCTCGCCGAGGGGCGGCCGGAGGAGGCCCTGGGTCTCTTCAGCGCGACCTACCACGCCAGCCACCGTCGGAACCGCGCCCGCTACGGCTACCAGCTGGTGCGCGCGCTGCTGGAGCTCGGGCGCCTCGACGAGGCCAGGCGCGTCGCCGACGACGTCTGGGAGGTCTCCACGGCGGGCGAGGGGCACGAGCGCAAGCTGGCGGCGCTCGCCCGGGGCATGGTCGGAGCGGTCGCCGGCGACGCGGCGGCCCCCGACGACCTGCTCGAGGCGATGCTGGCCACCGAGCTGGTCGCCGACCAGCGGCTCACGGCGGTGCTCTACTACCTGCTCGCCACGGGCGGCGCCGCGCACAACGTCCCGCGCGACCTCGTGCCCGTGCTCAGCGGCCTGAACCGCGTCGGCCTGAGCGTGCTCAGCGGCCCGGCGAGGGACTTCGAGCGCGTGTGGGCGACGCTCTCGGTCGCCCGCGCCCCCCTCGCGTTCCGCTTCCTGGGCGGCTTCGACTGCCGCTTCCACGGCGAGGATGTGCAGCTGCCGCCGCGGCTCGCCGAGGCCGCCTTGGCGCTGGTGCTGCACCCGGAGGGCATCACGCGCGACGAGCTCAACGACTTCCTCGTCTCCGACGGCAACCCGCCGTTCACCAGCGGCGGCATGCGCAGCCTGGTCACGCGCCTGCGGCAGCTACTCCCCGTCAGCGACGCGCCCTACCGCTTCACCGTGCCGGTGGAGGCCGACGTCCTGCTGGTCAGGGAGCTGATCAGGTCGAGCCGCGTGCGCGAGGCCGTGAACCTGATGCGCGGGCCGCTGCTGCCGCAGAGCGACGCTCCGGGGGTGGTGGACCTACGCTGGCAGGTCGAGGAGGAGCTGCGGCAGGCCGTGCTGCTCGCCGGCGACCCCGACGCCGTCTACGACCTGGCCGAGCGCCTCGGCGACGACCTCGAGTTCTGGCAGGCGGCCGCGGCGGCGCTGTCGACGGGCGACCCGCGGCTCGCGCTGGCCCGGGCGCGGGTGCGCCGCCTCGAGCAGTCGTACGGGCTGTCCTGAGGCCGGGTGCCGTACGTGGCGGGCAGCGCGCAGACGCGCTCAGCCGCGGGCCGGGTGGGCGGTCCCGGTCGCCCTGGCGCGGGCCGTCAGGCTCGCTCTGATGCGACTCGCCTAGCTGCGTAGCTCCGCGAACGCCGCCGCGGCCGCCGCGACCACGAGCTCCACGTCGTCGGGCGTGTGGACGGCGGAGACGAAGGCGGCCTCGAACTGGCTGGGAGGCCAGTACACGCCACGCTCTAGCATCCCGTGGAACCAGCGCGCGAACGCCGAGGTGTCGGACCGCTTGGCGCCCTCGAGGTCGCGGACGGGCCCCGGGGCGAAGAACACGGTCACCATCGAGCCGACGCGGTTCACCGTCACCGCCACGCCCGCTGCGGCGGCGCCGCGGCGCAGGCCCGCCTCCAGCTCGGCCGACACGGCCTCGAGCCGGTCGTAGGATCCCGGCTCGGCGTCGATCGCCTCGAGCGTGGCGGCGCCGGCGGCCATCGCGACCGGGTTCCCGGAGAGCGTGATCGACAGGTGGTTCGCGCACCCGCTCTTCGTCGAGGCCATGACCGAGACGGTCCGCGCCGGGCTCGAGGGCTTCGCGCCCGAGGACCGCGGCGACGTGGTCATCGTCTTCAGCGCCCACAGCCTGCCGATGAGCGTCGTGAACCGCGGCGACCCGTACCCAGCGGAGGTGGGCGCCACCGTGCACGAGGTCATGAAGAGGCTCGGCTACGCGCAGGAGTACCTGATCAGCTTCCAATCGGAGGTCGGGCCGGTGCCGTGGCTAGGCCCCTCGACCGAGAGCGTGATAAGGGAGCTGGGCGCGAAGAGGCGCCGCAACGTGCTGATCGTGCCGGTCGCGTTCACCTCCGACCACATCGAGACGCTGCACGAGCTCGACATCGAGTACGGGCACCTCGCGAAGGAGGTCGGCATCGCGAACTACCGCCGGGCCCCCGCGCTGAACGACGCGCCTCTGTTCCTCGACGCGCTGGCCGAGATCGTCGCCGAGCACCTGGCCTCGGGCGAGGCCTGCTCGCTCCAGTACGGCCTCCGGTGCCCGGGCTGCACGAACCCGCAGTGCCGCGACATCCCCAAGCCGGTCGCGCCGTACCGCCGGACCGAGCTCGGCGCGTGACGAGTCGCCCGCTCGGTGAGGTGAAGGTGGACGTCCTCGTTGTCGGCGGCGGCCTCACCGGGCTGACGACGGCGTTCTGGCTCTCGCGGCTCGACCCGGCCGCACGCGTCGTCGTGCTTGAGGCCTCCCCGCGCGCCGGCGGCAAGGCCTCGACCGTCGACGTGAGGGGCTTCGCCGTCGACACCGGGCCGGGCACGCTCGTGCTCGAGCCCGAGGGCACCGCGCCGCTGCTGGGAACGCTGGGCCTGACCGGCGAGGTCGCGCCCCCCGCGACCGAGGTCCGCCGCCGCTACCTCGTCAGGCGGGGTCGGCTCGTGCCGGTGCCGTCGGGCCCTCTCGGGTTCCTCGCGTCGCCGCTGCTCCCGCCGCTGGCCAAGGCGAGGGCGCTGCTCGAGCCCACGGTGGCGCCCCTGGCGGGCGACGAGTCGGTGCACGCCTTCCTCGCGCGGCGCTTCGGCCCGGTCGCGGCCGACGCCTTGGCGGAGGCGCTCGTCTCCGGCGTGGCGGCCGGGGACCCGCGCGACCTGAGCGTGGCCGCGCTCTTCCCGCAGCTCAAGGGCCTCGAGGCGCAACACGGCAGCCTGCTCAGGGGCCTGGCCGCGGCGCGCAAGGCGGGGGCGCCGCCGAGGCGCGTCGCCTGCCTGCGCGGCGGCATGCGGCGGCTCCACGAGGCCCTCGCCGAAGCGCTCGGCGAGAGGCTGGTCACCGGCGCCGAGGTCGCCTCGCTGCGCCCCTTGGCCGGCGCCTGGGAGGTGGCGGCAGCCGACGGCCGGGCGTGGCTGGCGCGGTCGGTCGTGCTGGCGACCCCGGCCTACGCGGCGGCGCGCCTGCTCGAACCCGTGGCGCCCGAGGCCGCGGCTCTCCTCGCAGGCGTCCCGTACGTCCACGTCGACGTCGTCGCGCTGGGCTACCGCCGCGCCGACGTGCCGCCGCTCGAGGGCTTCGGCTTCGTCGCGCCGCGCGGCGAGGGCGTGAGGAGCCTCGGCGTGGTCTACGCCTCGACCGTCGCGCCCGACCTGGCGCCGGAGGGCCACGTGCTGTTCAGGGCCATCGCCGGCGGCGCGTTGGACCCAGCGTTCCACGAGATGGACGAGGGCGACAAGGTCGCGGCCGTGCGGGCCGACCTGGCCCTGACCCTGGGGGTCACGGCTGAGCCCGTTGCGGCCCACGCCGTGAGCTGGCGCCGGGGCATCCCCCAGTACCGCCTCGGCCACGCCGAAGGGGTGGGGCGCGCTGAGGCGGCCTTGGCGGGCCTGCCTCCGCTGTGGCTCGCCGGCGACGCCTACCGGGGCCTGGGCGTCGCCGACAGGCTCAGGGAGGGTGTGCGCCTGGCGAGGGAGCTCGCCGCGGCCCACGCCGGGTCTCTTACCTCAGCCTGAGGAACGCCTCGGGCACGAGCAGGGCGCGCTCGGTGAGCAGCGGCAGGACGGCCGCGAGCGCCGCCTCCGCGCCCTCGCCCACGGGCAGCACCAGCTTCGCGGGCGCCCTGACGTCGTGGACCTCGGCGTCCTCCGGCAGGCCGGCCAGCTCCTTCGCCAGCGCGATCGCGTGCTGCACGTCGCCGAGCTCGTCGACTAGCCCCAGGTCGAGGGCGTCGCGGCCGGTCCACACGCGCCCGCGGCCGATCTCGTCGACGCGCTCGCGGCTCAGGCGCCTGCCCTCCGCCACGCGCGCCACGAACCGCTCGTAGACCTCGGCGATGTAGCGCTCGAGGAGAGCGCGCTCCTCTCGGTCCCAGCCGCGCGAGCTCCGCATCAGCGCCGCGTAGCGGCCGCGCGTCAGCAGCTCGGGGTTCAGGCCGTAGCGCGCGTTGAACTCCTCCAGCACGAACTTCCCTGCGACGACGCCGATCGAGCCCGTCAGCGTCGCCGGCGCGGCCACGACACGGGTGGCGTGGGTGAGCACGTAGTACCCGCCGCTGGCGGCGAGCTCGCCCATCACGGCGACCACGGGCACGCGCTCGGCGAGCCGCCTGACCTCGCGCCAGATCATGTCGCTGGCGAGCGCCGAGCCCCCGCCCGAGTCGACGTGGAAGACCACGGCCCTAGTGAGCGGGTCCTTCCCGGCGGCGCGCAGCGCCCTGACGACGGTCTCGCTCCCCGCCATCGTCCCGCCCAGGAGCGGCAGGGGCAGGGGCGAGCGGCGCGAGCGTCCCGTGACGATCGCGCCCTCGAGCGACACGACGGCGACCCTCCCGCCGGGGCCGCGCGTGCGGCTGGGGGCGAACATGGCCGCGCGCGCAGCGGGCGCATGACCCTCGCCGACGACCTCGTCCTCGTAGGCGACGCGGTCGACCATCCCCAGCTCGAGCGCCCGCCTCGCGCTCGTCACGCCCTCGTCGACCCAGCGCTTCACCTCCTCCGGCTCGCGCCCGCGCCCCTCCGCCACGGCCTCGAGGAAGGTGCGCTCGACGCTGTCGAGGATCGCCTCGTACTGGCGGCGCTGGGCCTCGCTCATCGCCGGCAGCGCGAACTGGTCGCCGGCGTTCTTGTACTCGCGGATCGCCAGCTTCTCGTACCTGATCCCGGCGCGGGCCAGCGCGTCGGCCATGAACGTCGCGCCGAGGGCGCTGCCGTGCACCCACAGCTCGGCGCTCTCCGGCACAGCGACCTCGTGCGCGGCGGAGGCCACGAGGTAGCCGGCCACGTCGAGGTCCTGCGCCCACACGGTGGTGCGCTTGCCCGCGGCCCGCAGCCGCTCGACGAGGCGGCGCAGCGCGTAGGCGGCGGCCAGGTCGACCTTGAGGCCGTGTACCCGCAGGACCACGCCGTCGAGGCCCGGGTTACGGCACAGCGCGTCCACCGTCGCCGCGAGCTCGTCGAGCGACGTCTCGCGCTTGCCACCGGCGATCGCCTCGAGGGAGAGCGCCCGGCGCGGCAGCCGCCGCTCGGGGTAGCTGCCGGTCAGCTCGAGGACGGCCCACCGCGGCCGCGGCCCCGGGGCGGCGGCGACGAGGACGTCCCGGGCGCGGGCGGCGGCGTTCGACAGCACCCGCGCCGCCTCCCGCAGGGCGGGGGAGGAGCCGCGCTCGCTCACGCCCGGGCCTCCGCCAGGCGCTCGAGCTCCGCGACGTAGCCCTCGAGGACGGCGAAGGCGCGCTCGATCGGCTCCGGGGTCGTGAGGTCGACGCCCGCCGCGCGCAGCGCGTCGACCGGCGGGAGGGAGCTGCCGGCCCTGAGGAACCCCAGGTACCGCTCGGCGGCGCCCGGCTCGCCCTCGTAGACGTCCTCGGCCAGAGCGGCGGCGGCCGAGATCCCGGCCGAGTACTGGAACGTATAGAACGGTACGTACAGGTGTCCGAACTCGGCCCAGGTGATCCCCACGCGCTCGTCGGCCTGGACGTGATCGCCGTAGCCCTCCTGGAACAGGTCGCGCATGAGGGCGATCAGCTTCTCGGCGGTGAGGCCCTCCCCACGGGCGACGGCCTCGTGGACGGCCAGCTCGAAGCGGACGAGCGTCGGCATGATGAAGAGGTAGCGGTGGATGTTCTCGAACGCCTCGTCGAGGACGTCGAGGCGCTGGTCCACCTCGGTGAAGAGCGACATCAGGTGGCGCCTCACGAGCGCCTGGTTGAAGTTCGACGCCGTCTCGGCGGCCACCATCGAGACCTGGGTGTAAGGCAGCGGCTGGGCCTGGTCCATGAGCACGCCGTGCATCGCGTGGCCGAGCTCGTGGGCCAGCGTCGAGACCGAGCCGAGGTCGCCGACGAAGCTCATCATCACCTGGGGCGTGTGCCCGTAGGCGCGCGAGCAGAAGGCGCCGTCGCGCTTGCCCTTGTTGGGGTAGACGTCGACCCAGCGCTGCTCCAGGAGACCGCGGCGCAGCGGCTCGACGTACTCGGCCCCCAGCGGCGCCATGCCCTCGAGCACCCAGTCGACGGCCTGGCGGTAGGTGACCTGCATCGGCCGGGGGGCCAGCGGGGCGAAGACGTCCCACTCCTCGAGCCGCTCGACGCCGAGGAGCCTCCGGCGCGCCGCCCAGTAGCGGTGCCACACGTGCAGGTGGGCCCGGAACGTCTCGACCACCGCGTCGAGGACGCTCCTCGGCACCTCGTAAGGCTCGAGCTGCTGGGCGACGGTGTCGGCGTAGCCGCGGGCCCTGGCGGTGAACACCGCCTGCTTCACGCGGCCGAGGTAGAGCTCGGCGAGCGTATCGGCGAAGCCCAGGAAGCCCTCCTTGTACGAGCGGTACGCCGCCTCGCGCACGCGCCGGTCGCGCGAGCTCTTGAGCGCCGGGTAGCTGCTGCGCTCGACCACGCGCTCCTCGCCGTCCACGCGCACCGGCGCGAAGCGGATCTCGCCGTTGGCGAGGCTGTTGTAGGCCCTGTACACGGCTCCGAACGGGTCGGTGAGGCCGGCGAGAAGCTCCTCGACCTCGACCGAACGGACGTGGGGCCGCTGGGCCTCGAGGCGCTCGAAGTAGCGCCTCAGGTACCGGAGCCCGGGCTCCTCCGCCATGAACCGCTCGACCTTCTCGGACCCGAGGGCGAGCAGCTCGGGGTCCACGAACGCCAGGCGCTGGCTGGCGCGGGCAGCGACGGCGCTGAACTCGCCCGCCTTCCTGCGCGCCTCCTGGTCGTGCTGGTCGACGCTCACTGGGAGCATGGCGTAGTTGCGCAGGCGCTGCAGCTTCGCCATGAGTCCGAAGTAGAGCTCCAGGAACGAGGCGAGCGTGGCCGCCGACTCGCCCAGCCGCCCGCTGTACGCCGCGAGGTCCTCGACCTCCAGCTGGACGCGCTCCAGGTCGGCGCGGTAGGCCTCCTCCGTCGGGTAGAGGACGGAGAGGTCCCAGGTGTAGGCGGGGTCCAGCTCGCGGCGTGACGGGAGCGTCTTGACTGCCATGACCGAAGTGTAAGGGCGCCGGCCGCGCCTCCGGCCGGGAGCCGCCGGTCGCCCGGCGCCGGGCCCGGGCCGCGCCTCGGGCCCGTGACCGCCCTTCACCAGGGCCCGGGTCGCGCCGCCCCCGGCGCGTCGGCGCCCCGGAAGCACCGGCGCGCACCAGGGGTTACCTTCTAGGGATGTTCGCCGGCGGCAGGCTCAGGCTCTTCCTCGTGTGGGTGACGGCGTACCTGCTGTCCTACTTCTACCGGTCGGCGAACGCCGTCATCGCCGGCGACCTGAGGTCCGAGGTGGGCCTGGGAGCCGAGCAGCTCGGCCTGATGACGAGCCTCTTCTTCCTCACGTTCGCGGCCGTGCAGCTCCCGCTGGGCGGAGCGCTGGACAGGTGGGGCAGCAGGCGGGTCGTGCCGCTGATGCTCCTCGTCGGGGCCGCCGGCTCGGCGCTGTTCGGGCTCGGCGGAGGCTTCGCCGCGCTCGCCGCCGGTCGCGCCCTCCTCGGCGTGGGCTTCGCCGGCGTGCTCATGGGCGCGGTGAAGGCGTTCGCGGCCTGGTTCCCGCCGGGGCGGTTCGCCACCGTGTCGGGCCTGTTCGTCGCGATCGGCTCGGCAGGCGCCCTCGTCGCGGGCACGCCGTTGGCGCTGCTCGCGGGCGCGTTCGGCTGGCGCGCCGTGTTCGTATGGGGCGCGGCTGTCGTGCTGGCCGCGGCGGCCGCGATCGTCCTGCTCACGCGCGACGCGCCGGCCGGCGCCGTCGTCGCCTCGCCGGCGCCGCAGGAGGGCCGCCCCGCCGGGCTCGGCGGCGTACTGCGCGACCACCGCGTCTGGCGCATCTCGTTCGTGAACCTCGGCCTGATCGGCGCGGTGCTGGCGGTGCAGGGGCTGTGGGCCGGCCCCTACCTCGCCGACGTCTACGGGCTCGAGCCGGTGGCCGTCGGCAACCTGCTGGTGGCGCTCGGGGTCGGCGTCGTGATCGGGAACGCCGCCACCGGCTGGCTCGCCGACACCGCCGGCCGGTTCTGGACCGTGGCGCTGCTGGGCGTGCTGGCGAGCGCCGCGAACCTCGTGCTGGCGGCGGCCCCGCCGGGCGTGCCGGCCGTCGCGCTCGGCGCCGTCTACGTCGCCCTGGGGTTCTCGGGGGCGTTCATCGCCGTCCTGCTGGCGCACGTGCGCGAGGTGGCGCCGCCGGCGGCGCTCGGCCGCGCGATCACCACCGTGAACTTCTTCGGCATCGGCGGCGCGATGGCCCTGCAGTGGCTGATGGGCGCGATCGTCGAGGCGGGCGCCGCTGGCGGCGGCTACGGCGCCGAGGCCTACCGGCCGGCGTTCCTGCTCACCACCGGCCTGGCCGTCGTGTCTACGCTCCTCTACCTGCCCGTGGCCGGCGGGAGGCGGGCCCCCAGCCGCGCCTCCACGTCCGCCCGGCCCTCCGAGAGCTCGGCGCGGGGGAGGCCGCCCGCCGCCAGCGCGGCGTCGTCGAGGCGCTCCAGGTCGGCGTAGAAGCGGCCGGCGGCGCGGGCGACGGCCGCGGTGTCGCCGCCCTCGGCCTCGTCCAGCCACTCGAACAGCGCGTCCTCCGCCCTGGCGTAGCGCTTGAGCGCCGTCCAGAACCACACGAGGCGCTCCCGAGTCGCGGGGGTCAGCGAGCCGGGCGGCGCCCGGTCGAGCAGGCGGTCGACGCGCTCGGGCAGGTCGGGCTCACCCAGCTCCTCGATGCCCGCTTCGAGCGCCATGTCGATCGCCCGCGCCCGCAGCGAGACGACTAACGGGTCGTCGGGGGTGGCGCCGAGGGCGCGCTCGAGCTCGGCCTCGGTCTCGAGCAGGGCGGAGAGCAGGTAGGCGCGCTCGCCGTCGACGTAGCCGGCCGAGCCGATCACGGCCAGGAGGTCCTCGGTCGGCAGGCGCGCGACGAGGTCCGCGCTCGTCCCGAGGAAGCGGCGGTAGACGTCGTCAAGCTCGGCCCTGAGCAGCGCGGCCTCGGCGCCGCCCTCCTCGATCTCGCCGGTGCGGGCGGCGAGGCGACTGAACGCCTCCTCGAGCTGCTTGATCACGCGCTCGATCAGCTCGTCGCGGATGGGCACGCCGGTAGGTTACGCCGCGAGACGGCGAGGCGCCAGGGCGTGCGGTCGGGCGCCGCGCGGCCCTGGCGGTGGGTGGCGTGAACCTACGTGGCGAGGGAGGCCGGGCCACGAGCGCTGCGGGGTACGTAGCCTCGCCGTGGGCATCGCCACGCCGGTCTCGGTCATAATCTTGGTCAAGAACGGAGGGCAGCGTGGCCGAGGTCACCACCGCAGAGGCCAAGAAGCACCTCAGCGAGCTCCTACGGAGGGTGCAGGCCGGGGAGACGATAAGCATCACGCGCTACGGGAGGGTCGTCGCCACGCTCACGCCCCCCAAGCGCGGCGCGCCGGACATGGGCGAGTTCCGGGCCCGCCACGGCCGCGTGCGCGGTAGCGCCGTCGAGGAGCTGACGCGCATGCGTGACGAGGAGCGCTACTGACATCTACCTGGACACCAGCTTCCTGCTGCCCTACTACCTCGACGAGCCGCACAGCCTAGGCGTCGAGCGCGTGATCCGCGCCGCTGCGCCGGGCGAGCTCGTGACCAGCGAGTGGGCGCTCGTCGAGTTCGCGAGCGCCGTCGCGCGGCTCGTACGGTCGGGCGCGCTCGATGGCGATCCCCAGGTCCTCCTCGGAGCCCTGGAGACCCACGCGCGCGACGTCTACGTCGTCGTCACCCCCGAGCGCGGCGATCACGCGACCGCCAGGGCGATGCTCGTCGCCGACCCGCACCTGGGTCTGAGGGGCCCTGACGCCCTCCACCTCGCCCTGGCGTGGCGGCACGGCGAGGTGCTCCACACGCTCGACCGCAAGCTCCTGGCCTGCGCGCGCGCCCTCGGCGTGGCCGCCACCGACGCCGGCCTCTTGCCCTGAGCGGGTCGAGCGCGCGCCCACAGCGGCCCCGGTGCGCGCTCGGACGGGCGTGATCGGCCCGACCCGCGCCGCTGATACGATCGGCGCCAGCCATGCTCGCTTACGTCGGTCGGCGCTGCCTGTTGGCTGTCCCGACTCTCTTCGGGGTCGCGCTCATCGTCTTCTTCCTCATGCGGGCCGTGCCGGGCGACGTCGTCACGAACCTGGTCGGCCTGCAGGGGAACGTCTCGCAGGAGAGGCTGGCCGAGCTGCGGCGCATGTTCGGCCTCGACCTCCCGGTCCACGTCCAGTTCGGCCAGTGGGCCTCCGCCGCCGTCCGCGGCGACCTGGGCACCTCGCTCCGCACCGGCAGGCCCGTGGCCCTCGACCTCGCCCTGCGCTTCCCGGTCACGCTCGAGCTCACGCTCCTGAGCCTCGTCGTCGCCCTGGCGGTCGCGCTGCCGGTGGGCGTGCTGGCGGCCCTGAACCGCGGCACGTGGGTGGACCACCTCGGCTCGGTGCTGGCGCTCCTGGGCCTGTCGATCCCGGGGTTCTTCCTCGGCATCCTGCTGATCCTGCTGTTCTCCCTGCGCCTGCAGTGGCTGCCGCCGGCGGGCTACGTGCCCCTGACCGAGGCGCCGCTCCAGAACCTGCGCCACATGGTCCTGCCCGCCCTGTCGCTGGGGCTGGTCCTCGCCGCGGCGACGGCCCGCATCGTGCGCTCGACGCTGCTCGAGGTCCTGGGGCTCGACTTCGTGCGGACCGCCAGGGCCAAGGGCCTGGCCGAGCGCACGGTCGTGCTGCGGCACGCGCTGCGCAACGCGCTGATCCCGGTCGTCACGGTCGTGGGGCTGCAGTTCGGCCAGCTCCTGGGCGGCGCGGTGATCATCGAGCAGGTGTTCAGCCTGCCGGGCGTGGGCCGGTTCGCGCTCGAGGGCATCAACCTCCGCGACTACCCCCAGGTGCAGGGGGCGGTGCTGCTGATCGCCTCGGCGTTCGTGGTGGTGAACCTCGTCGTGGACGTCCTCTACGCCCTCATCGACCCGCGGGTGCGCTATGAGTGAGCCCGCTGCCGTCGCATCGCAGCGCCGCGGGCGCGGGTCGGCCCGCCGCCGCCACCCTCTCCTCGTCGCGTTCAGCGGCGCGGGCGGCGTGGGCGCGGCGATCGTCCTGGTGGCCGTGCTCTCGGCCGTGTTCGCGCCCTGGGTCGCGCCCTACGACCCCGTGGCGCTCGACCCTCCGGCGCGGCTCCTGGGCCCCACGCGCGAGCACCTCCTCGGCACCGACCAGTACGGGCGCGACACCCTCTCTCGCATCGTCTACGGCGGCCGCAGCTCGCTGTCGGTCGCGGCGGCGTCGACGCTCTTCGCGCTCCTCGTCGGCGGGACGATGGGCGTCCTCGCCGGCTACTACCGCGGCTGGGTGGACGGGCTGATGATGCGTGTGACCGACGTCCTGCTCTCGTTCCCGGCGATCCTGCTCGCGATCGCGCTCCTGGCGTTCCTCGGGCCTGGCTTCGTGAACCTCGTGCTGGCGATCGGCCTCGTGTACGTCGGACCGTTCGCGCGCGTGGCCCGCGGCGCGGTGATCACCGTGCGCGAGGAGCTGTTCGTGGAGGCCAGCCGCTCGCTGGGCAGCCGCGACTGGCGGGTGCTCCTGCGTGCGGTCCTGCCGGCGGCCGCGGCGCCGCTGATCGTCGAGGTGACGCTGCGCCTGGCCTACGGCATCCTCGCCGAGGCGTCGCTGTCGTTCCTGGGCCTCGGCACCCAGCCGCCGGCGGCGAGCTGGGGGCTGATGGTCGCGGAGGGCCGGCGCTTCCTGTCGCTCTCGCCGTGGGCGACCGTGGCGCCCGGCCTGGCGATCATGGTCGTCGTCCTCGGCTTCAACCTCTTCGGAGACGCGCTGCGCGACGCGCTCGACCCCAGGACCCGCGGCCGGGGCTAGGGGGCCAAGGCCCCCGCCCGGGCGGCGCCGGCGGCTAGGGCGAGCGCGCGGGCGCGTCTAGGAGTATCTTCTTCGGGTACTTGCTTCACCCCGAGGAGGGCCTGAGGATGGTTCGTCGCTTGGCAGTACTGGTCCTAGTCGCGGTCGCCGGCCTGGCGCTCGCCCAACCGAAGTACGGCGGCACGCTCGTCGCCGGCATGCAGACGGACCCGGTGGGCCTCGACCCGCACATCACCAACGCGACCTCGACGCGCAACATGCTCGAGAACGTCTACGACACGCTGGTGATGTTCGACTCGTCTCTGCAGATCGTCCCCGGGCTCGCCGAGTCGTGGGAGGTGTCGGAGGACGGGCTCACCTGGACGTTCCACCTGCGCGAGGGCGTCAGGTTCCACGACGGCGACACGCTGCAGGCGTCCGACGTCGTGTTCTCGATCAACAGGATCAAGGACCCGGCCGTCGCCTCGCCGCGCGCCGACGACTTCGCGGTCGTGGCCGACATCCAGGCGCCGGACGAGCTGACGGTCGTGATGACGCTCTCCGAGCCGTTCAGCCCGCTGCTGTCGAAGCTCGCGCACAGCCTCAACGTGATCGTCTCGGAGGACGTGGTCCGCGAGCACGGCGACCTGCAGCAGGTCGTGGTCGGCACCGGGCCCTTCAGGTTCGTCGAGTACGTGCCGCAGACGCGCCTCGTCCTCGAGCGCAACCCCGACTTCTGGGGCACCGACGCCGAGGGCAACCGGCTGCCGTACCTCGACGGCATCGTGTTCCAGTTCTACCCGGACCCGACCGCGCGCACGACGGCGATCCAGACGGGCAGCGTCGACTTCATCGAGTACGTGCCCTCGGCCGACGTCGATATCCTGCGGGCCGACCCGAACATCGAGGTCGTCGGCGGCCTGTCCGCGAACTTCCGCAGCATCTACTTCAACGTCGAGCGTCCGCCGTTCGACGACGTGAACGTCCGCCGGGCGATCGCCTACGCGATCGACGAGCAGGCGATCGTCGACCTGGCCCTGTTCGGTACCGGCGGCGTGCCCGCCACGGGCACGACGATCCCGGCGTCGAACTACTACGGCATCGACTCGAGCCCGTACATCGGGCGCGACGTCGAGGCGGCGCGCGCGGCGCTGGCCGCCTCGGCCTACCCAGAAGGCTTCGAGTTCGACCTCTACGTCACGAGCACCTACGACTTCCTGCGCACGCCGGCCGAGGTGATCCAGGCGAACCTGGCCGAGATCGGCATCCGGGCGAACATCGTCGCCGAGGACTGGTCGATCTACCTGCCGAAGGCCCTGGAGGGCGACTTCGCCGCCACGATCCTGGGCGAGTCCGGCCAGAGCGACCCCGACGACTTCCTGTTCAACGTCTTCTACACGGGCAACGGCGGCAACCTGGGCAACTTCAGCGACCCCGAGCTCGACCGCCTGCTCGAGGAGGGCCGCCGCGTCGCCGACCAGGAGCAGCGGCGCCAGGTCTACGTGCAGGCGCAGGAGCGCATCCTCGACCTCGTCCCTCACGTGTTCCTGTTCCACTCCTCGCAGTTCGAGGCGCTGCGCCGGGACGTGCGCGGCTTCGAGCACTTCCCGAACACCAGCTACCTCGGGCTGAGGACCGCCTGGCTGGACCGCTGACCGACCGGCGGCGACGGGAGACGGGCGCCCGCGGCCTCGACCAGGCAGCGGGCGCCCGCGGCTCGGACCGGCGGCGGGTCGGGCGCGGACGGGAGCGAGGTTCGCGCCGCGCCCGCCCGTCGCGCCGTCCGCCGCCCAAGACGGCGGTCAGGCGCTCGCCGTCTCCGGCCCGATCACCTCGCTGACCAGGGTCACGGTGTCGCAGGGGAAGCCCCCGCGGCGCGCGTGCTCGCGGACGATGTCGGCGTTCTCCGTCTCGTGGACGCAGTAGAGCTTGTCGCCGGCCACGTAGGAGTGCAGCCAGCGGTAGGGCACGCCCAGGTTCTCCACGACCTGGTTCGACGTGCGCGCGATGTCCCTGAGCTGCTCCTTCGTGAGCTGGCTGGCGCCGGGCACCGTCCTCTCGATGATGAACGTCGGCATGTCAGGCTCCCTTCCGACCTCTCGCGGTCCCCCCGATGTTGCGGCCGAGGCGGCGCTCCAGGAATCGGGGGAACCCCCTATGCCTGCAGCTCCCCGGCGGCCCCGGCCCGCGACACCAGCCCGAGGCCGATCGCCGTCGCCACCGCGCTGGCGCGGTTCGGTGCGCCCAGGCGGGCCAGCACGGCGGAGACGTGGTGCTCGGCCGTCTTCTCGGTGATCGCGAGGCGCTCCGCGATCTCGGCGTTCGTGAGGCCGGCGACGATCAGCTCCAGCACCTCGACCTGCCGCGGCGTCAGCGGCCCCCGGCCCTGGCCCGGGGGACGGCGCGGCGCCGTCGCCACGACCTGGACGAGGCGCCTGGCGCTCTCGCTCAGACGCGAGGCGCGCGCCAGGACGGCCTCCCTGACGGTCGTCGGCACCTCCTCGCCGGAGGCCAGCACCTCGGTGACGTAGAACGCGTTCCCGTCGGTGACGCGGTGGACCCGAGCGGCCAGCGCCGCGTCGCCGCCGGCGAGCTCCGTGACCGCCTCCACGCTGAGCGGCGGTACCGGCAGCAGCGTCGCGGAGGGCCGCGCCGCCAGCTCGCCGATCACCGGCCGCGCCGGGTGCTGCGGGCCGACCTCGTCGTCGCGGTACGTGGCGACGACGAGCGACGGCAGCGACTCGACGCGGCGGCCGATGAACCGCAGGAAGTCGAGCGTCCCCTCGTCGGCCCAGTGCACGTCCTCGATCACGAGCACGAGCGGCAGGTCGGAGTCGGCCATGCGCCGCTGGATCGCGGTGAACAGCTCGTAGGGCGCCGCGGACGCCGCGAACGACCCCGAGAGGCGCGAGCGCGGGTCGAGGGCGATGTCGATCAAGGGGCTCAAGGGCCGCGGCGTGGTCAGCGGGTCGCAGCAGCCGATCAGGACGTGGGCGCTGCGGCCGCTGCGTCGTGCGAACTCGAGCACGACCGAGGTCTTCCCGGCGCCCGCCTCGGCGCCGAGGAGCACCACGGAGCCGCGCCCGCGGGCCGCCGCGCGGAGGCGCGACGCCATCTCGTCGAGCAGGCCGTCGCGTTCGAGTAGCGGCACGGGCGGCTACCCCCTTCTCGTGATCCGTGGCGTCAAAGATACTGCGCGGGCCCCTCGGCGGCGCTCCTGCGTCACGTCGTGCACGGGGGCGACGGCCGGGACGGGCCCCTGTTGTAGGGTGACAGGGCCCAAGGACATGTCAGGCCCTGCGTCTGGTGTCCGCGGCGCGTCGGCAGACAGTGGACCTCGTCCCTTAACCGAGACCGCAACGGAGTTGACATGAACATCTCGCATCCACCCGACGCCTCCAGTCCCGACCACAGCGGGAAGCCACCGAAGATCGCCGTTCGCGGCCTCTACAAGGTCTTCGGGCCCGACCCCGGACGCGCCGTCGCGGCGCTGGAGCGGGGCGCGACCAAGGCCGAGGTGCAGGCGCGCTACGGCAACGCCGTCGGCGTCGCCGACGTGAACCTCGACGTCGCAGCGGGCCAGACGTTCGTCCTCATGGGCCTCTCGGGCAGCGGCAAGTCGACGCTGCTCAGGCTCCTCAACCGCCTGCACGAGCCGACCCGAGGCAGCGTCGTCGTGGACGGCGTCGACATCACGAAGCTGTCGCGCCGCGAGCTGCTCGAGGTCCGTCGCCGGAAGTTCAGCGGCATGGTGTTCCAGCAGTTCGCGGTGCTCCCGCACCGCGACGTGCTGGAGAACGTCGCCTACGGCCTCGAGGTGCAGGGCGTGCCCCGGGACGCGCGCCGCGAGCGCGCGATGCAGGCCATCGAGCTCGTGGGCCTGGCCGGCTGGGAGCGCAGCTACCCCCACCAGCTCTCCGGCGGCATGCAGCAGCGCGTCGGCCTGGCGCGGGCGCTCGCCGTCGACGCGGACATCCTGCTGATGGACGAGGCGTTCAGCGCGCTCGACCCCTTGATCAGGCGGGAGATGCAGGACGAGCTGAGCGAGCTCCAGGCGCGCATGCGCAAGACCGTCGTCTTCGTGACCCACGACCTCGACGAGGCGCTGCGCCTGGGCGACCGCGTGGCGATCATGAAGGACGCGCGGGTCGTGCAGGTCGGCACTCCCGAGGAGCTGATCACGGCTCCCGCCGACGACTACGTCGCCGCCTTCGTCGAGGGGGTCGACAAGACCGGGGTGCTGACCGCCGGGTCGATCATGCAGCCCGTCAAGGAGGTCGCACGCCTCAGCGACGGGCCCCAGACGGCGCTGAACCGCATGCGTCGCTCCGGCCTGTCGGGCATCCTCGTCGTCGACGGCGAGAGGCGTATCCGCGGCTACGTGACCTCGGAGCGGATCGTCTCCGCCCTCCGCGAGGGAAGCGTCGGCTCCGAGCGCATCCACGGCGACCTGATGGAGCCCGCCCCTACCGTGAGCGTCGACACCCCGCTCCACGAGGTGATCGCGATCGCCTCGGAGGGCTCGCGCCCCATCGCGGTCGTCGACGCGAGCGGCAGGCTGCGCGGGGTCGTGGTCAAGGGCGCGATCCTGGCGGCCCTGGCGCGGCCGGCGCGGGAGGCCACCGGCGCGGAGGTCAGCGGCGGGGCGCCGCTGCGGACCGTCGACGTGCGGCCGAGCCTGGGGGCCGGCGGTGCTTGAGTTCCGGGTGCCGATCCGCGAGTGGGTCTCGAGCGCCGTCGACGCCGTCCGCGACTCGCTGGCGCCGCTCTTCGACGGCTTCGCCGCCGGCGTGGAGGCCGCGATCGGCGCCATGCTGACGGTGCTGCAGTTGGTCCCTGCGCCCGGCGTGATCCTAGCGTTCGCGGCGCTGGCGACCGGGCTGGCGGGGTGGCGGGTCGGCCTCTTCGCCCTGGCGGGCCTCGCCCTCGTGCACAACGTCGGCCTATGGCAGCCGTTCGTCCAGACGCTGTCGCTGGTCCTGGCCGCGCAGGCCCTGATCCTCGTGGTCGGCGTGCCGCTGGGGGTGCTGGCGGCGCGGAGCGACGCCGTCGAGAGGGTGCTGCGGCCCGTCCTGGACTTCATGCAGACGATGCCGGCCTTCGTCTACCTGATCCCCGCCGTCATGTTCTTCGGCATCGGGGTGGTTCCCGGCGTCGTGGCGACGTTCGTGTTCGCGATCCCGCCCCTGGTGCGCCTCGTCAGCCTCGGGATCAGGCAGGTCCCCGCCGACCTGATCGAGGCCGCGGAGGCGTTCGGCTCGACGAGCTGGCAGCGCCTGGTCAAGGTCGAGGTGCCGGTGGCGCGGCCGAGCATCATGGCCGGCGTCAACCAGTCGATAATGCTCAACCTGTCGATGGTCGTCATAGCCGGGATGATCGGCGCGCGCGGCCTCGGGGCCGAGGTGCTGCGGGGTATCCAGCGCCTGAACGTCGGCCAGGGCTTCGAGGCGGGGCTCGCCGTGGTGGTCCTGGCGATCGTGCTCGACCGCGTGACGGCCTCCGTGGGGAGGCGCCGCACGCGGGACGCCTGACGCGAGCGGCGCGCTGCGCCGTGTAGCACTGCCCTTGCACCGGGGGTTGGCAGCGCTTTCCGGCCCGTGTTACGGTCGGAACTGGCCGATATCGGCTCTAGTTGGTGAGCGTACGTGCGTACGCCGCGGGACGTGCTGTCGTTCCGTCCGGTTCGAGCCCCGATGACAACGGGAGGTAACTAGTGAATAAGTGGTTCGTCGTCATCACTTGCGCAGTGCTGTTCGGAATCGCGGCGGCGCAAGACGACACCATCGACCTCGGGTACGTCCTCTGGGACTCCGAGATCGCCTCGACGCACGTCGTGGCCGCCGTGCTCATGGACGAGCTCGGCTACGACGTCGAGCTGACCTCGGTCGACGCCGGGCCCATGTGGACGGGCCTGGCGCAGGGCGACTTCGATGCCATCGTCGCCGCCTGGCTGCCCGCCACGCACGAGGCCTACTGGGAGCAGACGCAGGCCGACCTCATCGACCTGGGCCCCAACCTCGAGGGCGCCGACATCGGCTGGGCCGTGCCGGCGTACGTCGAGATCGACAGCATCACCGAGCTGAACGAGAACGCCGCCATGTTCGGCGGCGAGATCGTCGGCATCGACCCCGGTGCAGGCCTGATGCGGGCGAGCGACGAGGCGCTCGAGGTCTACGGGCTCACGGGCTTCGTCCTGCTCGACGGATCGGACGCCGCCATGACCGCCGCCCTCGACCGCGCCTACTCGCGCGGCGAGCCGATCGTCGTCACGAGCTGGCGTCCCCACTGGATGTGGGCCGCCTACGACCTGAAGTACCTCGAGGACCCCGAGGGCGTGTTCGGCGACGCGGAGAGCATCCACACGGTCGTCAACCGCCGGTGGGCAGAGAACGAGGCGCCCGAAGACGTCCTGGCCTTCCTCGACTCCTTCTACTGGACCGGCGAGCAGATGGGCGAGGTGATGCTGATGATCACGCAGGAGGGCATGGAGCCCCTGGACGCCGCCCGCGCCTGGATCGCCGCGAACCGCGACGTCGTGGAGGGCTGGCTGCGGTAGTCGACCGCTACGCAGAGGTGTAGAAGGACCGGCGGCCCTCCCGCGGGCCGCCGGTCCGTACCTCGTCAGGCGTGGCTCAGGCCAGGACCTTCAGCGCCTTGTCGAGGCCCTCGAAGCCGAAGGCGAGGTCCTCGCGCGAGACCGTGAGGGGCGGCGTCACCAGCAACACGTTGTAGCGCCCGAAGGCGTAGACGCCGTGCTCGCGCAGGGCGGGGATGAGCTTGCCCATCGGCGAGTTGTCGCCGCCGTACCAGGGCACGAGCGGCTCGCGGGTGGCGCGGTCCTTGACGAACTCGACGCCGAAGAAGGCGCCGACGCCCCTGACGTCGCCGATGACGGGGTGGCGCTCCTTGAGGGCCTCGAGGCCCTCGCGGATGATGGGCTCGAGCTCGCGTCCCCGCTGGAACAGGCCCTCCTGGCGCATGGCCGTGACGGTGGCGAGGCCCGCCGCCATCCCCAGCGGGTGGCCGGAGTAGGTGTGCCCGCACATCAGCACGTTGTCGTCGAAGTGCTTCGCCAGCGACTCGCGGACCATCACGCCGCCGAGCGGCACGTAGGCCGAGGCGACGCCCTTGGCGAAGACGATCATGTCGGGGACGACGCCGAAGCGCTGCGCCGCGAAGGTGTCGCCGGTCCGCCCGAAGCCCGTCATCACCTCGTCGAAGACGAGCACGATGCCGTGGCGGGCGGTGATGTCGCGGACGCCCTTGAGGTAGCCGTCGGGGTAGACGATCACGCCGTTAGAGCCGACGACGGGCTCGATGACCAGCGCCGCGATGTTCTTCGCCCCCTCGAACGTGATCACGTCCTCGAGGTGCTGCAGGGCGCGGCGCACCTCCTCGGCCGGGTCGTCGGTGAAGAAGGGCGAGTTGTAGGGGTAGGGCGCGAAGAACCGCACCACGCCGGGCATGCCGGGCTCGTTCGTCCAGCGCCGGTCCTCGCCCGTGAGGCTGCCGGCGCCGGGCGCCGAGCCGTGGAACGAGCGGTAGGCCACCATGACCTTGTGGCGGCCGGTGATCATGCGCGCCATCTTCACGGCGTCCTCGTTGCCCTCGCCGCCGTTGGTGGTGAAGAAGACCCGGCAGCCCTCGTCCCACGGCGAGACCTCGGAGAGCAGGGCGGCGAACTCGCTGCGGACGTCGTTGACGAGCGACGGCGCGGCGTAGAGCAGCTTCTCGGCCTGGCGCTTGATCGCGTCGACCACCGCGGGGTGGCCGTGGCCGAGGTTGACGGCGACGAGGCCCGCCGAGAGGTCGAGGTAGCGCTTGCCGGACTCGTCGTAGAGGTACGACCCCTGGCCCCGCGTGATCGTCGGGGTGTCGACCGCCGACTGCTTGCTCCACGGGGTGAGCACGTGCTTGTGGGTCCGGGTGGTGGCGGTAGGCGACATACTCACTGCCTCCCTCGCTGCGCCGGTGCCCCGGCGAGAGCTATGGCTTGGCTGGCAGAGTACTCCAACGCCGGCGCCGCGGCTCGCCCGTGCCGACCCGGCTGGCGGCGCGCGCGGCGCGACCCCTTCCTGCCGTGCGGCCCCGCCGCGGTCAGTCCACCCGCAGGGGGCCGAAGGCAGGCGCCGGCAGGCCCGAGCCGGCGGCGCGTATCATGTCCTCCAGGTACTCCGACGTGGCCGTGGGCTCGTGCGGGCGCATGTAGCGCAGGTAGACCGGCTGCGCCGGGTTCGACGCCAGCGTGACCAGCACCTTGCGGGCGTCGCTCGGGTGCCTCTCGACCTTGCTGATCGCCACGGTGTTCGACCCGTACGAGCCGCTGTAGTCGTCGCCGCTGGGAGGTCCGGCCCAGGCGGTGAAGTACCCCGAGTAGGCGGCGGGCCCGGTGACGTGGGGCGCCGTGACCTCGCGGTCGAACGTCACGGTGATCGTCGCCCCCGACCGGCTCAGGGAGACGAGCCGCGGACCGGTGCCGTCGACGTCCCAGCCGAGGACGTGCTCCTGGTACGCGAGGGCGACGCGGCGCGCGAGCTCGCGCTGCGCCTCGGCGCTGAGGTGGATGCGGTCGAACCGGGGGAGGTCGTGCGTGACGACCATGTGCGCGCGGGCGACGCCGCTCGCGAGCCCCGTGTTGGGCAGCAGGTGCGGCGTGCCGAGGTAGGCGCCCTGCTCCAGGCGCCGCTGGCGCTCGGCGATGTCGTGGGTCTTGAGGTGCTCGACGTAGGCCGCGGACGCCGACTCCTCCCCGAAGCAGCACCCGTAGGCCGCCAGCTGGGCGTAGATCACCACGGGCTCGACGGCGCCGGTCGCCTGGCCGAGCAGCGACAGCATCGCCTGGAACACCTGCGCCGTGTACCCCGAGTAGTCGCGCCTGAGGTCCGCGGTCGAGTTGTCCGACTCGCCCTGGTACCAGAAGACCGCGGTCACGGGCCCGCCCTCGGGCTCGGCCCCGCCGGCAGGGTCGTCGCGCAGGCCGCTCGACACGAGGGCGCGGTACATGGCGCTGCCGAAGAGCGTGCCGCGGTCGGTGCCGCTCAGGTCTGACGGCCCCAGGTACCAGCCGACGCCGGTGTTCGGGCGCGGCGTCATGCGGCTGCCGCCGAGCGCGGCCGGGATCAGGTAGGCAGCGCGTCCGGTGCCGACCACGCCGGCCGCCTCGTCGCCCGCGTGCAGCAGGCGGCCCAGGGCCGTGCCCGCCGAGGTGCCCGGCGTGGCGTCCTCGCTCACCTGGTCGAGCTGGCCGGTGGGGTCGTCGAGCGGCTCGGTCGCGGGACGCCAGACGTAGTCGTTGCCCAGCATCCTCACCGCCGGGAAGCCCTCGCCGTCACGGAGGTCGGCGGGCACGGCGGGGTCCCACCCCACCGCGTTCGACTGCCCGGCGACGAGGACCGCCACGTTGCCGACGGCGACCTCAGCCGCGGCCTCGCCGGCCTGGACCCGCAGCGTGCCGAGGGCGTCGTTCGGGTCGGCGGCGAGGGTCCAGAGGCCCGACTGCCCCTCGATCACCCAGTCGAAGGTGCCCGTGAAGCCGCTGCCGTTGAGGTTCAGGCCGAAGAAGGCTAGGCCCTGCAGGGGCAGGCGGCCGGCGTTGCCGACGATCACGGGCTCATCCGCGCGCATGCGCGCGTAGGTCAGGACGAGCGGTTTGGCCACGGGCGCCGCCGGAGCGTCGGGCAGCGCCGCCTTGAGGAACGCCTGGCGCACGTCGGCCTCGTCGTAGTCGCAGTCACCCGTGAGGTCGGCGTGGAACAGCTCGATGACGTCGTCGGCGGCGGGACCGCCGACGACCGTAGCGGCCGCGAGCAACGCGTCGCGGACGTCGACCTCGCCGCTCTCGTCGAGGTCCCCGAGCGGGCGGTCCGCCAGCGCCGCGGGGTAGTCGGCGAGCAGGCAGGCGGCCCTCGCGGCGGTGACCGGTCCCATGTCCGCCAGGCGGTCCTGCAGCGCGGCGGGCTCCACCCCCGAGTCGGCCACCAGGCCGCCGAGCGACGGCGACCCGGCCGCAGCGGAGCCGTCCTCGCGGTAGGCGGAGACCTGCTCGGCCGCCGGCGCCTCCGCGTCCGCCTCCACCTCCCAGTGGAGCGTCAGCAGCACGCCCTGGCGCGGCTGGGGCGATAGCCATGTGACGGTCACGGTCCCGCCGTCGTCGTGGGCGGCCGCGATGGCGCCCTGGGGGACGGCGCTGAGCCCCCGGAACGCGGTGGTCTCGGGGTCGTAGACGACGTCCAGCTCCACGGCGGCGACGCTCGTGGGCGCGGTCAGGCGCTGCTCGCGCCACTCCTTGCCGTCGGGGGGTCTCGGCGGCGGCGGGGGCGGAAGCACCGTGTCGCAGGCGACCAGCGCCAGCAGCGCCGCGAACGCCGCCAGCCTGGCGGCCGGCCACCGCGCGGTTCGTTGGGGTCGGCCCGTCTCCCTTCGGGCCGTCCGCGACGGCTCTCCCTCTTCCACGGGCCCTCCTCCGGGCGTCGGCGGACGCGTCCGCCGACGCCCGCACAGCGGCGCCGCCGCAGGCGTGCGCTGTCGAGCATCGTGTCAGCGGAAGATGTGAGCCGCGTGACCGCCCCAGCCGGCTCGGGCAGGGCGTTCCCCGGACCGGCTGCCATGTCCCTCTCACCTAAGCCGCGGTTTCTCATCTGTCGGTCGCTACCCTCGCATCACTCGTACGAGCTCGCCCGCCCAGCGTCGCCCGTCACGGGGGCGTGGACGGCAGCACGGAGGGCGGTCCAGGTGCCCGGTCGCCGGGCGCAGGGGACCGCACTGCGGGTAGCAGAAGGAGACGACGTGAAGAGACTACGTACTTTGGCGATCCTGACGGGGCTGGCGGTCGTGATAGCGGCCTGCGGCGAGCCCATCCAACCGCCGGGGGAGACCCACACGCTCACGGTGACCGTCGAGGGCGACGGCTCGGGCACGGTCACGTTCGACTCGACGGGCGGCGACGCCGTGGGCACGAGCGAGCACGCCGCCGGCACCCAGGTGACCCTCGTCGCCACGGCGGGTGACGACAGCACGTTCGCCGGCTGGGGCGGCGCCTGTGCCGGCACCGACGCGACCTGCACGGTGACGATGGACGGCGACAAGACCGTCACGGCCACGTTCGAGTCCTCGCAGGTGCCGGAGGAGGTCCAGCTCTCCGTCCAGTTCACGGGCAGCAACGCCGGCGGTAGGGTCGTGCAGGACGACTTGGGCATCGACTGCGCCTACGACGCCGGGGCCGGGACCGCCAGCGGCGACTGCGGTCCCGTCACGGCGTCCAGCTCCAGCTCCTACACGTTCACGGCCACGCCCGAACCGGGCATGGAGTTCGCGGGCTGGGCGGGCGACGCCGACGCGCAGTGCGCCGACGGCGACGCGAGCTGCGAGCTGACGCCGGACAAGGACCCCTTCGTCGTCGTCGCCGTCTTCCGTGACCCGAACCTGGGCGCGCCGGTGTCGCGCGAGGTCGCGATCGACCACAGGGACGACGACGGTCTCGAGTGGGTGACGGCCGCCAACACCGGGGACCCCGTGCACGGCCCGGGCTTCACCCACAGCCGCCTGCAGTACTCGGGCCTGGCGTACGTGAACCGCTACGAGGCCGAGGTCATCAACGGCTTCATCTTCCGCGACCTGGGCATCCCGGCGGGAGCGACGATCGAGTCGGCCTACATCCAGTTCACGTCGATCATCCGCAGGACGAACGCGGCGCACGTGCCGTCCGACAACAGCGACGCGATCAGCCTGCTGATCACGGCCGAGGCCAGCACGTCGCCCGCGCAGATCCTGCACGAGAGCGACGCTGACCCGCTCTCCAGCCGCCCGCTCGTCGGCGCGAGCGTCGAGTGGACCGACATCCCCGACTGGACCGTCAAGGGCCAGACCGGCGCGGCCCAACAGACCGTCGACATCAGCGCGGTCCTCCAGGCCGTCGTCGACCTGGACGGCTGGGACGAGTCGGGCGACGTCGGCATCATCATCAAGAACAACGACGCCGACGCGACGGTCGGTTGGCGCCAGATCGCCACGTACGACGAGGACCCGAGCGTCGCGCCGGTCCTCCACTTCACCTACACTGCCCCTTGAGCGCAGGCAGCAGCCGCGCGCGAGTGCCCCGCCCCGGCGGGGCACTCGCCCTTGGCGCCGCCGGCAGCATCGCCCCGGAGGTGCGGATGCGCCGCGACGTACTCTCCACGATCGCCGTCCGGCTCGACGACGTCTGGCGCCGCGCGTCGCGCTGGTGGGACGCACGCACGCTGCCCCCCTTCGCGAGCGTGGGTCCGGGGTTCGTGATGCAGCGACCGCGCAGCGTCGTCGGTGCCGAACGGATCCATATCGGGACGGGCGTGAAGCTGGGACCGGGCAGCGAGCTGAAGGCGAACGCGCGCTACCCGGGCGGG
>Ga0207872_100380_pt1 | contig 28225 bp, 25 predicted proteins | sample Passage260B_FD_187372 | JGI IMG/M metagenome (GOLD analysis project Ga0207872, IMG submission 187372) | Cellulose adapted compost microbial communities from Newby Island Compost Facility, Milpitas, CA, USA - Passage2 60B (SPAdes) (version 2) ...
AGCGCGGCGGCGCTGTTCGTGCTGATCGTCCTGCAATACGTGACGGCGAACTTTACGGGGATCGGCATGCTGCATACGGTGATCGCGCTGTTCATGTTCCTTCTCGCGTACCGGACGGCCGTGTCGTCGCTCAGGGCATAAGGTCCTCCCGTCATCGCAATCCGGTATAAATGATGGGCAATCCCGTATGGGTATGCGGCGGCAGAAACGCTATAATGGAAGTTGTGGCCGAATCATGCAGCAACATCTAAGGGAGAGAGAGATGCCGTGAGGATGACGTTTCGCTGGTACGGCGAAGGCAACGACACGGTCACGCTGAAGCAGATCCGGCAGATTCCGGGCGTCGAAGGCATCGTCTGGATGCTGCACGACGTGCCCGCCGGCGAAGTGTGGCCGATGGACAAGATCCGCCATTACAAGAAGCTGGCGGACGAGTACGGCTTCCACATCGAGGTGGTGGAAAGCGTCAACGTCCATGAGGACATCAAGATGGGCCTGCCTTCGCGCGACCGGTACATCGAGAATTACATGCAGACGATCCGGAATCTCGCGGAAGTCGGCGTGAAGGTGATCTGCTACAACTTCATGCCGGTGTTCGACTGGCTGCGCACGGACCTGTCCAAGGAGATGGAGGACGGTTCGACGGCGCTCTTCTTCGAAAAGGCGAAGATCGACAGCATGGACTACCGCGAGCTGATCCGCATGATCGCCGAAATTCCGGGCTTCACGATGCCCGGATGGGAGCCGGAGCGGCTGAAGCAGGCCGGTCCGGTGATCGAGGCGTACCAGAGCATCACGGAGGAGGATCTGTTCCGCAATCTCGAGTATTTCCTGAAGGCGGTCGTGCCGGTCGCGGAACAATATGACATCAAAATGGCGATCCATCCGGACGATCCGCCGTGGTCCGTGTTCGGCCTGCCGCGCATCATCACGAATCAGGAAAACATCCGCCGCGTGCTGAAGATGGTCGACAGCCCGTACAACGGGGTGACGCTGTGCAGCGGTTCGCTCGGAGCGAACCCGGCGAACGACATTCCGGCGATGATCCGGGAATTCCGGGACCGCATTCCGTTCGCGCACATCCGCAACGTGCGCGTCTACGATAACGGCGATTTCATCGAAACGTCGCACCGCTCAAGCGACGGCTCCGTCGACATCGCCGAGGTCGTGCGGGCCTACCACGAGATCGGGTTTACGGGCTACGTCCGCCCGGACCACGGACGGCACATCTGGGACGAGCGGTGCCGGCCCGGCTACGGACTGTACGACCGCGCGCTCGGCATCATGTATCTGTGGGGAGCCTGGGACGCGCTCGAACGCGTGAAGAAGGGATGAGAGCATGCTTCCGATTCACGAAAATCTGAAGGGCAAGGTCGCCGTCATCACCGGCGGCGGCGGCGTGCTCTGCTCGGCGATGGCGCGGGAGCTCGGCCGGCAGGGCGTGAAGGTCGCGATCCTGAACCGGACGCCGGAGAAGGGCGAGGCGGTCGCCGAATCGATCCGCGCCGCGGGCGGCGAAGCGATCGCGGTCGCTTGCGATGTCGTGAACGCGGCGAACGTCGAGGAGGCGGCGGCCGTCGTCGCGGAGAAGCTCGGCCCGTGCGACATCCTGATCAACGGCGCGGGCGGCAACCACCCGCAGGGGATTACGACGAACGAGACGTTCCGGCCGGAGGATCTGGAGAAGGAAGGCGTGACGACATTTTTCGACCTGACCCGCGAGGGGATCGAGTTCGTCTTCAACCTGAACTTCCTCGGAACGCTCATCCCGACGCAGCATTTCGCGAAGCAGATGATCGGCCGGGGAGGCGTCATCATCAACATCTCGTCGATGAGCGCGCCGTGCCCGATGACGAAGGTGCCGATTTACAGCGCCGCGAAGGCCGGCATCGAGAACCTCACGCAGTGGCTGGCCGTCCACTTCGCCGAGGCCGGCATCCGCGTGAACGCGATCGCGCCGGGCTTCTTCCTGACGGAGCAGAACCGCCGTCTGCTCACGAATCCGGACGGCTCGCTCACGGAGCGGGCGCACAAAATCCTCTCGCACACGCCGATGCGCCGCTTCGGTGAGCCCGAAGACCTGCTCGGCGCGCTGCTGTGGCTGGTCGACGACACGACGTCGCGCTTCGTCACGGGCATCACGGTGCCCGTGGACGGCGGATTTCTCGCCTACGCCGGCGTATAGCGATGGTTCCCGGCCGTCCCGGACGGGGAAGATCGTCCGGATGGGGAATCTCCGTCCGGATTTCACGAAGTCGGCGAATCGGGATGAGACGGGTATGTGGAGGTTGCGGGGTGCGATGCTGGTCTCGCTGCGAGCCGGAGACGAGGTGTTCAACCGTCCGGAATACCTGAAGGATGAAGCGCGCTTCCACCTGCTGGGCCAGATCAGCGGCTTCCCGGACGCGCTCCGGATCAAGTCGGACGACGGCGTGCTGCTCTACGCGCAGGCGCCGGGGCGGAACGCCTGGCTGTGGGTGGACCCCGGCGCGCCGAGGGAAACGTGCGCCGCGCGCATCCGCGAGCTGGCGGAGCGGCTCGATGACGGCGATCTGCCGGGCGTGTTCGGCGATCCCGGGCCCGCGCGGGCGTTCGCCGAAGCCTATGCGGCGAAATGGCGGATCGCGTGGACGGAGCGGATGAAGCTCGTGCCCTACGTGTGCCGGGAGATCAGACAGGGAGCGAAGGCGAACGGGAAACTGCGCAGGGCGGAGGTCGGGGACCGGTATACGGTCGCCCGGTTCCTCGCGGGATTCTCGCGGGACGCGTACGGCGAGCATGTCGCCGCGTTCACGCAGCTCCCGGCGGCGGACTGGATGATCGCGCGGGATGAATTGTACTTCTGGACCGTCGCCGGCGAATGCGTGGCGATGGCGAATATCGCGCACCGGTCGGCGCGGCACGGGCGCATCAGCGCCGTCTACACGCGGCCGGACGCGCGCGGGCGCGGCTATGGCGGGGCGATCACGGCGGAGCTGACGCGCCGGCTGCTGGATGAAGGACTGACGCCGATGCTGTACGCCGACGCCGGCAATCCGGGGGCGAACCGGCTGTATCGCCGGATCGGCTACGAGCCGCTCCGCCCGATCGTCGAGATCGGCTTCCACCGGGGACGGAGCGCCTGACGAAAAAGGGAGACCGCATTGCAGCGGTCTCCCGTCGCCTGCGGGCGGAATTTCAGGCTTCCTGCGGCACGTCCTCATCCGGCGGATCCTCCAGCTCCCATCCGCCGGCGGCCGGACGGGCGCCGAACCGGCGGAGCCGGCCTTCCGTGTCTTCGGCATCGACGAGCAGCCGTCCGCCCGGCGCGGGCCGGATCGTGTGGATCTCGCCGTCCGCCATCCGCTCCCTGACGAGCGGCGTCAGGACGGGAACAAGCATGTCCTCGAGCCACATGCGCTCGAGATGCCAGAGGGGCGGCTCGAGCGGCGGCGGGTAGCCGTCAAGCGGCGCGCCGAGCGCGCGGGCCAGCGCCCCGGGTTCGTCCGGCAGCACTCTGCCCGCGCCGACCGCCGCCGTCCATCGGAGGCAGAGTTCCACGGTCCGCTCGATCTCGGCGCAGTCGAGCGAGCCATTCGCGTAGCGGATCTCGACGGTCCCGTTCGCGTACCACGCGCGGGCGTTGATGCCGCAGCGGTGCGACTGCGGCCGGCCGGGATTGTGCAGCGCGGGGCTGCCGGGGTTCGCCGCGTACCGCGCGCGCATCTCCGGCGTTACCGGCGGGCAGAAGATCAGCCGGTGATCGGCCGTGCGGAGCAGCCGGCGCAGCGCGTCCTGCGTGCGCAGCGCCGCATCGAGGATCGGCGTGACGATCGCCTCTCCCCAGGCTGAAAGATCGACATGCACATGGAGGCCGCAGCTCCAGTTCGCGTACGCGCCGAAGCGTTTCAGCCGTTCCGCCATCAGGCGAATTTGATCCCGCTCATCCCAGGTGAGCGGCGGCGAAATCAATTCCGCCCCCGACGGCATGCCCCGTTCGTCAACCAGCAATTGTTCGGAAACCAGCGACCACCCGGGCGCAAGCTCCCCTTCGTCCGGCTCGATTCCGACGAACTCGAGTTCCACGCCGAAGCGGAGGTCGGTCCATTTCACGTCAAACGGCCAGGTCATCCCGTTTCATCCTCCGATGTCAGGAATCGTTCCACGGTCGATTCCCGGCAGGGAGGAGCGCGGGATTACCAGGGGATTTTCAGCATCGGCACGGCGGTACCTCCCGATTCACCGAGTCTTTTCCCGTTGATTTCGACACGTGCACGGAAAATCCTCCGGTATAGAACGGATATAACCAATTTTTCTCTGCCGGGCTTCACCGGCCGCTGGTAGAATAATCATGTCGGGGAGATGTCCGGGCGGCGGGAGAACGGGTTCCGGGCTTGCCGGTTGGAAGGGATTTCAAGTATATTGGATGGGGATGCCGGCGATTCGGAATCGTCCACGGTCGTTTTTGTTTTTTAGCGCTTCATTGAAATTGGTCCGCCTTGGCGGATACGACAATGCGAAAGGAGGAATGAACCATGCTGTTCTTGACATATCGGATGGTGGTTGCCCGCGGTTTGGAAGCCGCGGTTCGGACGGATCAAACGGCATGCGGTTTGTTCGCGAACGGGGAGGAACGTTGCCTTGAATTACAAAAATGGAAAAGACGTGCTTCCCCCTGGTCTTTTGACTGAACTGCAGAAATACATTCAGGGGGAACTTCTGTATATCCCGAAGCCGGCGGACAAGCGGGCCGGCTGGGGGGAATTGAGCGGCGCGCGGAAGTGGCTCGCCGAGCGGAACCGGCAGATCGTCCAGGACTATCTGAACGGCCGGTCCATCGCGGAGCTGGAACGGAAATTCCATCTGTCCACCGAGAGCATTCGCAAGATTGTGGGCAAGGCGCGCCGGACGGCCGAATAACCGGCCGGAACAAGCCGGTTGAACGGGAATGCGCGGCCACGGGGCCGCGTTTTGCATTTTTCCTTTCCATCAATCACCTGCGGCGGAATCCGCGGAAACGATTGCGGCCCGCAAGGCGCGTCAGGTATACTAGGTAAGGCATTTTACCTTTTAATGGAGGAAAGCAACATGGCTGAAAAAATCAAAATCGGCGTCGTGGGATACGGCAATCTCGGACGCGGCGTCATCCAGTCGATCGGTCAAAACCCGGACCTGGAGCTCGTCGCGGTGTTCACGCGGCGCGATCCGTCGCAGCTGGAGGGGGAAGCGGGCGTCCGTTTTGAGCATATTTCCGCCGCCGAACAATACAAGGGCCGCATCGACGTCATGATCATGTGCGGCGGATCCGCGACGGATCTGCCCGAGCAGACGCCGGCGATGGCGGCGATGTTCAACACGGTCGACAGCTTCGACACGCACGCGCGGATTCCGGAATTTTTCGCGGCGGTTGACGCGGCGGCCCGCAAGGCCGGCACGGTGAGCGTCATCTCGACCGGCTGGGATCCGGGGCTGTTCTCGCTGAACCGCCTGCTCGCGGAAGCGATTCTGCCGCAGGGCAAGGAATACACGTTCTGGGGCAAGGGAGTCAGCCAGGGCCATTCCGACGCGATCCGCCGCGTGCCCGGCGTGAAGGCCGGCGTCCAGTACACGATCCCGAACGCCGGGGCGATCGAGCGCATCCGCGCGGGCGAGACGCCGGATCTTTCGACCCGCGAGAAGCACAAGCGCCATTGCTACGTCGTGGCGGAGGAAGGCGCGGACAAGGCCGGGATCGAACGCGCGATCGTCACGATGCCGAACTATTTCGCCGACTACGACACGACGGTCACGTTCATCACGGAGGAAGAACTGCGCCGGGACCACGCCGGCATGCCGCACGGCGGTTTCGTCATCCGCAGCGGCGTCACGGGCAAGGGAACGAAACAGATCATCGAGTTCAGCCTGAAGCTCGGGAGCAACCCGGAATTTACGGCCAGCGTGCTGACCGCCTACGCGCGGGCGGCGTACCGCCTGCACCGGGACGGCGCGACGGGCGCGAAGACGGTGTTCGACATTCCGTTCGGGCTCCTGTCGCCGAAGTCGCCGGAGGAACTGCGCGCGACGCTGCTGTAAGCGGTTTTCGCGGAAGATTTTCTTACATTAAAACAAATTTGTCGTGAACCAAAGTAACGCACGCGTGTTACTTTGGTTCACGTTTTTTATGGAAAAAATAGTAATAGATTCATTTAATCGTGTTTCAAAAAAAGATTTATTGGCATGATGACGCCTGATAAGTTAGACTGTTGACTATCGCTGCGGAAATGCAAATGTTCAGCGTGAAAATGCAAATGTTATGCGTCAAAGGAGAGTGAACGGATGACCACGATGTTGTCGGAAGAAAGCTTGACACAAGCGAAGGCGTATGTTGAGAAGGTGTACAGGACCGTCATCGCCCGCAACCCGCATGAGAGCGAATTTCACCAGGCCGTGAAGGAGATCTTCGAATCGCTCACGCCCGTGCTCGCGAAGGAGCCGCACTACATCAAGCACAACATTCTCGAGCGGATCGTCGAACCCGAGCGCTTCATCACGTTCCGCGTGCCGTGGATCGACGACAACGGCAACGTGCAGGTGAACCGCGGCTTCCGCGTGCAATACAACAGCGCGCTCGGTCCGTACAAGGGCGGCCTGCGCTTCCATCCGTCCGTCAACGCGAGCATCATCAAGTTCCTCGGTTTCGAGCAGATTTTCAAAAACGCGCTCACCGGCCAGCCGATCGGCGGCGGCAAGGGCGGTTCGGACTTCGATCCGAAGGGCAAGTCCGAGAACGAGATCATGCGGTTCACCCAGAGCTTCATGACGGAGCTCTACAAGTACATCGGCTCGGACGTCGACGTGCCGGCGGGCGACATCGGCGTCGGCGCCCGGGAGATCGGCTACATGTACGGCCAGTACAAGCGCATCCGCGGCACCATCGAGGCCGGCGTCCTGACGGGCAAAGGCGTCGGCTACGGCGGCAGTCTCGGTCGTACCGAGGCGACGGGTTACGGCCTGATCTATTTCGTCGAGGAGATGCTGAAGTCGAAGGGGCTCGGCTTCAAGGACGCGACGGTGGTCGTCTCCGGCTCCGGCAACGTCTCGATCTATGCGATGGAGAAGGCCCAGCAGCTCGGAGCGCGCGTCGTCGCGTGCAGCGACTCGAACGGCTATGTCTATGACCCGCAGGGCATCAATCTCGCGACCGTGAAGCGGATCAAGGAAGTCGAGCGGAAACGGATCCGCGAATACGTGAAGGAACATCCGCACGCGGTCTACACCGAGGGCTGCGAGGGCATCTGGTCGATTCCGTGCGACATCGCGCTGCCTTGCGCGACGCAGAACGAGATCTCCGAAGCGTCGGCGCAATTGCTCGTGGCGAACGGTGTCAAGGCGGTCGGCGAGGGCGCGAACATGCCGTCGACGCTCGAGGCGATCGACGTCTTCCTGAAGAACGGCGTCCTGTTCGGACCGGCCAAGGCGGCCAACGCCGGCGGCGTCGCCGTCTCCGCGCTCGAAATGTCGCAGAACAGCATGCGTCTCTCCTGGACGTTCGAGGAGGTTGACGCGAAGCTGCATCAGATCATGAAGAATATCTATCAGAGCAGCGTGAAGGCGGCCGAGGATTACGGCCATCCCGGCAACCTGCTCGTCGGCGCGAACATCGCGGGCTTCAAGCGGGTGGCGGACGCCATGATCGCGCAGGGCGTGGTGTGATCCTTCCTTCTAACCTTTCATTTGGGTGCGGTTGACGACCGCACCCTTTTCTGTTATGGTCTGGTTGACAGGGGCATTCCGCCGCGCGGCGGAATGCCTTCGTCCATCTCGAGCATCGGTGTGGAGGGGATTCGGATGAGGAACAGGCTGCAGCGATCGCATGCGGCAAAGGACGGGATCTACCATGAACCATAGCGCCCGGATTCATCAGCGGCCGGATCGGGAAAATGCGAAACCGTTGTACCGGACGGAAGTATGGGAATGCACGAATGAGGGCTGTCCGTGCTGGATGCGTAAGGGACTGACCTTCGAGGAGCAGCCGAAATGTCCGATGTGCGGTTCGGAGATGAGGCCGGGCGAGCGGATGCTGCCCCGCGTCAGCGACAAGGAACCGCGATAGGACGGTTGCGCGGAATATCGGGACCTGCCGGCAGCGGCGGGTCCTGTTTTTTTTCGCTTGATCGGGCCAGCCGGACATTCTGGCCGGGCCTTTCGCATGATCGGGTCAGCCGGACATTCTGGCCGGGCCTTTCGCATGATCGGGCCAGCCGGACATTCTGGTTGCCTTTTCGCATGACCAGCCCAGCCGGATATTCCGGTTGGTCTTTTTTCATGGCCGGGTTACGAGGATGGCAGCCGGGAGAACGGGGCCTTTTTCGCGTTCGAGGCGGATGGACGGGCGCTGTTGCGGTTCCGCGGACGATTTTTTATAGTGGTAGTAATCGGAAGTGGGGAAGATGATGGCGAGAATCCGCGTTTCGTTGTGGCTGGCCTTGTTGCTGGCCTTGCTGCCGGCCGTCTGCGGACGGGCGGAGGCGCATGCCGTGCTGGAGCGTTCTTCGCCCGCGCCCGGCGATCGATTGGAGGCCGGACCGGAAGAGATCCGGCTGGAATTCAACGAGCCGGTCGACGCGACGGTCGGCTTCCTGAGGGTGTTGGGCGGCCGGTCCGAACGGGTCGCGGACGGCGATCCGGAGTCGCTGGACGGCGGCCGCGTCCTTCGGCTGCCGCTGCCGCGGCTCGGCGAAGGGCTGTACACGGTGACCTACCGCGTGGTGTCCGCGGACGGGCATCCGGTGGAAGGCTCCTACGTGTTCGTCGTCGGCGATCCGCCGGAGGCGATCGACGCGTCGGCGTTCGACCTGCACCGGCAGCTCGGCCACGAGGGGCATGGCGAAGGTGCCGCGACGCAGCTTACGGCCCGGGAATTTCTGATCTACGCCGCGCGGGTGTTCTATTTCGGCGCGCTGCTGCTCGCGGCCGGCTGGTTCGTCTGGTCGGCGTGGGCGCCGCGGCGCTCCGCGTCGTTCGGCGCGGCTTTCCGCGAATGGTGTGACCGGTGGGGGCTGGGGGTGACGCGCGCTTTCCTCATCGCGGCGCTGCTCTTCGTGTTCTTCCATGCGACGGAGCTCACGGAAGGTCTGCCGCTGTCCGAATGGGGCAGGCTGTTCATGTCGACGGACATCGGCCGCGCCTGGGCCGTCACGCTGGCGTTGGCGCTGATCGGCCTGCCGGCCCGGACCGCTTCGCGGCCGGTCGGGCTGCTCTGGGCGGGCGCGCTGCTCGTCGTCGAGAGTTTCTCCGGGCACGCCGCGGCTTACGAACCCGGGTGGCTCACGATCGGGCTCGATTTCGTCCATCTCGCGGGAGCCGCGATCTGGGCGGGCGGGCTCGCGATGCTGGCCGGACTCTGGTTCAGGGACCGCAAGGAGGCCGCGCGGTTCGCCGCGGTGTTCAGCGGGCCGGCGCTCTGGTCGATGGCGGCGCTTGCGGCGAGCGGACTGGCGAGCGCATGGGTGTTCCTGCCGGGCCCGGAATATCTGTTCTACACCGGATGGGGAGCCCTGCTGCTGGCGAAGACGGGACTTGCGCTGCTCGCCGTGCTGGCCGGCGGGCTGATCCGGCTGCGGCTCCGGCGGGGCGGCATGCCGCAGGGCGCGCTGCTGAAAGCCGACGCGGCGGCCATGGCCGCGATCGTCGTCATCGTCGGGCTGTTCACCTACATCAGCCCGCTGCCGGCGAACGAGCCGGTCTATGCCCACAAGATGGGCGAGGACATGCACCTGACGCTGCGGATTACCCCGAACGCGCCGGGGGACAACACCTTCATCGTCAAGGTGTGGCTGCCGGAACCGCTCGGCAAGCCGAAGTCGGTCGCGCTCCGGCTCCGCCCGGATGACCGGCCGGAGACCGGGCCGATCGACGTGCCGCTTGAGCCTTACGAAGATACGGAGATCGACAATTTCACCGGATTCGTGAAATCGACTTACCGGGCGGAGGGACCGTATCTGCCGTTTCCGGGGAGATGGACGGCGGAAATCCGCGTCGTTGACGCGGAGGACAACGAGAAGGTCCACCGCGAGCCGTTCCGCAACTATTGAACAATCGCGTATCGCGGGGTGTTCCGATGAAGCTGTCCTACCGGACGATCAAGCACCTGATCCTGTGGACGCCGACGGTTACGATCGGACTGTGGGAATATGTGCGGCATACGGTGCTCCTGCCGTATGTGTCGATGGATCTCGGCAATCTGCTCGCGCCCGTGATCGTGCTGCTCGTGACGGTCACGCTGCTCCGCAAGCTGTTCGCGATGCTCGAGGCGACGCAGGATGAGCTGCAGCGGGAGCGCATGATGAAGGCGGCGCTCGAGGAGCGGGAGCAGCTTGCGCGGGAGCTGCATGACGGCATCTCGCAGTCGCTGTTTCTGCTGTCGGTCAAGCTGGACAGGCTGGACCGGACGGATTGCAGCGAGGAGGCGCGCGCGGTGAGCGCGGCCATCCGCGAGACGGTCCGACGCGTCTACGACGACGTCCGCCAGTCGATCGCGAATCTGCGCAGCATGCCGATGCCGGGCGATTTCTCGTGGATGGCGTCCGTCGAGTCGCTTGGCGGCGAAGTGGAGGACGCCGGCATCCGTTTCGAATGCGCGGGCGGGCTGCCGGACCGGCTGCTCACGAACAAGGAGAAGGTGGAACTGCTCGCGATCGTGCGCGAGGCGGTGCTGAACGCGCGCAAGCACGCGAACGCCCGGACGATCCGCGTCGCGATGGAGCCGACGGCGGGCGGAGGATTCCGGTGCGAGATCGCGGATGACGGCGTCGGATTGGATGAGTCGAAGCTCCAGGCGTTCGACCGGTTCGGCATCCGGATGATGCGCAGCCGGGCCGGCGAGATGGGCTGGAAGCTGGACATCCGCTCCGGGCCCGGCCAAGGCACGACGGTGACGGTCGTGAAGCCGGATCCCGCGGGCCGGAAGGCTGACGGCGGCCGGGCGGGAGCTCCGGCCTGCGGGAGCCGGGAGGATCGTCCGGATCTCCCGGAACAGGCATCCGTATGACCAGTCTGGCGGGAAAGGCGGAAGGTCGCCATGGAGGACGGACACATGAAGGATGCGCGGTCCGGCGGGGAAGGGCGGATCCGTTTCCTGATCGTCGACGATCACCCGCACGGGCGCGAAGGGATGCGGGACATCCTCGAGGCGGAGCCGCGCTTTGCGGTCGTCGGCGAGGCATCGTCGGGAGAAGAGGCGCCGGAATCGGTGCGGCGGCTCAAGCCCGACATCGTGCTGATGGACGTCAACATGCCGGGCATCGGCGGGCTGGAGGCGGCGCAGCTCGTAAAACGCGAACATCCTGACGTGCGCATCGTCATGGTGACCGCCCACGACGATCCGGCGTTTCTGTTCGAAGCGCTGCGCTGCGGGGCCCAGGGCTTCCTGCCGAAGAACGTCCGGCCGTCCGTGTGGGTGGACTACCTGCATGCGATCGCGAACGACGAGACGCCGTTGTCTTCGGAGATCGCCCGCATGCTGCTGAACACGTTCACCGGGAGCGGAGCGGGGGACGGCGTTCCGGATGGCGGCGCAGCCCGCGATCGGAACGGAGATGCGGCGGCCGCGGAGCGTCGCGGGGCTCCGTCGGCTCCGGCGCGCGGCGGAGATGCCGCGGCTCGGGGTCGGTCGGGGGATCGGGCCGGGGGCGCGTCTTCGCCGGGCCGGACGGCGAGAAGGTCATGGCTTACCCGCAAGGTTTTTTCGGCTACCGCGGTTTCCGCCTCCGCGGATTCCGCCTCCGCGGCCTCCGGATTCGCCCCACAGCCCCGCGTCCGGCGTTCCGTCGGGATTCTGACGCCGCTGACCGCACGGGAGAGGGAAGTGCTCGAGCGCGTCGCGCGCGGCGAGTCGAACCGCGAGATCGCGCAGCATCTCGGTCTGTCGGAGCATACGGTCAAGAACCATCTGAAGAACATTCTGCAGAAGCTGCATCTCGACAACCGGGTGCAGCTGGCGCGGTACGCGTTCGAGACCGGCATCGTCGGCAGGGACGGGAACCGGGACGGGGAGGGAGCGCGGTGATCGGAGGCCGGTCCGCTCCAGGATCGGGGGGAATCCGCAGGCCGTGACCTTCGGGACCATGCGGCATATCGGAGCAGGATGACGCAATTTTGCCACATTTATGGCCCTTTCGCGTCATGCCGCCGCTCGTCCGCCGCACTAAACTGGGATCGGATGCCCACGGAAAGGAAGGGATTCGATTTGAGGAAGCGGATCATCGCGGCGGCGGCGGCCTTCGTCCTGTTCCTGACGGCGGCGTTGCCGGTCTCGGCGCATGTGACGATTTCGCCGCAGGAAGCGGTCCCGGGCTCGTATACGGTGTTCACGGTGCGCGTGCCGAGCGAGAAGGAAGGCACCGAGACGATCGCGGTGCGCGTCGTGTTCCCCGAGGGCGTGTCGATCACCCGGTTCGAGCCGAAGCCGGGCTGGACGGTCGGGCTTGTGCGCAACGCCGAACAGGCCATCACCGAGGTGACATGGACGGCCGAACCCGGTCAGGGGCTCGACATCACCGAGTTCACGGAGTTCCGCATGTCCGGGCAGGTGTCGCCGAAAGCCGAAGGCACGCTGGTCTGGAAGGCGTACCAGCATTATGCGGACGGCAGCGTCGTCGAATGGATCGGCGCGCCGGACACCGATTCGCCCACTCCCGCGCCGGTGACCGTCGTCGTGCCCGGCGATCCGGTCGGCGACGGGCACGGCGGAACGCAGGGCGTTTCGTCCGCGCCGGACGAGGACGGCGGCTCCGTCGACACGCTCATGCTCGTGATGCTGATCGTGTCGTGGCTCTTGTCGATCACGGCGATCACCCTTGCGATGCTCCTTTATCTTGAAAGAAGGAAAAAGCCGGCGCGGAACTGACGGCCGCCCGGCGAAGGAGGCCTGTGCCGCACTTGCAAACCGGATCCGATTGTCTATAATAGATATCAATGCAATCCGGTCGAAATGCGATGACGGAGACAAGTACGCAGATTCGGTGCGCACAGGGAAGGGACGCCGGAGACTGAGAGCGTCCCCGCGATGCCGGCTGCCGAAATTCCCTCCGTAGCAGGCCGCTGAACGGGATGCCGCACGAAACCCGCGGTTCCCCAGTAGGCTGTGCCCGGCGCGGTCCGTTACCCGCACAATGAGCAGCCGCCGGCTGCGATCGCATCAGTCGTCGCCGGCCGGAAGACGGCGGGCGAGCTCGCGGCCCGGGTCCGCGCGTCCGCAGTCGCCGCGGCTGGAAGAAGGGTGGTACCACGATCCTCTCGTCCCTTTGGGGGCGGGGGGATTTTTTGTTGAAACCTTAGGGCAGCACAGGTCTGGAGGTATCGAATCGCGATGAGGGAACGTCTGGAGGCGCTTCGCGAAGAAGCGCTGAAGAAGCTGGCGGAAGCGGCCGACTCCGCCCATCTGAACGAACTTCGGGTCAAATATCTGGGCAAGAAGGGCGCGCTCACCGAGATTCTGCGCGGCATGGGGGCGCTCTCGCCCGAAGAGCGGCCGGTGATCGGCCAGGTGGCCAACCGGGTGCGCGAAGCCATCGAGCAGATGATCGAGAAGCAGCAACAGGTGATCCGGGAGCGGGAGACGGCGCGCCGGCTCAAGGCCGAGACGGTCGACGTCACGCTTCCGGGACGGAAACCGCCGTCGGGCGCGATCCATCCGCTCACGCGGGTGACGCGCGAGATCGAGGACGTGTTCCTCGGCATGGGCTATACGATCGCCGAAGGCCCGGAGGTGGAGACGGACTTCTACAACTTCGAGGCGCTCAACCTGCCGAAGGACCATCCGGCGCGCGACATGCAGGACTCGTTCTACATCACGGACGAGATTCTGCTCCGCACGCAGACGTCGCCGGTGCAGATCCGCGCGATGCGGGCGATGAACGGGCGGACGCCGCTCAAAATCATCTGCCCGGGCAAGGTGTACCGCCGCGACGACGACGACGCGACGCACTCGTTCCAGTTCAACCAGGTCGAAGGCCTCGTCGTCGACCGGAACATTCGCATGAGCGACCTGAAGGGGACGCTGCTCGAATTCGCGCGCGCGATGTTCGGCCCCGAGACGCGCATCCGGCTCCGGCCGAGCTTCTTCCCGTTCACCGAGCCGAGCGTCGAGGTCGACGTCTCCTGCGTGCAGTGCGGCGGCAGCGGCTGCCGGATGTGCAAGCATACCGGCTGGCTCGAAATTCTCGGCGCCGGCATGGTGCACCCGCGCGTGCTCGAATACGGCGGCTACGAGCCGAACGAGGTGAGCGGCTTCGCCTTCGGCCTCGGCATCGAGCGCGTCGCGCTGCTGAAATACGGCGTGGACGACATCCGGAATTTCTATCTGAACGACATGCGGTTCCTGCGCCAATTCGCGCGGATGTAGGGAAAGGGGCGGCTCAATCGCGATGAGGGTTTCGTATCAATGGCTGAAGGAATACATCGACCTGGAGGGCATCACGCCCGAAGAACTGGCCGAGATGATGACGCGCGGCGGCATCGAGATCGACACGGTGGAACAGCGCAACAAGGGCGTCTCGAATGTCGTCGTGGGCCATGTGCTGGAAAGACAGAAGCATCCGGACGCGGACCGTCTCAGCGTCTGCAGGGTCGATGCCGGAACCGGCGAGATCCTGCAAATCGTCTGCGGCGCGCCGAACGTCGCCGCGGGGCAGAAGGTGCCGGTCGCGCTGATCGGCGCGAAGCTGCCGGGCGGCGTCACGATCAAGCGGGCGAAGCTGCGCGGCGTCGAATCGCAGGGCATGATCTGCTCCGCGAAGGAGCTCGGCATCAACGACAAGCTGCTGCCGAAGGAGATGCAGGAAGGCATTCTCGTCCTGCCGGAGGACAGCGTGATCGGGACGCCGATCACGGAGGTGCTCGGCCTCGACGACGCGGTGCTTGAGCTGGATCTTACGCCGAACCGGGCGGACTGCCTCAGCATGATCGGCGTCGCGTACGAGGCGGCCGCGCTGACGGGACGCGGGGTGAAGCTGCCGGATGCGGGAGTGATCGCCGGTCCGGTCAAGGCGGCCGACAAGATCGCCGTCACGATCAGCGCGCCGGAGCAATGCTTCCGCTATGCGGCCCGGTACGTGCAGGGGGTGAAGATCGGACCGTCCCCGCAATGGATGCAGAACCGGCTGATCGCGGCGGGCATCCGTCCGATCAACAACATCGTCGACATCACGAACTACGTCATGCTGGAATACGGCCAGCCGCTGCACGCGTTCGACGCCGACAGGCTGGGCGGCCGGATCGACGTGCGGCTCGCGCGGCCGGGCGAGACGATCGTGACGCTGGACGACCAGGAGCGCAAGCTGGAGCCGGACATGCTGCTCATCACGGACGGCGAGCGACCGGTGGCGCTGGCCGGCGTCATGGGCGGCGCGAACACGGAGGTGACGGACGGGACGGTGAACGTCGTGCTGGAGTCGGCCGAATTCGACGCCGCGTCGGTGCGCCGCACGTCCCGCCGCCTCGGTCTTCGCTCGGAGGCGAGCCTCCGCTTCGAGAAGGGCGTCGACCCGTCGCGCGTCGTGCCGGCCGTTGACCGCGCCGCGCAGCTCATGGCGCTCTGCGCGGGCGGCACGGTCGCGGAAGGCGTCGTCCAGGCCGTCGTCCGCGAGGCGGAGCCGGCCGTCGTCCGCGTGCCGCTGGCGAAAATCAACGGCCGCCTCGGCACGTCGCTTTCCGCGGAAGAGGTCGGGCAGATTTTCGCGCGGCTCGGGTTCGAATCCGACCTGTCCGCGGACGGGATCTTCACCGTCAAGGTGCCGACCCGGCGCGGCGATATTGCCATACCCGAAGACCTGATCGAGGAGGTCGCGCGGCTCTACGGTTACGACAACATTCCGGCGACGGCGATCGAGGGCAGCACGACGGCAGGACGGCTGACCGGTCCGCAGGCGATCCGCCGGGCGCTCCGGGCGAGGTTGGCCGACGCCGGCCTTCAGGAGACGTTCACCTATTCGCTGACGCATCCGTCCCGCACGCGCATGTTCACGCTGCTCGCCGAGGGCGCGGTGCCGATCCGGGTCGCGATGCCGATGAGCGAGGACCGGAGCGAGCTGCGCACGAGCCTCGTGCCGAGCCTGATCGACGCCGCGATCTACAACCGGAACCGGAAGAATGCGGATCTCAGGCTGTTCGAGATCGGCAGCGTCTTCCTGACGAACGAGGAACGGCTCACGGAGCTGCCGCGGGAGCGCCACCGGATCGCGGGCCTGCTTGCGGGCAGCCGGACGGACGTGCAATGGAACGTGAAGGCGGAGCCGGTCGACTTCTACGACGCGAAGGGCGTCGTGGACATGATTTTCGATCTGCTGGGCCTGGGCGGACGAATCCGTTACGAGGCGGCCGCGCCGGACAACCTGCATCCGGGCCGGTCCGCGAAAATCTGGCTCGACACCGGCGGCGGCGAGACGCTGGTCGGCTACGTCGGCCAGTTGCATCCGGAGCTCCAGCTCCGGGAGGAACTGGACGACACTTACGTGTTCGAGCTTGCGCTGGATGAGCTGTACGAGCATGCGGACAACGCGATCACCCAGCAGCCGCTTCCGCGCTATCCGTCCGTCGAACGCGACCTCGCGGTGCTCGTCGACCGCTCGGTCGAGGCGGGCAGCCTGCTCGGCGCGATCCGCGAAGCGGGCGGCGATCTGCTAGAGTCGGTCAGCGTGTTCGACGTGTACGTTGACGACCGGCTCGGCGCGGACAAGAAGAGCGTCGCGTTCTCGCTCGTCTACCGTCATCCGGAGCGGACGCTGACGGACGAGGAAGTGAACGACCGCCACGCCGCGATCGTCGAACGGCTGGCTTCCGCGTTCGGCGCCGAATTGCGCAAGTAGGCAGGAAACGGCAAAAGCCGCATCGAAGTAATGACGGAGGATGTTCGGTGCGGCTTTGCGCCTGGTTGCCGCAAGCTTCGCGCCCCGTCGGGCGCGGTGCCGCCGACCGCAACACCACGTAGGGAGGTACGACCGATCATGGACGCCGAACGCACCCGGGTGACCGTCGACATTTTCGGGCAGCAGTACCGTCTGACCGGCCATACCAGCGCGGAGCACATCAGGCGCGTGGCGGATATGGTCGACGATTACATGAACCGGCTTGCCCGCCAGTTCCCCCGGCTGGACATGCCGCGGATCGCCGTGCTGACCGCCGTTCACATGACGGACGAGGTCATCCGCCTGCGCGAGGAGACGGCGAAGCTGCGCCAGGAAGCGGAACGGCGCCGGAAGGCGGAGGAGGAGCTCGCGGAAGCGCGGGCGGAGATCGAGCGGTTCCAGGCCGAGCGGGAGCAGCTGCGGCAGGAGATCGCAGCCGAGCGGCTGAAGGCGCAGGAAGAAGCGGCGCAGCGCCGCCGCGAGGCGGATCAGCGGCTGGCGGCCGCCGAAGCGGACTGGCGGCGGATGTACGAGGAGCGGGAAGCCGAGCTGCGGCGGGAAGCCGAGGCGCGGGAAGCGGCCTTCGAGCAGCAGATCGCCGAACTGCGGCGGGAGGCCGAGGAGCGCGAGCTGAAGTTCGGAGAACAGATCGCCGCTTGGCGCGATCGGGCCGAGGCGGCGGAGCGCGAGGCGGAGGAGCGGCGCAGGGTTGCGGAGCAGGCCGGACGGGAAGCCGGCGAACAGCGGAACCGGGTCCGGCAGTTGGAGCAGAAACTGCGCGAGCTTCAGGCCGGCGTCGAACGCCTGACCCGCGAGCGCGACGAGCAGGCGGGACGCGGCCTGCGTCTGGAGGAGCGGATCCGCGAACTGGAGGTTACCGCCGCGGAAGCGGAGGAGTGGCGTTCCCGCGCCGAGGCGCTCGAGCAGGAGCGGCGGGCGGCGGACGCGCGCGCGGCCGAATGGGCGGAGAAGTTCGAGGCGGAAGCCGCGCGCGCCCGCGCGGAAGCGGACGCGCTGCGCGGGAAGCTGGAGGCGATCGAGGAGCAGCTCAGGCAGGCGAAGGACGGTGCCGAGAGCCGGATCGCGGAGCTGAAGGAAGCTTACGACCGGCTGAACGTCGAGCACCTCCGGCTCAAGGAAGAATACGCGAAGCTCCAGAACGAGTTCAACGAGTGGATCGAGCTCATCGAGTCGAGCGGTTGAAAGCGAAATGGTCGGCCGGGAAGCGGTGTTCCCGACCGACCATTTTTGTGAACGCGCCATGGATGGCGATGCCTTGACGCCCGGGGCGGCATCCGCACCGCGGAGCGTGGCCGCGACGCGGCGTCACGCTTCGATGATCAGCTTCGCGAACATTTTCGCGTGGCCGATGCCGCACGGAATGTTGCAGATGATCTCGTATTCGCCCGGATGCTCGAAGGTGACCGTCACCGTCTGGCCGTCCCTGAGCTTGATGCCGGTCTCCGGAATTTCGATGCCGTGCACCCCTTCCTCGCTTACGAAACGGAATCGCACGGGCTCGCCGGTCCGCACCCGGTACTCGGTCCGGTCAAATTCGAAGTTCCTCGCCTTGACCTCCAGCACGCTGTCCGTCTGCGTCTTGTTCGATTCGTCGATGATGATGCCCTCCGGAACGTCGTTCCCGCCTCCGCACGCGCCAAGCACGCCGGCGAGCACGAGCGCCGCGGCCATGAGCGCCAGCTTTCGTGTCCGCATCCCGCTTCCCTCCGAAAAGGACGAAACCCGAAAAAATTTTTTTGGATTGTGACCTTTATCATTGTAACGGATTTTCCGGTGCGGGACGTGACAAACTGTTGGATGAAATTTGACAAAAACGTGAAAAAACAGCTTTCCCGCCCGGAAAGCTGTCAGAGTGCCGGCATGCGGCCCGGGGAAGCGACGGCCCGCTCCGCCGCGCGTTCCCGTACGCTCAGGATTTCTTGCCCGCTTCGTACGGCGAGCCGATCGGGATGAACAGGTCGATGATCCCGATCGCGAGCGCGGCCAGGATGGCGCCGAGCCAGGTCACTTCCACGTTGCCGACGATGAACTGGGCGATCCAGATGACCGCCGCGCTGGCCAGAAACCCGACGATGCCCCGGCCGAACGGCGTGACCTTCTTCCCGAACAGGCCTTCGACGATCCAGCCGAGCACCGCGATCACGACGGCGAGGAAGAGGGCGCTCCAGAATCCGCCCACATCGAAGCCCGGAACGATCCAGTCGACGATCATCAGGACGAACGCCGAGACGATGAAACGAACGACGGTTCCGATGATGTTCATCGCGATTTTCCTCCTTGAATGCGAGAAATGGCTGCGCGGGTGCCGCGAATTGCTGCGTGTTCGGCGTTAGTGTTCCCGCTGGCGGCGCGTTCATGTTTGGCAGGTTCTGCATCGGCTCAATGGCACGCGTCCCGCGCATCGGCTATAATAGTGGGCTGAGAGGAGTTGTGGCGGGTTGGACGGCAAAGTATTGGACATCCTGGAGTACCCGAAAATCATCGATCGGCTCAAGGCGCATGCCGAAACTTCGCTCGGCAGGGAATGGTGCGGGCGACTGGCGCCGGTCGGCGACCTGGAGGAAGTCAAGCGGAGGCTGCAGGCGACCGACGAGGCGTTCGCCGCCGAACGGCTGAAGGGACCGCCGCCCTTCGGCGGCATCGCGGATGTTCGCGCCGCCCTGAAGCGCGCGAAGATCGGCGGCATGCTGAACCCGGCGGAGCTGCTCGAGATCGCCGGGACGGCGCGCGGCGGCCGGCTCGTGAAGCGCCACATCGCGCAGATCCACGGCGATCATCCGCTGCCGTATCTCCACGGCCTGGCCGAACGGATCACCGAACATCGCGAGCTCGAGGAATCGATCGCCCGCTGCATCGACGAGCAGGCTTACGTCGTCGACCAGGCCAGCCCGGAACTGGCGGCGATCCGCAGGGAGCTCAGGGGCGGAGAGGCGCGCATCCGCGAGAAGCTCGAACAGCTCATCCGCACGCCCTCCGTGCAGAAAATGCTGCAGGACGCGATCATTACGATCCGCAACGACCGGTACGTCATTCCGGTGAAGCAGGAATACCGGGCGCATTTCGGCGGCATCGTGCACGACCAGTCCGGCTCCGGGGCGACGCTGTTCATCGAGCCCGAGTCGATCGTGCAGATGAACAACCGGTTGCGCGAGCTGAAGATCGCGGAGGAGCGCGAGATCGAGCGCATCCTGATGCGGCTGACGGCGCTCGCCGCGGAACACGCCGACGATCTGTCCGCCAGCCTCGAACGGCTCGGACAGCTCGATTTCGCGTTCGCGAAAGCGCGGCTCGCCCGCGAGATGCGGGCGTCGCTGCCGCGGATGAACGACCGCGGCTATCTCAGGCTGAAGCGCGCGCGCCATCCGCTGCTTCCGCCGGAGTCGGTCGTGCCGCTGGACGTGGAGCTCGGCGGTTCGTACACGGCGATCGTCATCACCGGTCCGAACACGGGCGGCAAGACGGTCACGCTGAAGACGATCGGCCTGCTCAGCCTGATGGCGATGTCCGGACTGTTCGTGCCGGCGGACGACGGCAGCCAGCTCTGCGTGTTCGACGCGGTCTACGCCGACATCGGGGACGAGCAGAGCATCGAGCAGAACCTGAGCACGTTCTCCGGCCACATGAAGAACATCATCCGCATGCTGCGCGGGATGACGCCGAAGAGCCTCGTGCTGCTCGACGAGCTCGGCGCCGGCACCGATCCGGCCGAAGGATCGGCGCTGGCGATCGCGATCCTCGAGCACATCCACCGGATGGGGTGCCGGATCGTCGCGACGACGCACTACAGCGAGCTGAAGGCGTACGCCTACAACCGCAAGGGCATCATCAACGCCAGCATGGAATTTGACATCCGGACGCTCAGCCCGACCTACCGGCTGCTCGTCGGCGTGCCGGGCCGCAGCAACGCCTTCGCGATCGCCGAGCGGCTCGGCCTGCCGAAACCGATCATCGAGCGCGCCCGCGGCGAGGTAAGCGAGGAGGACAAGCGGGTCGAGGACATGATCGCGTCCCTCCAGGAGGACCGGCGGAGCGCGGAGGCCGAGCGGCAGACCGCGGAATCCCTGCGCGCCGAGATGGAACGCCTGAAGGAGCGGCACGCCGCCGAGCTGCGCAAGTTCGAGGAGCAGCGCGACCGGCTGCTGCGGAAGGCGCAGGAGGAGGCGCGCGAGGCGATCGCGAAGGCGCGCCGCGAAGCGGAGGCGATCATCGCGGACCTCAGGCGCATGGCGATGGAGGAAGCGGCGTCGGTCAAGGAGCACAAGCTGACCGAAGCGCTTCGCCGACTCGACGAGGCGATGCCGGATTTTGTGCCGAAGCGGGACGCGGGCGCGCGGCGCGACCGGAAGCCGGTCCGCGTCGGGCCGGGCGACGAGGTGACGGTCGTCAGCCTGAACCAGAAAGGGACGGTTCTGGAGGCCGGCGAATCGGAGGCGCTCGTCCAGATCGGCATTCTGAAGATGAAGGTCGCGCTCACCGACCTGGAGAAGCGGCAGCCCGAGAAGCCGAAGGTGCTGCAGCCGGCGGCGAGCCTGAAGCGCACGCGCGACGACCTGCGCATGGAGCTCGATCTGCGCGGCAGCACGCTGGAGGAAGCGCTGCTCGAGGTGGACCGCTTCCTCGACGAGGCGTACCTGGCGAACCTCGGGCAGGTCACGATCATCCACGGCAAGGGCACCGGCGTGCTCCGCGCGGGCATCCGGGACTTTCTGCGCAAGCACCGCCTCGTCAAATCGTACCGCGACGGCGCATACGGCGAAGGAGGAAACGGCGTGACCGTCGCCGAACTGAAATAGCCGCCGGATCGCGGATAGCGGCATACCGGAAGCCCCGGAAAGGAGAATGATCACGGTGGAAGCGGCGTTGGACCAGTGGCTCGGCAATCCGTATTTCGCGTTCGTGGCTTATTTCTCGGTCGCGATCGTCGCGCTGATCATCTTCCTCTACTGTTTCGAGTTCGTGGTGCGGTACAAGACCTGGGACGAGATCCGTGACGGAAACCTTGCGGTGGCGATGGCGACGGGAGGCAAAATTTTCGGCATCTGCAACCTGTTCCGCTTCTCGATCCAGTCCGGCGATTCGCTGTACCAGTCGATCCTGTGGGCGGCTTTCGGCTTCGTGCTGCTGCTGGCCGCCTATTTCCTGTTCGAGTTTTTCACGCCCGTGTTCCGGATCGACGACGAGCTGAAACGGGACAACCGGGCGGTCGGCTTCATCGCGATGATGATCTCGATCTCGCTGTCTTATGTCATCGGCGCGACCGTCTTGTCGTAAGCGCCGGCGGGGAGGAACGCACGTTGAAGTATCTGTGGGGAACGCTGCTGGTCGTTGCGGCGATTTTCATCATTGCGGGCATTGTGTATCTGACTTGATTATACCGTCCGGGGCCGTAAGGGCTCCGGAGCGGCCGGGAGGATGTCGAAACGGATGGAGCGCACGACGGTATGTCCTTGGTGTCAGACCGAGATCTCGTGGGATGAAGAGACGGGACCGGAGAACATTTGCCCCTATTGCGAAAACGAGCTCGGCGATTACCGGACGATCAACGTGGAACTGGAACGGAACGACGAACTGGCGGACGAAGACGAAGGAGACGGGAAGCGGAGCGCGGACGCCGAAGGCCGGGACGGCCGCGGCCGGTTCGCGGACGAACCGGACATGGACAGCTTCCGTCCGGTCAACCTGCGGCTGATCGCGCTGGAAGGCAAACTGGAGCGCATCCTGAACGAGCAGACGGAAGTGCCGGAATGCCCGTCCTGCCGCGAGTACATGATCGAAGCGGGCACGGAGACCGTGGGCGCGGAAGGCTGGGAACCGGCCGTTCCGCCGGCGGTGAAGCGGGCGCTTCTGCCCGCGCCTTTCCGCCGGGTCTGGTACGTATGCCCGAACTGCCACCAGATGCACAGCCTGCTCGCCCCGGAAGATCGCGAGCGCCTGCTCGACAATCTCGGCGGCGATGAGGACGAAGAAGAAGAGGATTGATCGGAGGACCGGACCGCGACGCCCTGCGTCCGTGCCAGATTCTGCATGACATGACTTCCCGCCCGGGCGGGCAACTTAGGGAAGATTCCATTCATGCGGGAGGCTGGCGATGGCGCAGGGCAAAATCATGTCCGCGGGCCGAAGCACCCTGTCCGCGCGCAGGCCGCACGCCCGGGCGGGCTGGATGCGCGGCGGCGCGCCGCACGCGTCCCGTTCCGCGCTCGGCCGGCAGGCGGTGCTGCTCCTGGCGGTGCAGGGCATGTTCGCCGCGGCGGGCGCGCTGTCCGGCACGTTTTTGCCGGTCTATCTGTGGAAGGCCAGCCAGTCGCACGCGGCCATCGGCTGGTTCACCCTCGCGCAGCATCTCGCGTCGGGCTGCGCGTTCTGGCTCGCCGGCGCGTGGGTCAAGCGGCATGACAAGATGATCGCGCTTCGGGCCGGGCTTGCCGGATCGGCCCTTTTTTATCTGACCGTGCTGCTGCTCGGCGACGCGGCCGCGGGATGGACGGCGGCGCTCGGCGCGCTCAACGGATTGGCGGTCGGCCTGTTCTGGCTCGCCTACAACGTCGTCTGTTTCGAAATTACCGATCGCTTGAACCGCGACCGCTTCAACGGCTGGGCCGGCCTCATCTCGTCGCTCGCCGGGATGACGGCTCCGTGGCTGTCGGGCACGTTCATCACACTGTCCGGGGGCGCCAGGGGATACCGGATCGTGTTCGCGGTGTCGCTCGCGATGTTCGCGGCCGCGGCGCTGTTCAGCTTCTTTCTGGAGAAAAGGCGTTCGGCCGGCGCGTTCGACTGGTCCTACGGCCTGAACCAACTGCGGACGAAGGGAAGTCCCTGGCGGTCCGCCGTGCCGGCGCTCGCCGCGCAGGGGCTCCGGGAAGGCGTCTGGCTGTTCCTGCTCGGGCTGCTCGTCTATTTCTCCACGGGACGCGAGCAGGCGATAGGCAGCTACAACTTCTGGACCTCGCTCACGTCGCTCGGCTCGTTCTGGCTGGCCGGCCGGCTGCTGCGCCCCCGTTTCCGGCGGGCGGCCATGCTCGCGGGCGCCGCGGCCTTATCCGCCATGACGGCGATTCTGCTCGCGGACACCGGATACGCGGAGCTGCTTGCCGTCGGCGTCGGCACGGCGCTCTTCATGCCGCTCTACATCATTCCGATGACGTCGACCGTGTTCGACCTGATCGGCAGGACGGACGAAGACGTGGAGCGGCGCGAGGAGCTGATCGTGCTGCGGGAGACCGGCCTCGCCCTGGGACGGGCGCTGGGCCTCATGATTTACCTCGCCGTCGTCGCCCGGGTGCCGTCGACCGCCGCGCTCGTCTGGCTGCTGCTCGCGATCGGCGCCGCTCCGCTCGCGGGTTGGCTGTTCATCCGTCGGAATCTGCCGGCCTGACGCGGCGGTCCGGCTCCGCCCGTCAATCCGGCGTCCGGGTGCGCCCGGCCGCCGCGACGCGGGCCCGCCCGCCCGACAGGCGGGCGAGTTCGCGCAGCACGAACGCGCGCCGCTCGCGGATATAGCGGCGGATGAGCTGCGGCTCGCTTGAGAATTGGCGGTAATCGTATTTGCGCGTGTCATCCTCCCGCACGGCCGCCGCGATGTGGTTCATCATCCGGCGGACGACGGGCATCAGCCTGCGCTCGGTGAAGGCGCTCGCGAGAAGCCGCCGGAGCAGCCGGAAATAGCGCTCGCGATATTCCCGAAAAGCCAGCAGCTTCGCGGTCAGCGTGTTGTACCCCAGGATCCGCACCTGGCCGGCCGGACTCGGCTCCCCGTAGCAGTTCCTTCCCCAGGTCCCTTCGTAATCCCAGGGCACCATGCGGTATTTTCCCGATGGCAGATGTTCATAGAGCGCGTAGTTTTGTTCGAATCCGTCAAGATTGCCGGTCAGGACGGCGCCGGCCAGCCATTTCAGATAGTGATCGATGTCCACCCGGCGGGCCAGCAGCCGCTTCAGCGCGGGCCCCTTGAGCCGGTTCAGATCCCGGATGAACGCCTCCAGCCTCTCCCTGGCGGCCTTGCCGCCCGCCACCAGCTCATAGCCTTCGAACAGCGAGCGCTTCGGGCCGCCGGTCTCGGGCGAGTGAAGGCCGAAATGGGCGCTGTCGTTAGCGCCGTAGATGATCGAGCGGTGCCGGATGCGCCGCGCGCGGAAAAACGCGGGCTCGACCGCCTCGATCTCGAGATAGACGCCGAGGGGTCGATCGTTGACGTACAGGAGGCAGTGCGTCGTCTTCGGGGCCGGCAGGCCGATCAGGTTGAAAAAATAGAACGACAATGCGTTGCGGATGAGCGACGGATCGTCGTATTCGGCGTTCCAGTGGAACGTGTGGCCGCCCGTGACGCGAAGCTCGTAGGACGGCTTCGGATAGCCGCGGGTGTGACCCCCGCGGATTTTCAGCTTCGCGGCGATCCGGCCGTCGATCAGGACATCCATGACATGGTCGTCCCAAGGATTCCGGTGAATCGCTTCCCACCATTCCGGATCGGCATGGATGCGGCGGCTGGGCAAGGATGCGGACGGCATGGCTCAGATCCTCCCGGCTTGCGTCATGCGTTCCAAGACGGCAAAAGCCTATCGTCATGCGACGATAGGCTATTTTCATTGTTACGCTATGCTGCCGGGGCCGTCCCGGTCACCGCCGCGCCGTTCGGCCGGCGATATACCAGCCGTGCGGCCAGTAGCTCTCCGAATACGGCCAATCGGCCCGGCGGAACGCAGGAAGCCCGCGCTCGGGCGCCGCGGGCTTGCGCCGTTCTTCGTCGGCCATGTCACCGATCCCCGTTTCGCCGGTCCCCTGGTCGCCGGCATGATAGCCGCGCGTGTGGCGTCCCGCCGTGCGCTGTCCCGCGGTGCGGTGCCCGGGATCGTATCCGCGCCCGGCCGTGCGTTGTCCGGGCGTGCGCCCGCGTCCCGCCGTGCGCTGTCCCGCGGTGCGGTGCCCGGGATCGTGTCCGCGCCCGGCCGTGCGCTGTCCGGGCGTGCGCCCGCGTCCCGCCGTGCGCTGTCCCGCTGTGCGGTGCCCGGGGGCGTGTCCGCGCCCGGCCGTGCGCTGTCCGCGCGTGCGTTGCCCCGCCGTGCGGTGCCCGCGCGTACGTCCGCGTCCCGCCGTGCGCTGTCCCGCACCGATGTTTTGCCAGTCCGGCATGCGGATCCCCTCCTCCTTCCGGTGAGTTAATACAAGCTATGAACGCCTCGTCCGGCCGGACTGGCCTTGCACACAATTTGGCGCGAAATGGGTGATCAACCAGTACCGCTTGTCAACTCATAAGCTTGTATTACATTTAAACCTTCATGGCGCAAGGCATGGGACAAGGACAGGAGGGATGTCCGCACAAGCCGGAACGGAGGAGGGACGGCATTTCGTTCGGCAATCCGGTGTCGGAGCGTTCACAAGTCTGCAAATGGAGGGATGGAGCATGTTCTATCCGATGTACCGTTACGGCGGGAATCAAGCCGGTTACCTGCTGTCGTTCATCGGCAAGAGCGTCAAGATCAACCGCGGCGGTCCGGAATCGATCGAAGGCCGTTTGATCGCCGTGCATGCCGATTACATCGTGCTGCTCACGAAGGGCAGCGTCGTCTATGTGAATGCGGCCCACATCAAGAGCATCACGGAAGGCAAGTCGTCGCAGACGGCCGGGCGCACCGGAAGCCGGGTGGCCTATATCATGGCCCAAAGCTTCAATGACGTGCTCCGCCGGCTGACCAAGCAATTCGTTCAGATCAACCAGGGCGGACCGGAGAAAGTGACCGGTTTCGTCGTGGAGGTCGGCCCCGACAATCTGCTGCTCGTCTCCGGCAAGGAAGTCATCCGCATTCCGCTGTTCCATATCCGGACGGTGAGCCCCGCGCAGCGGAACGGAAGCCGCAGCGGCAGCGATGACCAATCCCGGGACGACAGACAGCGTTCCCGGGGCCAGCGTTCGGGCGGCCGGAATGACGGAAGCGGCAGCAGATCGCAAGGCGGCCGGCAAGGCTCGCAAGGGCGGCTGTGGTACGGAGGCGGCCAGAAGGCCGGCGCCACCCGGGGAAGCAGGCAGGAAGGCGGCAGTCGCGGCCGCATGGGCGGTCAGGATCGCCATCATGGCAGCCGGGGGCATCACGGCAGCCGGGGCGCCGGCGCTACCGCCGGTCGCCGGAAGTAACGCCGGGCCCGCCGCTTTGCCGCGTCGCCGATTCAGCATCAAACCGGGCCGGTCCGCCGGCCGGCCCGATAAGGGGGGAATCCACATGATCGCGGCTCTCATCCTGATCCTGGCCGGCATACCGCTGTACGCGCTGATGAAGCTGCCAGCGGAATTCAGACCCGAACCGGCCGCCGCCGCGCTCCGGGCGGAGCGATTGGAACTCGCCGTCCCGAGCGAGGCACACGATCATGCATGAGGTCCAGACGTTCGGCGCGTATGCGATATTCGCCGCGACGATCACCCTGCTCATCTGGAGGCCAAAGGGGATAAACGAGGCGTATCCGGCGGCCGGCGGCGCGCTGGCCCTGCTCTTGATCGGCATCGTCAAACCTCGGGAAATCGGCGAAGTGTTCGGCATCGTCAGCGGCGCCGTCGTCACCATCTTGTGCACGATCGTCATGTCGATCGCACTGGACAGCATCGGCTTTTTCCGGTGGGCGGCATACAACGTCATCCGGTATGCGCGCGGCTCCGGCATAAGGCTCTACTGGGTCATCATGGCGCTGTGCTTCCTGATGACCCTGTTTTTTAACAACGACGGCAGCATTCTGATCACGACGCCGATCATCATCCAGGTCGCAAGGCTGCTCCGGCTCAAGGTCCACCAGCAGATTCCCTATCTGATCGGCGGCGCGATGGTCGCGACGGCGGCGAGCGCGCCGATCGGCGTGAGCAATCTTGCCAACCTGATCGCGCTCCGGATCGTCGGCCTCGACCTGAACACGTACGCATTGCTGATGATTCCGCCGTCGTTGGCCGGCATCGCGGTCATCGCCCTGCTGCTGCTTGCCATCCACCGGCGCGCGATTCCGAAGCGCATCGCCGTGCTGCCGGATGGAAGCATGCAGGCGGCCGGCGCACATGAGGACGGCGTCGTCGCGGACCGCCGTCGGCAGATGGCTGCCCGGTTCGGCGATCGAGTCCGGCAGGACGCCGTTCCATCCGCTTCGCGAATCCGGCGGCGCCGTGCCCGACTGGCGCCTCTTCCAGGTGTGCATCGCGCTCATCGTGCTGATCCGCGCATCCTTCTTCGCCGGAGAGGCGGCCGGCATTCCGATCGAATGGATCGCCATCGCCGGCGCGGCATCGCTTGTTTTGATCCGCTGGAAATGGACGGGCATCGGACCCGCGGATCTGATCCGCAAGACGCCCTGGCACATCCTCCTGT
>Ga0207872_100385_pt1 | contig 27890 bp, 20 predicted proteins | sample Passage260B_FD_187372 | JGI IMG/M metagenome (GOLD analysis project Ga0207872, IMG submission 187372) | Cellulose adapted compost microbial communities from Newby Island Compost Facility, Milpitas, CA, USA - Passage2 60B (SPAdes) (version 2) ...
GGTTGTAGGGCCTGTAGGTCTTGCTCACGCCCCCAGAAGATCACGGCCGCCCCATCCTGTCGAGGTGTTCGTCCGAATACCGCAACAGGCTCCTAGGAGAAACCGCATACTCTTCTTCATGGCCTTACCTCCATCTTAGAGTCGCCTCGGCCAGGCTACCTACAATCGACCTCGGGCAATGGGTACCGCTCCATGCGGGTCACCCCGTTCTCGTCGAGGTAGCGGACGTACACGCCGTTGTACGAGATGTCCCGGACGGTGGCCGCATTCCTCGGGATCCGGAAAACGGTTTCCAAACGCTGCTTCTTGACGTTGATCCCGATCCACGTCAGCGCTTCTCCGTTCGGCGCGTCCGCCGGGTGGAAGCCGGACAGCCAGAGACAAGAGCCTCCGTCACCAATCCGAAGCGCGCCGAGCGAAACAACAGCGTGCCCGGGCAGCCGTGAAACTGAGCGCGCGTGCCATCATCTTAAACCACCGGCCCTTTTGGGGTCCGAATTGCACGCCCGTCATTATCCATCGTTCGTCACCGCCGAGCTTTCGGTGCGGAGCATGATCAAGTCCGTGGCTTCAAACACCGCTTGCCTTGATGCCTTGGGAGGAGGACCCATAATGGAATGTTGCCCCCCTTCATCGCATGTTGACTCGATTTACTCATAGGTCAATGCAAACACCGTATCGGTCAACCAGCGACGAAATGACTCATTGTCGCTGAACTGCTTGAACAGCTCCGCGTCGTCCTTAAGAATTGCGGTCATCACGCGAGCGAGCGCCTTGTCGTGCTCGATGCGGGCGTTTTGCTTGTCGGAGTGTTTCCGCGCATTCTGGTAAGCGGTATCAGCCGCGACACGAGCCGGAATCTCCTCGGTGATGAGCTTTCGCACCCGATCCGCGTCGGTCCACGGGATATTGCCGAATTGCTCGTTAAAAGCCTTGATGATGTTTGAGAGCCGGTCGAGCTCCGGTTCGGGTTTATGCCCGCCGCCGGCCGTGGGCACCGGTTCGATCTCGGCATCCGCATCGGTAAGCGTGATCCTCATGGTCGCCTGCTTCTCGACCCGGTAGCTGTCCATGTCGATCGCCTCTAGGATGCCCTTCGAAAGATCCTCTTCTTTAGGCGCCGGCAGCTTGGGCACCAGGAAGTTGAGGAAGATCGACAGTTTCTCCCATTCGGCGTTGGTGTAAGGGAGAATCGAAGACAGAAAACCATAGGTCCGCAGAAACGCCTTAGCCTTGCCCTTGAAGTCGATCTGATCGTCTTCGTCAAGATCCTCCATGTAGGTGGCGACACAGGCGTCGAGAATCGGGTCGAGCTGGTCGCGGTCGGCGCCGCTCAGGTAACGCCTCACCAGCTCATCCACTTGCGCGGGCGCGTATACCTGATAGCCGTCCAGGTCGGCCTTAAGGTCGTGCAACTTATTCGGATCGGTCTCGTCCGCGAGGATGGTCGTCCGGTAGTACGGCTCGAAGGCTTTCCGAATCGTTTCCGGGTCGTTGACGAAATCGAGGACAAAGGTATCGTGCTTCTGAGGGTGGGCGCGATTGAGCCTTGACAATGTCTGCACCGCTTTGACCCCGGAGAGTACCTTGTCCACGTACATGGTGTGCAAAAGCGGCTCGTCGTAACCGGTCTGGAACTTATCGGCGACGATCAAAAACCGATACGGGTCTTGCCGGATGCGGTCGGCGATCTGGCTCGACGGAAATCCGTTGAGGCTGGATTCGGTGACCTTGACGCCGCGGTAGTCATGTTCGCCCGAGAAAGCGACAATGGCTCGATAAGGGCTTTTGCGCGCCTTGAGATAATCCTGGATCGCGTGGAAGTACTGAATGGCGCGCTTGATGCTACTCGTGACCACCATGGCCCGCGCCTGGCCACCGATTTTGCCCTTGGCCATCACCTGTTCGTGAAAGTGGTCCACCATGATCTCGGCTTTGAGACGAATGGCATACTCGTGCCCCTCGACGAAGCGGCGCAGCTTCTTCTGGGCCTTTTTGACGTCGAATTCCGGGTCGTCCTCGATCTTCTTGACGAGTTTGTAGTAGCTCTTGACCGGCGTGTAGTGGGCCAGCACATCCAGGATGAACCCTTCCTGGATAGCCTGTTTCATGGTGTAACTGTGGAACGGGCGATGTTTCACCGTACCGTCGGGCTGCGGGTCGGGTTCGCCAAATAGCTCCAGCGTTTTGTTTTTGGGCGTGGCGGTGAAGGCGAAGTAGCTGGCGTTCGGCAACACTTTCCGGGACTCCATGAGGCGGTTGATCCGGTCTTCGAAGGTCTCGTCTTCGTCCTCGGCACCCGCCTCCGACAAGGCCATGCTCATCTTGGCCGAGGTGCGCCCCCCCTGACTCGAATGCGCCTCGTCAATGATGATCGCGAAACGTCGCCCGCGGTGCTCGTGGCCGATCTCGTCAAGGATAAAGGGGAATTTCTGAAGCGTTGTGATGACGATCTTCTTTCCGCTCTCGATGAACCGACGCAAGTCGCCCGAGTGCTCGGCGTGCCCCACCGTGGCGCTCACCTGGGCAAACTGTTTGATCGTATCCCGGATCTGCCGATCGAGGATGCGGCGGTCAGTGACGACGATAATGGAATCGAAGACGGGTCTGCCGTCCCTCGTAAGACCGATGAGCTGGTGGGCCAGCCAAGCGATGGAGTTGGACTTGCCACTGCCGGCCGAATGTTGGATAAGATAGCGCCGGCCCACGCCGTGCGCCCTCGCGTCCGCCAAAAGTTTGCGCACCACGTCCAGCTGGTGGTAGCGCGGGAAGATTTGCCGTCGCCGTTTCTTGCCAGTCTTCGGGTCTTTCTCCACGATGAGCTGAGCGTAGTTTTCGAGGATGTCGGTCATGCTGTCGCGCGTGAGGATTTCCCGCCACAGGTAGTCGGTCTTGAGCCCGTGCGGATTGGGCGGATTGCCCGCGCCATCGTTCCAGCCCTTGTTGAAAGGCAGAAACCACGACGCCTTCCCCGCAAGATGGGTGCAAAACCACACCTCGTTTTCGTCCACGGCGAAGTGCGCCACGCACCGGCCCAGCTCGAAGAGCTTCTCGCGCGGGTTGCGGTCGCGCCGGTACTGCTCGATGGCGTCGTGCACCGTCTGTTTGGTGAGGCGGTTTTTGAGCTCGAAGGTGAAAACCGGCAAGCCGTTCACGAAGAGCACCAGGTCCAAGGCCCGCTGCGTCTCGTCGCGGCTGTAGCGAAGCTGGCGCGTGACGGTAAAGCGGTTCTGCGCATACAACGCCCGGGCTTGCGCGTTTCCCGGCGAAGGCGTGCCGTAGAAAAGCTCGATGTGGTGCGGTCCGTGCTGAACCCCGTTGCGCAATACGTCCACCACGCCGCGCTTGCTCACCTCGTCCTGAAGCCGCGCAAGAAACTTGCGCCGTGTGGGACTGTCGTGATCCAGGTCAAGCGCGTCTGCAACCTTCGGCTGCGTCGCACGCAGAAAGGCCGTAAGCTGAACGAGATCGACGCAATACTCCCGGTCGTAATCCGCCGGGTCGCCGGGGAGCCAACCCACGCCGCCGTAAGATGCCGGCGTCTCGGCAACGAACGCCGGCGTGCCGGCCGGTCGGGGTAAACAGTCGGTACCCGTCAGCGTTCGACAGATCCGCGTTTCGAGCCCGGCTTCGCTGGTGTCGGCTGCGGTCATCGTGCAACTTCCTCCTCGGAGAAAGCTTCTGCGACAGCCTCATCGTCGGCCGCCTCGCCTTCGACTGCCTCCTCCGTGTCCATCCACTCGCCCTCCTCAGGCGGCTCCTCCGGCAACTGTGCCGCCACCTCGCGCACATCCACCTTGCCGGTAACCACATCGGCGATCAAACGCGTGCGATATTCGCGCAGAAGTTCGATTTCGCGGCGAGCGGCGGCAATGGCGGCGTCGATCTTGGCCGTCTGGGTATCGAGGTACTCGACGATGGCGGTTTGTTCTTCCTTTGTCGGTAATGGCATCTTGGCCGCCAGAAAGGCGGACTTAGTGATGACCTTGCGGAGGCCTGTGTACAAAGGCTTCAAGAATTTACCGTCATCCATTGCCAGATAAAACAAATAGACGTAAGCCCTGATAATTGGATCATTACACTCGAACACCGTGTAACTACCCGTAATCATGCCATAGAATGATGATAGACCTATCGTTCGAGGCGTTTCGTCGATATCAAACAGGCAAAAAATGATGTCCCCTGGCTCAACGACTTGGTAAGTATCAAAACTCGTCGGGAATTTACCCTCTGGATTTTCAAGATTACGTGTAACGATGCCACCCTTTGTAAGAGATAGCAACGTATAATCTGTGGATGCCTCGCCAACCAAGCGTTTCTTTAGTCGCAGCACTGCACGGTTTGGCACGATGTCCCAATGCTCCGGCACCTTTCCCAGCCACTCCACGCCGGAATCTTTGTAGGCCGGATACGGCTCGCCGGTGCGGACGTCCATCTGCCCGGTGACGGCTTGGTGGATGAGGGCTTGCTTGTATTCCTCCAGCAGCTTGATCAGCCGCTGCTTGGCGCGGATGTAGCGCCGGATGCGCCGGTCCATGTAATCGAGGAAGCGGACGATGGCGGTTTGTTCGGAAAATGGGGGGACCGCAACTTGAAGTGCAGCTAACTTGCTTTCTCCGATGGCAGGATACGCGATGCCGACTGAATCTGAAACGACTTGATTTGTAAAAAAGTCGCTCTGGGAAACATAACTGACGAACTTCGGTTGTGTTGATGGGGAGGGAGTGAGAACTGCAAATCCTGTTGACACAATCAGGTTGCTCGTTTCTTTTGAGACAAAATAAACTGCCTTCAAATACGTGCGGACCATAGAAACGATCGTATCGCCTTGTCTAACAACTCGTCGTGCTCGAGAAGGCGCATTGCCGAAAAGGAGCCGCTGGGCATTCGAAATAAGGCGGCCTGTCCCAACGCTACCAATATCTAGATAATCAAACTCATAGTCCGCAGGAGTAGATTCCGGAAGAACGCGTTCGTTAATCCTTAGCCAGTGCTTGAGCCTCCGCACTTCCCAATGCGCCGGCACTTGGCCGAGCCACTCCACGCCGGAATCCTTGTACTTGGGGTAGGGCTTCAGCTTCTCGATCATGACGCAGCCTCCCCGTTCCCCATCTGTTTCTCGAATGCCTGCCGCACGAGACCCATTACGTAGGGCAGATCATCCAACCTGCTGAGGTCGACTTCGACATCTCCATTGCCCCAGCGCCCGAGGTTGGTTACGTCTTTGCACAGGCCGCGCGGATCGTGGACCTCGTGGAATTTCATGTTGAGCGAGAGGCGTAGGCGGCTCTTCTGCGGCACCACGTCCACAAAGTTGGTCTCGGCCTTGTAGGCCACGTAGAGCTTGAGAAATTCCTCGGTCACGCAAGGATCGAGCGCCAGCACCTCCTTGCGGAAGGCCTCGAACAGGTCTTTCATCGGTCCGGACAAGAGGTACGGGTGGTCCTCGATGGTGTAGGTCGGCTTGGCGGCAGGTTTCTTCCGATAGCGCTCGAGCACTTCATCCGGCAGAGTAGGTGCCGGCCACACTTCAAGCGCCAGCTTGGCCAGCCGGTCGGCTCGGGCCTGGATCGCCTCCTCGTTCCAAACCTCAACCGCACCCAACCCCTGATTGAGGCGCAGGGGACTCTCGCGAAAGCCACCGGGCATGTCGCGCTTTTCGGGGAAGGGCCGGTCGCTGTACTCGGAGTTGTACCCGGTCAGCGTGAGATTGCCGAGGGTGTGCAGCCACGTCTCCTGGACTTTCTTCCAGTTGGGACCAAGCGCCTTTTGCCATTCGGGCGAAAGGTTCTCGTTCTGCGGCAAGATGTGCTCAATCGTGTACTCATCAACCGGCACAGGCTCCTTACGGCCGTAGTTTTCGATCCGCCTGAGCCAGTAGGAGCGGCTGCGAAAGTTGTAAAGGTCGCGCCTTTTCAGCTCGCGCTCGAACTCTTCGTCGCGCGGAAAGCGCCGGTACGACGGAAGCGACAGAAAGTGCGCTTCAATGCTCTCAAGATAGCGATTCTTGTTAAGCGCGCGTCGGAAGGTGGCAAAGGTCTTATTGAGCGAGTTCGTCGGAATACCGCAGACGGCGCGGCGGAACACGTAGGACTCGACAAGCCGCACGGCGCGGAGCAGGTCCTTTTTCGGCAGCAGACCTTGCCTGTAGTCATCGTAGAGTTCGAGCAAGAACGGCCAGGCGACGTCCACCTTGAGTTCGCGCAGATCACGGAATGCAGCTCCCAGTTCCTTGTCCTGCTCCTGCCCGAGCGCCATGGCACAGTAATCGTTGGCGAAGCGGTGGATATCGGCCACCAAGGCGTCGACGCCTTTCTCTGCCACGTCGGGGCGGCGCGCGTACGCCTTGAAGGTCTCGTAGACGTCCTCTTTTCTTGGAAGTTCGCCGATGCGCATCGTCAGATAGTGACGCATGAAGGCGTCAAAGTGGCTGCCGTAGGCTTCCTGACCGAAGGCGCGCTCCATCGGTCGCCAGTAGTCCCTGTAGAGGCGAGTCTGATGTTCGGGCTCGAGCCCCATGAGTATAAAGTTGCGAATGAGGTCCGCCTGAGTGAGGTCGAGGCCCGTTGAGTTCATGCTCTCGAAAATGAGTTGCGGATTATCCTGGCCACGGGTCAGCGCGATATCTACGATGACCAGCTTGGCGAGGCCGTGACAGAGGACGGAGAGATCGTCGCCGAGGGCAGCGACCTGTTCTTTGAAGAACTCGAAATTTTGAGCGACGCGCACCGAATGCTCCGCCGGAAGTTCCTTTTGGCTTACGATGGCGTTCAGGGTGTCGCGGTCGGTCTCGGTAAGGAGCAGCTTGTAGGCTCGGTCACCTTCCTCTAACGGGTTCATCAGGTAGTAGCTGCGAATCTTCTTGGCCGAGAAGCCTTCCACCGGTTCCCGGTCGCCAACGCGCCGCGCCAAGGCTTCGAGCAGGAGCGAAATCGTGGTCAGTCGCTGCTGACCATCGATCACCAGCAGGCGAGATTGGCTCGTGACCTGGTAGATACCGTCCTCGATATAGACAATCGAGCCCACGAAGTGAGCGGCGACATCTTCGCTGGAGCCGGCACGTATGATATCGTCCCAAAGTTGCCGGCACTGGCGCTCGGTCCATGAATATTGTCGCTGGTAAATGGGAATAATGAACTGCGGCGATTTCCTCAAGAAGTCAAGGAATTTCGCTTCGGTGGCCTTCATCGTTGCCCGCCTCCCAAAATCTCTTCCAACAACCCTTTCGACTCTTTCTCCACCGCCAGCAGGTCGGCCCGGATTTCCTCCAGACTGCGGAGAGCCTTGGGCTTGTAGAAGTAGCGGTTAAAGTTGATTTCGTAGCCCACCTTGACGCTTGCCGGATCGTACCAGGCGTCCGGCGCATAGGGCAGGACTTCGCGGCGCAGAAACGTTTCGATGGCTGCGCGTTGATCTTCCGGGCTTGGCAGGTAACCGGGCTGATGGCAGGCCTGGCACTCAAGGAACGGGATTTGCTCGCTGTCGCGCAACTCTTTGTCCGGTTCATACTCCACCACGCGTCGCTTGCCGCCAATGACAACCTCAAACAGCCCGCGCAGCGGGTCGGGCGCCGTGCCGGGCTTGTGGATTTTTATGATCACCGGCGGTGCGTCGTCGGCACGCTCGCAGGTTTCTTTGAGCTTCTTGATCTCGGCGGCCTTGTAGGCGCGCTCGGGGTCGATACCTTTCAGGCGCAGGGGGCGTTCAACCGTCACTTTCCAATAGCCAAAGGCCGCGTTGGGGAAGATCTTGGACTGCTCGGTCTCCTTGAATTGGAGGAAGGTGTCGAGGACGCGGCGGATGTCCGCTTCGGACAGCTCGCAGTTCTTCTTGCCCAGGTTCTTGCGCAAAGGCGTGTACCACTGCGTGGCGTCAATGAGTTGCACATACCCTTTGCGGTGGTGAGGCTTGCGGTTCGTCAGTACCCAGATATACGTGGCGATGCCGGTGTTGTAAAACATGTTGAGCGGCAGGGCGACAATGGCCTCGAGCCAGTCGTTCTCGATGATCCAGCGGCGGATATTGCTTTCGCCCTGGCCGGCGTCCCCCGTAAACAGCGACGAGCCGTTGTGCACCTCGGCGATGCGACTGCCGAGCGGGGTCTCGTGCTTCATCTTGGAAAGCATGTTCACGAGGAACAGCATCTGGCCGTCGCTGGTGCGGGTGATCAGCGAAAGCTCCTCGCCCCGGTGCTGCACGACAAAGCGGGGATCCTTGATGCCAGTCTTGCCGCCCATCCGTTCCAGGTCACTCTTCCAGCTCTTCCCGTAGGGCGGGTTGGAAAGCATGAAGTCGAAGGTGCGACCGGGGAAGGCGTCGTTGGACAGGGTCGAATGCTCCGGCCCGCCGACGATGTTGTCGGCGGCGTCACCCTCGCCTTTGAGCAAAAGGTCGGCTTTGCAAATGGCGTAGGTCTCGGCGTTGATCTCCTGGCCGAAAAGGTGCACCGAGACTTGTTTGCCCCGCTGGCGGGCCAGTTCGAGCAAGGTCTCTTCAGCGACCGTCAGCATGCCGCCCGTGCCACAGGCGCCGTCGTAGAGTAGATACGTGCCCGATTCGACCTGATCGGCGATCGGTTCAAAGATAAGCCGGGCCATCAGTTTGACGGCGTCACGGGGCGTCCAGTGCTCGCCGGCCTCCTCGTTGTTCTCCTCATTGAAGCGGCGCACCAACTCCTCGAAGATGGTGCCCATGGCGTGATTGTCGAGGCCGGGCAGCCGGACGGTGCCGTCGCTGTTGAGGACAGGATAAGGACTCAGGTTGATGGACGGATCGAGGAACTTCTCGATGAGCGTGCCCAGGGCGTCGGCTTTGGCTAGGCGCGGGATCTGGTTGCGGAATTCAAAGTTGTCGATGATCTCTTGGACATTGGGTGAAAAGCCGTCCAGGTAGTCTCGAAAGTCCGCCTCGAGCTGCTGGCGACTGGCGCGCGCGCGAAGGTCGCGCAATGTGAACTTTGACGTGTTGTAGAAAGCTTGGCCTGCCGCCTGGCGCAGCGCGGCATCCTGATTCACGATGCCCGCCTTATCGAGCGACGCTTTCATGTCGAGCACGGCTTGCTTGGTGGGCTCCAAAACTGCGTCGAGCCGTCGGATCACGGTCATGGGCAGAATGACGTCGCGGTACTTACCGCGCACGTAAAGATCGCGCAATACATCATCGGCGATGCCCCAAATGAAGTTGGTGATCCAGTTCAGTTGAGATGCTTCCATTGGTTGCCTTTTCTCCTTATCTCGCAGTAGCGGGCACGGGCGGCCAGCGCTGGACGGCGTAGCCGCCAGACACGGAGCGCCTGTCATCAGCGCCCACTCGATTCGGTTTCAGTAGCGTCAACCTGTTTCGGTAACAACCGGTGTTTCTCACGCGCGCAGCATGCGGAGCCCGCTCGCGATCACGATGAACTCGCTCACCTCGTGGCCAAGCACCGCAACCGGCAGCGTGAACGCGCCCGCGATCGCGCCCACGACCAGCACCGCGATCACCGCGATCGAGAGGGCCAGGTTCTGCCGCACGACCCGCTGGTTCCTCCGGGCGAGGCGGAGCGCGTAGACGAGCTTCTCCAAGTCGTCGGCCATGAGCGCGACGTCCGCCGTCTCGATCGCCACGTCGGTGCCGGCCGCTCCCATGGCCACCCCGACGGTCGCCTCGGCCAGCGCGGGTGCGTCGTTCACGCCATCTCCGACCATGGCCACGTGGCCGTAGCGCCGCGCGAGATCTCTCACCCGGGTCACCTTGTCCTCGGGCTTGAGTTCGGCGTGGATCTCGTCGATCCCCGCCTCGCGGGCGATCGCCCGGGCCGTCCTCTCGTTGTCGCCCGTGAGCATCACGACCTTCTCGATGCCCGCGGCGTGGAGCTCCTCGACCACCCGCCGGGCGTTCTCGCGCAGGTTGTCGCGGATCGCGATGAGGCCCCAGGCGGCCTCCTCGTCGCCGACGACCACGACCGTCTTGCCCTCGTCCTGGAGGCGCTCGATCTCGGATATCGCGCTCTCCAGGCTCACGCCTAGGCGCTCCTCGAAGAGCGCGGGGCTGCCGATGCAGACCATGCGGCCGTGGAGCCGGGCCACCGCGCCCGCACCCGTGAGCGCGCGGAACTCCTCCACCTCGGGCGGCTGCGCGCCCGCCTCCTCGGCGTGGAGCACGATCGCTCGGGCCAGCGGGTGCTCGCTCCGCCGCTCGATCGCGGCCGCGACCTCGATCACCTCGCGCGTCGTGCGGGCCCGCCGGCCGGCCTTGAGCGGGACCACGTCCGTGACCTCCGGCTTTCCGCGCGTGAGCGTCCCCGTCTTGTCGAGCGCCACGACCTTGACCTTCGCGAGCTCCTCGACGTAGACGCCGCCCTTGATGAGCACGCCCTTCCGGGCGGCGGTGCCGAGCGAGGCGACGAGCGTGATCGGGATCGAGATCACGAGGGCGCAGGGGGCCGCGGCCACGACGAACACTGTGGCGCGCGTGATCCACTCGGCCCAGCCGGCACCGAAGAGGAGGGGCGGGACGAGGGCGATCAGGATGCCGAGGAGGAGCACGGCCGGGCTGTACTTCCTGCCGAAGCGCTCGATGAAGCGCTGGCTCCGCCCCTTCCGTTCCTGCGCCTCCTCGACCATTTGGATGATGCGCGAGATCGTGTTGTCGGCGAACGCCTTCGTCGCCTCGACCTCGAGCGCGCCCTCACCGTTGATGCTCCCGGCATAGACGACGTCGCCCGCCGCCTTCTCGACAAGCATGCTCTCGCCCGTGACCGGGGCCTGGTTCACGCTGGAGTTGCCCGCCACCACCACGCCGTCGGTTGCCACTCCCTCGCCCGGGCGCACGATGAAGACGTCGCCCACCTTGATCTCCTCGACCGGGATCTCGACCTCGCGCCCGTCGCGGCGCACGAGCGCCCGTTTGGGCGCGAGGTCCATGAGCGCGCGGATCGCCGAGCGCGTCTTCTCCTCGGTGTAGCCCTCAGTCGCCTCGGAGATCGAGTAGAGGAAGGCGAGCATCGCGCCCTCGGCGACCTGTCCCATCAGCGCGGCGACCACCGCCGCGACGCTCATGAGCAGCTCGATGCCGACCTCGCGCTCGAAGATCAACTCCTCGAGCGCCTCCCGCCCGAAGTAGTAGCCGCCGATGAGCAGGGCCACGGCGTAGACGGCGACCGGAACGGTCCCAGGGGCCCCGGCCAGGCCGACCAGCCAGCCCACGAGCAGCAGCACGCCGGAGGCGACCGAGGTGAGTACCTTGGGGTTCTTCCAGGGCTTCGGCGGTTCGGGAGCGGCGAACCCTTCCTTCGGCGCGAAGCCGAGGTCTTCGAGCTTGTCGCGGAGCGCCTCGGGCGAAGTGAGCGCGGGATCGTAGGTGGCGGAGACCTTGGCGGCAGCGGGATTGATCCTCAGATCCACGAGGCCCGGAAAACCCTGGAGGCCGCGCCGGATCTGCGCCGCCTCTCTCTCACAGTCGAGGCCGTGCACGCGCACGTCAACGTGCTTTGTCTCGCGCGGCGCGGTGTCCGGCGTGCCCTTGCGCTGTGTGGCCATCCTTCAGTCCTCCCCCGCTCGGTTGTAGCGAATGCATTCGTAGACGCCCTTGGCGACCTCAAGTAGCAGCTCATCGGCCGTGCCGAGGAGCACGCCCACCCGCTCGTCACTAAGGCGGTAGAAGACGAAGCGCCCCTTCTGCTCGCGCGCTACCAGGCCGCAATCGTTCAGGCAGCCCAGGTGGTTCGACGCGTTGGACTGCGTGAGTCCGGTTGCTTTCACGATTTCCGTCACCGAGAGCGGTCCCTCCCGAAGCGACTCCAGAATGGCCAGGCGAGATGCGTCCGAGAGGCCGCGGAAGAGTTTGGCTTTGATCTCGAGCGCCTGTGCTTGGGCGGTGATCATCATGGGCGACGTCCCTTCGCATTGACGTATGAGCGATCACTGACATATTCTACGGAAGCAGGATGGGCCGTGTCAAGAAGGAGCGTCCCGCGTGGGCGAGGGCGCTTCGGCGATCGAGCGGGAGAGCGGATGGCGAGAGAGAAGATCGGGCGTAGCGAGGGCTGGCCAGGCGAGAGTGCGGGCTGGCGCAAGGCGACCCTTCTGGCCCCGGTCGCGGGCGGAGCCTTTGCCGCGGACGTGCTGACCAAGACCCTCGTCGAGCGACACTTCCACCTGTACGAGCAGGTCCCGGTCGTGGGCGACTACCTGCGGCTGACTCTCCTCTACAACCCGGGCGCGGCGTTTGGGATCTCGCTCGGCGAATACTCGCGGGCGGGTTTTCTCGTCCTCACGGTCGTGGCGCTTATCGCGCTGGTGGCGATGTACATGACGACCCCGCTCCGGGACCGCGCTCGCCTGTTCGCGCTGTCGCTCGTCGTGGGCGGCGCGCTCGGCAACCTCTGGAACCGGATCGTGAGCCCGCGGGGCGTGACGGACTGGATCGACGTGGGGCTCGGGGATCTCCGCTGGCCCATCTTCAACCTGGCGGACATCGCGATCACGATCGGCGCGGTATTCCTCGCACTCTCGCTCTGGAGGGAGGACGCGCGGGAGCGGCCGCATGACGCGCAAGAGAGGGAAGCGCCGAGCCAAGCAGGCTGAACGCCGGCGCACACAATCGATCGAAGGAGGTCTACGTGTTCCCCACGCTGTTCGAGATCGGAGAATTCGAGGTCACGAGCTTCGGACTCATGCTGCTTCTCGCGTTTATCTCTTCGGCCTGGATCCTCTCGCTCCAGTTGCGGCGGAGGGGTCTGGACCCGCAGATCGCCTGGGACGTCCTCGCGTGGACGGCCGTGGGCGGGATCGTGGGCGCCAAGCTCTACTACCTTGCGCTCCACTGGCAGGAGGTCGCGGCCGACCCCGCCATGATCTTCGGCCGAGGCGGCCTGGTATGGTACGGCGGCCTCATCGGCGGCGTGCTCGCCTTCTACTGGCAGGTGCGCAGGCGCGGTCTGCCCCTGGGCGCGTCGTTCGACTCCGCGGCCCCGGCGCTCGCCGTCGGCTACGCCTTCGGGCGGATGGGCTGCTTCCTCGTGGGCGACGACTATGGGCTCCCGACCGACAGCGCCCTCGGGATGGTCTTCCCCGAGACGGCGGCGGTCCCGAGCACGGCGGGCTATCTGCGCACGGTAGGGGCAGACATCGCGGCCGCCGTGCCGGACTCGGCGCTCCTCGCGGTACACCCGACGCAGCTCTACGAGATCGCGGCGGCGCTCGTCATGTTCGCCGTCCTGTGGCGGGCGTCCACGTGGGCGCTTCGGCCCGGGCGGCTATTCGGCCTCTTCCTCGCCCTCTACGGGATCGAGCGTTTCCTGATCGAGTTCGTGCGGGCGAAAGACGACCGCTTCGTCCTCGGCCTCACGACCTCGCAGGCGATGAGCCTCCTCCTGCTCGGGGCGGCCGTGTACCTGTGGACCCGGCACGGCACGGAGGCGCGGCCGGCGGCCGCGGCCGGTGGGACCTTGGCCGCCGAAGCGGAGGCAGCGGATCCCCGAGGCGGGGGCGTCTGAGCACGGCCTCGGCTTCGGTCCCGGCACCGGTGGACGGGAAGCGATCGTGAGCCCTTGGCTGTGGGCGCTCGTCCTCCTCGCGGCCGTGTGGGCGGCCCACTGGGGCGCGGAGCGCCTTTCTGAGCCGCTCCGGAAGCTCCGGCGGCAGTGGGGCTTTACGGCCGCGGCCGGCGGCACATTCCTCGGCATCGCGGCGGCGAGTCCCGAGGCCGGGATTAACGTGGCGAGCGCGCTCCGCGGCGTGGCCGGAATCGGGCTCGGCGCATCGCTCGGATCCAATGTGATCGCGATTCCGATGGTCATCACCGTCGCCTACTGGGCCACGCGGCGGGGGCGTCTCGAGGCCGGCGAGGGGGGCAAGGGGGGCGAGCGCTCGACTTCCGTCGACCCGGGCGAGTCCTCGGAGGCGCACCGGCGCCACCTGCGCGAGCACCTCCTTCGGATCAAGCGGGAAGCGGTGACCGTCCAGGCGCTTCCGTACCTGGCGATCCTGGCGCTCTTCGCCGTGCTCACGCTCCCCGCAGGGTGGCGGGGCCTCCAGCCGGTGGACGGCTGGATCCTGCTCGGTGCCTATGCTCTCTACGTCGCGCAGGCGCTCGTTCGGGGCCGCGCCGAGGGCGAGGAGACCCAGTGGACGAGGAAGGAGATCCTCCTGGCGGTCGGGGGCGTCGTCGTGCTCGGCCTCGGCGCCTACTTCACGGTCCGCTCGACGGAGAGCATCGTCGGCGCCCTCGGGATCCAGGACCTCGTGGGAGGGCTCTTCATCACGGCGCCGGTAGCCGCGCTGCCGGAGACGTTCACGGTCTGGAGCGTCGCCCGGAGCGGCCAGGTGACCTCGGCCACCACGGGCGTGATCGGCGACCAGGTCGCGACCATGACCCCGGATCCTGCACGTAGTGCCTGAGGTCTGATATTGACGGTTCTGTGGCCCGCAGACCGCTGCTTGGACATGCACGAGTTGATGATCAGGAGAGGCACAGAGCATCTTGCGACCCTTCGTCCGGGCGCTTTCGAGGAGGCTGGCGACGAGAGGAGCACGACCGTCGCTGCTTGCTCGGTCTCGGCTCTCTTGCATCGGGGTGCGGCCCGGCTCAGATGCCGAGGGGCGGAGCCCTGAGGCCTGCGATGGAGCGGAGCGCGTGCAGGAACTCGGCGCGGAGGGGCTCGGAGCGTTGCAGCTGGACATACGTCTTGCGGGCGTGGCGTGTGAGCTTGGCGGGGAGGCGAAAGATCCAGCTCCTCAGCCGCTCGGGCTGAGCCCGGCGCCAGCTCCCGGTGAGAGCGCTCGTGCGGATCACGTGCAGGAGCTGGTAGGCGAGCGCTCCCATGGCCCACAGCAGGCGGTTGCCGCCCAAGTCGTCGACGGCGGTCTTGCCAATGCCGAGCTGGGCGAGCTCCTCGATCCTGTGCTCGACCACCGCGCCCCGGTTGTAGAGGCGCCAGGCCGTGAGCGCATGGATGCCCGCGATGTTGGTCAGCACGTGAGCACGCCTGGTGACCTCGTAGGTCTCGAGAGCGAGTTCGCCAGAGTCGGCCCGGAGAGGACGGCGCCGCTCGAGCGAGAAGAGGCGCGCTCCGTAGAGCTTGGTGCGGGTGGTCCAGAGCGTCTCGCGCGAGGAGGTGTGCCTGGCCGAGCGGCGGAAGCAGCCGAGCCGCGCCCTCACCCACGGCCAGTCGGGCACCTTGAGCACGTAGCGGACGCCGAGCGCCTCCAGCGTCTCGACCATCTCTTTGGAGAAGAAGCCCTTGTCCAGCCGGAGCGTGATCTCTTGGGCCCCGGCCCCACGCAGCCGGGCGACCAGAGTCTGGACCCACTCCACGGCTCCCGCGGCCGTGCCCGCGCTGCCCGGCCGCCAGAGCACGCCCACGCAGTCGCCCGTCTCGGCCAGAAAGGCCAGCAGCGGATGATGGCTGGGCCGGCCCGGCTTCTTCGGATTGTAGCCTTTCTCCGCTCCCGCCTGCTTCGTGCCGTAGCGCACCACGACCGTCGAGTCCAGCACGAGCATGACGCGCCGCGGCACGCCCACCGCCCGCCAGCGCACCCGGAGCACGTGCCAGAGGAGCTCGTCCAGCACCGGCACCAGCACACCCGCCGCACGCCTCAAAAAGCGCCCGAACGTCGTCGCATCCGGCACCCGTGCCCAGCCGAACAGCCGGCTGACACCGCGCGAGCGCAAGAGGCGCAGGTCGTCCAGCCACCGGCCCCCGTAGAGGAGCAGCGCCACCCACACCTCCACCCACAGGCTCGGCCGATACACCCCCGGCACACCGCGCCTCTTCTCGTCGAGGCGCCGGCCGAGGCCGAGCTGGTCCCAGAGTCGGCGAAGAAGAACGAGCCCCGTCCCGTCCGTCAGCTCGCCCGCGCTGTGGCGCAGCCGGAGCGGAGCGGGATCGCCTTGCACATGCGGCCTGGAACGAATATGATGCGTGCGCACCGTCTGGGTGCCTCCGAGTGCGAGGGATACTTCTTGGTCGAAGCCCCCGTATTCTAAGGCTCCAGACGGTGTTTCGCATCTTCGGCTCAGCTCACTCGTGCAGGATCCGGGATGATTTGACAACGTCTCCGAACTGGGACGAACCCGTGACGCCCTCTTGGAGACTGTAGAATTGCGAGAGCAATATCAGTAGTTGGTCCGCGTCCACGCTTGTATATGGATGCGCCTCACCGAGGGCAGTCTTCAGGATTGGAAGCCCTCGTTATTGATGAAGGTCATCACGGTGTCGAGCCGGGCCAGGTAGTCGTCGGGCAGCCACAGGGCCGAATCCGGCAGGAACACCGCCACCACGATCTTGCCCCATATTCCGAGTACTCGGGCCTTCCCCCAGCGACCGTCTGACGCATACGCATCGAACGTCTCGCCAAGCTCCCAAGGCTTATCACGCTCAAAGGCCCAGAACGGGGAGAGGCTGCTCGACACCGCACTCGTCACACGCCTCGCGTGATCGCGGAGCCCGCGATCGGCCACGGCGAGATTCGCCCGTGGCGTGGACATCGTGCCGAAAACCCTGACGCCCGAACGGTCCTCGACCCGGAACTCGTGCGCCTCCGGCCACACGCCCTCATCGCCCGTCTTGGCGCGCTCGATGGTCGTCGCATCCATGTAGACGACCGTGTAGGCCGCATCCGGAATCGCCGGCAGACGGACGCAGTGCGTGGGGCCGCTCAGGCGCACCCACTCGCCCACGCCGAGCACGACCTCATCTTCGCGCTTGCGGCTCACCGTCAGATTGACGAGGGGGCGTGCTCCAGTAGTGTTGATCTTCGTCGCCGCCGCGCCGGGCGAGCACGTGGGGTCGGCCGGAAGCGTCGGGATCCCGAACCGCACCGTCGCGCTATCGGCCGAGTAGATCGTGACCGGCGCACTGGGCGAGGTCGTGATCTTGCTCGTCGTCGCCGATGCGAGCTCGTTCAACTTGTAACCGCGAAGCGTGATCGTATCGCCATCACCCACGCGCTCCGGTGCATGGATCGAGAACACCGTTGGCAACGCCGGGATTACGTCTACGTGCACCGTGTCCGGTCCCTTGCCGAAGGCACTGACCAGGAGCACGGCCTTGTGCCCGGTGCCCGTGCGACGATCAGCCCCTCCGCGAGCCGGTCGCTGTCCAGGACCGGAAGCTCCGAGAGCCAGCGGGTCTCCTCGTGGAGCACAAGGTCGGGAGTCTTGGTCCACTGGTCTCCGACCCACGCGACCAGATTGGCCGTATCTCCGATCTCCGCGCTCACGAATAATCTGGAATTCAGCTCGAGCTGGTCGTTCGGCTTCGTCGGCCCCGTCGGATCGTCGTCACTGCAGGCCACGGCGAAAAGCCCGAGCAGAAAAACGATGGCAGTCTTGGCGTGCGCTTTCATGGGCATGTCTCCGTTGCGATACCCACTCCACCGGTCGATGACGTGCATCTGATCGATTGTCGGAAGCCATCGCAGACGTCAACGACGCACCCACGAAGCGTCTGATCATGGGCCGCTGCTCGCGAAACGTCTACGGCGGGGGTGGGGGAGATGATGCCCGGCGCGGACGAGCCCGCGCGGTCCGCAAAGGATTGCCTCCCGCGACGCCGCGCGGCATCTTCGGCCACGGGACTCCGTTCATCGGCGAGGCCCGGCCTCGCGGCCGGTCGCGATCACACACAAGCTGCGGGAGGTGAGCTCATGGGTATTCGACACGCCGTCCTGGGGATCGGGATCGCATGGCTCGCCGCGTGTGCGGCCGCCGACCGTGAGGAGGGGGACACGCGCGCCGATGGGGCGGCGCCTCGAGCGGAATCCGCGCTGCTCGTGTCCACCGCGTGGCTGGCCGAGCACCTCGAGGACCCGGGCGTGGTGGTGCTCCACGTCGGGAGCGACCGCGCCGACTACGATCGGGCCCACATCCCCGGCGCCCGCTTCCTCCCGCTGGACGCGATCGTGGTCGAGCGCGACGGGAACATCAACGAACTCCCGCCCGTCGAGCGGCTCGATTCGGTGTTCGAGTCCCTCGGCGTCTCCGACGACGCGCACGTCGTCGTCTACGGGCCGCCCCTGGCCGCCGCGCGGGCGTTCTTCACCCTGGACTACCTGGGTCATGGGGACCGGACGGCGCTCCTGGACGGTGGGCTAGAAGCGTGGACGGCCGAGAATCGCCCCCTGTCCACCGAAACGCCGGTGGCCGCGCCCGGGAACTTCACGCCCCGGCCTCGCCCCGAGCTGGTGGTGACGGCGGGGTGGATCCAGGAGCGACTCGGCAACCCTCACGTCGCGTTGCTCGACGCGCGGCCGGAAGACCAGTACTCCGGGGCCAACCCGGGCGCCGGCGTGCCCCGGCCGGGGCACATCCCTGGCGCCGTCAACATCTTCTGGGAACGGATGATCCACTCCGCCGCCGAGCCGCGCCTCCGCGACGTCGAATCGCTCCGCGCTCTCTTCCGCGAGGCGGGGATCGAGCCCGGAGACACGGTGGTGGCGTACTGCCGGACCGGGATGCAGGCGTCCTACGCCTACTTCGTCTCCCGCGTCCTGGGCTACGAGACCCGCTTCTACGACGGCTCGTTCATGGACTGGAGCCGGCGCGAGGATCTGCCGGTCTCGGGTCCGGCGACGCGCTGAACGCCCCGCGCCGGCTCGACCAGAGGGCCGCGCGGCGATCCCCACCGCGGGCGAGCATGCGGTTGGAGCGCCCCGGTCCAGACCGAAGGCTGCTGCCCCGCGCGCTCGGCGAGGATGCGGCGGTAGAGGTGTTCGTGCTCGACGACCATGCGGTCGCGGCTGAAGCGCTCGGCCGCCCGCGCCCGACACAGGGCCCGGTCGAACCGGTCTAGCACGCCGCCCGGCCGGATCAGCTCCGCCATCTCCTCGGCCGACTGGACGATGAATCCCGTGATCCCCTCCTCGACCAGCTCCGGAACGCTGCCCCGCGGGAACGCAACGACCGGGCAGCCCGAGAGCATGGCCTCGATGAGGATCAGGCCGAAGGGCTCGTTCCACTCGATCGGCGCCAGGAGCGCCCGGGCGTCGCGGAGGAGCGGCACCTTCACGTCCATCCCGATCGGCCCGAGATACTCCACGTGCGGCTGCGACAGCCGAGGCAGGATCTCCTGCTCCGCGAACGCGGGGCCGTCGTCTTCCTTGTGGATCGAGCCTGCCACGCGGATCGGCACCCCTGCCCGCGCGGCGACGTCGATCGCCGTGTGCGGTCCCTTGACCCGCGAGAGTCGCCCCACGAAGCAGACGTAGTCTCCGGCGCGCTCCCGCCACTCGTAACGGGCGGGATCGAGCCCGTGGTGGATCACCTCGCAGCGCGGGAGCGGGATCTCGCGCCGCCGCTGGTCCTCGGAGATCGCGATGTAGTGCGCCTCTGGGACGTGGCTGTAGAGCGCCGACAGGCTCTCGTCCCGCGGATGGTGCAGCGTGTAGACCAGCGGGATTTCGGGGAGCAGGCGCGCGAGCGCGAGAGCCACCGCCGAGTGGGCATGGATCAGGTCGAATCCGCCCGCGGCGATCTCGCGGAATGCCCAAGACACGTGGTCCATGTCGATCACCGCGTTCGGCGGCCACTGCGCCTGAGGGTAGAGGTAACGGAGTTCCGCCGAGGTCCGCGAGTCACCCGTGGCGAAGACCGTCACCTCGTGTCCCCGGGCGATGAGTCCCTCGGCAAGCTCGGAAACCACCAGCTCCGTGCCCCCATACTCCTTCGGAGGCACTGCGACGAAAGGCGTGGAAACAAGTGCAATCCGCACGTGATGCCTCCTTCGACAATGCCTCTGTCGGGCCCGGGGACCGGCGTCGCCGGTCACGGATCCTACGCGTTCGCGGCCGCCGTACTCTCGGCTCACGAGGGCGGCGCGCCAGCGCCGGGCGCGAGGCGCGCGGCGATCGCGTCGAACATGCGGCGGAGCTCGGGGAGCGACGGATGGGGGTACGTTCGACCGGAGATCAGGAGGTTGTGAACCGCACCGGCGATCAGGAACGCGAACGCCCGCTCGTCCGCCGCCTCGTCGACCCGCCCCGCCCGCTTCTCGGCAACCAGGTACGCCTCGAGCGTCCCTTCCAACGCCGCCATCAGCGCGTTCTCGACCCCGTCCGCGCCCTCTCCGTGCTGCGACGCGCCGTCGTGGCGGAGCTCCTTCACGAGCGCCATCGACGGCGAGCCGAGCAGGAGCTCGGCGTACGTCGCCAGACCGCCTCCCACCGTCCCGGTGCCGGCGGCGGCGACGAGGCTCTCGAGCCCCGCGCGCAGCCGGCGGAACTCGGCGCGGACGACCTCGGTCACCAGCTCTTCCCGGCTGGCGAAAACCTTGTACGGCAGCCCCACGGCACACCCGGCCTCGGCAGCCAGGGCTCGCATCGTCAGAGCGTCTGGCCCGTCCCGTTCCACGATGCGCCGCGCGTGCTCGACGAGCGCCTCGCGAAAACGCTGCGCTTCTTCCGCCGTTCGTCGCGGCTGGGCCGCCATCCGGAAACTCACCAGTCCCGGGCCCGCTGAATCGTGAACCTACGTTCACAAGGTAGGGCGGGTGGCGGGAGGCGTCAAGGCCGGGCGGTAAACTTGCCGGGTTGACCGAGTTTCTGTATGCCATTCCCTTGTCACGGGCCGACCTGGATGTTCGACCCGCCCTCCCAGTTTCCCAATCGATGGCCAACAAGACCGCCCTCTCCGAACGCGACGTCTGCACCAAGTTCGTCACCCCCGCCCTCACGGCGGCAGGGTGGGACCTGCGCCATCAGATCCGCGAAGAGGTCACGCTCACGAAGGGGCGGATCAAGGTGCGGGGGCGGATGGTGAGCCGCGGGAAGGCCAAGCGCGCGGATTACGTCCTCTACTACAAGCCCAATCTCCCGCTCGCCGTCATCGAGGCCAAGGACGAGACCCACTCCGTCGGCGCGGGGATGCAGCAGGCCCTCGCCTATGCCGAGATGCTCGACGTCCCGTTCGCCTTCAGCACCAACGGGAGGGCGTTCCTCTTCCACGACCGGACCGTGCAGTCGCCCGAGGTCGAGCGCGAGATCCCGCTCTCCGCGTTCCCCTCTCCGGAGGAGCTCTGGCGCCGCTACTGCGCGTGGAAGGGGATCGAGGGCGAGGCAGAACGGATCGCCGCGCAGGACTACTACCTCGACGGGAGCGGTAAGACGCCCCGCTATTACCAGCTCGTCGCCATCAACCGGGTCGTCGAGGCGATTGCCCGGGGGCAGAGGCGGATCCTCCTGGTAATGGCGACCGGCACGGGGAAGACCTACACCGCTTTCCAGATTATCTGGCGACTCTGGAAGGCCCGCCGCGTCCGGCGCGTCCTCTTCCTCGCGGGCCGCAACATCCTCGTCGACCAGACCCGGATCAACGACTTCAAGCCGTTCGGGAACGCGATGACAAAAATCACGAACCGGACGGTCGACAAGAGCTACGAGATCTACCTCGCGCTATACCAGGCGGTCTCGGGGTCCGAGGAGGAGAAGAACATCTACAAACAGTTCTCGCCGGACTTCTTCGACCTCGTCGTCGTCGACGAGTGCCACCGCGGGAGCGCCGCCGAGGACTCTGCCTGGCGCGAGATATTGGAGTACTTCGCCCCGGCGATCCACCTCGGTCTCACGGCGACGCCCAAGGAGACTCGCGACGTCTCCAACATCGAGTACTTCGGCGAGCCGGTCTACGTCTACTCCCTCAAGCAGGGGATCGAGGACGGTTTCCTGGCCCCGTACAAGGTGGTCCGCATCGACCTCGACAAGGACCTGATCGGCTGGCGGCCGGAGAAGGGGCAGCGCGACAAGTACGGCCGGGAGATCGAGGACCGGATCTACAACCAGCGGGACTTCGACCGCTCGCTCGTCCTCGAGGAGCGGACGAAGGTCGTCGCCCGTAAGATCACCGAGTTCCTGAAGGCGACGGACCGGTACGCCAAGACGATCGTTTTCTGCGAGGACATCGACCACGCCGAGCGGATGCGCCAGGCGCTCGTCAACGAGAACGCCGACCTGGTCGCCGAGAACCCGCGATACGTCGTGCGCATCACGGGCGACAACGAGGAGGGGAAGGCGGAGCTCGACCACTTCATCGACCCCGAGAGCCGCTACCCCGTGATCGCGACGACGTCGCGGCTGCTCACGACCGGCGTGGACGCGCAGACGTGCAAGGTCATCGTGCTCGACCGGCGGATCGAGTCGATGACCGAGTTCAAGCAGATCATCGGGCGCGGGACCCGCGTCAACGAGGAGTACGGCAAGTACTACTTCACCATCCTCGACTTCAAGAAGGCGACGGAGCTGTTCGCCGATCCCCAGTTCGACGGCGATCCGGTGAAGATCTACGTGCGCCGCCAGGACGAGCCGGTCGTCTTCGAGGACGAGGAGCCGGGCGGGCAGGTCCTGGTCGACGGCGCGGGCGAGGACTGGGACGACAACACGGGCGACGTCGTCCCCGGCTCGGAAGAGGGCCCCGACCTCGGCGAAGGCGACGGGCCGGGTCCGCGACGGGTGAAATACGTGGTCGACAACGTCCCGGTCTTCGTCGTGGCGGAGCGGGTCCAGTACTACGGGCCGGATGGGAAGCTGATCACGGAGTCTCTGCGCGACTACACTCGCCGGCGCGTGACCGCCCGTTACGCCACGCTGGACGATTTCCTCCAGCGCTGGACCGCGGCCGAGCGCAAGGAGGCGATCTTGCGCGAGCTGGAGGAGCAGGGCGTGCTCCTCGACGCGTTGGCCGAGGAAGTTGGCCGGGACTACGACCCCTTCGACCTCGTCTGCCACGTCGCCTTCGACCGCCCGCCGCTCACCCGTCGCGAGCGCGCGGAGCGAGTCCGGAAGCGCGACTACTTCGCCCGCTACGGCGAGAAGGCCCGGGCGGTCCTCGACGCGCTCCTCGACAAGTACGCCGACGAGGGGATCGAGACCATCGAGAGCGTCGAGGTCCTCCGGGTGCGTCCTCTCTCCGAGCTCGGCACCCCGGTCGAGCTCATCCGCAGCTTCGGCTCCAAGGAGGAGTACCTCGAGGCCGTCCGGGAACTGGAGCGCGCGCAGTACGCGGCGGCGTAGGGCGCGGTTCCGCGATTCGCTGGCACAGGACACGGCATGGCCGTTCGCCGGCCCAGGGGGCCGGCTCCGCAATTCGCCCGCGCCGCACGCCGTGCCCGCGCGTCCCGCGCTTCCTCCCTTCCCCTGTGCCGCGCAGCAATATGAATCGGCACCAGTGAACATACTGGCGCGACGCGGGATGATCGTGAATAATATAGCGCGAGCCGTGAACGTTTCGACGCGCTCGGGGCCCCAACGCGAGGTGCGCGTATGGCCGACGTTCGCCGTCCCCCCGTCCGACACTTCCGCGGGCGTGCCCTCCCGGAGCCGGCGATCCCCGTCGGATACGCCGCGCTGATCGACCGCTACGACCTGCGCGTCCCGCTCCCGCCGCGGCTCACCGCGATCGGCACGCGGTATCGGCCGAGCTCGACCGCCGAATGGCAACTCTTCGAGCCGCGCCGCGCGCCCGAGGACACGCTCGGCGGCCATCTGGAGTTCGCGCTCAAGCGCGAGGGCGTCGACCTCGGCGTTCTCTGTAAACTGTTCGAGGCGGTCCCCGCCCGGGAGGTCGAGGAGTTCGTCCGGGCGACGCCGACGGGGGCGTACGCGCGGCGAATCTGGTTCCTGTACGAGTGGCTCACCGGGCGGACGCTGGACGTGCCCGACGCGCCGAAGGTCGCGGCGGTGCCCGCGGTCGATCCCGCGCTCCAATACGCGCTTGGCGGCGGGGATATCTCCATCCGCCACCGCGTCTACGACAACCTCCCCGGCGACCGGCGCTTCTGCCCCCTGGTCCGGCGCACGCCCACGCTCGAGGCGTACCGTGCCCGGGACCTCGCCGCCCGGGCGCGCGAGGTGATCAGCCGGACCCTCCCGGACGTGGTCCGGCGCGCGGCCGCCTTCATGCTACTGAGCGACTCCCAGGCATCCTTCCAGATCGAGGGCGAGCATCCTTCGCGCTCGAGGGCCGAGCGCTGGGCACGCGCCATCGCGGAGGCCGGGTCGACCGAACTCTCGGTCGAGGAGCTCGAGCGGCTTCAAGCTCTGGTGATCGGGGATGCCCGTTTCGTCCCGCTCGGGCTCCGGACCGCGGGGGGCTTCGTCGGAACCCGGAACCGCATCACCCGGGAGCCGATCCCGGAGCACATCAGCGCCCGGCCACAGGATCTGGCCTCGTTGTTGGATGGGCTCGTCGCCTACGACGGCCGCTCGACGCGAGGAGGGCTCGATCCGGTGGTCGCGGCCGCGGCGGTGGCGTTCGGCTTCGTCTACATCCATCCATTCGTGGATGGAAACGGGCGGGTGCACCGGTGGCTGATCCACCACGAGCTCGCCGTCGCGGGGTTCAACCCGCCCGGGGTGGTCTTCCCGATCAGCGCGGTGATGCTGCGGCGCATCGAGGAGTACCGGAGCGTGCTCCGGTCGTACTCGGAGCCGCTCCTCGACTGCATCGACTGGCGCCCCACCCCGGACCACAACGTCGAGGTCCTGAACGACACCGCGGACTACTACCGCTACTTCGACGCGACGGCGCACGCCGAGTTCCTGTACCGGTGCGTAGCGGAGACGATCGAGCGGGACCTCCCGTACGAGGTCGCCTACCTGGAGGCGTTCGACCGGTTCGCCGCAGCGGTCCAGGAGCTGGTGGACATGCCGGACCGGACGATCCATCTGCTGCACGACTTCCTGCGGCAGGGGCAGGGGCGCCTGTCGCGGCGGGCCCGCACGAGGGAGTTCCAGGCGCTGACCGACGACGAGGTCCGGACGATCGAGCGCCTGTACGCGGACACGCTCGGCCGGGTCGCGACCGTCGCGGGGACGGACGACCTGGGCACACACGACGCAGCTCGCGCTCCGCATCGCGGCGTGTGATCGTTGCGCCGCAGATTCTACGAATCGTGAAGATATCGCGCGACTAGTGAACGTTTCGGCGCGGCGTCGCCCGCCGCGAGGTTGTTCCGGGCCGTCAAGCCGCACAGATTCCCTGGCCCGCCGAGGGCTCGGCGGCGTACACCGATCGATCTCGAAGCAACGCCATGAACCTCTCGACGACGATCAAGTCCATCCAGGACATCATGCGCAAGGATGTCGGGGTGGACGGGGATGCCCAGCGTCTCGGCCAGCTCGGCTGGCTCCTCTTCCTGAAGATCTTCGACGCGCGCGAGAAAGAGCGGGAAATCTTCCACGACGACTACCGTTCGCCGATCCCCGAGCGGCTGCGGTGGCGGAACTGGGCCGCGGACCCCGAGGGGATGACCGGCGACGAGCTCCTCGCCTTCGTGAACGACGAGCTCTTCCCGAAGCTGAAGGAGCTCCCCGTGAGCGGCGGCCCGGACGACCCGGCCGCCGTCGTGCGCGGCGTCTTCCAGGACGCCTACAACTACATGAAGTCCGGGACGCTCCTCCGGCAGGTGATCAACAAGCTGGAGGAGATCGACTTCCACAGCGCGAAGGACCGCCACGTCTTCGGCGACATCTACGAACAGCTCCTCCGCGACCTGCAGAGCGCCGGGAACGCGGGCGAGTACTACACGCCCCGCGCGGTCACGCAGTTCATGGTCGAGATGGTCGACCCGCGGCTGGGCGAGACGGTCCTCGACCCCGCGTGCGGGACCGGTGGCTTCCTCACGTGCGCCATCGAGCACATCCGCCGGCGCGACGTGCGGACGCCGGAGCACGAGGCGGAGCTGCGTCGCTCGATCCGGGGCGTCGAGAAGAAGCCGCTCCCGCACCTGCTGTGCACGACGAACATGCTGCTGCACGGGATCGACGTCCCGACGAACATCCAGCGCGGCAATACCCTCGCCCGTCCGCTGCGGGACTACGGCCCGAGCGACCGCGTCGACGTCATCGTGACGAACCCGCCGTTCGGCGGGATCGAGGAGGACGGGATCGAGGCGAACTTCCCCACGGAGTATCGCACGAAGGAAACGGCGGACCTCTTCCTCGTGCTGATCAAGCACCTGCTCAAGGACGGCGGCCGCGCGGCGGTGGTGCTGCCCGACGGCTTCCTCTTCGGCGAGGGGGTGAAGACGAGGATCAAGGAGCGGCTCCTTGAGGAGTGCGACCTGCACACGATCGTGCGGCTGCCGAAGGGCGTCTTCGCACCGTACACCTCGATCGCGACGAACCTGCTCTTCTTCACGAAGGGCCGTCCGACGAAGGAGATCTGGTACTACGAGCACCGCTACCCGCCGGGGCAGAAGAGCTACAGCAAGACGAAGCCGATCCGCATCGAGGAGTTCGAGGCGGAGAAGGCGTGGTGGAACGCCCGGGTCGAGAACGACGTCGCCTGGCGCGTCCCGGTGGAGGAGATCCGCGCGCGGGGCTACAACCTGGACCTGAAGAACCCGAACGCCGGCGGCGACGAGCATCGCGACCCCGAGGAACTGCTGGCGGAGTACACGGCGCTCCTCGCGCAGGTGCAGGAGACGCGGGAGAAGCTCCGGCGGGAGCTGGGCGAGGCCCTCGAGTCGGTGCTGGCGGCGCGGGAGGAGGTGGTGGCGTGACGCCCGAGACGCTGCATCGGCTGTTCGACGTCGTCGCCGACGCGCCGGGCGGGGTGCAGCGACTCCGCGAGCTGATCCTCCAGCTCGCGGTCCGCGGGAAGCTAGTGCCGCAGGATCCGAACGACGAGCCGGCGAGCGTGCTGCTGGAGAGGATCGAGGAGGAGAAGAGGCGGCTCTACAACGAGGGGAAGATTCGCAAGCTCGAGAAGCTGCCGCCGGTGGGGCCGGACGAGGTGCCGTTCGAGGTGCCGGAGGGGTGGGTGTGGGCACGGTTGGGCGATGTCGCGCTGATCGAAATGGGCAACAGCCCGCCCGGGACGAGCTACAATACGACTGGAGAGGGCGTGCCGCTGATCAACGGACCGTCCGAGTTCTCGCCGGACCCGCTGGGATATGCATTGCTGTCGCAGTACACGACCGAACCGACGAAGCTCTGCCGCCCTGGAGATCTCTTGATCTGCGTGCGCGGAGCGACCACGGGGCGCACAAACATTGCGGCGTTCGAGGCATGCATAGGCCGAGGCGTGGGTCTCATTCGGGCCGGCGATCTGCAGCCCTATGTCAACCGGTACGTCGTATCACGACGTGCCGACATTCTTGCCATGGGGTCGGGGTCGACGTTTCCGAGCATATCGTACCGACACTTGGCAGAACTTCTGATCCCAATCCCCCCCTCCCCGAACAACACCGCATCGTCGCGAAGGTCGACGAACTCATGGCGCTCTGCGACGAACTGGAGGAACGCCAGCGTCGCCGGGCGGAGAAGCGGGTGAGTCTGAACCGGTCGGCGCTGCACCACCTCGCGACGGCCACGGACGACGTCGATCTCGCGCGCCACTGGCGGCGGATCCGGGACCACTTCGACGTCCTCTACGAGGTGCCGGAAACGGTGGCGGAGCTGCGTCAAGCGATCCTCCAGCTCGCGGTCCGCGGGAAGCTGGTGCCGCAGGATCCGAACGACGAGCCCGCGAGCGTGTTGCTCGAGAGGATCGAGGAGGAGAAGAGGCGGCTGTATCATGAAGGACAAATTGGCAAACCGCGGCCTGCCGATATCCTCGCTCCCCATGATCAACCGTATGAGATCCCGGCCACATGGGTGTGGACGCGGCTTGCATCCGTTGGCGAGATCGTCGGCGGTGGGACGCCAAGAACAAACAATCCCGAATACTGGGCTGATGAGGGCATCCCGTGGATTACACCCGCTGATCTGAATGGACTGAAAGGCAAGTACGTTTCGCGGGGAAGACGGGACATTTCTCGGGCCGGGCTGGAGAACAGCTCTGCGCAGCTATTGCCTCGAGGGACAGTGTTGTTCTCTAGGAGCCTGTTGCTCTAACGCGCCGGGCCGGCAGCCGGGTGCGGTTTCCTGAGGATGCAGGCTGTGTTCCTGGCTCAGTCGCGATGTTCGTTCGCC
>Ga0207872_100396_pt1 | contig 27385 bp, 18 predicted proteins | sample Passage260B_FD_187372 | JGI IMG/M metagenome (GOLD analysis project Ga0207872, IMG submission 187372) | Cellulose adapted compost microbial communities from Newby Island Compost Facility, Milpitas, CA, USA - Passage2 60B (SPAdes) (version 2) ...
GTGGAAGCGCGGCAACGCGTGAAGCTGACGAATACTAATCGGTCGAGGGCTTATCCTTACGGCACCCCGCAAAGTGACGGATCGCTTCGGAGCGTATTCGATTGCTTTGCGGGGACCCGGAAACGGGCATCGGCTTGAATAAAAAAATTCATTCGCATCCGGTTTTCAGGGTGCAAGGCATCCTTGAAATCGCAACCGTTCGATGATACGGGACGGAGCAGTCCGGCAGCTTGTCGGACTCACCATCCGAAGACCGCAGGTTCAATGCCTGAACCGGCAACCCTTCCGACACGCGGTAGTGGTGGAATTGGCAGACACGCTATCTTGAGGGGGTAGTGGGCTTCGCCCGTGGAGGTTCGAGTCCTCTCTACCGCACCATGTCTTCCAGACGCGGTCGTGGCGGAATTGGCAGACGCGCCAGATTCAGGTTCTGGTGGTAGCAATACCGTGGAGGTTCAAGTCCTCTCGACCGCACCATACAGCGCACATTGACCCTTCTCGTTCCGGGAAGGGTTTTTTCATGGGAAATTTCCGTCGGCAACGATCGGATACTGTTCAAATCTTGCTTCCGCCTGCTATATTTTCTGCATGGATTGACAAAATTCGCGGCGGGATGCGCGGCGTTTTGCCCGCCACCGTTCGCGCCGAGGTAGAGGCCATTGAGTTCCGCTTTGACCGCCTGCATCACGATAGTCTGCGTATCCGGCGTCTTGTGCATGCTGCTCGTCGTATATGTGATCGCGAACCGGAAACAGTACGGGGAGATGGCCTCCTGCTTTGTGCCGGGCGTCCTGGCGATGGCCGTCTACTGCTTCGCCTACGCGTTCAGCCTGACGTCCTCCACCCTGGCGCAGATCCGGTTCTGGAGCGTCATGCAATATTTCGGCATGCCGTTCGCGCCGGCATTCGGAATGCTGTTCGTCCAGCGCTATCTCGGGTACAAATTGTCCCGGCGGCGAATCGCCGCCTGGCTGGCGATCCCCGCGTTCGCCCTCCTCAGCAACGCGACCAACGAATGGCATCATCTTCATTACAGGGAGTACAAGATCCACGAAACCCTCGGCGCGCCGTACAACGACATCGAGGTCGGCCCGACCTACATCATCATGGGCTGCTTCATCCTCGTCTGCCTGCTCGGGAGCATCGTGCTGCTGCTCTCTCGGTGGAGAGATACGGACAGGGCGTATCGGCCGCAGCTGGTTTCGCTGGTGGTCGGTCATGCGGTTCCGATGGTCGTGTCGTTCCTGTACCTGGTCGGCGCCACGCCGGAAGGCATCGATCCGGTCCCGATGGTGTGCGGCGTCACGGCTCTGCTGATGTGGTGGACCATCGAATCGTCCCGGCTGCTCACGATCGTTCCGATTGCGAAGGAGACCATCTTCCACAGCATCGGCGACGGCGTCGTCGTGCTCGACCAGGCCGGCCGGCTCGTGGAATACAACGAAGGCTGCGGACGGATGTTCGGGGGCCTGAATACGACCATGCTCGGCCGGCCGTTGGAGGAAGTCTGGCCCGCGATGTTCGGAGGGACGGCATCCGCTCCGAAATTGGACGGCTCACCCCGGGAACTGCAAATCGTCGCGGACGACGGGGAAGAGCGGTTCTATCAGGTGCGGATTTCACCGTTGCGGCAGAGCGTGAAACGCGCCGTTCCGGGTGCGGTCATGATCATCTCCGACATCACGGAGCTCAAGCAGATGCAGAAGAAACTGGAGAAACACGCCTACTACGATGAACTTACCCAGATTTTCAACCGGCGGGCATTTTACGAGCATTGCGAAGCATGGTTCGCCCGGGCGGGCCGGGAGAATGCGCCGTTCACGACCATCCTGTTCGACATCGACCATTTCAAGAAGGTCAACGACGTCTACGGTCACCTCGCGGGCGACGAGGCGCTGGTCCATGTCGCGCGGATTTGCAGCGAAAATCTGACCGATGACATGCTGTTTGCGCGCTACGGCGGGGAAGAGTTCGTGCTGGCCCTCTACGGCCGGACGGCCGAGTATGGCAGGATGCTCGCCGAACGCCTGCGCGAGCGGATCGCGTCGCGACCGCTTGTGGTGAACGGCCGGGAAATCGGCATCACGTCGAGCTTCGGCGTCGCCGACTCGCCGGGCCGGACCGGGGAGACGCTGCAGGATCTGCTGCACCGTTCCGACGAGGCGCTCTACGAGGCGAAGCGGCGCGGCCGCAACCGGGTGTGCGTTCACGAAGCTCCGGCTTGACGTCGGCCGATCGGCGGCCTTGACAGCGGCCGGATCATGGTTATAATAGGCTTCAAATCCATATGGTGATCATGCAGATGAAGGGCATCCAACCCGGAGGCGTATTCGTCAAGTCCGGCCCGGACCGGCCGGCACCTAAGTTTACCGGGTCCGCCCGTTACAGCGGAACCAAGGGGGCCGATCTGCGCTGCGCAGTTCGGTCAAGTTGGGTGGCACCGCGAGCGAACGCTCCTCGTCCCAATGGACGCGGGGCGTTTTTTGTTTCCTTCTCATAAACCTGAGGGAAAAGGAGGAGAGAACTTGCTGGACATCCGATTCATCCGCGAAAACCCGGAACTTGTGCAGCGGGCCGCCGACCGCAAGGGGATCGCGCTGTCCGTCCGGGATTTGCTCAGGCTCGATGAGGAACGACGAAGGCTCGTCGCCGAGATCGAGAAGCTGCGGCACGACCGGAACCGCCGGTCGGAGGAGATCGGCGCGCTGATTCGCGAGGGAGCACGGGAGCAGGCGGAGCGCGTCAAGGAACAGGTCAGGCGGGCGAACGTAAGACTGGACGAATTGGAGGAGGAACTGGCCGGAATCAAGGCCGAGTACGACCGGCTGATGCTGCTGGTGCCGAACCCGGCTTCGCCCGATACGCCGGAGGGCGCATCGGACGCGGACAACGTGGAGATCCGGAGGGTGGGCGATATACCGGCGTTCGATTTCGAGCCGAAGGATCACGTGGAGCTGGGTGAACGGCTCGGCATTCTCGATCTGGCGCGTGGGGTCAAGGTGGCCGGGGCGCGCGGCTACTTCCTGAAGGGAAACGGCTTCCGCCTGCAGCAGGCCGTGCTGCGGCTGGCGATGGACGTGCTGGAGCGCCGCGGCTTCATCCCGATGGACGTGCCGCTCATCGTGCGCGAAGATGCCCTGGTGCATACCGGATTTTTCCCGATCGGCCGCGACCAGACGTATGAGCTGAAGGGCGAGGGCAAGTTCCTGATCGGCACGTCGGAGGTGAGTCTCGTCTCGTATTTCAGCGGCGAGATCCTCGATCTGGACGAACCGGTCCGGGTCGCCGCGTGGACGAGCTGCTTCCGCAGCGAGGTCGGATCGGCCGGCCGGGACGTGCACGGCCTGTACCGGGTGCACCAGTTCGCGAAGGTGGAGCAGGTCGTGCTGTGCCGGAACGATCCGGACGAATCGGAGCGGATGCTGCAGGAGATGACGCGGAACGCCGAGGAGATCTTGCGGCTCCTGGAGCTGCCCTATCGGGTCATGGCGATCTGCGCCGGCGACCTGCCGCAGAAGACTTACAAGCAGTACGACATCGAGACCTGGATGCCGAGCCGCCGAGCCTACGGGGAGACGCAATCGTCGTCGAATCTGCTCGATTTCCAGGCCCGCCGCGCGAACATCCGGTACCGGGAAGCGGACGGGACGGCGCGGTTCTGCCATACGCTGAATTGCACGGCGATCGCCTCGCCGCGCATCCTGATTCCATTGCTCGAGGTCCATCAGCGCGAAGACGGTTCGGTCCGCATTCCGGAGGCGCTCTGGCCGTACATGGACGGCCTCGCGGAGCTTCGTCCGGTCTGAGCCGGCGGGCGGCATCGGCTCCGCTGGCGAATGCGCCGCGCATCCGGCCCGTCAGAGGGACGAACGGTTGACCGGCCGCGTCTCGTATCCCGCCGCTGTCCGGCCGTGAAGCGCATAATACAGGATGACGGACAGCAGGACCATCGCGGCCAGGATGAGATACATGCCGCGGAAATGGACGTGCGGGATGAGCATGCCGATCAGATACGGGCCGATCGCCAGACCGCCGTCCGTGAAAATGAAGAACGTCGAGGTGGCGAGTCCGATCCGGTGGCGCGGCGACACTCTCACGGCGATCGCCTGCGCGGACGACATCAGCGTGCCGAATCCGAGGGCGACCAGCGCGCCGGCGGCCGCCAGAACCGCTCCGCCGCGCGCCAGGCTGATCGCCGCAAGACCAAGCGCGAAGAGCAGGATGGCCGGATACATGACGATGTTGTCGCCTCTCCGGTCGAGCAGCCTGCCGGCATACGGCCGCGCGACGAACAGCACGACGGCGTACAGGATGAAGAAATAGCCGGCTTCCCGTTCGAGGCCGATCTCGATGGCGTACGAATTGAGGAATGAGACGATGCCGGAGTAGCCGATGCCCATCACGACCATGACGATCGCGATGGGAAGCGCGGAAAATTCGATGAAATCGTCGATCCGCCAGCCGGATTTCATCCGTTCCAACTGCTCTTTCCCGAGCTGCGCCTCCGGAACGCGGCAGAACAGCGTGATCGCAAGGCACGCGATCGTCAGCCCCGAGCACACGGCGAACAGCGCGTCATAGCCGTACGCGTGCGCGATGTGGATGCCGAGGAACGGCCCGATCGCGGTGGCGCAGGTGGCGCTGAGCGAGTAGTAGCCCGTGCCTTCTCCGCGGCGCTCATCGGGGATCAGCGACATGACGGCCGCCGCCATGGCGGTGTTGGCGGCGCCGAACGCCGCTCCGTTCAGCAGGCGCACGAGAAGCAGCAGGCTCAAGTCTCCTGCCGGAAAATAGAGCAGCGTGGTCAAAGAATAAAAAATCAGGCTGCCGAACAACAGCCTTCTCCGTCCGATCACTTCGAGATATTTGCCGGCCAGGAGCCGGGACAGCAACGCGCCGAGGATGAAAATGGAAGAGGCGAGTCCCGCCGTGCTTTGCGATGCCCGGAACCGCTCGATCGCATAGACCGCCATGACGGTCATGAGCAGATAGAACAGCAGTCCGCCGAAAAAGTTGGCAACGAAAAACAGGATGAAATCTTTGGTCCACAATTTGGATTTGTTCATGCCGCGTCTCTCCTGAAGCGAATGTCCGGCCCACAACTGTTCATGTTACGCCCGTTTTTCATGAAAAGTCAAGACAAGGGAACGGTCGGAATGGAAGGGCCAACCGTCGAAAATTGCGGGGAATCACTTGACCGGCGGGGGAGAAATGCGTATAATCGTAAAGTGCCCCGGGACGGAGAAGGGGCGAACAGGTTCCGAGACGCGTGCCCATAGCTCAGCTGGATAGAGCGTTTGACTACGAATCAAAAGGTCGGGAGTTCGAATCTCTCTGGGCACGCCATTTCTTTTTCGTCGGGACGTAGCTCAGCTTGGTAGAGCACCTGGTTTGGGACCAGGGGGTCGCATGTTCGAATCGTGTCGTCCCGACCATTTCCGCGAACTGGCGGCGCCTTCCGCTTACATACAGTCGCGAACGCAAAGCCTCGGCAGACCGGGGCTTTTTCTTTTTGCCACCCGGCGCATTCCGGCCCGCCGGCGGCGTCAATTCCCGGAAGGCTTGTCCGCCGACAGGCTCTCGAGATGGCGGGCGATGATCGCCCGGATCATGCCGTGATCGACGGCGTGCCGGCTCACGACGCCGTGCACGGCGAGTCCGTCGATCAGCGCGTGCATGCGGCGGGCTTCCAATTCCGGATCCAGGTCCGGCTTCAGCAGGCCGTGCCGCATCATGGAATCGAGCAGCTTGCGGAACAGGCCGTACAGTTCATCGTGCGATTTCGCGGCCAGCGCGCCCAGCCCGGCGTTCGTGAGCCTTTTGCCGAGGTAGGCCAGCCAGATGACCGCCTCGGTCAGCCGCTCCTCGTCCAGCGGCAGCGTCTGTTCGATGATCGTCGCGACGTCGCGGCGGATGTCACCCGTGAGCCGCAGATTCGCAATCCGCTCCCGGACCCGCTCGCCGACCCGGCCGAGCGCGTAGGACAGCAGATCATCCTGGCTGTTGAAGTAATGGCGCAGCGAGCCGAGCGACACGCCGGCTTCCTTCGCGATGTTCCGGACGGAGGCCGCTTCGAGCCCGTCGCGGCGGATGACGCGCCATGCCGCGTCCGCGAGTTCCCGGCGGCGCCTGTCATGATCGACGATTTTGGGCATGTTCCGTCACGACCTCGTTGATTTTGCAATACATCCGTGCTAAAATACGCGTTGATTTAGTACAAGTGTATCACAAAAAGCTGGCAAAATCCACGGAGGGGATGCAGCGTGATTGCGGCGATGATCGTGGCGTGCGAGATCGGTTTCTGGGGGTTCGTGCTGGCCGGTCTCGCTTGCCGGTATCTGCTCGGACGCAGGCGCCTCGGAGCCGCGCTGCTCGCCAGCACGATCCTGGTCGATTTCGCGCTGCTCGTGTTCACGGCGATCGACATCAAGCGGGGCGCGACGGCCGGATTCTTCCACGGCCTGGCGGCGGTCTATATCGGCGTATCCCTCGTGTTCGGGAAACAAATGATCCGGTGGGCGGACGGCAAGTTCGCCCACCGCTTCGCCGGCGGGCCCGCGCCCGCCCCGAAACCGAAGTACGGCGCGGAACACGCGCGCTATGAGCGGATCATGTGGTTCAAGCATCTGCTCGCCTGGCTGATCGGCAGCGCCATCCTGGCCGGATTGGCGCTGTATGTCGGCGATTTCGGGAGGAGCAGGGAGCTTTTGGTCATGATCCTGCGCTGGGCGATCGTGCTGGGCATCGATTTCCTCATCAGCTTCAGCTACACGATCTGGCCGCGCCGGGAGAAGGCTCCTTCCTGAATGACCGGCGGCGGAACGGAACGCGAAGGCGAAGCGGGGCATGGCGGCAACTCGGCGCCCTGCAGCGGAACGGAATGCGAAGGCGGAGCGGGACATGGCGGCGGCGCGGCGCCCCGCGGCGCGACGGAAGCGTATGCGAAGGACGCCGGGTGTCAGCCGATTCTGAACCATGCGAGATGCGCGGCGCCCTTCAGCCTTAGCCACAGGTTGCGCCGTCCTTCCGGCAGCGCGAGCGCGCCGCGGCACGTCCGCCATTCCCCGGGCGGTCCCGGGGGAACGGGGCAGCATCCGGCGACGGGGCCGTCCGGGCCTTCGAGCCGGATTTCGACCGCGGCGCCTTCCGCGCTCCAGGCGCGCAGCTCGATGAAGGTTAAGCCGGCCGGCACGGCCGCGTCGTCGAAGCGAAGCCAGCCGCCGTCCGTTACGGCCGCGCTGTCACCGCCTTCCGCACATTCGTCGAGATATGCGCCTGCATAATCGTCGTAGTTGACCGCGCGCGTCACCTGCCGCAGATCGCGGGGCGGCACGACCTCGCCGTCCGCCTTGAGGCTCCCCTCCAGCCGGATGTCGGCCGACGACGCGCCGACCATGACGCGCAAGACGCCGCGCTCGAGGCACCAGCGGGAGCGCGTCACGTCCCAATGACGCAGCTCGTCCGCGTCGAGTTCGAGCTCGACCCGCTTCGATTCGCCCGGTCCGAGGCCGATGCGCGTGAATCCGGCGAGCTGCCGGAGCGGACGCCGGACGCGCGAACCCTGCGCGCGGACGTAGAGCTGCGGCACTTCCTCGCCGTATCGGTCGGAAGCGTTCGTCACCGTGAACGCGACCTTCACGCGTTCCCCCTCCGCGATCCGGTCCGCGCCCAATTCCAGATCGCTGTACACAAACCGCGAATACGACAGCCCGTGGCCGAACGGATAGAGCGGCTCGCCGTCGAAATAGAGGTACGTCCGCTTGCCGCGGATAACGTCGTAATCCATGATATCCGGCAGTTGATCGACGGACCGGTACCAGGTCATGGCCAGCCGTCCCGCGGGATTGTAGCGCCCGAACAGCGTGCCGGCGACCGCGCGGCCGAGCTCCTGGCCCGCGTGGGCGAGATACAGGATGGCGGGCGCGTCTTCGGCCGTCCGTCCGAGGGCGAACGGGTAGCCGCCGATGATGACGACGACCGTGTTCGGATTGGCGGCGAGCACCTCGCGGATCAGCCGCTGCTGGGGTTCCGGCAGCGCGATGTCCGGACGGTCGGCCGTCTCTCTGCCGTTGATCAGCGGATGGTTCCCGACGAAGACGACCGCCGCGTCCGCATCCGCCGCGGCCCCGGCCGCCTCGCGCAGGCCGTCCGCCGCGACCTCGAAGATGAACCGTTCGCCTTCCGCGTCCTCCGGAGCGCCCCGAACCTCCGCCGCTCCGGCGACATTGACGACGTTCGCCGTCTCCGGGGCGTCGCCGGCGCCGGCGGTCAGCAGGCCGTCGGACCCGACCCGCACCGGCCGGCCGTTCCAGATCCGGAGCGTCGCGCAGCCGTCATCCGACCGCTCCATGAAGAATACTTCCTTCGTGAACCATCCCCAGATGTCGTCCGCCGAAGCGAGCACGCGCCGGTCATCCGTCGTGAGGAACCTGCCGGTGCGCAACGCCTTCAGCGTCACGCTGCCCCAGCCCCAGTCGGTCAGTTCGAACAGATCCGCATGTTCCGGACTTATGGCGTCCGCGACGAGCGGCGCGTCTTCTCCGTCCGCAATCCGCACGTACAGGCCCGTCGCACCCGATTTCAGCCGCACCCGGGACGTGCCCCGGGCGTGAACGATCCTCTCCTCCGAAGCGGCCCGGACCGCTTCCGCGTCCGCCGGTCCGTGCGGCTTCACGCGGCCGGACAGCGCCTCGGCGATGCCGGCGAGCGGCGTCACCGCGTAGGGCAGCGTGCCGCTGTACCAGTCCCGGTACACGACGTCCGCCAGCGGACCGATCACCGCGATCCGGCGCACCCGCTCCGCGGCGAGCGGCAGCAGCCCTTCGTTCTTCAGCAGCACGACGCTCTTGACCGCCGCCTCCAGCGACAGCGCCTCATGTTCGGGCCGCATCATGTGCGACTCGTCGATCGCGGCGTACGGATTCCGTTCCTCCGGATCGAACTCGCCGAGCCGGAAGCGGACGCGGAACGTGTTCCGAAGCGCGGCGTCAAGATCGTGCTCCTTGAGCAGGCCTTCGGCCAGCGCGTCGCGGATCGCCTGATGCACGACCTTCGCATCGTCCGTGATGCTGTCGATGCCGGCCCGGATCGACGCGGCGACCGCCGCCGGCAGCGAGTCCATGTAGCCGTGGTCGCGCACCGTGCCGCTCACGTCGAACGCGTCGCTCACGACAAAGCCGTTCATGCCCCATTCGCGCTTCACGACGTCCGTGATGATCGGCAGCAGATTGGCGGGAACGCCGTTCACCGCGTTGTAAGCCGTCATCATCGAGAGCGCGCCGCCTTCCCTGAATGCCGTTTCGAACACTTTCAGGTAATATTCCCTCAGGTTTCTCGGATCGATGCTGACCGACCGGTCGCCGCGGCCGGCTTCGTTGTTGTTCGCGAAGAAATGCTTCAGCGTCGCGACGGCCCGCAGATAGAACGGATGGTCGCCCTGGATGCCGCGGATCAGCGCGGAGGCGAGTTTGCCGGCCAGATGCGGGTCCTCGCCGTACGCCTCCTCGGTGCGTCCCCAGCGCGGGTCGCGCTCGAGATCGACCGTCGGAGCCCACAGTGTGAGGCCGTTCACCGCCGGATTGCGGCGATGCCAGACGCGCGCCTCCGTGCCGATGACGGTTCCCACGCGGCGCAGCAGGTCGACGTCCCAGGTGCAGGCGAGCCCGTGCGGCTGCGGGAACGTCGTCGATTTCCCCAGCCAGGCGACGCCGTGCGCCGCTTCGGTGCCGTGCTTGTACGGCGCGATGCCGAGCCGGGGCACCCCGTCCTGGTACTGGGCCATCAGGCGGATTTTCTCGTCGGTCGTCAGCCTCGCGATGAGGTCGTTCACCCTCGTCTCGAGCGGAAGATCGGGATCGAGGAACGGATACCGGGGCTTGTCGTTCATGGGCATGCTCCTTTCGCGGCCGGGCTTCACCGCCCGTCCATGTATGCGCTGTCAGAATTACACGGCATTGTAGCATCCCGCATCCGCGGGAACAACCGCAACAATCCGCCCAAAATTCCTTCAGAAATGCGCGATGGGCCGGCCCTAGTGCAGCCTCCGGAACTGCTCCGGCGTCATCCCCACGTGGCGGCGGAACGTGGCGATGAAGTGGCTGGTGTCGCGGAAGCCCACGCGCCGCGCGACTTCCCGCACGGAAAGCGGGGAAGAGCTGGTCAGCATCTCCTTCGCCTTGCGCAGCCGGAGCTGGATGAAATAGGCGTACGGCGATTGGCCGAACGCCTCCCGGAACAGCCCGTTTACCCGCCGGCTGGACAGCCGGAGCACGTCCGCGATTTGCTCCATGCCGACGGAAGGGTCGGAGATTCGGCTTTCCATCCATTCCACGACCTTCCGCAACTGCTCGTGCCGGTCCGGATCGCCGCTTTTTCTTCCGGGCTGGGTCGTGCCGTAACGGGTCAGCGCGAGCAGAAAATGGTACGCCGCCGACGAGGCCTCGAGGCCGAACACGTCGCCGCCCCGCTCCAGCCGGTCCACCATCCGTCCGATCAGCCGGCCGACCTCGGCTTCCGGGGGCCACCGGAAGAACATCGACCGATGCACGCCCGCGGACGCGAGGATGCTCTCCGCCGCGGCGCCGCCGAACGTCAGATATGCCGTCTCCCAGCGGCCTTCCTCCGTTTCGTAGGAATGGGCGACGCCGGGAAAGAGGAGGACGCCGGAGCCGGACGGCAGCGGCTGCGTTCTGCCTTCCGCCGTGATCCGGCCGCTTCCGGACAGCGTCTGCAGCCAGTGGTAGTAGGGATAGCCGTCCGGCCGCACGATCCGTTCCTGATCCGGATTGATTCCGACGCTCTCGACGGCTAGCGGCAGCCGCCGGAGCTGCTCGAACGGCATTACGATCCGCCGGTGGACCGCCATGGCATCGCAACTCCTTGCATTTCCGTTTTCTTATATTCAGCATCCATAATATTATATTTCTTGTGATAAATACAGCGTTTACAATGTTATTAAAACTTACATTTCCCCATCAGGAGGATTCCGCGCGATGCTGAGTGACAAGCTTCCGAAAATTTGGTACGGCGGCGACTACAACCCGGAGCAATGGGACGACCCGCACATCTGGAATGAAGACATCCGTCTGTTCAAACTGGCGGGCATCGATGTGGCGACCCTGAACGTTTTCTCCTGGGCGATGATCCAGCCGGACGAGACGACGTACAACTTCGAATTCCTCGACGCCACGATCAACCGGTTGTACGAGAACGGCATCCACACGTGCCTTGCGACCTCCACGGGCGCGCATCCCGCGTGGATGGCGAAGAAATATCCGGACATCCTGCGCGTGGACTATCACGGGCGCAAGCGGAAGTTCGGCGGCCGGCACAACTCGTGTCCGAACAGCCCGACCTACCGCAAGTTCGCGCCGCTCCTCGCGGAGAAGCTGGCCGAGCGTTACAAGGACCATCCGGCGATCGTCGCGTGGCACGTGTCGAACGAGTACGGCGGCTACTGCTACTGCGAGCGTTGCGAGGCGGCATTCCGCGAATGGCTGAAGAAGCGCTACGGCACCCTCGAGAACCTGAACAAGGCGTGGAACACGCGCTTCTGGGGCCACACGTTCTACGACTGGGACGAGATCGTGGCGCCGAACGAGCTGAGCGAGGAATGGGACGGCAACCGCACGAATTTCCAGGGCATCTCGATCGACTACCGCCGCTTCCAGTCCGACAGTCTGCTCGAATGTTTCAAACTCGAATACGACGCGATCAAAAAGCACACCCCGCACATCCCCGTCACGACGAACCTGATGGGCACCTATCCGGAACTCGACTACTTCAAATGGGCGAAGCATATGGACGTCGTGTCGTGGGACAACTATCCGGCGCTTGACACGCCCGTCAGCTTCACGGCGATGACGCACGATCTGATGCGCGGGCTGAAGAGCGGCCGGCCGTTCATGCTGATGGAGCAGACGCCGAGCCAGCAGAACTGGCAGCCGTACAACTCGCTGAAGCGGCCGGGCGTCATGCGCCTCTGGAGCTGGCAGGCCGTCGCGCGCGGCGCGGACACCGTCATGTTCTTCCAGCTCCGCCGCTCCGTCGGCGCCTGCGAGAAATTCCACGGCGCCGTCATCGAGCACGCCGGCCACGAGCATACGCGCGTATTCCGCGAGGTGGCGGAGCTCGGAGCGGAGCTCAAGAAACTCGGCGACCGCATTCTCGACGCGCGCGTCGAAGCGAAAGTCGCGATTCTGTACGACTGGGAAAACCGGTGGGCGGTGAGTCTCTCGAGCGGGCCGTCGATCGCGCTGGATTACGTGAAGGAAGTGCACAAGTATTATGACGCGCTGTTCAGGCGGAACATCCAGGTCGACATGATCGGCGTGGACGAGCCCCTCGACAAATACGACATCGTGATCGCGCCGGTGCTCTACATGGTGAAGCCGGGTCACGCGGCGAAGCTCGAGGCGTTCGTCGAACGGGGCGGCACGTTCGTCACGACGTTCTTCAGCGGCATCGTCGACGAGCGCGACATCGTGCGCACCGGCGGCTATCCGGGCGAGCTGCGGCGCATGCTCGGCATCTGGGCCGAGGAGATCGACGCGCTGTTCCCGGACCAGAAGAACCGGATCGTCATGACGAAGCCGTACGGCGAACTGGAAGGCGAATACGAATGCGGGCTGCTCTGCGATCTGATCCATCCCGAAGGCGCGGAGACGATCGCCGTCTACGGCGACGATTTCTACGCGGGCATGCCGGTCGTGACGGTGAACCGGTTCGGCGCCGGCCAGGCGTGGTACGTCGCATCGAGTCCGGACGGGGCGTTCCTCGAGCGCTTCCTTGCCTCCCTGTGCGCGGACAAGGGCATCCGGCCGCTCGTGAAGGCGGCGCCGGAAGGAGTCGAATGTTCGCGGCGGGTGAAGGACGGCCGGGGCGTGCTGTTCCTGCTGAACCACAATGCCGATACCAAGGAAGTGGAGCTGCACGCAGGCCGCTATACGGATCTGCTGAGCGGCGAGACGGTGGAAGGCCGGGCGGTCGTGCCCGGAAGGGGAGTGCGGCTGCTCGAGGAAGCGTAAGCGCGTGACGGACCCGCGCCGGGAAGCGGGCGAAGGCCGGAACCTCCCGCCGATCCGGGCGCAGGCCGGAACCGCGCGCCGAACCGGGCGCGGGACGAATCCGCGCAACGAACGTGTGGGGGTGAACGCCCCGTGTTTCAGGCCGCGCTTCAATTCGTGAACAACCTGCGGCTCAGGACGAAGCTCGTGTTGTCGTTCCTCGTCGTCGTGTTCATTCCGGTGCTGGCGGTCGGGCTGCTGCTCACCGTCCAGCTCCGGAACATGGCGCTCAACAACGCCGTCGAGCAGACGGTCGCCAACGTCGAGCGCGTCAAACAGCGCACGATGGAAGTCATCAACGTGGCGAACGACATCGCCTACCGGCTCGCGAACGACGACCGTCTGGAGACGGTCGCGAACCGGAGGTACAGCACGACCTGGGAGGTCGTGTCCGCCTACCGGTCCTATCCCGACTTCGAACAATACATCAACCTGTACCACGAGATCTCGAACATCCGGTTCTACATGGAAAACCCGACGATGCTGAACAACTGGGAGTTCATGCAGCCGGACAGGTCGATCCGGAATGCCTGGTGGTACCGGTGGGCGCTGGACAGCTACAACGGCACCGTGGGCTGGTTTTACCTGGAGGACGAGCGGGACCGGAAGCATTATCTGAGCCTCGTGCGCAAGGTCTATTTTCCGAACGAGAAGACCAGCGGCGTGCTCGTCGTGAACGTCAATATGAACACGCTGGCGACGATCCTCGAACAGGAATCGTTCGAGACGATGATCGTGGACGACAGCGGCACGATCGTGTCGGCGAACCGGCCCGACCGGATCGGGCGGACGCTCGCCGGCATCGATTTCGCGCCGGAGCTTGCGAGAGCCCGGCAGGGCATGTACGAGCAGGAGATGAGCGGCGAGGCGTACCGCATCCTGATCGAGCCGCTCTCGCCGAACGCGAGCGTCAGCGGCCTGCGAATCATCACGATCTTCGCGGTCGACGACATCACGGCCGATGTCGACCGCATCCAGTTCACGGCGCTCGTCGTGATCCTCGCCGCGCTCGCGCTCGGCATCATGTTGACGTACGCCTTCTCCGGCATGCTGACCCGGCGCATGAGCCGGCTCAGCAAGCACATCACGAAGGTGGCGACGGGGAACCTCTCGACCGTCATGGAGATCGACGGCCAGGACGAGATCGGTCAGCTCGCCCGCCAGTTCAATTCGATGGTCGCGAGCATCCAGGAGCTCGTGCGGGAAGTCGAGGAATCGAACCGGCAGAAGCACCGGCTCGAGATGAAGCAGAACGAGATCCGGCTCAAGATGCTGGCCAGCCAGATCAATCCGCACTTCCTGTTCAACGCGCTCGAGTCGATCCGGATGAAGGCGCACCTGAAGGGCGAGAGGGAGATCGCCCAGATCGTCCGGCTGCTCGGCAAGCTGATGCGCAGGAGCCTCGAGATCAGCCGGCGGCTCGCGCGGCTTGAGGACGAGATCGACATCGTCCGCTGCTATCTCGACATCCAGCGGTTCCGCTACGAGGAGCGGCTGAACTACCGGATCGACGTCGAGCCGGGAACGGAGCACATTCCCGTGCCGCCGCTCATCATCCAGCCGATCGTCGAGAACGCGGTCATCCACGGCGTCGAGGGCAAAGAGGAGGGCGGAACCGTAACGGTCCGCATCTACAGGGACGGCAACGCGGTCCGGGTGGACATCATCGACGACGGCGTCGGCATGGACGACGGGCGGCTGGCCGCGCTCGTCGCGTCGCTCGACGAGCGGGAGGAGGAGGAACAACGCCGGATCGGCCTGCGCAACGTCCATCAACGTCTGATCCTCATGTACGGCCCGTCCAGCGGGCTTCTCATCGAGAGCAAGTCCGGCGCCGGCACGCGCGTCTCGTTCCGGCTGCCGGCCGGAGGTGAAAGGCTGCATGTACAAAGTGCTGGTGGTGGATGACGAGCCGACGATCCGCGAAGGCCTGCGGACGCTGATCGACTGGGAGTCGTTCGGCTACCGGGTCGTCGACACGGCGGTGAACGGCCGGGACGCGCTGCAAAAGTACGAGCGGCATCGTCCCGACCTGATGATCATCGACATCAAGATGCCGGGCATCGACGGCCTCGGGGCGATCGAGCGGCTGCGCGCCCGCGACCGGCGGCTCCACATGCTCATCCTGAGCGGCTACGCGGAGTTCGATTACGCCCGGCGGGCGATGGAGCACCGGATCGACGGGTATTTGCTGAAGCCGATCGACGAGGACGAGCTGACCGATTACCTGAAGAGGCTGAAGAAGACGCTGGACCGGGAAGCCGCGGAGCGGGAGCGCAACGCCGGCTGGACGGCGGAGACGGTCGTCCGCGCGCTGCTCTCGGGAACGCCCCCGGCCGCGCTGGCCGAACCGGCCGCCGCCGCCGGCCTGGACGCATTCCCCTGGGAAGCGGTGGTGATCCGGCCCTGCGGCAAGCCCGGCGAAGACATTCTGCTTGAAGCGGAACGGCGGCTGGCCGGCGGACTGGCCTCCGCGGAGCGGATCTGCTACTCGGCCGAAGGCGATCTCGGGCTGCTCGTCGCGGGCGGCCTCGCGGGCGAATTGCAGCGCGGCGCGCTGCTGAAGGCGGTCCGCGAAGCGCTGGACGACCTGGGCCTGGAGTTCGCCGCCGCTTCCGGCGGCGTCGCGGACAGCTGGACGGACATTCCGCAATCCCACGCGCGGGCGGCGGCGACGCTTCGCCGGTCCTTCTTCCTCGAGCCGGGGCGCATCCATCCGCCGGAGGACGGGCCGCGGGACGCGGAATCCGGGCCGGATTCCGATCCGCCGGATCTCACCGATCTGGCGGACCGGCTCGCGCTCGCGATCGACGTCGCGAGCGAAGACTCGATCGGCGAATGGATCGGCGAAGCGGGGGCGCGCCTCCTCGCCTCGGGCGCCGGCGAGGAAGCGGTCAAGGCCGCGTGCGCCCGGCTCGTCTCCTCCGTCGCCGCCCGCCTCGAGGCGCAGCGGCCCGGCTCGGCGGACGGCCTGCTCCGGTCAAGCCTCGCCGAACTGTACGGGGCGCGCCGCTTCTCGCAGCTCATGGAGGGCATGAAGCGCCTGATGGCCGATTTCGCCCGGCAATCGGGGCAGGGCGGGCCCGCGACGCAGGTGAAGAAGATGATTGACATCATCCACCGCCACTACGACCGGAACCTGAAGCTCGAGACGATCGCCGGGCTGCTCGGTTACAGCAGCGCCTACCTCGGCAAGGTGTTCAAGCAGGCGACGGGCGAGAACTTCAACACCTACCTCGACAAGGTGCGGATCGAGGAGGCGAAGAAGCTGCTAATCAAGGGCCTCAAGGTATACGAGGTGGCGGAACGGGTCGGATACGCGAACGTCGATTACTTTCACGGGAAATTCCGCAAATACGTCGGGATATCGCCCGCCGCTTACCGGAAAAGGGCGGGCGGAAGCTGACCGGGACAGGCTGCTCAAGCGCCGCAAGGCGCCGGGGCAGCCTGTCGGATTTTGAAGGGATTTTCGCTCCGATCTGTCGGGTATTGCGGTGTAAGCGATTCCGATAGAATGGGGGTGTCAAGACGGGAGGGGTCGCATGGAAGCGGCAACATGGACGGAAAAGAAAACAATGACGCGGAAAGAGCGAACCGGACGTTTCTTCCGCAACGCGGTCCGGAGCCGGTGGCTGTACGCGATGTCGCTGCCGTTCGTGGTATGGGTGTTCATTTTCCACTATCTGCCCCTCTGGGGCTGGACGATGGCGTTCCAGCGCTACAGACCCGGCCGGCCGTTCTTCGAGCAGGAATGGGTCGGACTGGAGCATTTCCGTGCGCTGTTCCGGGATGAGCTGTTCTACCAGGTGCTGCGCAACACGCTCGCGATGAGCGTGATGGGGCTCGTGGCGGGCTTCGTCGTGCCGATCTTCTTCGCGCTCATGCTGAACGAGATCCGCCTGATGTTCTACAAGCGCTTCGTGCAGACGGTGTCCTATCTGCCGCACTTCGTCTCGTGGGTCGTCGTCGCCGGCATCGTCACGAAGATGCTGTCGACGGACGGCGGCCCGGTGAACGAGCTGCTCGTCGGGCTCGGCATCCTCGACGAACCGTACCCGTTCATGGCGAAGGGCAAGCTGTTCTGGATCATCGTCACGCTCGCCGACGTCTGGAAGGAGACCGGCTGGAACGCGATCATCTATCTCGCGGCGATCTCGGGGATCGGCCCCGAGCTCTACGAGGCGGCGCGGGTCGACGGCGCGAACCGCATCCAGCAGATGTGGCACATCACGCTGCCGGGCATCCGGACGACGATCATCGTCCTGCTCATCATGTCGATCGGCCACCTGATCAGCATCGGGTTCGAGAAGCAGTTCCTGCTCGGCAACAACCTCGTGCGCGAATATTCGCAGGTGCTCGATCTGTACGCGCTGAACTACGGCCTCGGCATGGGACGGTTCTCGTTCGGGACGGCGATCAACATTTTCAACTCGGTCGTCAGCGTCATCCTGCTGCTTGCGGCGAACGGCATTTTCAAGCGCGTGACCAAAGAAAGCATCATGTAGGGAGGAGCGCGCATGGGAAACAGGCTTCTCAGGTCATCGACCGTCTCCGACCGGCTGTTCGACGCGTTCGTGTACGCCTACGCGGCGTTCGTCCTGGTCATCACGCTGTATCCGTTCCTGCATGTCGCGGCCATCTCGCTCAACGATTCGATCGATACCGTGCGGGGCGGCATCACGATCTATCCGCGGAAATTCACGCTGAAGAACTATGAAATGATCTTTTCCTATCAGCATCTGGGGACGGGCTTCCGCAATTCGGCGCTCCGCACGCTGATCGGCACGGTGCTCGGCGTCATCAGCTCGTCGATGCTCGCCTACACGCTGAGCCGGAAGGACTTCCAGGGACGGCGGTTCGTCTCCGTCTTCCTGGCCCTGACGATGTACGTCTCGGGCGGCCTCATCCCGTTCTTCCTGTTGATCCGCGAGCTGCATCTGATCAACACGTTCGCCGTCTACATCCTGCCGGGCATCGTGAGCGCCTTCAACGTGTTCGTCGTCCGCTCGTTCATCGACGGACTGCCCTACGCGCTGCAGGAATCGGCGAAAATCGACGGCGCGAACGATTTCACGATCTACTGGCGCATCATCCTGCCGCTCACGAAGCCGGCGCTCGCGACGATCGCGCTGTTCGTCGCGGTGGGGCACTGGAACTCGTGGTTCGATACGTACCTGTTCAACTCGCAGGCGGAGCATCTCACGACGCTGCAGTACGAGCTCATGAAGGTGCTGCAGAGCACGCAGTCGAACGTCGATTACCGGGCGCGGAACATGAACGAGGTGATGGCGCACATTTCGCCGGAATCGGTCAAAATGGCGATCACGATGGTCGTCACGCTGCCGATCCTGTTCGTCTATCCTTTCCTGCAGCGGTATTTCGTGAAGGGCATGACGCTCGGCGCGGTCAAGAGCTGACCGCCCCGGCGTTCAGGCAAAAGGTATGGTTTGCGTTAACTCCTTGAATTCGGTATTGGCGGGCCTGGCCCGATCACCAATACACCACCTTGCAAATCGATAACGGGAGGGGTAACTGTCAGCATGAACCGCAAGCGAAAATGGCTGGTCCTGCTGCTCGCCGTCGTCATGCTGGCCGGGCTGATCGCGGGCTGCGGCGGCAAGAAGAACGACGGGGGCGGCAACTCCGGCGGCACATCATCCGCGAACGGCGGCGGAAGCGGTTCCACGAACGCCGGAAGCTCCGGAGACGGGGATTCCGGGCCGATCACCTTCACGTTCTACGGCGCGGACCCGAATCCGAACTGGCAGAACATGCAGGACCCCGTCGGCCGGGCGATCACGGCGGCGACGGGCGTGATCCTCGACGCGGAATTCGAGGTCGGCGACCCGGCGCAGAAGATCGCGCTGATTGCGGCATCCGGCGAGTATCCGCACCTGATCAGCCCGAAGGGGGATCTCGGCAAGCTGGTCGAAGCCGGCGCCATGCTGGATCTCACGGATCTGATCGAGCAGCACGCGCCGAACATCAAGAAGCTGTTCGGCGACCAGATCAAACGGCTGCGCTACAGCGAAGACGATCCGTCGATCTACGTCATCCCGACGTACGCGGAAGTCGACCAAACGTACTTTGACGCGGGCGGCGGCTTCCAGCTGCAGCACCGGGTCGTGAAGGAGCTCGGATTCCCCCGCATCCGGACGGTGAAGGATTTCGAGAATGCGATCCGGGAGTATCTGAAGCGGCACCCGAAAGACGAGAACGGCAACCCGAACATCGGGCTGACGCTCAACGCGGACGACTGGCGCATGTACATCTCGGTCACGAACCCGGCGTTCTACACGACGGGCGCTCCGGACGACGGGGAATATTACATCGACATCGACACCTATGAAGTCACGTACCATTTCCGCCGTCCGATCGAGAAGGAATACTTCCGCTGGCTGAACCACATGAACGCGGAAGGCCTGTTGGACCCGGAAAGCTTCGTGCAGAAATACGACCAGTACCTCGCGAAGATCGCTTCCGGCCGCGTGCTCGGACTGATCGACCAGCGCTGGGACTTCCAGGAGGGCGAGAACGCGCTCAAGGCGGAAGGCAAGTTCGAATACGGATACGGCCACTATCCGGTGACGCTGACGGAGGAGTTCAAGGAGACGTCGTTCTGGCCGGTCGGCTTCAGCCCGGGTTGGGGGGTCGGCATCACGGTCGACTGCCCGGATCCGGTGCGCGCGATCAAGTTCCTCGACTTCCTCGCTTCCGAGGAAGGCCAGCTCCTCGACAACTGGGGCATCGAAGGCGAGCACTACTACTATGACGAGAACGGAAAGCGCGTCATTCCGGACGATGTCCTGGAGCGCAAGAAGAACGACCCGTCGGGCTTCCAGCGCGAAACGGGCATCGACCTGTACCACAACATGGGCGCTCACTACGGCGACGGCGTGCTCGACTCGACGGGCAACTACTACACGACGAACTTCCCGGAGCAGATCGTCGCGACGTATAACGACGTCGAGAAGGAAGTGCTGGCCGCCTACGGCGCGACGACCTGGAAGGACCTGTTCCCGAGCGAGAAGGAATTCCCGGTCAAGCCGTGGGGCGCGGCATGGAACATCCAGGTTCCGGCCGACAGCGAACTGAACGTCCTGCAGGAGCGGATGAAGGAGATTACGTGGCGCCGGATTCCGGAGGCGATCCTGGCTCCGCCGGAAGACTTCGACCGCATCTGGGACGAGTATCAGCAGGAGCTGATCAAGGCCGGCGTCGAGAAGATGGAAGACGAATACGAGAAGCTCGTCCGGGCGCGCATCAAGCTCTGGAACGAGTGATCGGGAAGCGTTCAGACTGTCGACCGTCTCGACCGCGCCCCGTCAAGCATGACGGGGTGCGGTTCATCACCCGCGGGTCGGCAGTCTTTCGTTTTGACGAGACCGGTCTGATTCGGCGGGCCGTTGTTGCGCAGATATGGACACCATTCCGGAGCTTTTTGTTATTTTTAAATATAATGACACCGATGTTCGCATGCGGAAGGAAAGGGATCCATGCGCAAATCGGACTTGCGGTTCAAAGGGTTATGCACGGGTTCGATGTTGTCGTCGCCGCTTTCGACCGGATCAGCGCCGACCGGACGTTCGAAGGCGTGAGGACGCGTCCGGTATCGCCTGTTGCAAGATCGCCCTGGAATCCTTCTGTACGCTGCAACTCAGTCCCGACCGGTCTCCTTCAGCGGTTCCAGCAGGGTGATCCGCCGCTTGCCGGCGTTGAACAGCGCCAGGCGGCGATAGCGTTCGTGCCGGAGTTTGAGCGATTTGTCCGCGATCAGCGCGACGACCGACGCGCCGGGCTGGACCAGGGGAAAGAGGCTGTCCAGCATCCGGGCGGCCGGATCGCCGCCTTCGCTTCGCCACCCGGTCAGGTTGCCGTAAGGAAGATCGGCGATAACGATATGGACGGGAAGATGGGCGCTTGCCCGGAGCGCATCCGGCGCGCCGGCCGTAATGTCCGCCGGGAACACTTCGATCGTCCGAACGGCTCCGCGCGAACGATAATCCTCGAGGATCGCCGCGCTCTCGAGCGCTTCCCGGTGGGACGGCTTGCCGTATCTCGCGTACAGTTCCCGAAGCTGTTCCGTGCGCGCCCGCATGCCCGGTTCGGTCAGCAGCGACAGATTGCGCCGCGCCGCATCCAGCATGACTTCATCGATGTCGGAGGCGATGACGGCGCGGATCCGCCGGCCGTGCAGCAGACCGATCACCGCCAGCAGATATCCGCTGCCGCAGCAGGGATCATAGACCGCATACGGTCCCGGATGCCCGCGCTCTTCCAGCAGGGCGAAGCACCGTTGCGCCATTTCATCCGCGAGCCGGACGGGAAACGGCGCGGCGCCTTTCGCGTTGTACAGCACCCGGCCGCTCGCAAAATGTTCACGGGATTCATCCGAGGCATAACGATATTCCAAATCCGCATCACCTGTACCGATGGTCATAAGGGCATCATACCACACCCGAATCCATGGAAAAAGCTGCGGCACCGGAAGTTCCGGACCCGGCCGGGAGCGCCGCAAAACGTCAGAGCTGTCGATAACACGTTCGTGGAGACGGCGATCGGAGTATTCCGGGAGACGATCGATTCGTTCGAGCGGGCCGGCTCGCGAACCGTTCGTCTCGACCGCGGCGCATATCCCGGCAAGCGGCCCGCAGCCTTCCGGCCGGTTCATCGGATCAACCTAACGTTATCCTAACAAAACCCTGCGCACGTCTGGTTGTTGCGAGCGTTATTGTTATTGTTGTATGATAGATTTGAAGCGCTTAACAAAGCATCATGATTTGTTGGCATTTTAAGGTTGACCCGATGACGGCACTGCAGAATGGAGGCTTCGCGGTGTTGAAATCCTTCCGCATCACCCGCAAACTGGCTGCGCCCGTGCTCCTGGCGCTGGCGGCGGTGCTGGCGGCCGCCCTGATCTGGCCATTCTCCCGCCAGGACCAAACCGGCTCTGACAAGACCGACCCCTCCGACGACGGGCAGTCCAACGCGCTGGAAGAAGGCGGGGTGCCGGTCGTCAATTTGGTCGATCCCGACGCTTCTTCCAAGACGCGCTCGCTCTTCCGCTACCTGATGGATTCGCGGGGCAAGCGCATCCTGTTCGGACACCAGCATGACACGACCGTGTATATCGCGCTGACCGGAGGTCCGATCCAGTCCGACGTTTACAATGCGACGGGCGATTTCCCCGCGATCTTCGGCTGGGATACGCTGAGCATCGAAGGCAAGGAGAAGCCCGGCATTCACGGCGACATCGAAGCGAGCCGCGACCGGCTGATCGAGAAGATGAAGGAAGCGCACTCGCTCGGCGGCATCATCACGCTGAGCACGCATTTTCCGAACTTCGTCACCGGCGGCAACTTCTATGACACCTCCGTCGGCGCGGTCGAGCACATCCTGCCCGGCGGCGCCAAGAACGCCGATTACAACGAAATGCTCGACCATATCGCCTACGTCGCGAACAACCTCAAGGATGACGACGGCGAGCTGATCCCGATCCTGTTCCGGCCGTTCCACGAGCAGAACGGGAACTGGTTCTGGTGGGGCGCCCCGTATACGAAGACGAGCGACTACATCGCGCTGTACCGGTATACGGTGGAATATTTGCGAGATCGGAAAGGCGTCCGCAATTTCCTGTACGTATACTCGCCGAACGGGCCGTTCTCCGGCAGCGAGAACGCCTATCTTGAGACCTACCCGGGCGACGAGTACGTCGACGTCCTCGGAATGGACCAATATGACAACCAGGATTTCCCCGGCCGGCGGAACTTCCTGCACAACTTGACGAAGGATCTTGCGATGATCAACCGGCTCGCGGACAAGAAAGGCAAGATCGCGGCGTTGTCCGAATTCGGCTACAGCCCGAAGGGGATGAAGATCGAGGGCAACGGCGACCTGCAGTGGTTCACGAAGGTGCTGAACGCGATCCAATCCGATCCCGACGCGCGCCGGACCGCCTACATGCTGACGTGGGCGAATTTCTCGACGAACGGCAACCTGTTCGTTCCCTACAAAAACGCGCCGCTGCTCGGTGATCACGAGCTGCTGCCCGACTTTATTGCCTTCTACGAGGATGAATACACGGCGTTCGCGGGCGACCTGTCCGGCGTCTACGACCGGCGGGCGGAGACCGCCGCGAAGGAGCCGTTCCTGCATATCGCGGCGCCGACGGCCGGGTCCGAAGTGGTCGGCGAGGCCGTAATCCGGGCGCGCCTGCTCCACGCCGGAAAGGCGGACGTGACGTTCACCGCCGAAGGCTCGCCTGAACCTGTGCCCATGACGCTTGATACCGGTACCGGCTATTACTGGGCCGTGTGGAGGCCGGAACCGTCGCTCGCCGGGGGCAAGGCCGTCATCGCGGTGAAGGCCGTCCTCGAAGACGGCGCGACGCTGGAGGATGCGGTCGAGATCAGGGTCGGTTCGGGCGAACCGCCGGCCTCGGTGCTGCTGTACGATTTCGAGACGTCGGACGACGGCTGGACGATCAACAACGACAGCGGCGGCATCTGGAACACCGCGAAGGCGGCGGGGCCGGAATTGTCAACCGAAGCGGCGTCAAGCGGAAAACGATCGCTGAAGGCCGACTTCGAGCTCGGCGGCGGCAGCTTCGAGCTGACGCGGGTCGGCGACGCCGATTTGAGCGGCGCATTGGCGCTTCAAGCGAAGGCGCTTGTCCGTCCGGGCGAAGGCGCCGGCCCCGGAAGCGGCGTGCGCGTCAAGCTGTACGTCAAGACGGGCGAGAATTGGGCGTGGACCGATTCGGGCGAGAATCTGCTGACCGGCGGCGGTTTCGAGACGATCCGTTTCGATTTGACGAAGGTCGCCAATCTGGAGGAAGTCCGGGCGATCGGCCTGCAGATTCTGACGGATCCCGATTCGAGGGGCACGGCTTCGATCTGGCTGGATGAAGTGACGCTGTACCGGCCGGCGTCTCCGCAGCCGGAAGCCTGAAGGCGCGGCCCATGGCCATCAACGCCGGCATGGAGCATTCGGGCATGCCGGCGGGAACGAGAGGGGATGATGGACATGTCCGGACCGAAGCCGGTACTGGCCGGCTGGCTGCTGGTCTATGTGGAATACACGATTCTGGTGTTCGCAATGCGGGGATTGTCGCTCTGGTTCGTCCTGACCGGCGATATCGGCATCATGGCGAGGGGCGGCGATTTCCGCTTTCATTTTTGGACGTCCGTGCTGCTGGAACTGATGGCCGCGGCCGTGCTGATCCTCTTCTGGAGACGCGCTCGCGTCGCGCCATGGGCCGCCGTGATCCGGGAGGCGGCGGTTCCGGCCGTCAACGCGGCGCAGATGCTGTTGTTCGGTCCGGAAAGCGTCTTTTGGGAGATCGCCCTGGCGGAGACGGCTGCCGCCATCGGCTGGATCGCGTACCTTCTCCGTTCGCGTCGCGCGCGCGAATACTTCGTGTCCACCCCGTGATCCCCGCCGTGCGCGCCCGCCTGGTCAACGCATGAAAGCAACATGCGCTCCGGTCTCCGGCTGCAGCGGGCAAATCGACCACGGTCCCGCGGAGGTCCGCTTGCCTTTCGATGAAACGGATCGACCCCCGTAGAGAGTTCTTTCTGCAAATATAAAATATACAACATGAACATGTCTGGCGGTGTCCCGCATGAGCCCGATGCCGCGGAATCGGCCGCCGGGGCCGCCCTCCGTGCCGCCGCCGGGGACGAGGGGCCGGGGTTTTGGAAGCGCGGCAACGGGGACGGGCCGGATGGGACGACAACGGAACCGGATCGGGCCGGTCCATCTGCCGGGTGCCCGCGCCATCGTGCCAAACGGACGGCTTCTGTGCTATAATGCGGTAGACTGAGAGACTCAAGGGGGAACCGCATTTGCGCATCGGAGCGATCGAAGCCGGCGGCACGAAATTTGTGTGCGGCGTCGGCGATGAACACGGCAACATACTCGACCGCGTCTCGTTCCCGACGGAACAGCCCGAACCTACGCTGGAACGGGTCATCGCGTATTTCCGGGACAAGGAAGTCGAGGCCATCGGCATCGGCACGTTCGGTCCGATCGACATCGATCCGGACAGTCCGACCTACGGCCACGTGACGACGACGCCGAAGCCCGGCTGGTCGGGATTCGATTTCCTCGGCACGATGAAGCGGGCGTTCGACGTGCCGTTCGGCTGGGACACCGACGTGAACGCCGCGGCGTACGGCGAATCGATGTGGGGTGCGGCGAAGGGACTCGACAGCTGCGTCTACTACACGATCGGCACGGGCATCGGGGTCGGCGTCTTCGCGGAAGGCCGGCTCGTGCACGGATTGCTTCATCCCGAAGGCGGCCATGTCCTGATCCGCCGCCATCCCGACGATTCCTTCGCGGGATCCTGTCCGTACCACGGCGACTGCCTGGAGGGCATGGCTTCCGGCCCGGCGATCGAGCGGCGATGGGGAGTGAAGGGCAGCGAACTTGCGTCCGACCATCCGGCCTGGCCGATGGAAGCTTACTATATCGGACAAGCCCTCGTGTCGACGATCCTGCTGCTCTCGCCGAAGAAGGTGATCCTCGGGGGCGGCGTCATGCACCAACGGCAGCTCTTCCCCATGATCCGGGAAGAGGTGAAGCGGCATCTGAACGGGTACGTGGCGCATGACGCGATTCTGAAGCATATCGACGACTACATCGTGCCTCCGGGCCTCGGCGACAACGCCGGCCTGTGCGGCGCGCTCGCTTTGGGTCTCGCGGCGCTGCGGAGCCAGAGCTGAAGCGGTGAACGGCTGCCTTCCCGCCCGCGGGGCGGGAAGGCTTGTTTCGCTGTCGGAGGTTTTGCGGCAATGACGATTCTGCAGAACATTTCGCTGCTGCTGACGGCATGCAACCTCCTGTTCGCCGCGACGATCGTCTTCCTGGAGCGGCGCAACGTGGCGGCGACCTGGGCCTGGATTCTCGTGCTCATCTTCCTGCCCGGCCTCGGCTTCATCCTGTATCTCGCGCTCGGGCAGAATCTGCGCCGCCGCCGGTTCCTCCGGATCCGCGCCGCGAACCGGAACCGGATCGGAACGATCGTCAGCCGCCAGCGCAAGCTCTTCGCTGAGAGCCGGATCGCATTCAACGATCCGCGGATGGAGCCGCACCGCGACTTCATCTACATGAACCTGTCGAGCGCGCACGCGATCTATACGCAGGACAACGAAGTCGACATTTTCGGCGACGGCGATTCGAAGTTTGAGCGGCTTCTGGCCGACATCGAGGCGGCGCGGGATCATATCCATTTGATGTACTACATCGTCCGCGACGACGAGCTCGGCCGGCTCCTCCTGGACAGGCTGGCCGAGAAGGCGAAGTCCGGCGTCGAAGTCCGTTTTCTCGCCGATCATGTCGGCTCGCACCGGCTGTCGCGCCGGTTCTTCCGGCCGCTGGTCGAGGCGGGCGGGCAGGCGGCCTTCTTCTTCCCCATCCGGTTCGGCCAGCTCACACCGCGGATCAATTACCGCAATCACCGCAAGCTGGCGATCATCGACGGGCGGATCGGCTACATCGGCGGATTCAACGTCGGCGACGAGTACCGCGGCCGCGATCCGAAGCTGGGCTTCTGGCGCGACACGCACCTCAGGGTGCGGGGATCGGCCGTGCGGCAAATGCAGGCGCGTTTCCTGTTCGACTGGAATCTGGCCGTGCCCGAGAAGCCGCTCGTCACGGGCGAGCGGTATTTCCCCGACGAGCCCGGCCCCGGGCGCGTCGGCATGCAGATCGTCGCGAGCGGTCCCGACCAGGATCTGGAGCAGATCAAGAACGGCTTCATCAAAATGATCCACGAGGCCGAGTCGTTCATCTACATCCAGACGCCGTACTTCGTGCCGGACGAGAGTTTCCTGACCGCGATCCGGATCGCGTCGCTCTCCGGCGTCGACGTCCGGCTCATGATTCCGGAGCGTCCCGACCACCGGATCGTCCATTACGCGACCTTCGCCCATCTGGACGAGATGCTGAAGGCGGGCGTGAAGGTGTATCTGTACCGGAAGGGTTTCCTGCATGCCAAGACGATCGTCGCCGACGGCAAAATCGCGACCGTCGGCACCGCCAACATCGACAATCGCAGCTTCCGGCTCAATTTCGAGGTGAACGCTTTCGTGTTCGATTCGGAGGTCGCCGGCCGGCTCGCGGCGCTGTTCGAGGCAGATCTCGGGGATTGCGTCGAGCTGACGCCGGACCTGTATCATAACCGGCCGCTGGTCCACAAGGCGCGCGAGTCGGTGGCGAGATTGCTGTCCCCGATCATGTGATCTCCGGCGCGCCGGGCAGCCTGTCCGGCAGGAGGTGGACGAGAGAGGACATGGATGGGAGAAAACCGGCCGTCG
>Ga0207872_100397_pt1 | contig 27327 bp, 21 predicted proteins | sample Passage260B_FD_187372 | JGI IMG/M metagenome (GOLD analysis project Ga0207872, IMG submission 187372) | Cellulose adapted compost microbial communities from Newby Island Compost Facility, Milpitas, CA, USA - Passage2 60B (SPAdes) (version 2) ...
GCGCTCCCGCAGCGGGGGAATGTGGATGTCCACGATGTTCAGCCGGTAATACAAGTCTTCGCGGAACTTCCCGCTCTGCACCATCTCCCGCAGATTGCGGTTGGTGGCGGAAATGATGCGCACATCCACCCGCCGCAGCTGGTTGCTGCCCAGCCGCATGAAGGTTTTCTCCTGGGTCACCTGCAGGAGTTTCGCCTGGAGGGACGGGGAAATTTCCCCGATTTCGTCCAGGAAGATGGTGCCTTTGTCGGCGGCCTCGAATTTCCCCTGGCGGGAGGCGACGGCCCCGGTGAAGGCGCCTTTTTCATCCCCGAACAGTTCGCTTTCCAGCAAATGTTCGGGGATGGCCGCGCAGTTTACGGTGATGAACGGCCCTTTGCTCCGGCCGCTGAGTTCATGGATCAGCCGCGCGAACATGCTTTTGCCCGTTCCGCTCTCGCCGTGCAGGAGGACGGTGGCGTTCGTGTCCGCCACCCTTTCGATCAGCTGGAAGATCCGGTTCATCGTGGCGCTGGCGCTTACATACGGCTTGACGGCCATGATCCGGTTCAGCTTTTCCTTCAGGATGTCGTTTTCGGCCTTGACCGACAGCCATTCATAGGCCCGCTCGATGACGATCACGATTTCCTCCAGCTTGGCCGGTTTCGTGATATAGTCAAAGGCGCCCGCCTTCATGGCGGCCACCGCGCTCTCGATGTTTCCGTAGGCGGTCATCACGATGAACACCTTGTTCGGATACAGGGGAACAAACTCCTGGAGCAGATCCAGTCCGGTGGTGTCCAGCAGCATCAGATCCAGCACCACGATGTCCACCTGTTCGTTATGGATGCGCAGGCGCGCTTCTTCCCCGCTGGCCGCCGTCAGGACGGTATATCCCTTCTTCTGCAGGGAGGATTTCAAAATCTGCAGGAGCTGAATCTCGTCATCCACCAGAAGAATCCGTTTCATTGTCCCGTCCCCTCCGATCCTTGAGGATTGTATTTGGGGATTTGCAGGATCAGGGTGGCGCCTTTGCCCTCTTCGCTTTCCGCCCGGATCGTGCCGCCGTGGCGGACCACGATTTCATGGGCGACGCTGAGACCCAGTCCCGTCCCGGTGGGCTTCGTGGAATAAAACGGATTGAAGATTCTGGACAAATGATGGGGATGGATGCCCTTGCCGGTATCGCTGATTTCCACGGTCCACATGTCCCCGGAATCCCTGACGGCGATGCGCAGCACCCCGCCCGAATCGCCCATGGACTGCAGGGCGTTCAGGATGATGTTCAGAAACACCTGCGCCATTTCGTTGCGGGAAACCCAGGCTTCCGCCGAAACGGGGCCGTAAAACCGCTCGACGGCGATCCGCTGTTCCCGGATGCGGTGGCGGAGCAGGTACAACAGCTCTTCGATGATCGGAATCAAATCTTCCCTGGAGCGGTTCTCCGCCGTCTGCTTTTTGGACAGCAGCAAAAAATTCGTCAGCAGCTGGTTCATCCGTTCCAGGGTGGCCAGGATGTGCCGGTTCAGTTCCCGAACCGCCCGGTGATCGGGCGCGCCTTCGTTCAGCTCGATTTCCATCGCTTCGGCCGCCGCATGGATGATGCTGAGCGGATTTTTGATTTCGTGGGCGATGCTCGCCGTAATTTGGCCCATGGCCGCCAGCTTTTCCGTTTGCCGCAGGTAGTCCTCCATTTTCTTGATTTCGCTGACGTCGCGGACGACCAGGATCGCCCCCAGCACCTTGTTGTCTTCGCCGCGAAACAGGGAGGAATGGATGACGACGTCATAGCGGTTGCCGTACTTGTCCGTGATATAGCTTTCCACGTCATGGAACTCCGTGCCCTCTTTCAGCGTTTTCCATGACAGGAAATCGCTCTTGTTGTCCTTGAACGGAATTTCGATGATCGGTTTGCCGATCAGCTCTTCCCGCCGATAATGGGTGATCTTTTCCGCCGCCTTGTTGAATGTGGTGATTTCCCCTTCGTTGTTGATCGTGATGACCATGTAGGGGATGGACTCCAGAATGTAGAAAAGCCTTCTTTCCTTTTCCGTCAGTTCCCTCGCCATCTGGTCCATGACGACGGACAGATCCTGCAGTTCGTCTCTGGTGGTCAGCAGATCAAATTGCGTCCTGGCGTTCTCCTTGTATTCCCGGGCTTGCCGGGTCAGCTGGAGAATCGGCCTGAGCACGCGGGTGGACCCGTAAATCACCAGACATCCGAGCAGGAACATGGCCACCGCGAAGGCGGTCCGGAGCAGGTTCCGTACGTCCTGTGCCGGCGCCATCGCCTGCGTGACCGCTTCCCCGCCGAGCAGGCCCATTTGCCCGAATTTCATCGGCCGGTAGGCGACGATCTGCTCGCCGCCGAACAACTCGTCCTGGATGATGCCGTACCTTCGCTTGTACAGAAAATCGTAAAGCTTGTGATCGGCGAGGGAGGTGCCGATGTAGGCCTTGTCGCTGTGGGCCACAATGGTGCCGCTCTCGTCCAGGATCGCATTGAATCCCTGTTTGTCGATTTTCAGGTCGTACAGATAGTTTGATAACGTTTCCACGTTGACGTATGCGGAAACGCCGCCGACCGTTTCGCCCCGGCCGTCCAGGATGGGATGGACGATGGCGATGGATTTCTTCCCGTTGGGGAGATCGATCAGCGGGGAAAAAAATAGGTCCGGCTCCATTCCAGCCGTTCCAGAAACGAGGCCGTCGGGAGTTCGTCCGCGTATTTGATTTCCGGCACGCTCTCGATGGTGCGGCCGTCGGCGTCGAACGCGTGCACGAACATGTACAGCGGATTGTAGGCGACGATCCGTTCGATTTCCGAATGGTACAGGCCCGACTCGTCGATATGCGAATACAAACCGATGAATTGCGAAATGACCCGGGTGTCGTGCAGGATTTTTTCGAAAATGTCGTTCATCCGCTTGCTGAGCGACTTGGCGATCAATTCGTCCCGGTAGTACACTTCCCGCTGGATGGAGTTGTCCAGCACCTGCATGGTCAACAGGTAAATCAGGGCAAAGGTGATGAGCACGACGACCGATGTCTGCAGCAGAAACCGTCTGACCATTTTGGATTTCAGCAGGTTCATCGCGGCTCATCTCCTTCATGCTGACATTATACCAGACGGTCCGCGGACGCCCGGCCTTCCGCGAGAACGGCATAATTCAGCGTTCTGCGGGACCTGAGCAACAGACGCTGGTCAAACCATCTCCCCGCGGGCCGGGTGGGAAAGCGGAAAAAGGCCAAGCCTTCTCCCGGCGGCATGACTTTCGTCCCGTCCAGCCCCTCGTGCGCGTCCGAACCGTAAAGCCCGCTTCCCTCGCCGTATCCGGACACCAGGGCATAGACCTGCGCGGACTGCGCCACCGCCTGCATGGACGGCAGCGGGCGCTCCGGCCCGGCATCGGCCGTGACCACGATCACCAGATCCGCCCGGTGGACCGACATGAGGCCCGCCGCTTCCGGAAAATTCGTGTCGTGGCCCGTGAGCAGACCGACCCTTCCCAGCTTTTTGGAGTGGCAGACCGCGATCTCCCGGCCCGGCGACGCCCACCGGCGGTCTTCACCGGTCAGGTGGGTTTTCCGGTACACCCCTTCGATCTCGCCCTCCGGGCCGATCAGGATGACGGATGAAAAAAATTCGTCCCCTCTTCGTTCCGGAAAACCGAAAACCAGGTGCAGGCGGTGCCTGGCGGCGAGCTCCCGGAAGCGCCGCGCCGTTTCTCCGTCCAGGCTTTCCGCCAGTTCGCGGATCGCCGCGGGTTCCGGACCGGCCGGCATGCCGGTGAGGGCGAGCTCGGGAAAAACGATCACATCCGGTCCGCCGCTTTCCGCCGCCCGGCCGATGTACCGTTCCATCCTGCGCCGGTTGGCCGCCTTGTCGCCCGGGGCCGGCGCCATCTGCACCACCGCGGCGCGGACGTGCCGGGAAGGATGTTCCCTTACCGGATCCCAGGCGGCCAGGTCCAGCATTAAATCATAATACAAATCCGGCCTTCTTTCCCGCAGCAAGTTTTTCCTGACATTGCTGTAAAGAGCCGGATCGATGGTTCCATAGACGATCGCGTCGGCCGGCGGGGGGCCGGAATCGTTTGGTTCCCAGCGCTGCCCTTCCGCCAGCTTGCGGCCGAAGGGGTCCCAGATGGCGCTTCCGCCCACCATGCGAAAATCCAGCTCTTCGCCCGCCCGGTTCGCCGCCACGATATAGAGGCCATTCTGCTGCGCCCGGAACCGGAGCACCGCCAGGGACTGGCCGCTGGAGTTGGTGGGAAACGCCAGAAGGTCCGCTCCCTTCAGCGCGGCCACCCGCGCGGATTCGAAAAAGGCGGAATCCATGCAGATGTTCACGGCCAGCCGCCCGAGTCCGGTTTCGAACACCGGCATGCCGAGGTCTCCCGGCGCCGCCCAGCGTGTTTCCGCTTCCCACAAATGCATTTTCCGGTACCTGCCGAGTACGCCTTCCGGGCCGATGACCGCCGCCGCAATGTAATACAGGCCGGTGCGCGGATCTTCTTCCGGCAGGCTGATCACCAGATAGGCGTCATATTCTCGGCAAATTGCCCCGAATCGATTCGTCGTCGGCCCCGGAATCGGCTCCACCAGCTCCCGGATCGCCGACCGGTCCGCGAAATGATAACCCGTGGTGGCCATCTCGGGGGTGACGATCAGCCTGGCGCCGCTTTTTGCCGCCGTCCGTGCAAGGCCGTAAAGCCGGTCGATGTTTTGGTTTTTTTGCCCGAGCACCGGATTGAACTGCAGACAGGCCGCTTTAAACGGGGGCTGCATGACGGCGTTTCCCCTTGCGCAAAATTCCCTGCCCGATGCCGCAGGCTTCCGCGAGCAGTTCCACCAGATGGACGGCCCGGGTCTCGCCGGCCATGCCCGCCCGTTCGACCCCGAGCTTCATCTGCAGCATGCATCCCGGGTTGGTGGTCACAATGATGTCGGCCCGGGTTTTTTTCGCTTTTTCCATTTTGCCGTCCAGCATTTGCATCGATTCCTGAAAATGCTGCAGGTTGTAGATGCCGCCGGATGCGCAGCAAAGTTCGCTCTGCTCCAGCTCGGCAAACGTCACGCCGGGGACCGACCGGATGAGCTCCCGCGGTTCTTTCCACACGCCCTGTACGTTGCGCAGATGGCAGGAATCCTGGTACGTGACCACCGCTTCGACCGGCTTCACATAAGGCAGGGGGCCGAATTGCACGAGCAGCTGCGTGATGTCTTTGGATTTTGCGGCAAACCGTTCCGCGCGCCCGCTCCACTCCGGATCGTCCCGGAACAGGTGGGGGTATTCCTTGAGCATCGCACCGCATCCGCCGGCGTTGTTGACCACGCAATCCGCCCCGGAGGCCTCGAAGGCCTCGATGTTTCGCTTCGCGAGTTCCCTGGCCTCTTCCGTATAGCCCTGGTGCGCGTGCAGCGCGCCGCAGCAATTTTGGCCTTTCGGCACGACCACTTCCAGACCGGCCATGGTGAGCAGTTCGATGGACTGCCGGTTGATCCGGTTCATCATCGCGTCCATGACGCACCCGGCGAAGAAGGCGACCCTCGCCTTTTTTTCGCCCCTGGCCGGGAACACTTCGCCGAAGCGGTATCGCCGGAACGGGGACTCCGCTTCCGGGAGGACCCGCTCGAAGGCGGCCAGCGGCGCGAAGCGCTTCTCCAGGACCCCGGCAGCGCGAACCAGCCTGCCGAGCCCCATCCGCTGGTACAGCCACATGCCGGCACCGGCGAGACGCAGGCGCCGAGGATACGGAAACAGCCTGCGCAGCGCAAGGACCGTCACCCTGCGCTTCCACTTGCCTTCGGCGGACGGGCCCTGCTGCCCTGCGCTGTGGTGGTGCAGGGCGATCGCTTCCTTCGCCGCTTCCAGGATGCTTCCGTACGGGACGTTGACGGGACAGGCCACCTCGCAGGCACGGCAACCCAGGCACAGATCCAGCGGCGGAGCGAGATGTTCCCCGATGTCAATCTTTCCCTCGGCGGCCAGGCGGACCAGATTGATCCGGCCCCGCGGCGAAGCCGATTCCTTGCCCATGGTCTGGTACGTCGGACAAACCGGCAGGCAATAGCCGCACTGCACGCAGCGGTTCGCGCTTTCATGGGCGGCGTTGAACAATCGTTCCCGCAAGGATTCCATCAGATCAGCTCCACCTTCGTCTGGCCGGGCCGCGGGAAAATTTTCCCCGGATTCATGATGCCGTTGGGGTCCCAGCTGTCTTTGATTTTCCGCATCATCGCCAGCCCCGCGGGGCCCAGTTCCATTTCCATGTAAGGCGCCTTCAGGGTGCCGATCCCGTGTTCGCCGGACAGGGTGCCGCCCAGCGACACCGCCGCTTCGAAGATTTCGCCGATGGCCAGTTCCACCCGCTTCATTTCTTCCCGGTTCCGTTTGTCCGTGATGATGTTCGGATGCAGGTTGCCGTCGCCCGCGTGGCCGAAGACCACCAGCTGCAGCCGGTACTTCTCCCGGATCTCGTGCAGCTTCCTCATCATGGCCGGAATTTGGCTGCGCGGAACGGTGGCGTCTTCGGAAATTTTGGTCGGGCCCATTTTGGTGATGGCCGGGGAAACCATCCTGCGCGCCTTCCAGATCGCGTCGCGCTCCGCCTCGTCCTTCGCCACGTTCACCAGGCTGGCGCCCTGCCGGCGGCAAATCTCTTCGCAGCGGACGATTTCCTCTTCCACCGCGGCGGGATGTCCGTCCACCTCGATGATGACAACGGCTTCCTTGTCCACGGGCAGTCCGCAGAGCGAATATTCTTCCACCGCCCGGATGCAGGCGTTGTCCATCAGCTCCATGGCGGCCGGCAGGATGCCGGACGACAAAATTTTCGTGATGGCGTGCCCCGAATCTTCCACCCGGTCGAACGCGGCCAGCAGCGTCTTGCGCGCCGGCGGCTTGGGAATCAGCCTGAGGATGATTTCCGTGACGATGCCCAGCGTCCCTTCCGATCCCACGATCAGCCGGGTCAGATCGTATCCCGTCACGTTTTTGACCGTTTTCCCGCCCGTGCGGATGATATCCCCCAGCGGCGTCACCACTTCCAGCCCGATGACGTATTCCTTGGTTGTGCCGTATTTGAGCCCCTTCGGCCCGCTGGAATTTTCCAGGATGTTGCCGCCGATGGTGGAGACGTGGGAGCTGCTCGGGTCCGGCGGGTAGAACAATCCGGCTTCTTCCGCTTTTTTGTGGATGTCGGCCGTGATGATGCCCGGGGACACGATGGCCAGCAGATTTTCCCGGTCGATGATCAGCTTGTCTTTCATTTGGGACATGTCCAGCACCATGCCGCCGTACACCGGCAGCGGGCCGCCGCTTAGGGAAGTGGCGCTGCCCCGCGGGTACACGGGGATCTTGTGCCGGTTGCACAACTTGACCAGCGCGCTGATCTCTTCGGCGGATTTCGGCTGGATCACCACGTCCGGCAAATATTCGCCGAAGGACGCGTCATACCCGTAGGAATGGCGCTCGGCCAAGTCCAGAAAGATCCGTTCCCGCGGGACAATCCGCCTGATTTCTTCCAACACGTGTTCGTTCATGTCCAACCCCCTTCCGCCGGCCGCCGTCAGATCCCCAGCAGGGAGCGCGGGTTGCGCACGAGCATCGTCTCGATTTCGCGTTCCCGGATGCCGCACCGCAAGAGTTTCTCCACAAAATCGCTCAGGGCCCGGACCACGGGAATGTTGTGCGACTGGCCGTAATCCGTCACCAGCACGCACGAGTCGGCGCCCAGCGCGCGGATGCTGTCCGCCATTGCCTGCACGGACAGGTCGTTGAAATCCTCCCCGCAAGCCAGATAGCATTTTTCGATCACCGCGCCCTTGGCCGCCAGGCGACGCTGCATCTCCAACGGCACCGGCGCGATGCCCAGGTCGGCATGCTGGACCAGAATTTTTTCGACGCGATGCTCTCGGGCCGCATCCACCAGCGCTTCCGCTTCTTCGGCGCTCAGATGGCCCGTGGCCAGGATGATGCCGGCATCGGCGATCAGTTGGAGAATTTCCCGCACATTCGGCAACAGCCTGCGATCTTCATCCCAAATTACCAAACCTTCCTCCGGGTGGACAAGGGGTTTGCCGCTGTTGAAAAACCGGGTCTTCTTTTTGGCGAAATGGCATTGGTGCTGGCGCGAAGAAAACGTCGGCATCCAGATGATCCTGGCCCCCAGCCGGATGGCCGCGTCGACGGCCGACGGCGACAGCCCGCCGGTAAAGTGGTTGCAGACGAGGCCGCCGTACACGTGGAGCCCCGGCTCCTTCTCGCGGATCAGGAAGGCTCTTTCCGCCGTCATGGACTCGTGGGATTTGAGCACGACGCCGGCCATGCCCGCTTTCTTGACGTCTTCGATGAGTTCCCAGTCCGTCTGCCGGCGCGGAAAAATGCTGGGATGGCTGTGACAGTGGAGTTCGATGGCGCCTTTCAGCAACGGATGATATTCGGTCATGTGCGATCCGCCTCCCGCATCCTGTCTGGCGCAAAAACGGATGAAGGGAGGACGGCAGGGCATGTCTGCCGTCACCCCTTGCATTTCCCTCACAGGACGTTGAAAAACTCGATCACCCTGTCCATGAGCCGGTTCATTTCCGGGTGATCCCTGTACATGAAATCGTTGTGCTTGCCGTCGATCCAATAGAGCGTCTTCGGCTCCCGCGCGGCGGCGTACAGCGCCTCGGCTTCTTCGCGCGGATGCAGCAGGTTGGACTTGCCGTGGGCGATGAAAAGCGGGCGGGGCGCGATTTTCGCCGCCTCCGCTTCGGCGTTCATTTCCACGATCGATTCGGTAAACTGCAGGGCCGTCTGTTTGCCGAAGGCGGGAATGTGCGCCAGCTCCACGTTCACGTGCTGCTCCGTCGTTTCATCCAGCGGATAATGGAGGAACGGGTCCGCCAGCAGCGACTGCCCGGTGGTGACCCGGCGGACGCGGTCTTCCTCGATCTGCTGCAGGATGCGGTGCCAGTTGACATAGGTGTGCACCGATTTCAGCCACCGTTCCCCCACGTAGAATCCGTTCAGGGCGGCGACGGCCCTGACCCTTGGGTCCGCCGCCGCGGCGCGCACCACGTTGGAGGCGCCCATGCCCCAGCCGATAAGTCCAATCCGCTCCGGGTCGACTTCGTCCCGGGTCCGCAGGTAGGTGATCGCGTTGCGGATGTCCTGCACCTGCTCGTCCAGGATCACCCTTCCCCGGACGCCTTCGCTTTTGGCGAATCCCCGGTAGTCGAAACCGAGGCAGACGAAGCCGGCTTTGGTCAAATATTCGCTGAACAATTTCGGATAAAACTCATTGAATCCCTGGTATCCGGAATTGGGGATGATCGCCGGCCGCCGTTCCCCCGGTTTGTAGTCGTCCGGCAAATAGAGCGCGCCGTCGAGTTTGCATCCTTCACTGTAAAATTCAGTCTGCACTACCCGCATTGGCCATGGTTCTCCCTTGCGCTATGGTCAGCATTTCGGTCAGCGACCGGATGTGGTCCAGCTCTTCCAGATTCTCGATCATATCCTGCAAACGCGACGCATGCTCCCGCCCGATCAGCGGTTCGGTCAGGCGGAAGTATTTCGCCCTCAGTTCCTCTTCGGAAAGGGGATAATCGTAATCTCCCGCCGCCTGGCAGGTTGGGGATTTCAGCACCCGTCCGTCTTCCAGCTCGACTTCCACCCAGCTGAGCGCCTTGGCCGGAAACGCCGCGTTCAGCTCATCCTCCACCGTGACCGAGCACTTCTCCATCGTCCGCAAAACGAGCGGATCGTCCAGCCGGCGCAGGACCTTTTCGGGGCCGACCTCGCCGTAAACCAGGTAGCAGGCGGCCGGGAAGAACAGATGATATTGCGCCTCCTCCGTATTTTTGGGGGGCGTGTGCTGCAGTCGGGCGGATTCCGCAAAGGTGTGGATCACCATCCGGCGAACGCCGGAAGGGGAAAACGGATGACGTTCCTTCAGCTGTCTCAGCGCTTCCACCGCCGGCTGCGCCCACCGGCAGCAGGCGTGCGGCTTGTAGTACAGCCGTTCCACCTGATAAAGCGTCCCCAAGTCTTCCAGCAGCGCTTGCGCCCGGGGGAAACTGAACAGGGACGGAATGCCCGTAAATCCCTGTTCAGCCAGATAGGCGGAGCTGATGCCCGTCATGCAGCCCCAGCCGATGCCATCCTTCACCATCGCAGGCACGTCGATGCATCGCATCATCGGGGAATAGGTGGAATGATATTCCGCGATGCCCATGGCATGCGCCAGCTGTTCGGAAGTCAGCCCCAGCAGTTTGCCGGCACCCGCCGCGGCGCCGATCGCCCCCCAGGAGCCGGTGCAATGGTATTCCGGCCGCAGGCCGTGGGCAAGGATGCCGGCGCGGATGCTCACCTCGTAGGCCGCAAGCAGCGCGTCCAGAAACTGCCGGCCGTTCGCTTCCCGTTCTTCCGCCGCGGCGAGAACCGCGGGGAAAATCACGGCGCCGGGGTGCCCTTTCGTCAGGCGATGGCCGTCGTCCAGGTCCAGCGCATTGGCCATGACGGCGTTGACGAAGGCGGCCCCCATGGGCGACAGGCCTTCCCGTTCCAGGAACACGGTGGAACGGCCTTTTCCCCAGTGAACGCGCGCGACTTTAAGGGCAATCTTCGCCGCCGGCGTCTGCGTGCCGGCGATGGTGCAGGCGATGATGTCCCGCAGCGCGGTTTTCAGCTTTTGTTGCGTCGTTTCGCCGGCGTTTTCGAACTTTTCATTCAGCACGTATTCTGTCAGGCGCTCTGTCTGGTCCATCCCGCTGTTCCTTTCCGGTTTGCGCACCCGCGCCGCCGCCTCAGATCAAACCGACGGAGGTGAGCCATTCCCTGGCGACTTCGGCCACTTCCTTGTGTTCCACGTCGACGGTGTAGTTCAGCCGGACGATCGTTTCCGTATCCAGCTTGTCGGCGATGGCATTGAGCAGATTGGCCAGTTCGGGATCTTCATCCAGCTTGGCCTGGCGAATGACCGGAGCGGCGTGATAGGCGGGGAAGAACAATTTGTCGTCTTCCAGCGTGATCAGATCAAACCCTTTGATCCGGCCGTCCGTCGCGAACCCGTTGGACACGTCGACCTGCTCTTCCTTGAGGGCGTTGTACAGCAGCCCGGAATCCATCTTCACCATCCGGTCGGACGGCACCGTGAAGCCATAGGTTTTCTCGAGTCCCTTCATGCCGTCGTCCCGGGCGTAGAACTCCGCGTTGGTGGCAAATTTCAGCGCTTTCGGGTTTTCGTTCACGTACCTGGCCAGGTCGGAAATCGTCTTGATGCCCAGCTCTTCGGCATGCTGCCTTCTCATCAGGATCGCGTACGTGTTGTTGAAATCCGCCCGGTTCAGCCAGACCAGTCCCAGCTCATGGTCGAGCGCCTTGATCGTCTCATAGGCTTTGACCGGATCGGACTCGGCCGGCTGCTTCTGATAGACGACCAGCCCGGTGCCCGTATACTCCCAGTACACGTCGATCTGGCCGTTTTCCAGCGCGCTGCGGACGATCTGGCTGCCCATGCCGTTCACTTCTTCCACCGGATAGTCTTTTTCTTTCAGATAGATCGAAGTGATGGCGGACAGCAGGCGCTGTTCGGTGAAATCTTTGCCCCCGACCACCACTTTGACCTTGGGAGCCGGTTTCTCCGTTGCGGTGCCCGCGTCCTGTCCGGCGCCGGGCGCACTGCTGCCGGTGGCTCCGGGGCTGCCGGAGCTGCCGCTTTGCTTGTTGCCGGACGAACAGGCGGACAGAACGAACACCAAAGCCGTGACCAGAAGGAGAAGCCACAAACCCGATTTGCGAATCGCTTTCATCAGGGACAACCTCCTAGATCAAGTTGACGTTTCTTTGCAAGCCTTTGGGAACGACGATTTTCTCGACGCCCCCGATCAGGAAATCCACGATCAGCGCCAGGAAAATGACCGGTATGGCACCGGAAAGCATGATCCCCATGTCGTTCAGGGAAATCCCCGTGAAAATCAGGTCACCCAGGCCTCCCCCGCCGATCAGGAATCCCAGCGTGGCCGTTCCGACATTGATGACCATCGAAGTGCGGATGCCTGCCATGATCGCGTACAGCGAATTCGGCAGCTCCAGTTTGAACAGAATTTGCCTCTGCGACATCCCCATGCCTCTTCCCGCATCCAGCACCGCCGGGTCCACGCCCTCGATGCCCACGATCGTGTTGCGGATGATCGGCAGCAGGGAGTTCACCCACAGGGCGAAGACCGCCGTCTGAAAGCCGATGCCCATATAGCTCATGGCCAGCGCCAGGATGGCCAGGCTGGGAATGGTTTGGCCGATATTGGCAAAATTGACGACGATCCACTGCAGTTTTTTGAAACCCGGCCGTGTCACCAGTATACCAAGCGGCACCGCCACCACGATCGCCAGCAATCCCGACAATCCGATCAGCTTCAGATGCTGCACGACCAGAACCCTGAAATCGCCCGGGTACTCGAGGATGAAATCGAACGCTCCGGTATTGTAGGCCCAGAGCAGGGAGCAGAACGCCGAGAAGATGAGCGTCCACTTGACCAGTCGATCCCACGCAAGCTTCACGCCGGCCACCTCCTAACCCGACGACTTCAGCGGCGACATGGTTCTCACGAACGAGTGGAAGTCGGCCAGGCGGAGGACGCCGAGCGCCTTCTGTTCTTCGTCCACGACATAGGCCTCGCCGTGCGGGGTCGACAGCACGACGGACAAGGCGGTACGAAGGTTGGCTTGAACATCCACCGTGTTGGACCTTTGCATCGGCATGATGCCGGTTTTTGCCGCCAGCCCGCCCATGCTCCGGATCAGGTCTCCCACGGTGTTCAGGGAGATTCGCCTCAGCATGCGCTCGCTGCCGATAAATTCTTCCACGAACTCGCCCGCGGGGTTGGACAGGATTTCGTCCTTCCGGCCGTACTGCATTAATTTCCCCTCGCGGAAAATGGCGATGGTATCCCCGAGTTTGAGCGCTTCGTCAATGTCGTGGCTGACAAACAGGATCGTCTTCCGCACATTTTTCTGGATGTTCAGGAACTCGTTCTGCAAACGCTCGCGAATGATGGGGTCCAGCGCGCCGAACGGCTCATCCATCAGCATCACGGGGGGATCCGCCGCCAGGGCGCGGGCCACGCCGACCCGCTGCTGCTGTCCGCCCGACAATTCCCACGGATACCGTTTGCGGTATTCGTCGGGGTTCAGGCCGACCAGTTCCATCAGGTACTCGTAGCGCTTTTTGATCTTCACCCGGTCCCAGCCCAGCAGATTCGGGACGACGGCGACGTTCTGCTCGATCGTCATGTTCGGGAACAGTCCGACCTGCTGAATCACGTAACCGATGGAACGCCGCAGCTCGATCGGGTTGAGCGAATCGATTTCCTTGCCGCCCACTTCGATCGAACCGCTCGTCTTCGGGATCAGTTTGTTCGTCATCCGCAGCAGGGTGGTTTTCCCGCACCCGGAAGGGCCCAGGAATACGCAGATCTGGCCTTCTTCCACGTGCATGGTGACATCGTCGACCGCTCTCACCTGTTTTGCAGCGCTTTCATAAATCTTCGTGACGTTGGTATAACGGATCAAGACTTCACCTCCCCGGCTTCAGGTCAGGCCTTTTCGCTGCTGGCGGGGCGCGGACTTCTTCTGGACGTATCCCAGCAGATAGTCGAAGGCAATGGCCAGCACGGCCACGGAGATGGCACCCGCCTGCACCATCACGGTGTAGCTGGTCGAGATACCGCGGGAAATGTAGACGCCCAGTCCTCCCGCGCCGATGTAAGCCGCAATTGCCCCGATGCCGATGGTCAGCACAACCGCCACTCTTACCCCCGCCATGATGACCGGAAACGCCAACGGCACTTCCACTTTCATCAGACGCTGCCAGGTGGTCATGCCCATGCCGATCGCCGCGTCGCGCACATTGGGGTCCAGCCCCTTGATCGCCACATACGTGTTGCGGATAATGGGCAGCTGCGAATAGAGCACCAGGGCGATGTACGCGGGCAAAAATCCGATCCCCTGATTGATGATGGACAAGATGGGAATCAGGATGCCGAACAGCGCGATGCTCGGGATCGTCATGATGATCCCCGCAATCGACAGCACCAGATTGGCGAGGGTTTCCCTCTGGCTGATGTAAATCCCGAAGGGCACGCCGATCAGGATGGCCGTCGCAACCGCCAGGCCGACCAGTTTCACATGCTGCAGCGTCAACTCCAAAATCTTGTCGCCGTTGGCCACAAAAAAGTCCACAAGAGCCAACCCATCCCCTCCTTTCCTCCCATCGGCTCAACGATTGATAAGCAAAATCCGTGCCAGCTTCCCGGAACCGGTCGTTTCCGGTGGACCGGAGTGCCGTTTCGCCCCGTCCGTCCTGCCGTTTCGGCGGTTGCCGGGCGGTACTTGCCGGCCCGGCGCCCGTTCGGGCGGCCGGAGGGCATCCCGGTGCCGTCCGAGTCGCGCCAAATTGCCGACTGTGCGTATCGTCTCCTGTTGTGTGAAAATTTTTTGACAAACCGCAAAAAATTTTGCTACAGCCTGCCCTTTTTGATCCAAAAGCCCCCCATGAATTTTCTGGGTTCAAAAGAGATCAAAAACGCGTGTTCGTCGGCTTCCTTGATGATCCGGATGAGGCCGGGATACTCCTTCCGCTTCGCGAACACCAGCAGGACCGTTCTGAACCCGTTCGCCCCCACGCCTGTCCAGGCGGTCACGCCGAACTTGTGCCCGCGGAGAATTTGGGGCATATCCCCGTTCTGGGTGACGATTTGCAGGGCAATGTAGCCGATGGCGATTTTCTCCTCCAGGTAGACCCCGATCAGGATGCCGATCCCGTAGGAAGCGCTGTAAATGATCACGCCCAGCGGGGTATCCATCTGGTTCAGCACCATCGTCAGGCCCAGAATGTAGATGCAGATTTCGATCATGCTGATCAGGGAAGCCGCGAGTTTCCAGCCCTTGATCATCAGCACCATGCGCAATGAGTTCATCGCCACGTAGACGATCTGAATGACCGCCATCCAGACGTAGACGATACGGAACACCCCCAACGCACCCGATGTCTTTCGATGTAAAAAGCAATTTTCGTGCCTGGGCGGTGCAAAAAATAAGGCCTGCCGGCCGGTCCGGAAATCCGCCGCTGCCCGGGGAAGCGGGCAACAAAAAAGCGGGTGAATCAGTTCACCCGCTTTTGGAAACTCTATATCAAAAACCCCAAAAAAACAGGGCCTTTCAGGCGCTGCCCTGGTGCCGAGGACGGGAATCGAACCCGTACGGTGGAAACCCACCCCAGGATTTTAAGTCCTGTGCGTCTGCCTGTTCCGCCACCCCGGCAGGAGGACGCGCTCGTGATGCCGTTGGTGGGCCCTGAGGGACTCGAACCCCCGACCAATCGGTTATGAGCCGACAGCTCTAACCACTGAGCTAAGGGCCCTGTTCTCAAGGCGCGAGTTTGGTTGCGGGGGCAGGATTTGAACCTGCGGCCTTCGGGTTATGAGCCCGACGAGCTACCGGACTGCTCCACCCCGCGTCGGTGATGGCCGCCTCGCCGGGTCGGCTGAGCCGCGACGAAAGGCAGCACTCATCACTTTACACCGAATGGCGCCCATCGTCAAGTGCCTGCCATCCCCCCAAAACCGCTCACGGCACATAGCGCACGCCGTATTTGCCTTTCCGGGAGCGGAACACCTCGATTTCCTTCGGGGTGTCCATGCCGAAAAGCCAACCATCATGTTCCATGCGGCGCATGACGCAGCTGGCCTGGAATTTGCTGTCGTACAGTCTGGCCCAGTAGACCCACTTCATGGCGCCACCTCCCATGGCACGATGTCGGCTGGCACGCGGCGCCGCGCGCTCCGCAGCGCGCGGCGCGTCCGTTGCCCGTTATAGCATGCGCGGCACGGCCGGAGGATTATCCCTACCAGACGACGGGCCCGCCTCCGCCCCCCCACAAATCGTCGAACACGCCTTCGATGGGACCGCTGGGATTTTCCTTGATCTTGACCAGCAGGTCGTTGCCCCTGCGCTCCCATTCCGCCAGGGCTTCCTCCACCGTTTTCTCTTCCCGGAGCACCTGGTTGTACAGCAGTTCGCCGAGCTGCCGGACCATCCAGATATTCGGATAATCCCGCTCCAGCTTCTGTTCGGCCCAGGACCGCGGCGGCGCCGGCTTGACGGAATAGAACGCTTCGATGTTGTAGCTCATCCCGTCGCGCGGCTTGATGAACGCCTTGCGCGCCGGCATCTCTAACGTGCTGCGGGCCTTCAGCCTCGCCCATTCTTCGCCGGTCATGAATTTGATGTAGGTCCAGGCGTCTTCCTTGTTTTGCGCGTTGGCGTTGATGGCGAGCAGCGAGCTCAGGTAAATGTTGCCGGAGACGCCGGGCGCGGAGCTGTGGTACGGCACCGTCACCACGTCCCAGTCGATCGGTTCGAAGCCTTTGTCCCGAATCCTGTCGACGTTGTTGTTGAAGTTGACGAGCTCGTTGATGAAGCTGTAGCTGCCGATCACCATGGCGACCTTGCCGCGGAAGAACGCCCGATCCATGTACGGAGTCCAGACGCCGTCCTCGGGCGGATCCGCCATCAGATCTTCATACGTCGGCAGCACCTTGTCCTTGTACAGCTGGATAAACGTCTGCCAGACCGTCTTCCAGTTGTCGTTGTTGACCGTCATCCGCTCCAGATTGTCGTCGTACATCCGAAGATTGAGCGGTTGGGCGAACTGTTCCAGCTCCCAGAAGCCTCCGCCGCCCCACTCATTGAACGTGAATCCCCAAACCGCGTCCTTGCCCTCGCCCCGCTTCAGCCGGCGGGCCAGGTTGAACACGTCATCCCAGCTCATGTTGTCGGTGGGAAACTCCACCGCCGCTTCCTGGAACAGCTTCTTGTTGTAGTACAACGCGGACGGGTTGAACGTCGGGGTCAGGGCGTAGATGAATCCGTCGCCCATTTCCGCGATGGCGTCGATGACGGCCGGCACGAAATCTTCCTTGTTGATCTTCTCTTCGGCCATCATCGGGTCCAGCTGCACCAGCAGGTTGTCGCGCGCCAGAAGCGTCAGCAGGGACGAATCCAGCACCATGACGTCCACCGGATTGGGCCCCGTCAGCAGCTTCTTGACTTCTTCGTACACGTCGGGCTGGTTCTGCTGTTCATCCGGCCTCAGATACTGATACTGGTCGTAATTGACGGCCGCCACGATTTCGACTTCGATGGCGCCTCCCATCTTCACCTCGAATGCGTCGGTCAGCGTCTGCCGGGTGTAAGATTCTTCCCATCCGTTCCCGTACATGACACCGATCCGCAACGTCCGCGGGCCTTCCGGCTCGCTGGCCCCCCGGCTGCAGGCGGCCAGCAGCGAACCGGCCAGCGACGCAGCGATGACCAGGACCAGCCATCGGCGAAACGTTCCCTTTTGTTTCATGCGGTTTCTCCCTCCATCGATTTCGGGGGCTTGATCAAAATTTTCTCCCCGTCAAATTCCAAAGTGGCTTTGTCGCCGATGCGGAGTGCCTGCAAATATTCCCGGGGGATCTGCAGCCGGCCCGCACGGTCGACGACGACAAACGCTTCATGCACCTCCTCGAGCGCCCTGCGACCGTATAACGGCGTCGACAGCGTCTGATCGAGATGGACGTTGCGCTTGATGAATTCCGTACTGGTGAGTCCGTCGCGGATCGCCACCACCCGGTCGACTTTGCCCGCCAGCGCGAGATCGTGGGTGACGATGACGATGGTCAGGCCGAACTCCTTGTTGAACCGGCGGAAAATGTCCATGATCAGATCGGAGGTCGCGGTGTCGACAGAACCGGTCGGTTCGTCCGCAAGGAGCAGCTTGGGCCGGTTCGCCAGGGCGATGGCGATCGCCACCCGCTGCTGTTCCCCGCCGGACAGCTGGCCCAGCTTGTTGTGCATGCGGTCCTTGAGGCCGACCATTTCCAGCAGCTGCCTGGCGTAGGCGCGGTCCACCTTTTTGCCCGTGAACATCATCGGCACTTCGACATTCTCCAGCGCCGTCAGATAGGGCAGGAGGTTCCGCGCGTTGTTCTGCCAGACGAAGCCCACCGTTTCCCGCTTGTAGACGACCAGTTCCTCTTCGGTGATCTTCAGCAGGTCCCAGGAACCGACCCGCACCTGGCCGGCCGTGGGGCGGTCCAGGCCGCCGAGGATGTTCAGCAGGGTGGATTTGCCGCTGCCGCTGTTGCCGATGATCGCCATCATTTCCCCGGCCTGGACGGTCAGGTTGAGGCCCTGCAGGGCCACCACTTCCAGGTCGTCGGTTTTGTAGATTTTGACGAGGCCTTCGCAATGGATCAAAGCTTACCGCTCCTCTCCCATTTTTACGGCCTGGTGCACCCGCAGGTTGCGGATGTGGGCGACGAGCAGCCCGGCTCCGATGCCCATCATCACCGCCACCACCACGTAGAGCCGCACGTCGTCCACCGCCTCGAACACCACCCGGAACGGCGGGACCTGGTTCACCGTGTTTTCGGCGGTTTGCAGGAACGGCAGGAACATCAGGCTGGCAAACTTGCCGGTCAGGATGCCGAAGACGATGGACAGCCCCGCGGTGAACAGCTGCTCGAACAGCAGCATCGCCGTCAGTTCCCGGCGGAACAGGCCGGTTGCCCGGAGCACGCCGATCTGCACGGTTCTGGCGGACAGGTTGAAAAACCAGAAAATGATGTATCCCGCAAGCGACACGATCACCGTGATGAGGAACCCGAGGCTCAGGATGCCGAACACGCCGCCGCGCGCCGGATGCCGGCTTTGGGCGATGAGTTCGTTTTCCACGTCCTGGATGGAGGCGATTTCGATGCCGTGCTCCCGGAGCACCGGCACGATCGGCAGCACGTCCGCCCCCGGTTCCATGTTAAGCCACACATCATAGGGAATGAGCGGCACCTGGTCGTATATGTAGGCCAGGTTGGCGACGAGAAAAGGCAGCTGGTCCGGATATTGCGCGGGCCAGTAGGGCACGATGCCGATGATGACGAACTCCACGGGCTGGCCGGCGATGGCCGCACGGATCACGTCGCCCGTTTTCAGCTCATAGCGCTCGGCGAGGTTGGATGATATGATCGCCCCTTCCGTCACGCGTCCCAGCGCGATCAGGTACCGGAACGGATGGTTCTGGTACAGATCCCTGCGGAACCAGGCCACGCGGGCGAAATCCGTGTTCTCGATGCCGACGACCATGCCCTGGCCGATCGACCGGTTGGATACGGACAGGTTGGCTTTCGTCTGCAGCACCTTGGCCGCGTGCTGCACGCCCGGCAGCGTCCGGAACACCTCGAACGGAGGCTCGTTGTAGATGATCGTGCCCGGCTGCGTCGGCCCCTGGGGAGCGCCGCCTCCGCCTCCACCGCCGCCGGGGTTGCCGGAACCGCCGCCGCCCGGGTTCCCGCTGCCACCGCCCCCGCCTCCGCCGCCGCCCGGTTGCTGCGGGCTTCCGGACGGGGCGCTCACCTGAAAGGCTTCCCAGACGGTTTGCACGATGACGTCCGTGCCGTATTTGTACAAAATCCGTTCCTCGGAATTGAGGTGGATGGTGCGCGCCGCCGATGCGTTGTATACCCCCAGCCCGAGGGTCAGCACCAAAAGAATCATGAGCGGATAGTACACCTTGGACGAGCGGGCCAGCTGCGTCACCGTCAGATGAAGCGGCACCGGCATGTTCCGGCGCGACACCCAGCTGATGAACCGGAGCATCAGCGGGAACAGCCGCAAAAAGAGCAGTCCGAGGGCGAAAATGAAAATCGCCGGCACGAAAAACAGGAACGGCTGCACGTTCAGCTGGTCCGTCGTCAGCCCGGTGCGGAACGAAATCATTTGCCGTTCGCTGAACAGGTACCAGCCGTAAGCGGCCACGCCCAGCAGGACGACATCCAGATACCAGCGCATCCAGAACGGCGCCCGATCCTTGCGGGCCTGGATGCGTTTGTGGTCGACGATGGTGGTGCGGGTGTAGACGAGCGCCGGGATGACCGCGGCGCCGATGGCCACCAGCACGGAAGCCAGTCCGGCCAGCACGCTGTCGCCGGAGAAGCCCACCGGAATTGACTTGCGGTTCACGAATTCGAGGAACCCGTTCGCGGACCCGATGCTCTTGGCCATAAACCAGCCGATGGCGGGGCCGATGATCAGGGCCGCGCCGCCGAGCAGCGCCCCTTCCAGCAGGAACAGCAGAAAAATCTGCCGCTTGCTGGCGCCGCGGCTGCGCAAAACGGCGATGTCGGTGCGCTGGTTCTCCAGCGACTGGCGGGCGATCATGGTAATGAAATAAAACGCCATGGCGATCATCGGAGCGGCCAGCGTGAACAGCATCGTCTGCAGCTGGACGCTCTGGCGCCGGAATTCGGCCAGCATGTCCTTGAAGGAGATTTCCACCCGGGTGCCGTTCAGCAGATTGTTCGCTACGATGTCGGCCCGGTTCAGGGTGCGGGCGAGGGGCGTCAGCCGGCTCGTGCTGATCTCGCTCAGATCGTAAACCGCGTACCAGCTGGCCAGCTGCACCGGAATGTTCCGCTTGCGGACCAGATCGTCCAGAAACACCCGCTCGGAAATGATCAGGGAATTCATCAGGCTGTCCAGGCCCTGGTACCAATACGCGCCGGCCATGTCCAGCGGCCGGACGGAACCGACGATCTCCACGCGAAGCGTCAGATTCAGGCCGCCGTAGACAGGATACAGCAGCACGTCGCCGACGTGCAGGTCGTTCCGGAACAAGGCTTCCTCCAGCATCACCGCCTGCAGCGTGCCGTCCGCCTGGGCGGCGTCGGCGTACCATTTGCCGTTGACCAGTTCGACCTGTTCTTCCAGGCCTCCCAGAGCGGTGACGGTCATCCGGCGGGTGCGGCTGGCGTCGACCTTCGTCGGATCTTCCGGGGCCACTTCCGTGCTGCGCAGCGTCAGCCCGCGCTGCGCCACGGTCACCGGAAAGCCGATGCGTTCCGGAACTTCCTCGGTGATGAACCGGTTGACCTGGTCAAAGGCGTCGGGGTCCGTTTTCCCGTCCGTCGACTGGTAACGGAACAGCAATGCCCCGGCCGGCAGGCCGCTTTCGTATTCGCGCAGCGTCTGGGCGACGACGCGCTTCAGCGAGCCGTCCGCGTACATCGGGATGCTGGACGTGAAGGCCACCGCCACCAGCAGCCCGGCGAAGGTGCTCAGCGTGAGCCACCGGGTGTTCCACATTTTGCGAAAAAGAAAACGGATCAGTGCGCTCATCGGCTACCTTCCCACAACTTTTTGCCCGGGGGTCAGGCCCTCGAGGATTTCGGCGACGGTCGACGTCTGCTGGCCGACCCGGACGTCCACTTCCCGCTTGGTCCCGTCGGGTTCCACCACCTGCACGTAGGTGCGCGTGCCGATGGTCCGCAGGGCGGCCAGGGGGATGACGACGGCGTTCTCCTTCCGGTTCAGGATCACCGATGCGGACAGCGGCGTGCCGCGCTGCGCCGTTTCGGGCAAGTCCTTGACCTCCACCAGCAGATACTGGTCCAGGCGGTCCGGCTGCTGCGGCTGCCCCCACGGATTGTTGTTCCGCTCCGCCGACGGCAGCGACTTGACCACGCCCATCCTTTCCCCGACGTTGTTGATGTTAAGGCGCACTTCCATGCCGGGCGCCACCTTGTTCAGGTCGTTGGACGACAGGGTGACGGCCGCGATCAGCTCCTCGGAATTGGCGATGACGGCCACCGGATCGTACGCCTCCACCTGCCCGCCCGGCTGGACGGACAGCGAAACGACGGTGCCCGAGAACGGCGCCGTCAGCACCGCCTGGGCGATTTGCTCTTCCAGGTCGACAAGGGCCTGCCGTTTTTCTTCAAACTGGATTTTCCTCGTTTCGAACTCCACCGGGTCCATTTCGTCGCGCTGGCGGAGCAGTTCCTTCATCGCCAGCTCTTCCTGCTGGAACGAAAGCCGCTGCATGCGCAGCTGGGCGCGGAGGTCATCCACGTCCAGCTCGGCGATGGGCTGTCCCGCTTCCACCCTGTCGCCCGGCAGGACGTACAGCGTCTTGATCCGGCGGTTGTCCAGGGTGAAATACAGCGTCGTTTCCCGGGTGGACAGCAGCCGGCCGGAGCCGGACACGGTGGTCTCCAGCGTCTGCGTGGTCACTTCGTACTCCGGCTTCTTGGAAATCTGCGGCAGCGCGATTTCTTCCAGATACTCCTCTTCCGGTTCGTCCGGCAGCAGGCTGCAGCCGGCGAACAGCACCGAAAACGCGAGCAGGACCGGCACCGCCAGCCTGGACCGGGCCGCGAATGCCGCTTTTCGCCCGGACCGGAAGCGCCGGCCTTCCTTCGGATCAGACGGCGGCAAGAACTCCGTCGGCCATCTCGTATACATGGTCCGCAACCTCCAAAATCGTGGGATCGTGGGTCGTCATGCAAATGGTGACGTTCTCGCTGGCGACGATTTCGCGGAAAATCGCCATGATGTGCGCCGCCATCTGGGAATCCACCTCGGCGGTCGGCTCGTCGGCCAGAAGCAGCCGCGGCCGGTGCGCGATGGCCTTGGCGATGGCCACCCGCTGCTGCTCGCCGCCGGAGAGCTCGTACGGGCGGTGATGCATCCGCTTGCCCAGCCCGACCATTTCCAGGCAGGCCGTGGCGCGGCTTTTCCATTCGGAACGGGGCACACCCGCGATCCGCAGGGACAGCTCCACGTTTTCGTATGCCGACAGCAGCGGAAGCAGCGCGTACGACTGGAAAATGAAGCCGATCTCCCGCCGCCGCACCTCCGTGCGCCGGTCGTCGTCCCACGCGTGGATCGGCTGTCCGAGAAACCAGATCTCGCCCTTCGTCGGCGTGTCCAATCCGCCCATCAGATTGAGCAGGGTCGTCTTGCCGGAGCCGGAACGCCCGCGCAGCATGACCAGCTTCCGGGGATAGAGGTCCAGATCGATCCCCTTGAGCACCCGGAGGGGTTTGCCGCCCACCTCGAAGGTCCGCTCCACTCCGCGGACCGACAGGAGCGGCCCGGATTCGCCGGACGCGTCCCCGGACAAGCCGGACGTCTCGCGCGGAACCGGGTCCCGTGCGGGTGCCGGCGCCGGCGGCGCCTCCGCCTTCCGTCGAAATTTGGCGAACATGCCAGGTTCCTCCCCACACACCTTTCAAACTGATATAACGATTCGAAATAGGAAAAAGTTACGCAATGCCGCGTTTTTTTATGAGAATCCTGAGAATCATGAGAAAAGCCCTTATCGGATGGGGGCGTTTTGTGTATGATAAATAAAATGAACATGTTTTTGCCGGAAAGGTTGGAAGAAGCTTGAGCGCGAAATCACCGGAAACGCAAACCCTCTCGCCGAACTTCATCCGCAACATCATTGCCGAAGACGTCGCCGCCGGCCGGGTGAAGGAAGTCGTCACCCGCTTTCCTCCCGAGCCCAACGGCTACCTGCATATCGGCCACGCCAAATCGATCTGCCTCAACTTCGAACTGGCCGACGAATTCGGCGGGCGGACGAACCTCCGCTTCGACGACACCAACCCGCTGAAAGAAAACGAAGAATATGTCCGGGCGATCATGGAGGACGTCCGCTGGCTGGGGTATGAATGGGAAAACCTTTGCTATGCCTCGGACTATTTCGAACAGATGTACGAATACGCGGTCCGGCTCATCCGCAAGGGCAAGGCGTACGTCTGCGACCTGTCGCCGGAAGAAATCCGCCGCACCCGCGGCACCCTGACCGAACCCGGCATCCCCAGCCCGTACCGGGACCGCTCCGTCGAGGAAAACCTGGACCTGTTCCGCCGCATGCGGGAAGGGGAATTCCCCGAGGGCTCCCGGACGCTGCGGGCCAAGATCGACATGGCTTCGCCCAACATCAACCTGCGCGACCCGGTGCTGTACCGGATCGTCCGCGCCCGGCATCACCACACCGGGGACAAGTGGTGCATCTACCCGATGTACGACTTCGCCCATCCGCTGAGCGACGCCATCGAGGGCGTCACCCATTCCATCTGCACCCTCGAGTTCGAAGACCACCGGCCGCTTTATGACTGGGTGATCCGGGAGTGCGAGACGGAATCGGTCCCCCGCCAGTACGAATTCAACCGGCTCAACCTGACGCAGACGGTGCTCAGCAAGCGGTATCTCAAGCTGCTGGTGGAACGGGGCATCGTCGACGGCTGGGACGATCCCCGCATGCCGACCATCGCCGGCCTCCGCCGCCGCGGCTTCACGCCGGATGCGATCCGCGCCTTCTGCCGCGAGATCGGCGTCGCCAAGAGCAACAGCGTCGTCGACTGGCGGATGCTGGAGCATTTCGTCCGCGAAGACCTGAAGCTGAAGGCGCCGCGCACGATGGCCGTGCTCCGGCCGCTCAAGGTGGTCATCGTCAACTATCCGGAAGGGCAGATCGAGTGGCTGGACGCCGAGAACAATCCGGAAAATCCGGAAATGGGAATGCGCCGCATCCCGTTCTCGCGGGAAATTTACATAGAGCGCGAAGATTTCATGGAAAACCCGCCGCCGAAGTACCACCGCCTGTTCCCGGGCAACGAGGTGCGCCTGAAGCATGCGTATTTCATCCGCTGCGAGGAAGTGGTGAAAAACGGGGCGGGCGAAATCGTGGAACTGCGCTGCACGTACGATCCGGAGACGAAGAGCGGCAGCGGCTTCAACGCGCGCAAGGTCAAGGGAACGATCCACTGGGTGGAAGCATCCCACGCGGTGCCGGCGGAATTTAGGCTGTACGAACCGCTCATCCTGGACGGAGACGCCGGAGCTGAAGACAACGGGGATACCGACGTCGACGCCGGCGAAGACGCGGATGCGGATGCGGCCGTTTCGTTCCTGAACCGGATCAACCCCAAATCCCTGGAAGTGCTGCACGGCTTTGTGGAACCCGGACTCAGGGAGGCCAAGCCGCAGGACAAATTCCAGTTTTTCCGCCACGGCTATTTCAACGTGGACCCCAGGAACTCCGGCGAGGGGCGCCTGGTGTTCAACCGGATCGTGTCGCTCAAAAGCTCCTACGAGCTGCCGGCCGGCGCGCGCTGAAGCGATGCAAAAAAAATGAGGGGCGGTTCCCTTCGGGGACACCGCCCTTTGTCTTTGCCCCGGCAGCGCCGCGCACCCGTTTAACGTGTCGCCGCGATCGACTTCGCCCTGTACAGCCTCGCCCCGATGAGGAACGCCACGGCGCCCCACGCCAGCATCACCGCGACGGCGATCCAGAAGGAAGCGTCCGCGATGCCTCGCGCGTACACCATGCCGTCGCGGATGCCGTCGACGAAATAGGTCAGCGGCAGGATCTTCGCCAGCGGCTGCAGCCATTCCGGGAGCGCCTCCACGGGGTAGAACACGCCGCTGATGAACATCATCAGGAAGGACGCGATGTTGGCCAGGCCCATGTACGCCTCCTGCGACTTGCTGACGGCGGAGAACAGGTAGCCGAGGGCGTTGAACGCCAGGACGCCGACGAAGAAGGCGACGATCAGGCTGGCGGCGTCGATGTGCAGCCTGGCGCCGAACGCGAACACGCCGACCAGCGTGAGCAGCACGATCTGCACGACGCCGAGCACGAACCGGACGGCCAGGTCCGCCACGCCGAACACCGCCGTGCTGGCCGGCGTCAGCCGCAGCCGGCGGAGCACGCCTTTCCGGCGCATTTCCACAAAGCCGACCATGCCGAACAACCCGCTTTGCGCCACCGACAGGGCGATCATGCCGGTCAACAGGAAATCCTGGAACTTGAGCTCGTCGCTGCCCGAGGTGACCGTCTCCACATCGAGCCGGAAGACCGGCGCCGCGCCCAGGGCCGCGTAGTTCGCCTGCTGGACGAATTGTTCCAGCATGCCGGACAGCGCCTGCGCCGTAATGTTGCGCTCGTTTTCCCGGTGGACGACGAGCCCGACGGCGGGGTTATCCTCCGAAGGCAGCACGATGAGGGCGAACACCTTTTTGTCCAGCACCAGCCGGCGTCCTTCCTCCTCGGTTACCGGCCCGTCTCCGTGGATTTTCAGCCCCGGCAGCTGTTCCAGTTGGGCCAGGAGCTGCGCCGACGCTTCATTCGGCTGCGTTTCGGCCACCGCCACGTTCGCCTTGAATTCGTTGTTGTTGCCGCCGAAGATGACCGTAAACAGCGTCATCAGGATGACAGGGAAGAAAATGTTCCAGAACCAGACCGATTTTTCCCGGAACGTCATTTTCAGATGGGCCGAAAACATTTGGGGAAACTGTTTCCACGCGCGCACGTCAGTCCCTCCATTCCTTGCCCGTATAGGCGATGAACACGTCTTCCAGGCTCATTTCCCGGATGGAAAGCTGCTCCACCCGGTACCCCTGCTCCTGGGTGAAGCCGAACAGCCCGTACAGCGCGGCTTCGGGACGTTCCGTCCACACGTGGAGCTGACCCGCTTCCCGTACCAGCCGGGTGACGTTCCCCTGGCGCCGCAGCAGCTCTTCCGCCTGCTGCGCGGCCGATTCGCCTTCCGCGAAGTTCAGGCGGATTTCCCGTTCCTTCGTCAGCCGGCCGATCAGCGCCGCCGGCGCGTCGAGGGCGATCACGGCGCCCTGGTCGACGATGCACACGCGGTCGCTCAGCTTTTCCGCCTCTTCCATGTAATGCGTCGTCAGAATCGTCGTCTTGCCCATTTCCTTCAGCTTCAGGATGATGTCCCAAATGTTCCGGCGAGCCTGGGGGTCCAGGCCGGTCGTCGGCTCGTCGAGGAATATGATGTCCGGATCGTTGATCATCGCCAGGCCGATGGCCAGACGCTGCCGCTGTCCTCCCGAAAGCACCTTGACCCTTTTGCCCCGGTGATCCTGCAGGTTGATCATCTCGAGGATTTCCCGCACAGGGCGCGATTTCCGGTAAAAGGATGCGAACAGGCGCAAATTTTCCTCCACCGTGAGCAGATCGAACAGGGCGCCGGTTTGCGGCTGCACGCCGATCATCTCCCGGATCTTCCCCCCGTCCTTTTCCCAGGTGAGCCCGCCGAACGAGATTTCGCCGGCGTCCGGAACAAGCAGCCCTTCGATCATTTCCAATGTCGTCGTCTTTCCCGCGCCGTTCGGGCCGATGATCGTAAACACTTCGCCGGGTTCCACCGCGAAGCTGATGTCCGCCACCGCCGTCACCGCGCCGAAGGTCTTGCGCAGGCGGCGCACTTCCACCACGGGCATCGTCGTTGGCTCCTTCCTCTCATTCATGAGTTTTCATTCCTTCTGCAATTGTAAAGAAGCGGTCCGGCCGCCGATACGGTCCGCGGCACGTTTTCGCCTCGGTCCCGGGACCGAGGCGGGGACGGGGCCGGCGGCGGAAAATCGAGTAGAAGGGGGCGGCTAGCCCCCGTCCTCTCACACCCCCTGGCATGCGGGTCCGCACCAGGCGGTTCCGAAGAGTTAAC
>Ga0207872_100398_pt1 | contig 27226 bp, 26 predicted proteins | sample Passage260B_FD_187372 | JGI IMG/M metagenome (GOLD analysis project Ga0207872, IMG submission 187372) | Cellulose adapted compost microbial communities from Newby Island Compost Facility, Milpitas, CA, USA - Passage2 60B (SPAdes) (version 2) ...
CTCGCGGCCATGCGGCCGGGGGCGGCCCTGGTGAACGTCGCGCGCGGCGAGCTGGTCGACCACGACGCCCTCGCCGACCTGCTCGACTCCGGCCACCTCGTGGGGGCGGCGCTGGACGTGCTCCCGGTCGAGCCGCCGCCCGCGGGGTGGGCGCTGCTGCGGCACCCCCGCATCCTGTTCACCCCGCACGCCGCCTACCTGTCGGAGCACTCGGCCGCGAGCTATATCCGTACCCAGGCTGAGAACGCGATCGCCTGGCTGCACACCGGAGAGCCGATCCACGTGGTCGTACGGGGGCACGGTGGCGGCGGGCGCTCGCGTGGACGATAGGGAGGGCGGCGTCGTGTTGGCGAACGCCACACCCCAGGGAGCGACGGCTGGCGCCACGTCGCGGCCGTTGCCGCTCGGCGAGGCGGTGAGCCCGGTGCGCGCTTTCACCGAGGGGAGCGATGATCCTCGGTGTCGTGGGAACCCGAGAAGCCCTCGGACAACCGGCCGCCTCGCCGCGGCGTGAGTCTCAGACCATGGTCAAGCCGCCGCTCACCGAGAGCGTCTGGCCGGTGATGTAGCCCGCCTCGTCGGATGCGAAGAACGCGACCGCGGCGGCGACGTCACTGGGCTGTCCGAGCCGGCGCATCGGCACCGACCGCACCATTCCAGCGATCACCTTGTCGGCGTCCTGGCCGCTGTTGTCGGCGAACTTACGGAGGGCGGGTGTATCGGTCGGGCCGGGGCAGACGGTGTTCACGGTGATCCCGTTGCGCGCCACTTCACGGGCGAGGGTCTTGGTGAACGCGATGATGCCGCCCTTCGCGCCGGAATAGACCGACTCGAGAGAGGATCCCACCCGACCGGCGTCGGAGCCGATGTTGATGATGCGGCCCCACCCCCGCTCCATCATTCCGGGAACCACGGCTTTGGTGACGCGCAGCGCCCCCTTGAAGTTGATCTCCAGAATGCGATCCCAGAACTCTTCGGTGGTGTCGATGAACCTCATGAAGTCGTCCCAGCCGGCGTTGTTGACGGCGATCTCCACGGGTCCCAGGGCGTCGGTCACGGCCTTGACCGCATCGAGGACCGACTCCGTGCTCGTGACATCGAGGTGGACCGCGATGGCCTCACCACCAGCGGCCTTGATCGACTCGGCCGTCGCCTGTGCCGATTCAAGGTTCAGATCGCCGATGGCGACCCGGTAGCCCTGGCTGCCGAGCTTCTCCGAGATGCCCCGGCCGATACCCTGCGCACCACCCGTCACCAACGCCACCCGATTGCTCATTTTTTTCTCCCAGTTCGCGGTATGTAGAGAAGCCTGCCTCAGCCCTGATTCGGCGCCCAGATGATCGGTCCGGCGGTGATCGAATGGCTGGTGAGCCTACGGCCGAGCACCGACTGGACCTCGCGCGCCACGTCGATGATCTTCGTCAAGGAGATGCCGGTCTCCACCCCGATCTCGTGGAACATGCTCACCAGATCCTCGGTGGCGATGTTCCCCGTCGATCCGGGTGGGACCGGACAGCCGCCGAGCTCGCCGACGCTCGACTCGAAGCTCGCACAGCCGGCCTCCAAAGCGGCGTAGGCGTTCGCGAGCCCTTGACCACGTGTGTTGTGGAAATGGGCGGTGACCTCGATGCCCGGCAACCTTTCGATGGCCGCGCTGAAGAAGTCGGAGACGTAGGCGGGGTTGGCCATGCCGGTGGTGTCCCCGAACCCGATCTCGGTCGCACCAGCCTCGGCGAACCGCTCGGCGAGGCCGAGGACCCGGTCAAGGTCGACTCTGCCTTCGTAGGGGCACCCGAACGCGGTCGCGATGACCGCGGCGCAGTGCAGCCCTTCAGCCCTGATCCGGCGTGCCATGACCTCGTTGTCCGCCATCGTTTCGGCGACCGTGCGGTTCACGTTCTTCTTGTTGTGCGTCTCGGAAGCGCTCACGAAGATCGCCGCTTCGTGGAATCTGTCCCGCACTTTCAGGGCGTTGTCCAGCCCCTTGCTGTTCGGGATGAGCACCATGAGCCGCACGTCGTCCGGCACGTCGATGCGTTTGAGCACCTCCGCCCCGTCAGAGAGCTGCGGGATCACGTCGGGGCGGACGAAGCTGGCCACCTCGATCCGCTTCAGCCCGGTTCTTGCGAGGGCGTTGATCAGCCTGACCTTATCCTCGGTGGGGATACGCTCCGGCTCGTTCTGGAATCCGTCCCTTGGGCCCACTTCGCGGATCTGAACGCGTTCAGGACGCCGGGTACTCATCGTGGTAGTCCTTCCGTACTCCGTTGCTTCACACCGTGGACACGAGGGCCGCCAGCGACTTTTCAAGGGACTCCCGGTGTTCCGGTGCGGCGATGGCGATCAGACGTCGAGCCCGCTCAGCGAAGCCGCAGCCGCGCAGGTGCGCCACGCCGTACTCGGTCACGACCACGTCCACGTCCGCGCAGGATGTCGTCGTCGTCTTCCCCTCCAGAGTCGGTTTGATCGCCGACTCACCGCCGGAACGGGAGCGGAGCGCGATGATCGATCGCGTCCCGGTGAGTGAGGCTGCTCGTGAGAAGTCGACCTGGCCACCGATCGCTCCGACGTAGACGCCGTTGCGGAGCTCGGCTCCCACGTTCCCGGCGAGGTCGACCTCCACGGCCGAATTGATGGAGACCAGGGAACGGAGCCGAGACAGCGTCTCAGGGGCGTGGGTGTAGCTGGCGGGCCGGAACTCGACCGGCAGCTCTGGCAACCGCTCGTACAGCTCGGTACTGCCGAGAGCCGCACCGGTGACCACGACGCCCTGATCGATCTCCTTATACGCCCCGGTCAGCACGCCCTTGTCGATGAGCCGCATGATGCCGTCGGAGATCATCCCCGAGTGGCAACCCAGATCACGATGGCCGTCAAGGCAGTCGAGAACGGCCGTGGGCAGCGACCCCACTCCGATCTGGAGGGTGTCTCCGTCCTCGACGAGTTCGGCGACGTTCCTGGCGATCGCTCTTTCCGTCTCGTCCGGCGCGCGTTGAGGCGCCTCTGGCAGCGGGCGGTCGGTCTCCAGCACGGCGGCGAAGCGGTCCAGCGGGATGCGCGGCGCTCCGGCGGTCGCCGGCATGCGCCGATTGATCTCGGCGATCAGCACCGGCGTGTGCCGGAGCGCGTCAGCGACGTAGTCGACCCCTATTCCCAGCGAGCAATAGCCGTCGGCGTCAGGGCTTGAGACCTGGACGAATCCCACGTCGGCTGGGAGAAGTCCCTCCTCGAACAACCGGGGCAGTGCCGAGTAGTGACACGGTACGACCTCGAGCCGGCCGCTCCGGTGCAGCGCGCGCAGCTCACCCAGGCCCCCGTAGGACACGACCGAGAGTCCTTCGGGTGGCTCTCGGGTCAAGCGCTTGTCCCAGGTGAGCCCGCAGAACGCGCGCACCGGCCCGAGCTCGTGGATCTGGTCGAGCAGAGCGTGAACGAGCGGCTGCGGCTCGGCTCCCGCCTGGCCCCACCAAACGCCTGACCCCGGCGCGATGTACTTCGCCAGGTCGATCATCCTTCGACCCGCTGCACCAGGGTGGCGGTGCCGAGCCCACCGCCGCAGCACATCGTGACGAGACCGAGCTCGGCGTCGCGTCGCTCCAGCTCGGCGACGATCGTGGCGATGAGCCGGGCCCCTGTCGCGCCGACCGGATGGCCGAGGGCGATGGCTCCGCCGTTGACGTTGACCCGCTCCATGTCGGGTTCGATCTCGCGCTCCCAGGCGAGGACGACGGAGCTGAACGCCTCGTTGACCTCGAATAGGTCGATGTCGCCGACGGTGAGACCATTGCGCTGAAGCAGCTTGCGCGTCGCCGGAATCGGGCCGGTGAGCATGATGATGGGATCGACGCCCACGGTGGTTTGGTCGATGATCCGCGCACGGGCTTTCAACCCATACCGCTCGACGGCGGAGCGGGAGGCGAGCAGCACGGCGGCGGCGCCGTCCGAGATCGGCGACGAGCTTCCCGCCGTGATCCGTCCGTTCTCCTTGCGGAAGACCGGCTTGAGACGCGCGAGTGTCTCCACGTCGGTGTCCGGGCGGATGGACTGGTCGCTGAGGCGGATCCGCCCATCCAGCTCCATGGGCACCATCTCCGCCGCGAAGCGGTTCTCCTTCACCGCCTCCGTGGCGAGCCGGTGCGACCGCACCGCGAACTCGTCCATCTCCTCGCGGCTGATCTGCCACCGATCAGCGATCAACTCCGCGCTCTCGCCCTGATGGACGAAGGAGTACCGCTCGCGCAGCTCCTGGGGCCACGGATCTCCGAACAGTTCGGAGATCTTCGCGGGCGAGTCGATGGGCACATGCCCCATGTGTTCGACCCCGCCGGCGATGACGACATCGTGGGTGCCGGAGCCGATGAGCGCCGCACCCATGGCAACGGCGGTCTGCGCCGACCCACAACGCCGGTCGAGGGTGACCGCGGGCACCTCGGGCGGGTAGCCGGCCTGGAGCCAGGCGTTGCGTGCGATGTTGCGCGACTGCTCACCGAAGGGTGCCGTGCAGCCGATGACCAGGTCCTCGACTGCCTCGGGGGCGAGACCGCTGCGGGAGAGCAGCTCGGTGTAGCACGCCCCCAGCATCACGTTGGGGTGGATGTCGCGGTACCAGCCGCGTTCGGGATGCGACTTCCCTATGGGTGTGCGGACGGCTTCCGTGATCAGGACTTCACGCCCGGCGCTCTGGAAGGGGCCCTGCGTCGCCTTGGCCATCAGATCACCGTTCCACCGTCGACGGGGAGCACCTGTCCCGTGATGTAGGAGGCCGCATCGGAGGCGAAGAACACGAAGCTGCCGGCGATCTCTTCGGGCTCCGCCCATCGGCCGAGTGGAATCCGCTCCAGCGTCTTTTGCGCCAGCTTCGGGTGACTCCGGATGTTCTGGGTCATGGGGGTGGCGGCGAGGGGTGCGATCGCGTTGACCGTGATCTTCCTGCGGGCGAGTTCTCGCGCGAGTGACTTGGTGAAACCGATGATGCCCGCCTTCGCCGCGCCGTAGTTGGCCTGCCCGATCGTTCCCTGGAGCCCAGCGGCAGACGTGACGTTGATGATGCGTCCGGTGCCGTCCTCCGGCAGGTACGGCAGTGCGGCCTGGCTGCACACGAAGCTCCCCACCAGGTGGATGTCGAGGATGCGCCGGAACGCCTCCTCCGTCAGGTCGGGGAACATGGCCGGTGCGATCGCTCCGGCGTTGTTGACCAGGATGTGCAGCCTGCCGTTCGCGAGGGACGCCGCCTGCTCAGCCGCACGCATCGCCGCCGCGCTATCGCGCACGTCTAGGACACATGACTGCGCCGTGCCGCCGGTGGCGCGGATCCGTCCCGCCACCGACTTGGCCGCCTGCTCGTCGATGTCGGTGACCAGAACGGACGCCCCGGCCTTCGCGAACGCCTCGGCGACCGCCGCTCCGATTCCGCTTCCAGCGCCGGTCACCAGCGCGGACCGGCCGTTCAGACTGAACATCAGTAGCTCCTGGGGAGTCCGAGGACATGTGAACCGAGGTAGTTCAGCACCATCTCCTGACTGATCGGGGCGATGCGGAGCAGCCTGGCCTCACGGAAGTACCGTGCGACGTGGTACTCCTCGGCGTAGCCCATCCCGCCGTGCGCCTGCAGTGCCCGGTCGGCGGCGAGGAAACCGGCCTCGGCGCACAGATACTTGGCCGTGTTCGCCTCGCGGCCGCAGGGCTTGCCCCGGTCGTACAGCCATGTCGCCTTCCTGAGCGCCAGCTCCGCCGCATCGAGCCTGGCGAGTGCGTCGGCCAGAGGGAACTGCAGTCCCTGGTTCATGCCGATCGGGCGACCGAAGACCACCCGCTCGTTCGCGTATTTCACCGCCCGGCGCAATGCGGCACGCCCCAGCCCGAGCGCCTCGGCGGCCACCAGCATCCGCTCCGGGTTGAGCCCGTCGAGGAGGTATCTGAAGCCCTGGCCTTCTTCGCCCACGCGGTCCTCCACCGGAACGCGGAGGTCGTCGATGAACAGTTCGTTCGAGCTGACCGCGTTGCGGCCCATCTTCTTGATCGGGCGGATCTCGACCCGGCTGCGGTCGAGATCGGTCAGGAAGAGGGTCAGGCCATCCGTCTTCTTCTTGACGTCCTCGAACTTGGTGGTCCGGGTGAGGAGCAGGATCTTCTCGGACTCCAGCGCCTTGGAGATCCAGACCTTGCGCCCGTTGACCACGTAGTGGTCGCCCTCCCGGCGGGCGAACGTGGTGATGCGCGTGGTGTCCAGCCCAGCTCCCGGCTCGGTCACCCCGAAGCAGACGTGCAGGTCACCGTTGACGACACGCGGAAGGGTGCGCCGCTTGAGATCCTCCGAGCCGTGGAGGATGACCGGGTGCAACCCGAAGATCGACATGTGTATCGCGCTCGCCGCGTTCATGCCGCCGCCGGAAGCCGAGACCTCTTCGAGCAGGATCGAGGCCTCGGTGATGCCGAAGCCGTGGCCGCCGTACTCCTTGGGAACCGTGATGCCAAGCCATCCGCCTTGGGCGAGCGCCTCGTAGAACTCGGTGGGGAACTCGTGCGCCAGATCCTTCCCCAGCCAGTACTGATCGTCGAATTGTCCAGCGAGCTCGGCGATCGCCTTGCGGATCATCACCTGGTCTTCTGTCCATTCAAAGTCCACAGCACCTCTCCCAACACGACCACGGACCTCTTTGGACCTAAGTTATCAAAGGACAGACCAAATTGCAGTCAGCCCACCGGTACCAGAGGCAGCGCGGAGGAGATGCGCTCGTTCCACGTCCTCGGCGAACCGAAGAGGCACTTGTTGAGCTTCGCCCGCTTGTAGAAGAGCTGGAGATCGTGTTCCCAGGTGTATCCGACTGCCCCGTGCAAGGTCAGGGAACTGTCAGCGACCTCCTCTCCCGCGGTCGCCACCTGGGCCTTCGCCACCGCCGCGTGCAGCTCGGCCTCCTCGTGCCCCTGCTCCACCGAGGCCGCCGCGTAGTAGACGATGGAGCGGGACGCCTCGACGGCGACGAGCATCTGCGCCGCGGCGTGCTTCACCGCCTGGAACGAACCGATGGGCACACCGAACTGCCGGCGCTGTTTGCTGTACTCCACCGCGAGCTCCAGCATCCGCTCGGCGGCGCCGAGGGAGTCGGCCGCCACGAGGACGGCCGCCCGCAGGGAGGCGAGGGTGAGCACCCGCTCGGCGTCCACCTCCAGCCTCGTCGCTTCGACTTCGTCGAAGGTCACGTCGGCGATCGTGCGGCTCCGGTCGAGCAGTTTCCTGCCGCTGATCCCCACACCGGCGGCGTTCACGTCGACGAGGAACAGCTCACGCCCCGCCGCTGTCCGCACCGGGACCACCAGCCAGCGGGCCCGATCAGCGCCGAGAACGGAGCGCACCACGCCGATCAGAGCGTTACCCTTGATCTCAATAGGTCTGGATGCGTCCACGGGCTTGTCGGCGTCCACGGCGAGAGCCGCGAAAGCACCCCCTCCGGCGGCGACGTCCGGTGAACCGGCTAAAGCAGGGGCGGCGAGTACCGATGCCATCCACGCGCTGGAGGGCACGGCACAGTGGCCGAACCTCTCCGCCATCAGGGCGAGCTCCAGCAGGCCGCCTCCCTCGCCGCCAAGCTCCTCCGGCAAACCGACGGCCAGCCACCCTTCCGAGGCGAGCCGACGTTCGAATGGCCCGGGGTCACCCGCATCCAGCCATCCGCGAACCACCTGGGAGGAAACGAAACGATCCAGCCACGCCCGAAGCGAGTCCTGGAACATCTCCTGCTCCTCGCTCAACTCCCAACGCATCCCTGCTCCCTTCGGGACCTGTGCGCGGACTTTTCAGCCTGTCAGCCGTGTAGTCTTCAAATGGTAACTTAGGTCAGACCGTTAGACTCATATGCAGGAGGTTTGCATGACCGAGAACGTTGGAGATCACCGACGCACCAGCCGATCTAGGATCCAGCTCGCCCCGATGGAGGTCCCCAAGGCGTCCGACGTCCTCGCGAATGAGCTTCGCGAGCGCATCCTGAGCGGAGAGTTCGAGGAGAACGCCGCCCTGCCCACCGAGCGGGAATTGGTGGCGCAGACCCGGATGAGCCGGTCAACGGTGCGTGAGGCCTTGCGGATTCTCGAGGTCCAGGGACTGGTCCGCATCAAAGCGGGACGCGCCGGCGGCGCGTTCGTCCAGCGACCGGACAAGGAGGCGGTCGCCAATTCCATCAGCCTGCTGGTCCGAGGGCAGCAGATCCGGCTCTCCGCCCTGCTCGGAGCCCGCGAGGCCATCGAACCGTATTGCGCGAAACTCGCCGCCCAGAACCGGACGGAGGAGGACCTCAAGGCCCTCGACGCGGCCAACGAAGCGATCGCCGACGAGAACGGCACGCTCGCGGACTTCCTCCAAGCCAACATCGACTGGCATATGGCCGTCGCGAACGCGGGCCGTAACGAACTGCTGATCGCCTTCATGACCGCCCTTTCGCGGACGATCTACACCGCGACCGAGAACGAGCGGTTCGTCGATGCCGAGGTCCGGCGAGTGACGGCCAGAGCCCACCGCTCCATCACCGAGGCCATCCGCAAGCGAGACCCCGCTGCGGCGGCGCGCCGGATGGAGCGCCACATGCATGGCTACGCGGAATCGATCATCAAGGTCGAGGAGCGCACCGAGATCCCCGTTCCGGGTGAGGAATGACGGCCGTCGGCCGGCGGGCGAGTCCAGCGGCCGCCGATCCCTCACCGCCACGTTCAGCCGCTCTGCCCGACCACCACACGGATCTCATCCACCGCGTGGGGGTTCTCCGCTCCTGAAAGATCTCCAGGATCGCCACCCAAGACGGCCGCCCGTATCGCACGGCGGAGAATCTTCTGGGATCTCGTCTTCGGCAGCTGAGGCACTCGGACGACCCGTCCCGGCGCGAACGGCTTGCCGAGCTCGGCTGTCACCATCTGTCTGATCTCTTCCGACACATCCTCGATGGCGCCCGGCTGGGGTACCCAGAACACCCAGACCATCTCGCCCTTCTTCGGGTCGGGAATGCCGACCGCCGCCGCCTCCGCCACGGCAGGGTGAGCGACCACCACCGATTCGACCTCGGCCGGTGCCAGCCTCTTCCCCGCCACGTTCATGACATCGTCGGACCGGCCGAGGACGAACCACTGCCCGTCCTCGTCGACCATCGCGAAGTCCCCGTGCCGCCAGATTCCGGGGAAGGTCGACCAGTAGGCCTCCAGGTAGCGCTCCGGGTCCTTCCACACCCCGCGCGTCATCGACGGCCAGGGCTGGCGGCAGACCAGCTCGCCGACCACTCCGCGTACCGGATTGGCTTTGTCGTCCACCACATCGACGTCCATGCCGAGCGATGGCCCGCCGAGCGAGCAGCTTCGGATCGGCTCGACCGGATAGGGCGCGAGGAAGGAGCCGCCGACCTCGGTACCGCCCGAGAAGTTGATGATCGGCACACGGCCGCCGAAGACGTCCCGCGCCAGCCACTCGTAGGAGTCCGGGTCCCATGGTTCGCCGGTGGACCCCAGCGTGTGCACGGAGGTCAGATCGAAGCCGCTCGCCGACGCCTTCTCGCTGCCGCGGAGTGTTCTGATCAGGGTCGGCGAGACCCCGAGCATGGTGATCCTGTGGCGTTCGACGAGCCGCCACAGCCGGTTGACATCCGGCACGTCCGGGGATCCCTCGTACATCATCAGCGCCGCGCCGTTGGCGTGTGCCCCGAAGACCGAGAGCGGACCCATGATCCACCCCATGTCGGTCACCCAGCAGAAGATGCCGCCGGGGGCGACGTCGAAGGAGTAGGCGACCTCGCTCGCGACCTTCACCAGAAAGCCGGCGTGGGTGTGCACGGCGCCCTTGGGCCGCCCGGTGGTACCCGACGTGTAGGCGAGCAGCAGCACGTCGGCCGTCCCCATCGGCTCGGCCTCGCCCGCCTCGCCGCCGCAGGCCGCCAGGTCACTCCACGGCCTCTCCCGGGGGGCCGATGTCTTCGGCGTGTCCTCCAGGTTGCCGACGACGACCACGTGCCGTACGGTCGGGCACGATTCGAGCGCCTCGTCGAGCAACGGCTTCATGGCCACCGCACGCCGGCGCCGTACGGTTCCGTCCGCGACGATGACGGCCTTCGCCTCAGCGTCCTGGATCCGGGATGCGATCGCGGCGGGCGCGAAGCCTGAGAACAGCGGCACCAGAATCGCCCCGAGCCGCGCGACCGCGTAGCAGGCGACGACGGCCTCGGGAATCATCGGCAGGAACAGCGCGACCGCGTCGCCCTTGCCGATGCCCAGCTCCCGCAGGCCGGCGCTCACCCGTTCCACCTCCCGGGCGAGCTCCCGGAAGGTCAGGGTGCGCGTCCTGCCGTCCTCGGCCTCGTGAATGACCGCCGCCCGGTCGGCCGCCACCGGGTCGTTCGCCCAGCGCTCGAGGCAGGCGTCGACGATGTTGAGCCTGCCGCCCACGAACCACTCGGGGTACTCGATCCCCGCGGACAGGTCCACCACCTTGGAGTACGGCTCACGGAACGGAAGCCCCAGGTCCTTGACGACGGCGTCCCAATACCAGCCGATGTCTTCGACCGAGCGTCGCCGTAGCTCAGCGATGGAGGCGATCCCATGAGCACGAGCCAACCGTGTGACGTTCGCGTTCTCGATGTATTCGGCGGTGGGGACCCATATGTAGTCGCTCATGGTCAGTTCCTTGGCATCTGGAGTATGCGTTCGGCGACGATGTTGCGCTGGATGAACGTGGACCCCCCGGCGATCGCGGTGCCGCGGGCCTGATAGGCGAGCCTGAGCCACCGCAGGTCACCCGCCTGTTCGTCGTCGGGGGAGAACTGGTCACCGAGCGGAGCGAGGGAGAGCCTGAAGTCGGCCAGGTCCTCCACGAGCGGGCAGAAGTAAAGCTTTCCGATCGACGTGACCGGCCCGGGTGGGCCGCCCTTGGCCGCGAGCGTGATCACCCGCTGCCCGATCAGATAGTGGATCAGTGCGCGTCCGTAGAGGTCGGCGATCTTCTGGCGGATCACCGGATCCTCACCGAGCGGGCGCCCCGTCTCATCGGTGAGGTTGCGGACGTCGTTGATGATGTCCTCGACCGCGCGCCTGGTGTTCACTCGCCCGGTCGCGATGGCGACGCGCTCGTAGGACAGCGTGGCCATCGCGACTCGCCACCCACCGTCGACCTCCCCGACGACCAGGTCGTCGGGGATGAAGACGTCGTCGAGGAAGACCTCATTGAATTCGGCCTCCCCCAGCATGTGCGGCAGCGGCCGGACGGTGACGCCCTCGCTGTCCATCGGCAGGACGAAATACGTGATTCCTTTGTGGCGTGGCCCTCCCCCGGTACGCGCGAGGAGAATGGCGTACGAAGCGATCTGGGCCCGGCTCGTCCAGATCTTCTGGCCCTGGACTCGCCAGCCACCGTCGACCTTGGTCGCCTTCGTCCGCAACGAGGCGAGATCCGACCCGGCCTCCGGCTCTGAGAAGAGCTGGCACCAGATCTCGTCCCCGGTGAGGATGGGCTTGAGGAACCGCTCCTTCTGCGCGTCCGTGCCGAACTCGATGATCGTCGGTCCGGCGAAGTCCTCCCCGACGATGTTCAGCCGGCTGGGGGCCCCAGCGCGATCCATCTCCTCTGTGAAGATCGCACGCACCTTCGCGTCGGCGCCGCCCCCGCCGTACTCCTTGGGCCACCACAATCCCGCGTAGCCGGCCTCGTACAGCATGCGCTGCCACTGCCGCCAGAACGGAACCTTCTCCGCCAGGCCAGTGGGTTCCGGCCAGGGAAGTCGAGGGAGCGCCGCTGCCAGCCATTCCCGGATCTTCGCGCGGAATTCCGCTTCCTCCGGCGAGTCCGCAAGATCCATGTGACCCTCTCCTCAGTCAATTTCAGGTTAGATGATACTATAGGTCAGACCGAAAGGAGCCCGGGGTGGACGGCACGCTTGTCGGGACGATCGTCGATGAGGTCACCTTCGACGTCGAGCGCGGCAAGATCAGGGAATTCGCCCGCGCGACCCACGCGCAGGACTCGGTGCACACGGACCGGGACGCGGCACGGGCAGCGGGTTTCGACGACGTGCTCGCCACACCCACCCACGTCGTGGTCGCCGGTCACTTTCGCGACCAGCGCGCCTTCCTCGGCACGCTCGGCCTGGCCCTCGAACGGGTGGTCGTCGGTTCGGTCAGCTGGCAGTACCTGCGCCCGCTCAAAGCAGGTGACGCACTCCGCGGCGTGCGCCGTGTCGTCGGCGACGAACGGCGGGAGGGGAAACGCGGCGGCTCCATGCGGTTGATCACGCTCGAGACCGAGTACGTCGACACCGACGGCGCTCCCGTCGTGCGCCAGCAGGAGATCCTCATAGAACGGGGAGAGAGCACATGAGACCGCCCATCCAGGTCAGGGTCGGCGACGAAAGCCCGGCACGGGAGATCGGTCCGATCACCCAGACCGACATCGTTCGTTTCGCCGGAGCGGGCGGCGACTTCAATCCACTGCACCACGACGCCGAGGTCGCGACGTCAGCCGGCTTCCCCGGTGTGATCTCGATGGGGCAGATGCAGGCCGGGATGCTCGCCGCCCTGCTCTCCGACTGGGTCGGCGTCGAGCATCTGCGGGAGTACGGCGTACGCTTCGTCGCCCCCGTCTTCATCGGGGACGTCCTACGCCTGTCGGGGAGAGTCGTCGCGATCGACACCCAGGAGCGGGAATCGATCGCGACCATCGACCTGTCCGTGACCCGGGACGGCGACACGGTGGTCAAGGGAGTCGCGAAGGCCGTCGTCACGCCTGCCCGACCGGGAGAGCCCGCCGCCGCCGGGTGAGGGACCCGCCCCATCCCGCGGGGGCCGCTTCATGCGCACCGGCGACGTTCAGCCGGCCGTACCCGACGCGCTCTTGCGAGCCGTGAAGCCGAACATCTTGCTCGCGATCCGGCGCAGCTGCACCTCGTCCGAGCCTTCCGTCAAGCGGTAGCGCCGATGGTGGCGGTAGATGAACTCGAACGGCTTGTGCCGGGTGTAGCCCACGCCACCGTGGATCTGCATCGCACGGTCCGCCGCCTGGCAGGCGAGCCGGTTACCGCGGTAGTTCACCATGGCGACCTTGTCCGTGACCGCTGTCTTTCCGAACCGATCCATGAGCCATGCGGTCTTATAGAGGGTGTTGCGCACCAGTTCGGCCTCGGTCTGCAACTCGACCAGCTGCCATTGGATCCCTTGGTGCTCGTAGAGCGGCTTGCCGAAGACGACACGCTCCTTGGCGTACTTCACGCTCTCGTCGATGCAGAACTGAGCAGCCCCGAGCGATGAGGCCGCCTGGCGGATCCGGTTCTCGTGCACGAAGAGCTGAGCGCAGTCGAGCCCTCGGCCCACCTCGCCGACGACCGCGCTGTTCGGCACCCGCACGCCGTTCAGGCGCACCTCGGCGTGATCGCTGGGCATGTTGAAGGTCCAGTGGTAGTACTCGATCTCGAAACCCGGCGCGTTCGTGGGCACCAGAAACGCGGTGATCCCCTCTGCTTTCCCGGGCTCACCGGACGTACGCGCGAAGATCAGGTCCACCTCGGCGACATCGACGCAGCTGTTGAATCGCTTGGCCCCGTCGATCACCCAGGTGTCGCCGACTCGCCTCGCCGTGGTCTCCAGGTATGTCGCGTCGCTTCCATGACAGGGCTCGGTGAGCCCGAAGGCGATCTCGATCTCCCCGGAGACGAGCCGTTCGAGGTAGCGCTCTTTCTGCTCCTGCGTGCCGTACTCGTGGAGCACCAAGGCGAGGGGCAGGTTGGCCACCACGGATGCCTCGTGGCTGAGTTCGGCATGCAGGCCAGGGCCGAGGCTGGCCAGGAACTCCCGGATGATGGCCATTGCGAGGTTCGTACCGTCCTGGCCGCCGAGGGCCTTGGGCAGGGGATACCGGTAGAAGCCGGCCGCGTCAGCCCTGCGCCGGGCCTCCGCCATCAGTTCACGCCACTGCCTGGTGGGGATACCGCCACGCTCCAGGTCTGTACGGGTGAACTCCCTTCGGTGATCGAAGAACTGGGGGTACTCGGCTTCGAGAGGCTTGATCTCCTTGATGATGAACGCGTGGAGATCCTTGATGAACTGCTCGACGTCCGCAGGGATCGACCACTCCATCGCTCGCCGGCCTTTCGTCGGTTGATCAGTTCCCGCCACCGTACGCGCCGGTCAGCGCCCACGTCGCCGTGGCGCGTGCGGCCGCTGTGGGTTCCTCCAATGCCTCCCCTCCTCCACCGCGGTCATGATCTCGTGTCCCCGTTCGATCACCCGCGGGAGACTCCGGCCCGCGGTGATCAGGGCCGAATCGGGATCGGGGCGCCGCCGGTTCCGCTTGACCAGCGCCGCGATGGTGGCCGCTGTCTTGTAATGGCAGCAGGCGAGGAACCACTCCAGTTCGGGGACCTCGACCTGCCGGACCGAGAGGTACTCAGCCAGCAGTTCGCTGAGCTTCGGCATGCCACGACCGGCGTCCTCGTTGGCTTCGTCTCTGACCTCGGTGAAGCGGTGGACCGGATCCGTGTGCATCAGCAACCAAGCGAGATCGATTCGTGGGTCGCCGACCGCCCATATCTCCCAATCGATCACGGCCGACAGACGCTCCCCCACGAACAGCATGTTCGCCAGCCGGTAGTCGCCGTGGACCAGCGTCGCCCGGGCCGCCGGGCCCGGGATGCGAGCGGCCAGGCGGTGATAGAGCTCCTCGTGGCCCGGGCAGATGTCATCGTCCACGGTGGCGAGCAGACGGGCCCACCGCTCGAGCTCTTCGCTCGCTGAGAGGACGGGTTCGTCTCCCACCCCGAGATCGTGCGGGTCCACAGAGTGCATGTGGGCGAGCATGCGCGCTGCGGCCCGAGCCCGGGCACCGACGACCTCGGCCGCCGGAGGAACGCGCATCACGTCGAGCAGCGGCTCGTAGGAGTCCCCCGGCATCAGGCGCATGGCGAAGAACGGCGGCACCCTCGGATCCTCGAACAGCACCGGCGGCACCCGCATGCCAGGCACCGCGTCGAGCAGCCGGATCACCCGTGCCTGCCGCAGGACGTCGCGGTTACGGACCGGGGCCAGACCCGGTGGCGCCACTTTCAGCACGATCCGTTGCTCGTCCCGGCCGGGAATGCGCAATGAGGCCGCGAAGGTCAGGCTGGACACTCCGCCGGGGAGCCGGCGCAGACCGCTCACCTCGGCCCCCGGCCAGGTCTTGGCCGCCATCTCGCCGGCACGGGTAAGGAGATCCTTCTCATCGAGCTCGGCCACACCGCCACCCTGCGATGCGCACACTCCGGGAGCAAGGCGGGCACATGAGCCCACTGGAGATTTCCACAGCGGGCTACGTCGCGGGAACGTGGCTTCCCCGGGCACAGGCGGTACAAGGACACGTCATGGACAGTTCGCAGAACGGCCCGCTGAGCCGGTTCAAACTCGACGGCAAAGTCGCGATCGTGACGGGGGCTTCATCGGGGCTGGGGGTCGCCTTCGCGCTCGGAATGGCACAAGCCGGAGCGAATGTGGTCATCGGCGCTCGCCGTGCCGACCGGCTGAAGGAGACCGTCCAGAGCATCGAGGCCGTCGGCCGCCGAGCCCTGGCCGTCACGACCGATGTCACCAGGATCGACGACTGCAACACGTTGGTGGCGGCGGCGATGGACCGATTCGGTCAGGTGGACATTCTGGTCAACAACGCCGGTACGGGCGGCGAGTACCACCCATGCGAGGACGACCCACCCGAGCACTTCTTATCGGTGATCGACGTGAACCTCAACGGCTCCTACTGGATGGCTCAGGCCTGCGGCAGGATCATGCGGCCAGGCAGCTCGGTCATCAACATTTCGAGCGTGATGGCGGTGACCACCGCGAAAATGCCCGCCGCTGCCTACAGCGCCAGCAAAGCGGCGATCCTCGGGCTCACCAGGGACCTCGCGGCCCAATGGGGGCCCCGCGGCATCCGGGTGAATGCGTTGCTGCCGGGCGTCTTCCCCTCCGAGGCGACGGCCCACTACAGCGAGAACTACAAACGAAAGATCATCGATCTTCGGATCCCGCTCGGGCGGATCGGAGACCCGTCCGATATCGCGGCGACCGCCGTCTTCCTCGCCAGCGACGCCGCCTCGTACATCACCGGCGTGAGCCTGCCCGTCGACGGCGGCCTCCTGCTGTTCTGACCGGTTCGGGCCGCCGTCCCGGCCGTACGGCCGGCAAGCCGGCGGCCCTGCCGACGGCGCTCGAACTCTCCAGACGTCTACTCGTGAATGGGAGCCGCCACGACCGCGAAGCCGGTGATGGCCGGGCGGGGCAGGTGGTGGCCGCAGCCCCTGATCACCCTCGCCTCAGACGGTGCGCTGCGCCTTGCTCGCCGCGCTCGCCGCACGACTACGCTCCCTGATCTCGGCCCAGTCCTCGTCGGTGAGCGACGCCAGATCCGCGAACGTGTTAGGGCCGGCCAGCCGCTGACCGCCGTCCATCGCGATCGTCTCTCCGGTGAGATAGTCGCAGGCATCCGACATCAGGAAGATCGTGAGGTGGGCCAGCTCCTCGATCGTGCCCGCCCGTCCCATCGGGACCTGGTCGGGCTGAGTGGCTCCGGCAGAACTCTTATCCGTCGGGTTGAGCATCTTCCACGCGTAGTCGGTGGGGATGGGCCCGGGGGCGATGGCGTTGACCCGGATGCCGTATCGTGCCCACTCGACGGCGAGTGACATCGTCATGGCGTGCACGGCGGCCTTGGCCATGGCGGACGGTACGACATACGGAGACCCGGTCCAGACCCACGTGGTGAGGGTGGACAGGATCGAACCGGGAAGGCCTTCCGCGATCCATCGGCGGCCAACGGCGAGGGTCGTGTTGAAGGAGCCGTTCATCACCGTCGAAGTGATCGCTTCGAAAGCCCGGGTGCTGAGCGTAGCGGTCGGCGCGATGAAGTTCGCGGCGGCGTTGTTGATCACGCCCGTGAGGGGGCCGTACCGCTTCCAGATCCCGGCCACCGCCGCCTCCACCATGTCGGCCCTGCGTACATCGACGGTATGCACGTGCACGCTGCCGGGCCTGCCGGCCGACGTTTCCGCAGCCGCCTCCTCCAGCACGGCGAGGCGGCGCCCCCAGAGATGCACCTCGGCACCGTGGTCCACTAAGTAACGGGCGACGCCCCGGCCGAGTCCGGTGCCGCCCCCTGTGATCAGAATCCGTTTCCCCTGGAGCAGGTCTGGCGCAAAGATGGATTTCGTGCCCCTCGACATTGGGTGTCCTTCCGCGGTAGGTAGGGGTTCGCTCGTTCTGTTCACAGCCCGAGGCTCTTGCCGATGATCTCGCGCTGGATCTCGTTGGTCCCGCCGTAGATCGGGGGTGCGAGCGCCTTGCGTACCTGGCTTTCCATGCCGTACTCGCGGGCGTAGCCGTACCCCCCCATCATCTGCATGGCCTCCAGGACCGTCCGCTTGGCGACCTCGGTGCACTTGAGCTTCGCCATCGAGCCCAGACGAGCGAGATCCTCTTCCTCGCCGGCGTCGATCCGGGCCGCGACGTCGTACACGAAGGAGCGGCAGAAGGCGATCTCCGTCGCGAGATCGGCGATGCGATGCCGGATCGCCTGGAAGCTACTGATCGGCCGGCCGAACTGCGTACGCTCCTTGACGTAGGCGATCACGTCGTCGAGCGCGCGCTGAGCGGAACCCAGGCTCATCGCGGCGATGATGAGACGCTCGACGCTCAGCCCTCGCATCAGCTGCCACCACGCCTTGTTCGGCTCGCCGACCACATTCGCGGCGGGCACCCTGACGTCGCTGAAGAAGACGTCATTGACGACATGCCCGTCCATGGTCTCGATCGGCCGGATCTCCAAACCCTGGCTGTCGGTGGAAACCATCAACAGGGTCAGGCCCTCGTGCTTCGTTCCCGATGAATCGGTGCGGGCGAGCACGAGCAGGTGCCGCGCCAGGTGGGCCGCCGAGATCCACGTCTTTTGGCCGTTGAGCACGTACTCATCGCCCTCGACCGTGGCCTTCAGCCGCACGCTGCCCAGGTCGGATCCCGCGCCGGGCTCGCTGAGGGCGATCGCCTCCACTTCCCCGGCGCACAGGTTTCCCACGATGGTGCGCTTCTGCTCCTCGGTCCCCCATCGCAGGTAGGTCTGAACCGCGGTCAGCCCGGTGGAGTACGCGGTGATCGGCGCCAGCCCGCGCGAGGTCTCCTCGAGGAAGATGCATTCGTCGACGAACCCGGCGCCGGCACCCCCATACGCCTCAGGGAGGGAGATGCCCAGCCAGCCGAGTCCGGCGAACTTCTTCAGCAGCTCGGGACTGGTCGCCTGGCGTCCCCTGTCCGTCAGGGCATCCCGCTGCGCCAGAGTCCCGCACTCGCGGGCGCAGAACTCACGTATCGCTTCGGCGAACCGCCGCTGTTGCTCTGTGAAGAGCATTTCCACTCCTGATCCGGTGAGACGGACGTTGGCCCGTGCACGAGCGGGCGATGGAGCCGCCCCGTTGAGAGGCGGCACCGTCCCTGGAACTAGTTGGCCCGGTAGGGAGAGAAATCCGGGGTTCGCTTCTCGTTGAATGCGGTGATGCCTTCCTGTGCTTCAGCGGACCCGCTGAACAGCTTCAGGCTGGAGTAGGCCATCTGGCCGATGGCGGCGAAGTGCTCGGTGTCGGTGTTCAGCGACTGCTTGAGGACCTTCAGCGCCGTAGGCGAGAGCTGGAGGATCTCGTCGGCCCACGCACGGACCTCCTTGCGGAGCTGGTCGTAGGGAACCACCTTGTTCACCAGCCCCCACTGCTCGGCCTGCGCAGCGGTGTACCGCCGGCAGAGGAACCAGATCTCCCGGGCTCGCTTCTCCCCGATGACCCGGGCGAGGTAGCCGGTGCCGAAGCCCGCGTCGAAGGAACCGACGCGAGGACCGTTCTGGCCGAAGATCGCGTGCTCGGCCGCGATCGTCAGGTCGCACAGGAGATGCAGCACGTGGCCGCCACCGATCGCGTAGCCGTTGACGGCGGCGATGACCGGCTTGGGCACGTCGCGGATGACGCGGTGCAGGGCGTCGATCTCGAACAGCCCGCTCTCCGAAGGGCCGTAGTCGCCCGTCTCGGCACGCTGCTTCTGGTCACCGCCGGTGCAGAAGGCCTTGTCGCCGGCGCCGGTCAGGCAGATCACCCCGACCTCCGCGCTGCTCCACGCCTTCTTGAAGCACTTCACGAGCTCGTCCACGGTGCGGGCGCGGAAGGCGTTGTATCGGTCCGGCCGGTTGATGGTGATCCACGCCAGGCCGTTCTCGACCTCGTAAGTGACGTCGGTGAGCTCGTCCATTGATCTGAAAATCCCTTCGCTAAACCGTTCTGGTGGAATGAGGGAGAGCGTTCGCACCCGCCCTCAGGGAAGCGGCGGCCGCCTCGGTGCGCTCCGTCGCCCCGGAGGGATGCGCGGGCGGGTCACCGCATCCTCCATACGGGCGGCCGCTTCTCGCGGAAGGCGCGCACGCCTTCGGCGAAGTCCTCAGTGGCGAAGGCGAGGGCCAGCTTGGACTGCAGCAGGTCCAGCGCCTCGTTGAGCCCGAGGTCCCTCGTGGCGTTGATGGCGTCCTTCCCGAGTCTCATCAGCAGCGGCGACTTCGCCGCAACGGCGTGCGCCCAGCTGCGTACCGTGTCGTCGAACTCGGCGTCGGGCACGACCGCGTTCACGATGCCGAGGTCACGGGCCTCCGACGCGGTGATCAGATTCCCCAGCATCATCAGCTCGTTGGCTTTCATGCGGTCGACGTTCCGGTAGATGAGCGCCGAGATCATGAACGGGAAGACCCCGACGTTGATCTCGGGACAGCCGAAGCGGGCTGACTCCTTCGCGATGATCAGGTCACAGGCGAGTGCCAGGCCGAACGCCCCGGCGAGGACGTCGCCGTTGGCGGCACAGATCACCGGCTTCCCCAGCCCTCCGATCAGCTTGAAGAGCCGGGGGAAGCGGTCGAGGCCGAGGTACTTGGCGATGATGGAACGGTCATCGCCGAACGCCTTGAGATCGCCGCCGGCGGAGAAGATCCGATCGTGGGACGAGGTGAGCACCACGACCCGCACGCCGTCGTCGGCTTTCGCCTGCTCCAGCACGCGCAGCAGCTCGTCGAGGAGATCGTCGCCGAGCGCGTTGCGCGTTTCCGGGCGGTTCAGCGTCACGAAGGCGACGTGCTTGTCGTTCACCTCGTAGCGGACCGGTCCGTCTACCACGGCGTGGTTCCTTTCCGCGTGGATGGATTCAGTCATGGGCCAGCACGACCTTGCCGAAGTGACCGCCCTGCTCGAGGTACTCGTGTGCTTGGTCCGCCCGGTCGAGTGGGAAGACTCGGTCGATGATCGGAGGCGCCACGGGGTGGGACTCGAGCAGTGAGAGCAGCCCGGCGAAGTCGCTCGGGCTGCCCATGGTGGTACCGAGCAGGTCGTACTGGCCGAAATAGAAGTTCCGTACGTCGAGACAGGCCTGCTCGCCGCGGGAGGCGCCGAGGCAGACCAGCCGGCCGCCGGGCCGTACCGCCTGGAGCGATTCCCGCCAGAGCCCGACAGGATCCAGGACGAGATCGAAGCCGCGGCCTCCCGGCGACAGATCTTTGGCCGCCTTCACCCAGTCAGGCTCGGTGTAGCGGACTCCCCCCCGTGCCCCGAGGTCGCGGGCTCGCGCGATCTTCCCGGACGAGGACGAGGTCACCGTCACCGAGGCCCCGACAGCAGCGGCGAGGGAGACCGCCATGGTGGCGATGCCGCCCCCGGCGCCGAGTACGAGAACCGATTCTCCGGCGCGCAGCCGGCCACGGGTGAACAGCGCGCGATAGGCGGTCAGCCCGACGAGGGGCAGCGCCGCCGCCTCGAACCAGCCCAAGCGCGCGGGCTTGGGGACCACGCACTCGGCGGGCACCCGAACCAGTTCGGCGTACGTCCCGGGCTCGTAGTCACCGAGGATCTGCCAGCGCGGTCCGGGTGCGCTCTCGTCGTCGCCCCACCACAGGGAGGGCAGGATGACGACCTCTTCGCCGGTGTCGACGCGTACGCCAGCGCCGTCGGCGCCCAGGACGTGCGGGAGAGGAGAGCCGTACCTGCCCTGCCGGACCAGGACGTCGTGCCAGTTCAACGCGCTGGCGCGGAGCCGGACCAGAACCCACCCCGCTTCGGGCCGCGGATCGGGGAACTCCTCAAGCCGCAGGTTCTGTGCCGCGCCGAACTCGCGCAGAACGACCGCTCGCACGGCACCTCCCTTCGCATGAAAGGTCTGACCGTTAGACCCTATTCGTATTCACCGTGGAACACAAGGTCAGGGACGGCCTCCGCCCATCGTCAGGCGCAGATACCGGGAGACCGCCTCCGCGCGGTTCTCCACGCCGAGCTTGCGGAGAATCCGCTTCACATGCGATTTGACGGTGCCATGTGCGATGACCAGCTGTTCCGCGATGCGGTTGTTCGTCGCGCCGTCGGCCATCAAGGCAAGCACCTCGAGCTCCCGATCCGTGAGAACCGATTCGAGGTCCGATGCGAGCTCGGGGATCCGGGCAGTGGCGGCGCTCCGTCCGGTGGACGCCCTCACCTGCTCGCGGCCACTGAGATCTATCTCGGCGGAGGCGTGATCCTCCAGAGCCGCCTCAACCGCCCGCAGCGCACTCCGCACCTGCTCGCGCTGGCCACGTAGCCGCTCCAGGAGGACCGCACGTTCGAAGATCTGGCTGAAGGCCTCGGCGAACGCCCACAACGTGTCACGGTCAAGGAGGGTGACCTTCCGGGATCTGTAGCCGGCGTGGAGGAACCCGATCACCCGCCCGCCCGGCATGAGCGGCGCGGCGACGTACGAGCTCTGCCCGGACGCTGCCACAAGCGGTTGATGGACCCGTTGATCGTCCTCACCGCCGGTGACGAGCACCGGCTCGCGCCGCCGGATCATCTCGCTCTCCACCAGCAGGTGATCCAGGCGGATCTCCGGGCGTGTGTTGATCCAGCACAGGAAGGCCCGATCCTGCTCACCGCCCGCCGGCGCATAGCTCTCCCACGGCTGCCACACCGAGCCTTTGACCCGGGACAGCATGACACGCTCGAAGCCACAGCTCCGCGCTGCCGCCTCGCACACCCCGCCCAGCAGCCGATCCGGGTCCTGCACCTTCCGCAGACACGACAGGCCGGCCTGGACGGCTTCCAGGCGCTGGAGCCGCTCATGGACGAGGAAGGCCCGGATCTCGTAGCGAGTCTCGTGCACCTCGGCCAAGCACGCGCTCACGGCGGCGAGCGAGGCAGGGCTAGCGCGATCGTCCGGTGAGACGAGCCGCTCGTGAAGCAGGGCTCCGAGTATCGCCAACCGCCCATCCAGGTCATTTAGGTCATCACCTGTCGGAGGGCCGGAATCCCCGATGCCGTCGATCAACCTTCCCGCCGCTTTCAGCAGGTCACGCCCCTGGCGTGCCAGTTCCTCACGTCTCTCTCGCCCGGCGGGCGGCGCACCGTTCGCCCTCTTACGGCGCGTTCTGTCCCCGTAGGGGGACTTCTTCGGAGGGGCCCAAATCTCCTCGACTGACATTGCGTTTAAGGTCCAACCATTCTATCGTTCGATCGATACCTCAGTGTCCTACATCACACCAAATTGCGCTAGCGAGGAAGGTCCCCATGGCGTTCGCGACGGTGACGGACCGCTACTCACCGGAAGAGATCGAGAGCTTCTACTCGGCCGGGTTCTGGCAGAACGACACTCTCTTCGGCATCCTGGAAAGGCAGGCCGCGCTACGGCCTGACAAGGTGTTCATCACCGACGGAACGACCGCACTGACCTATCGGGAGTTGCGAGACGGCGCGCTGCGCCTCGCGGTGGGGTTCAAGCGTCAAGGCATCCGCAAAGGCGATCGCGTCTCCGTGCAGATCCCCAACTGGGCGGAGTTCGCGCAGATCACGCTTGCACTGTCCCGGATCGGGGCGATCCTGGTGCCGATCATGCCGATCCTCCGGCGCGAGGACGTCGCCTACGTCCTCAGACACGGCGGCATCCGGATGGCTCTCACGGCCGAGACGTTCAAGAACTTCAACTACCCCGAGATGTACGGAGCTCTTCTGCCCGAATGTCCGGATCTGGAGAAGATCGTCGTCGTCAGAGGGGCGGCCTCCTCGGAATCCGAGTCGGTGATCCCGTTCACGTCCCTGCTCGCTGACGTCGATCCGGACGCCGCGGACGAGGAGCTCGGAGAGGGCCCCGGACCCGACGACCACTTCGTGATCGTTTACACCTCGGGTACCACGGCTCGCCCCAAGGGCTGCCTGCACACCTTCAACACCATGGGCTGTGGCGCGCGGCTGCTCGCCAAGAACTGGGGCTACAGCGAATCCGACGTCCAGTTCGGCCCCTCACCGGTCACGCACACGACCGGACTCGTCACGAGCATCCTGCTCCCGCTGATGCAGGGCGCGTCCTCCCACATCATGGAGTCTTGGGAGCCCGTCGCCGGCCTGGAGCAGATCCGCCGGTACCGGTGCACGGCCGCGGTCACCGCGGCGACATTCCTGCAGATGCTCATCGACGCCTACGACCCCGAGAAGCACGACCCCAGCAGCCTGCGGCTGTGGGTGGCGGCGGGTTCGCCCATCCCCGCGGCACTCGTCGAACGCGCGCGTGAGCTGCTGCCGAAGTGCAGAGTGCTGAGCCTTTACGGCCGCACCGAGAACATCACCACCACGATGTGCAGCATCGACGACGAACCGGAGCGATCGCTCACCTCCGACGGAAAGGCCCTCCCCGGATGCTCCGTCAAGGTGGTGGACGAGAACGGCAAGGAGGTGCCACGCGGCCAGGAAGGCGATGTGGCGTACCGGGGTCCGATGCACATGCTCGAGTACGTCAACGATCCGGAGGAGACCGCGGCCCTGTTCACCCCGGACGGGCATTCGCGCTCCGGCGACCTCGGGGTGATGGACGAGGACGGTTATGTCCGCATCACGGGCCGGTCGAAGGACATCATCATCCGCGGCGGCATGAACATCAGCGTCCGTCAGGTCGAGGACCTGCTCGCGGCTCACCCCGCGATCGCGAGCGTCGCCGTCGTCGGCATGCCCGACCAGCGGCTCGGAGAGCGCGCGTGCTGCTACCTCGTCCCCAGCCCGGGACATGAGCCGCCCACCCTCGAAGAGGTGAGGACCTACCTCCTCGACAAGGGTTTGGCGATCCAGAAGGTTCCCGAGCGCATCGAGGTGGTGGAGCAGATGCCGATGACCGCGACCGGCAAGATTCAAAAGCACGTGCTCCGCCAGGACATCGCCGACAAGCTGAAGCAGGGCAAGTAGTACGGCCGCCGCGAGTGGCACATCCGGATCTCCCTGCCACCGTGTGGCCGGTGCCCACGATCCGCCGGCCGCGGGAGACCGAGGCAAGACCTGCACCATGAGCGGGGAGCGTCGACATTGACCGCGGTGAAGGGCCGTGCGGCGAGCGAGGAAGCGCTGCTGCGCCAGGCCGTCGAGCGAGCGTGCGTCATCGGCGGTTTCACGCGTGCTCGTCTCTTCCTTCGGGACGAGGAGGGCGAGCAGTTCCGCTGCCGCGCGGCCCATGGCTACGGCAGACCAGCGGTCCCAGGAGAACAGGCCGTGCCCGCCGACGATCCCATCGCGGAGGAACTGGCCCGCCACAGACGCCCATTCCTCTCGAATCACGCGCCGGGCGATGCCCGTCTGCGACGGAGCGTGCTCGGTCATTCCTCCACCGGGACCCTGCTCGGCATCCAGGTCCATGCCGATGGTGCGGGCGTCGTGGGGTTGCTCGTCCTCGAGGACGACGCCGAAATCACCCTTGACCGGCGACTCCTCGATCAGCTTGCGGCCTACGCGGACCTCGTCGGCAGCATGGCCTCTTTCCTTGACGCGCAGCACCGGCTGAGGGAGCGCTATGAGGATCTTTCCCGGCGGCACCGAGTCCTCTCCATCCACCACTCGGTGGAGAGACGGCTGAGCCGGCTGGCCGGCGGCGAGGGAGGGCTGTCGAAGATCGTCAAAACGGCCGCCGAGCTGGCAGGCAAGGTCGTAGCCCTATTCGACTCCCACCAGCGGCTGGTCACCTCGGCCGGCCCCGAGAACCGGGCGTTGATCCGGGTGCAGCCGCCGGCTCAGATCCTCGCCGCCGTCAGCCGGCCTCCCGGCGCCGAACGCCCGGAGCCCACCGTCGTTCCGGCCCAACCCCTTAAAGGCGTGACAAGGCGGCACATCGTTACCCCGGTGTGCGGTGCGGGCGAGCGGTTCGGCTGGCTGGTGATGGTGGAGTACCCGTCGAGGCTGCTTCCCCTGGACACGTTCATCGTCAGCCGGACCGCCGAATACCTCGGCAGGGAGTTCGTCATTCAGCGGCGGGTCGCCGGCGTCGCCTGGAACGCGCGGGCATCGCTGGCACGGCAGCTGGTCCGGGGCACCTCGAACGCGGACGATCTCCGCAGCTGCGGGGAGTACCTCGGCGTCGACATCGATGCTCGAAGGGTGCTGGCATATGTGCTCGGCTCTCCCGCGCAGCGTGAGGCCTCTCTCTATGACGAACGGCTGGCAACCGAAATCGGGCGGATACTCGGGCTGGAAGTCCTGGCCACGCGGGGATCGGAGGGAGTCATCCTCCTCGTCGAAGCACCGCCCGACATCAGTCCCATTGTGATGGTGGACCGGGTCAAGTCGGCCATCCGTGAGGCCGTTGCCAAACTGTCCCATCACGATGTGGCCGTCGGGGTCTCGGCGGTCTGCGAGCCGTCTCGGTTGCCCCGCGCATATCGCGAGGCCCGGGAGGTCGCGCATTGCATCGACAGGTTCGTACGTGGCCCGTCGGCCCGGATCCTCGCCGTCGATGATCTAGGACCGGCTCGGCTCTTCGTCGCCAACGGTGACGCTGCGTCGGTACGGAGCTATGTCGACGACGTGCTCGGGCCGTTGTGCACCGACGATCCCGGCGCCGCGAACCTGCTGCGGACCCTGCAGACCTACTTCGACTCCGGGCTCAGCGTCCGGGTGGCCGCAGCGAAGCTCGGCGTACACGAGAACACCATCCGGTTCAGGCTCGCTCGCGTGCGGGAGGCCACCGGGCTCGATGTCGCGGGCAAGGCCAGCGATCAGCTTAGTGTGCAGACGGCTCTGCTGGTGCTTCGGCTCAAGGGCCATCCGGCATTGCCGTCGTTCGACTACGACCTCGAGCGGAACGGGAAGAAGACGGCGTGAGACAGGTTGGGCGCCTTAAGGCTCTCGTAACCGGGGCCGCGAAGCAGGGCGGCATCGGGCAAGCCATCGTCGCCAGGCTGGAAGCCGATGGCATGGAAGTGGTGACCATTGACAAGTCACCCGGCTGCACATACCAGGCCGATATCGCCTCCGACGAACTGCCGCCGTTCGACGATATCGATGTCTACGTTGCGAACGCCGCTCTCACCACCGTGATCGGGTCCGCTCACACGATGCCGCTCGACGAGTGGCAGAAGGACCTGGATGTGAACCTCACCGGCACTTTCCGCGTACTGCAGGCCTGCTTGCCCGGAATGCGGCGGCGACGCTTCGGGCGCATCGTCGTGATCTCGAGCACGGCCGGAACCCGGGGACTGCCGGGCCAGGTCTCCTACAGCACCACGAAGGCGGGCCTGATCGGGATGGTCAAGACCGTCGCCGCCGAGAACGTGCGGATGGGCATCACCGCGAATGCCGTGCTGCCCGGCATGACGGCCAGCTCCGCGGTGCTGTCGATGCCCGAGGAGATCGTGGACGCGTGGACGGAGAGCATGCCCAACGGGCTCGTGCGGCCCGAGGACATCGCCCACGCCGTGGCTTTCTTCGCCTCACCTGCCGCGTCCAGGGTGACCGGACAGGTCCTCACCGTGGACGGTGGAGACGGCCTCAACGTGCGCTCGGTCACCCGGTCCGTGGCGAGGAGATGACGACTGTGCGAGCCTTCGTCATCAACGAACTGTGCGGCCCTGACGGCGGCGCCGTGACCGACGTGCCGGAGCCTGCCGGTGCGCATCCGTGGGCCGATGGCCGGCGGCTGCTCATCGAGGTATACGCGGCCGGCGTCTCCTTCCCCGATCTCCTGCAGAGCCGCGGTGAATACCAGCACAGCGTGCCCACGCCCTACGTCTGCGGCGGCGAGGTGGCGGGTGTGGTACTCGAAGCGCCGGAGGGATCGAGGTTCGTCCCCGGTGACCGGGTGGCTGGGCCTGTTTCAATATCCGGATCGGTCGTCTGGCTGGTCAGCTGCGATTGCCGCGGTCGGCCAGCCAGAGCGTGAGGTCCCGTGCGATGGCCTCATG
>Ga0207872_100399_pt1 | contig 27205 bp, 43 predicted proteins | sample Passage260B_FD_187372 | JGI IMG/M metagenome (GOLD analysis project Ga0207872, IMG submission 187372) | Cellulose adapted compost microbial communities from Newby Island Compost Facility, Milpitas, CA, USA - Passage2 60B (SPAdes) (version 2) ...
CCCATAAGGAAGAACACCAAAAGCGCTTACAAGGGAAAGGTTCTTTTCAAGTCCGCATCCAGAATCCAAAAAAGGTGCCCACACTAGCTTGACTCAGACGGTTTGAAAAATTTAATTGCATTCCCAAGGGGCTTCTGCTACAATAACGAACGTTGGTCTATAGACGCGATGATGCGGGAGGTTGCCGACGACACACCCGGCCCCTTTGCCATAGAAGGGCACGCCGGATGGCGCTCGGGTAGTTCCCGCGGAGTATGTCCGATTTTCAAATTGGGCGATCGAAGGAGGGACTTCTATGGCAAAGGCCAAGCAAAAAATCCGCATCCGCTTGAAGGCATATGACCATCGGGTGCTGGACCAATCGGCGGAAAAGATCGTGGAAACCGCCAAGCGGACGGGAGCCGGCGTGTCCGGACCGATTCCGCTGCCCACCGAGAAGCAGATCATCACGATCCTGCGGGCGGTGCACAAGTACAAGGATTCGCGCGAGCAATTCGAAATGCGCACCCACAAACGGCTGATCGACATCCTCAGCCCGACGCCGCAAACCGTGGACGCGCTGATGCGCCTCGACCTGCCGTCCGGCGTCGATATCGAAATCAAGCTGTAAGGCGAAGTTGCCGACCGAGGGATGGAAAAGGAAAAGAGGTGTCATCATGAAAGGTATTCTGGGACGCAAAATCGGCATGACCCAGATCTTCACCGCCGAAGGCGCCGTGGTTCCGGTGACGGTGGTGGAGGCGACGCCGAACGTCGTGCTCCAGAAAAAGGAGAAAGACCGCGACGGTTACGAGGCGATTCAGCTGGGTTATCTCGATAAGAAAGAAAAAGCGGCCAACAAGCCGGAAATCGGACACGCGAAGAAAGCGGGCACGACGCCCAAGCGCTTCGTCCGCGAGATTCGCGGCGTCAACCCGGCGGACTACGAAGTCGGCCAGGAAGTGAAGGTGGACATCTTCACGGAAGGCGAATACGTCGACGTAACGGGGATTTCCAAGGGGAAAGGCACCGCCGGCGCCATCAAGCGGTGGGGCCACTCCCGCGGACCGATGGCCCACGGTTCCAAGTACCACCGCGGAAACGGTTCCCTCGCGGTGATGCGCGACGCGAACCGCGTACCGAAGGGCAAGAAGATGCACGGCCGGATGGGGTACGAAACGGTGACCGTCCAGAACCTGCAGGTCATGAAGGTCGATCCGGAACGCAACGTGCTGCTCATCAAGGGTTCCGTGCCGGGACCGCGCAACGGCTTCCTCAAAATCCGTTCCGCGGTGAAGCGGGTAAACTGATGGCGCATCCGCATCGGGAAGGAGGATTTTGTCATGCCCAAAGTGGCTGTATATAACACGAGCGGCAGCCAGGTCGGCGAGATCGAGCTGTCGGATGCGGTGTTTGGCATCGAGCCGAACATCCATGTGCTGCACAGCGTCGTCGTGATGCAGCAGGCGGCGGTGCGCCGCGGCACCCACAAGACGAAGAACCGCGCCGAAGTGAGCGGCGGCGGCCGCAAGCCGTGGCGCCAGAAAGGCACCGGCCGCGCCCGCCAGGGCAGCATCCGGGCGCCGCAATGGAAAGGCGGCGGCGTCGTGTTCGGCCCGCAGCCGCGCAGCTACAAGTTCAAGCTGCCGCGCAAGGTGCGCCGGCTGGCCATCCGGTCGGCCCTGTCCGGCAAGGTGCGCGACAATGAAATCGTCGTTCTGGACGAGCTGCGCATGGCCGCCCCGAAGACGAAGGAATTCGCGCAAATCCTGAAAAACCTGAACGTCGATCGCAAAGCCCTCGTGGTGTCCGCGGAATACGACGACAACGTGGCGCTGTCGGCCCGCAACATTCCGGGCGTGAAGTTCATTTCCGCAAACGGCATCAACGTGCTGGATCTCCTGAACCACGACAAGCTGGTCATCACGAAGGACGCGGTCGCGAAGGTGGAGGAGGTGTTCGCGTAATGAAGGACCCCCGCGACATCATCAAGCGGCCGGTCATTACCGAACGCTCCAGCGAATTCGCCGACCGGCTCAAGTACGTGTTCGAAGTCGACATCCGCGCCAACAAGACGGAAATCAAGCAGGCCGTGGAGCAAATCTTCAAGGTGAAGGTGGCCAAGGTCAACACCATGCGCGTGCCGCCCAAGCCGAAGCGTTACGGCCGCTACAGCGGCTACACGAAGGAATGGAAAAAGGCGATCGTCCAGCTCGCGGAAGGCAGCAAGCCCCTCGAGTTCTTCGAAGGATCGGTCTGAGGCCGAGGGCCGTGCAGACCACATAAGCGGGGAGGGAAAAGGAAGTGCCCGTCAAAAGTTTTCAACCGACATCGCCGGGACGCCGCCAGATGACGGTGTCCGCGTTCGACGACATTACCACCGACAAGCCGGAGAAATCGCTGCTTGAGCCGCTCCCCAAGCGCGCCGGCCGCAACAACCAGGGCCGGATCACGGTGCGCCACCGCGGCGGCGGCCACAAGCGCATGTACCGGATCATCGACTTCAAGCGGGACAAGGACGGCGTGCCGGGCCGCGTCGCCAGCATCGAGTACGACCCGAACCGGACGTCCCGCATCGCGCTCATCCATTACCGCGACGGGGAGAAGCGCTACATCATCGCGCCGAGGGGGCTTAAGGTCGGCGACGAGATCATGTCCGGGCCGAACGCCGACATCAAGGTCGGCAACGCGCTGCCGCTGGAAAACATCCCCGTCGGCACCGTGATCCACAACATCGAGCTGAAGCCCGGCAAGGGCGGGCAGCTGGTGCGCGCCGCCGGCACGCAGGCGCAGCTGCTCGGCAAGGAAGACAAGTACGCCATCATCCGCCTCGCCTCCGGCGAAATCCGCCGCGTGCTGAAAGAATGCCGCGCGACCGTCGGCGCCGTGGGCAACGAGGATCACGAACTGATCAACAAGGGCAAAGCCGGGCGTTCCCGTTGGCTGGGACGCCGTCCCGCGGTGCGCGGTTCGGTCATGAACCCGGTGGACCACCCGCACGGCGGCGGCGAGGGCAAGGCGCCGATCGGCCGCCCGTCGCCGGTGACGCCCTGGGGCAAGCCGACGCTCGGATACAAGACGCGGAAGAAAAACCATCCGAGCGACAAATACATCATCCACCGCCGCAAGTGACGCGCGCGGCGCGGCTTGAACGGTTCACGCCCTACGACGGGTCGAAGGGAGGAAGCATCGCATGGGTCGCAGTCTGAAGAAAGGCCCTTTTGCGGATAAACATTTGCTGAAAAAAGTGGATGAACTCAACGCGGCCAACAAGAAAGCCGTCATCAAGACGTGGTCCCGCCGCTCGACCATCTTTCCGTCGTTCGTCGGCCACACCTTCGCCGTGTACGACGGACGCAAGCACGTGCCGGTGTACGTGACGGAAGACATGGTCGGCCACAAGCTGGGCGAGTTCGTGCCGACGCGCACCTTCAGGGGCCATGCGGACGACGACAAGAAAACCGGCAGACGCTGACGCCGGTTCGCGGGCCGCATCTTACGCGTCGCACAGGAGGAGGGATTTGACATGGCGCAGGCGAGAGCCATTGCACGATATGTTCGCATCGCGCCCCGCAAAGTCCGCCTTGTCTGCGATCTGATCCGCGGCAAGGACGTGGCGGAAGCGATCGCGATTTTGCGTCACACGCCCCGCGCGGCGTCCCCGGTGCTGGAGAAGCTGCTCAACTCCGCCGTGGCGAACGCCGAGCACAATTACCAGATGGACGTGAGCAGGCTTTACATTTCCGAAATTTACGCCAACGAAGGACCGAGGCTGAAACGGTACCAACCGAGGGCCCGGGGCATGGCGTTCCCGATCCTGAAGCGCACCAGCCACATCACGCTGGTCGTTTCCGAACGGCCTGAACGGTCCGAACGGTCTGAGCGGTCTGAACGTGCCGCCACCGCCAGCGAGTGAGAAGGAGGGACATGTGTGGGTCAAAAAGTCAACCCGGTGGGACTCCGCATCGGCATCATCCGCGACTGGGAATCGAAATGGTACGCGGAGAAGGATTTCGGCGCCCTGCTGATGGAAGATGTCCGGATCCGCGATTTTCTGAAGAAAAAGCTCAAGGACGCCGCCGTTTCCCACATCGAGATCGAGCGCGCCGCCAACCGCGTCAACGTCACGATCCATACCGCCAAGCCGGGCATGGTCATCGGCAAGGGCGGATCGGAAGTGGAGGCGTTGCGCCATGAGCTGGTCAAGCTGACGAACGGGAAACGGGTGCATATCAACATCGCCGAGATCAAGCATCCGGAACTGGACGCCGTTTTGGTGGCGGAGAACATCGCCCAGCAACTGGAGCGCCGGGTGTCGTTCCGCCGCGCGATGAAGCAGGCGATCCAGCGGACGATGCGCGCCGGCGCCAAGGGCATCCGCACGATGGTGAGCGGACGCTTGGGCGGCGCGGAAATCGCCCGCACGGAAGGCTACGTGGAAGGCACGGTGCCGCTGCATACGCTGCGCGCCGACATCGACTACGGCTTCGTCGAAGCGCACACCACCTATGGCCGCATCGGCGTGAAGGTGTGGATTTACCGCGGCGAGGTTCTCCCGCAGAAGAAGTCCGGCGGGGAAGGGGGCCATTGACATGTTGATGCCCAGACGCGTCAAACACCGCAAAGTGCAAAAAGGCAGACTGAAAGGCCGCGCCAAAGGCGGCACGACGGTGCACTTCGGCGAATACGGCCTGCAGGCCCTGGAACCGGCATGGATTACCAACCGCCAGATCGAGGCGGCCCGGATTGCCATGACCCGCTACATCCGCCGGGGCGGGAAGGTGTGGATCAACATTTTCCCGCACAAGCCGATCACGAAGAAACCCCTCGAAGTGCGGATGGGTTCCGGGAAAGGCAACGTGGAGGGCTGGGTCGCCGTCGTGAAGCCGGGCAGAATCATGTTCGAGCTGGCCGGCGTGCCCGAGGAAGTGGCCAGGGAAGCCATGCGCCTGGCGTCGCACAAGCTGCCGATCAAGACGAGATTCGTCAAGCGCGAGGATGTGGGTGGTGAGGCCAATGAAAGCCAGTGAATTGCGCAACCTGACGTCCGCCGAGATCGAGCAGAAGATCGCGGCTTACAAGGAAGAACTGTTCAACCTGAGGTTCCAGCAAGCCACCGGCCAATTGGACAAACCGCACCGCCTGAAGGAATTGCGGAAAGAAATCGCCCGCGCCAAGACGGTTTTGCGCGAGCGCGAGCTCGGCATCGGCTGACGGCCGGACCGGGACGCGAAACCGGAAGCGGGAAGGAGGATGCGACGTGAGCGAACGAGGAACCCGTAAAGTGCAGATTGGCAGGGTCGTCAGCGACAAGATGCAAAAATCGATCGTGGTGGCGGTGGAAACGTTCAGACGGCACAAGCTGTACGGCAAACCGATCCGCCGCACGAAGAAATACATGGCGCACGACGAAAACAACGAAGCGAAAATCGGCGACATCGTGAAAATCATGGAGACCCGCCCGCTGTCGAAGCGCAAGAGATGGCGGCTGGTGGAGATCCTGGAACGAAACCCCAACGTCTGAAAAGGAGGCCCCATCAATGATCCAGCCATTTACGCGTCTGGCCGTCGCGGACAACACCGGCGCGAAAGAGCTGATGTGCATCCGCGTGCTCGGCGGCACCGGCCGCAGGGTGGGGCGTGTCGGCGACATGATCGTCGCTTCCGTCAAACAGGCAACACCCGGAGGCGTTGTCAAAAAAGGCGACGTGGTCAAGTGTGTCATCGTGCGCACGAAGCGCCCGATCCGCCGTCCGGACGGTTCCTATATCGCGTTTGACGAGAACGCCGCGGTGATCGTGAGAGAGGACAAAAGCCCGCGCGGCACGCGGATATTCGGGCCGGTGGCGCGGGAACTGCGCGAGCGCGACTTCATGAAGATCATCTCCCTGGCGCCGGAAGTGCTGTGATCCGGGCGGGGGAGACGAGGAGGTGCAGCCATGCCCCGCATGCATGTGAAGAAAAACGACACCGTGATCGTCATCAGCGGCAAGGACAAAGGCAAGAAAGGCCGCGTGCTGGCCGCCTATCCCCGCGAAAACCGCGTCCTGGTGGAAGGGGTCAACATGATCAAGCGCCATACGCGCCCGAACCCGAAGTACCCGCAGGGCGGCATCATCGAGCGGGAAGCGCCGATCCACGCGTCCAACGTGATGCTCGTGGATCCGAAGACCGGCCTGCCGACGCGGATCGGATACAAGGTGCTGGAGAACGGCCGCAAGGTGCGCATCGCCAAGCGGTCCGGCGCCCAGATCGATTGACCTCAAGGGACGCAAAGGGAAAGGAGGTTCCCGAAACTTCAATGGCAGCCCGTTTGAAAGAGCTCTACCTGAAAGAAGTCGTACCCGCCATGATGCAAAAGTTCGGATACCGGTCGGTCATGCAGGTGCCGCGGGTGGAGAAGGTCGTCCTCAACATGGGCGTGGGCGAAGCGGCCCAGAACGCCAAGGTGCTGGATGCCGCGGTGGACGATCTGACCCGCATTTCCGGCCAGAAGCCGGTTGTCACCCGGGCGAAGAAATCCATCGCCGGTTTCCGCATCCGGCAGAACATGCCCATCGGCGTGAAGGTGACGCTGCGCGGCGAACGCATGTACCATTTTCTCGATAAATTGTTCAACATCGCCCTGCCCCGCGTGCGCGACTTCCGCGGCGTGTCCCCGAAATCGTTCGACGGCCGCGGCAACTATACGCTGGGCATTCGGGAACAGCTCATTTTTCCGGAAATCGACTACGACAAGATCGACAAGATTCGCGGTCTGGATGTGGTGATCGTCACGACCGCCAAAACGGACGAAGAATCGCGCGACCTGCTTGCCCGGCTGGGCATGCCGTTCGCCCGGTGACAGCGGGGAGGTGCAAGCATCCGTGGCCAAAAAATCCATGATTGCCAAACAGAAGCGGAGACCGAAGTTCAAGGTGCGCGCCTACACGCGCTGCGAGCGCTGCGGACGGCCCCGCGCCGTGCTGCGCAAGTTCAAGGTGTGCCGGATCTGCTTCCGCGAATTGGCATACAAGGGCCAGATTCCTGGCGTCAGAAAAGCGAGCTGGTAAGGTTCATCCGGCTCGGGAAGGAGGGTTTCCCCCATGGCTATGTCAGACCCCATTGCGGATATGCTGACGCGCATTCGCAACGCGAACCTGGTTCGCCACGAGACGGTCGAAGTGCCCGCGTCGAAGATCAAGCGGCAAATCGCTGAAATCCTGAAGCGCGAAGGCTTCATCCGCGATGCCGAATATATCGAGGACAACAAGCAGGGGATCATCCGGATCTTCCTGAAATACGGTCCGAACAACGAACGCGTCATCACGGGGCTGAAGCGGATCAGCAAGCCGGGACTGCGCGTCTATACGAAATCCAACGACATTCCCCGCGTGCTGGGCGGCCTTGGCATCGCGATCCTTTCCACGTCCAAGGGCATCCTTACCGACAAGGAAGCGCGCCAGCTCAAGGTGGGCGGCGAAGTGATTTGCTACGTTTGGTGAGTCCACCAAACCGACAGGAGGTGCACCCATGTCCCGTATCGGACGCAAACCGATCCCGATCCCGAGCGGCGTGAACGTGACGGTGGATGGCAATACGATCACGGTCAAGGGCCCGAAGGGCACGCTGAGCCGCACGCTTCACAAGGATATGACCGTGAAGGTGGACGGAAGCGCCGTCGTCGTGGAGCGGCCGTCGGACGAGAAGCTGCATCGCGCCCTGCACGGCACGACCCGCAGCGTGGTGGCCAACATGGTCAGCGGCGTGACCGAAGGATACAGCAAGAGCCTCGAACTGGTCGGCGTCGGGTACCGCGCCAGCAAATCCGGCAACAAGCTGGTGCTCAACGTCGGCTATTCCCATCCGGTGGAGATCGTGCCGGAGCCGGGCATCGAGTTCGAAGTGCCGGCTCAGAACAAAATCGTGGTGAAAGGGATCGACAAGGAGCTGGTCGGCCTGGTCGCCGCCAAGGTCCGCGCGGTCCGGCCGCCGGAGCCCTACAAGGGCAAGGGCATTCGTTACGAGAACGAACGTGTCGTCCTCAAAGAGGGCAAATCCGGCAAGAAGAAATGACGGACTTGTCCGCCCGTCGGGCGGCATGAGGAAGGAAGGTTGGCTTAGGGATGATCAACAAGATCAGCCGAAACGAAGCCCGGAAAAGAAGACACCTGCGCGTGCGCAAGAAGATCAGCGGCACCCCGGAACGGCCGCGCCTGTCCGTGTTCCGCTCCCTGAAGCACATATATGCGCAGCTCATCGACGATACCCGGGGCGTGACCCTGGTGTCCGCCTCGACGCTGGACAAGGAACTGGCCGGCCAGATCAAGAACGGCGGCAACGTGGAAGCGGCGCGCAAGGTGGGCGAACTGATCGCCAAGCGGGCGCTCGAAAAAGGGTATGCCAAAGTGGTGTTCGACCGCGGCGGCTATCTGTATCACGGCCGGGTCCGGGCGCTGGCGGACGCCGCGCGCGAAGCCGGTCTGGAATTCTGATCGCATGGCAACCCAAGGAGGGGATATCAACTTGCGTGTACGGGTAGATCCGAATACGCTGGACTTGCAGGAAAAACTGGTCCAGGTCAATCGCGTCGCCAAAGTGGTCGCGGGCGGACGCCGATTCAGCTTCAGCGCCCTCGTCGTGGTCGGCGACGGCAAGGGATGGGTCGGCGCCGGCATCGGCAAGGCGGCGGAAGTGCCCGACGCGATCCGCAAGGGCGTCGAGGACGCGAAGAAGAATCTGATTTACGTGCCCATGGTCGGCACCACCATCCCGCATCCCGTCATCGGACACTTCGGCGCCGGCAAAGTGCTGCTGAAGCCCGCGTCCAAGGGCACCGGCGTCATCGCGGGCGGTCCGGTCCGCGCGGTGCTGGAGCTGGCGGGCATCGGCGACATTTTGACGAAATCGCTGGGCTCCTCCAACGCCATCAACATGGTCCGGGCGACGCTGGAGGGACTTTCCCGCCTGAAGCGCGCCGAAGACGTGGCGAAGTTGCGGGGCAAGACCGTGGAAGAACTGCTGGGCTGAGGAGGAGACGAGATGGCCAAACTGCAAATTACGCTGAAGCGCAGCCTGATCGGCCGTCCGGAGGATCAGCGCCGCACGGTCCGGTCCCTTGGCCTGCGCAAGCTGAACCAGACCGTCGTCAAGGAAGACCATCCGTCCATCCGCGGCATGATCCACCACGTGAAACACCTGGTGGAAGTGCGGGAACTGCCGGAATGATCCGGCACGGGCCGGCCCCGGCACACGCATCCATCCACCACCGAGGAGGTGCGACAAGCGATGAAATTGCATGAACTGAAACCGGCTCCCGGCTCGAAATTCGCCCGCAAACGGGTCGGCCGCGGCATCGGCAGCGGTCTGGGCAAGACGTCGGGACGGGGACAGAAGGGCCAGAAAGCCCGTTCCGGCGGCGGCGTCCGCATCGGCTTCGAAGGCGGCCAGAATCCGCTGTACCGCCGGCTGCCGAAGCGCGGTTTCAACAACGAGCGTTTCCGTACGGAATATGCGATCGTGAACCTGTCGAAACTGAACGCGTTTGAGGCCGGAACGGAAGTGACGCCTCAGTTGCTCTTGGAACGCGGGATCGTGAAGGACCTGAAGGACGGCCTCAAGATTCTGGGCGACGGGGAGCTGACCGTGGCCCTGACGGTGAAGGCCCACAAGTTCTCGCAATCGGCCCTTGCCAAGATTGAAGCCGCCGGCGGCAAGCCCGAGGTGATCCAATGATCCGGACCATCCAGAACATCTGGAAAGTCGAAGACCTGCGCAACCGGATCCTGTTCACGCTGTTCATCCTGCTCATCTTCCGCATCGGTTCGTTCATCCCGGTGCCGAACATCAACCGGGAGGCGCTGAAGGCGGCGGACATGCAGGGCAGCGACCTGTTCGGACTGCTGAACACGTTCACCGGGGGCGCGCTGTACCAGTTCTCCATCTTCGCCCTCGGGATCATGCCGTATATCACGGCGTCGATCATCGTTCAGCTGCTGTCGATGGACGTCATCCCGAAGTTCGCGGAGTGGGCCAAGGAAGGCGAGATGGGCCGGCGCAAGCTGAGCCAGTTCACGCGCTACGGCACGGTTGTCCTCGGTTTCATTCAGGCCTACGCCACGTCGATCGGGTTCAACCGGTTGTACGGCATCCAGATGGTGGTCAATCCCAGCTTTGCGACGTACACGCTGATCGCCATCATCCTGACGGCAGGCACGGCTTTCCTGATGTGGCTCGGCGAACAGATCAACGACAAGGGGATCGGCAACGGCATCTCCATCCTCATCTTCGCCGGGATCGTCGCGGGGATTCCGCAGGGCATCCGCGACATCTACGCCAGCCAGTTCTTCGGCATCGCGGAAAGCGAGCTGTTCCTGAACATCGTGAAGCTGGTCATCATCGGCGTGTTCGCCGTGCTGGTCATCGCGGGCTGCATTTTCGTCCAGCAGGGCACGCGGAAACTGCCGGTGCAGTACGCGAAGCGCATCGTCGGCCAGCGGATGTACGGCGGCCAGATGACGCACATTCCGCTCCGGGTGAACGGCGCGGGCGTCATTCCGGTCATCTTCGCGGTGTCCCTGCTGACGTTTCCGATCACCATCGCCGGGTTCTGGTCGCAGTATGCGTGGGCGCAATGGATCATGGACCACCTGTACTACGACCGTCCGCTCGGCATGGTGCTCTACGTGCTGCTGATCATCGGGTTTACCTTTTTCTACACCTTCGTGCAGTACAACCCGCAGCAGATGGCGGAGAACATGAAGAAAAACGGCGGCTACATCCCGGGCATCCGGCCGGGCAAGCCGACCGCCACCTACCTGACCCGGGTGATCACCCGGCTGACGCTGGCCGGCTCGATCTTCCTGGCGGTGGTGTCGGTCATGCCGGTCTTCTTCAGCGCCGTCGCCGGTTTGCCCCGCACGGTGGCGCTGGGCGGCACCTCGCTGCTCATCGTGGTCGGCGTCGCGCTGGAGACGATGAAGCAGATCGAAAGCCAGCTGATCAAGCGCCATTACCGCGGGTTCATCGGCGGCACGAAGTGACGGGTGCCGGCGGCGCCCATCGGAGCCAAGTGACAGCCAGGCAAGGGGGACAAGAATGAATATCGTGTTCATGGGACCTCCGGGTGCCGGCAAGGGGACGCAGGCCGACCGCATCGTGAAACGATTCGGCATTCCGCACATCTCCACCGGCGACGCGTTCCGCCAGGCCATGCAGGAGGGCACGCCGCTCGGGCTCAAGGCGAAGGAGTATGTGAGCCAGGGGTTGCTCGTACCGGACGAGATTACCAACGGCATCGTGCGCGAGCGCCTGGCGCAGCCGGATTGCGCCGGCGGGTTCCTGCTGGACGGATTTCCGCGGACCCTGGCGCAGGCGGAGACGCTGGATGACATCCTCGCCAGCCTGAACCGCGGAATCGATCACGTCGTTTATTTGAAGGTGGACCGCGACCTCTTGTTCATCCGTCTCACCGGGCGGCGGATCTGCAAGTCCTGCGGCGAAATCTACCATACGAAGTTCCGCCCGCCCCGGACGGAAGGCGTCTGCGACAAGTGCGGCGGCGAGCTCATGCAGCGTGCCGACGATTCCGAGGAGAAGGTGGGCACGAGGCTGGACGAATATTTCAACAAGACGGAGCCTGTGCTGAAATACTACGATGCCAAAGGCCTTTTGCGCGAAGTGGACGGCGAGCGGGACATCGACGAAGTGACCGCGCAGATCGGCGCCGTCCTGAAAGGGTAATTTCGCCATGATCATTTGCAAGTCCGAAGCGGAAATCGCCCTGATGCGGGAAGCGGGGCGGATCGTGGCGGAGACGCTCCGCCTGCTCCGCCGGGCCATTCGGCCCGGGGTCACCACCGCCGAATTGGACCGGATCGCCGAAGAGCACATTCTCAGCCGAAACGCGGTGCCTTCCTTCAAAGGATACCGCGGGTTTCCGCGCAGCATCTGCACCTCCGTCAACGAAGAGCTGGTGCACGGCATCCCGGGACTGCGGAAGCTGAAGGAAGGCGATATCGTCAGCATCGACGTCGGCGCGTGCTACAAAGGCTATCACGGCGATTCCGCCTGGACCTTTCCGGTCGGCGAAGTCGACCCCGTGAAGCGGCGCCTGCTGGAAGTGACCGAGGCGGCGCTGTATGCCGGGCTGGAACTCATCCGGCCGGACGTGCGGCTGTACACCGTCTCCCACCGCATCCAGCAGGTGGTCGAGGAAGCGGGATTTTCCGTGGTGCGGGAATATGTCGGGCACGGCATCGGCGCCAACCTGCACGAAGAACCGCAAATCCCGAACTACGGCGTGCCGGACCGCGGTCCGCGCCTCAGGCCGGGCATGACGCTGGCCGTCGAGCCGATGGTCATCGCCGGCGAGCGTTACGTGCGGACGCTGGAGGACAACTGGACCGTCGTATCCGTGGACGGTTCGCCATGCGCGCATTTCGAGCATACGATTGCCGTGACGGAGGACGGATGCGAAATTTTGACCCGGATCGAAGATTGAGAGGCAGGAACAGGTGAATGGCGATGACGGACCGTGCGAAAGTGGTTCCCGGAGCGATCGTGCGAAGCCTGCGCGGGCGGGATCAGGGCGAGCTCGCCGTGGTCATCGCCCTCCTGGACGAACGCTTTGCGCTCATCGCCGACGGGGACCGGCGAAAATTCGACCGGCCGAAGCGCAAGAACCTGCTGCATCTTGAACCGACGGGCATCGTAAGCGAAGAAGTCGTGAGCAGCCTGAACGAGACCGGGCGGGTCACCAACGGCAAACTGCGGTTTGCCGTGGCGGACGCAAGGCGCAGGCTTGCCGCGGGATCATCCGGAACGCATGCAGAAGAGAAAGGAGAGTAAGGGTTGGCCAAAGAGGACGTCATCGAGGTGGAAGGGACGGTCATCGAACCGCTGCCCAACGCGATGTTCAGGGTGGAGCTCGACAACGGGCACCAGGTTTTGGCCCACGTCTCCGGGAAATTGCGCATGCATTTCATCCGCATCCTGACCGGGGATCGCGTGGTCGTGCAGCTTTCGCCTTACGATCTGACCCGGGGCCGCATCACGTACCGCAAATAGACGCAAAGGCGCGAAAACAACGGGGCCGCGATCCCGACCGCGGCCAACGGCGCGGACGTCGCCGCGCCCGCCGAAACAGGAGGGTGAACAACCATGAAAGTGAGACCTTCGGTCAAACCGATGTGCGAAAAATGCAAGGTCATTCGCCGGAAAGGCAACGTGATGATCATCTGCGAAAATCCGAAGCACAAACAAAAACAAGGCTGACCACAGGCCTTAAGGGAGGTGCACGAACGCCCATGGCACGTATCGCTGGTGTCGACCTTCCCCGCGACAAGCGCGTGGAGATCGCCCTGACGTACATCTACGGGATCGGCAGAACTACGTCCAAGAAGCTCCTGGAAGCGACCGGCGTCAATCCGGACACCCGTGTCCGCGATCTGACCGAAGACGAAGTGTCCCGCCTGCGCGACCGGATCGAGAAGACGCTGAAGGTGGAAGGCGATCTGCGCCGCGAAGTCGCGATGAACATCAAGCGGCTGACGGAAATCGGCTGCTACCGCGGCATCCGCCATCGCAAGGGCTTGCCGGTCCGCGGCCAACGCACGAGAACCAACGCCCGCACGCGCAAAGGACCGCGCCGCACGGTGGCGAACAAGAAGAAGTAATCGGAAAGGAGGATGACCGGCAATGTCCGCGCAGAAAGCCAAGAAAACGACCCGTACGAAACGCCGCGACAGGAAAAACATCGAATCGGGCATCGCGCACATCCGCTCGACGTTCAACAATACCATCGTGACCATCACGGACCCGCACGGGAACACGATCACCTGGGCCAGCGCCGGCACGCTCGGCTTCAAGGGCTCCCGCAAGAGCACGCCCTACGCCGCGCAGATGGCCGCCGAATCGGCCGCCCGCGCCGCCATGGAACACGGCATGCGCACGGTGGAAGTCCTGGTCAAGGGCCCGGGTTCGGGCCGCGAGGCGGCGATCCGCTCGTTGCAAGCCGCCGGCCTGGAAGTGAGCATGATCAAGGATGTGACGCCGATTCCGCATAACGGCTGCCGTCCTCCGAAACGTCGCCGCGTCTGACGAGCCGTAAGATGTGGTATCAAACGGGAACAACTGGTGAATAATGGTTGTGACGGTACGGCATACTACATGGTTTACCCCTTTCGGTGGATAAACGAACGGCTGGGTCAGCGACGCCACTGACGCAAGCCGGCGCAATGGGCGGACCAGCGGCGGGAAGCGCGCCGGAAGACGCCGGCGGGCGGGGAGCCGCAGGGGAGTGCCTTTTTGTGCCGGGGCGCAGTAAACGTTGGGAGGGTTAAGGCGTGATTGTGATCGAAAAGCCGAAAATCGAAGTCGTGGAAATGCAGGAGGACAACAAGTACGGCCGGTTCGTCGTGGAACCGCTCGAGCGCGGTTACGGCATGACGCTGGGCAACTCCCTCCGCCGCATCCTGCTTTCGTCCCTGCCCGGCGCGGCTGTCACTTCGGTGCAGATTGACGGTGTCCTTCACGAATTTTCCACGATTCCGGGCGTCCTCGAGGATGTGACGGAGATCATCCTCAATCTGAAGTGCCTCTCGCTCAAGATCCACTCTGACGAGGAAAAGATGCTGGAGATCGACGCGGAAGGCGAAGGCGTCGTGACGGCCGGAGACATTCGGGCGGACAGCGACGTGGAGATCCTGAATCCGGAACTCCACATTGCCACCCTGGCTTCCGGAGCGCGCCTCCACATGCGCATTTTTGCCAAGCGCGGGCGCGGCTACGTGCCGGCGGAACGGAACAAGAAGGACGACCAGCCGATCGGGGTCATCCCCGTGGATTCCATCTACACCCCGATCACGCGGGTCAACTACCGGGTGGAAAACACCCGCGTCGGCCAGGTGACCAACTACGACAAGCTGATGCTGGAAGTATGGACCGACGGCAGCATCCGCCCGGACGAGGCGGTCAGCCTCGGCGCGAAGATCCTGACCGACCACCTCGCGCTGTTCGTGGGGCTCACCGACGGCGCGAAGGAAACCGAGACGATGAAGGAAAAGGAAGAGGACAAGAAGGAGAAGGTCCTCGAGATGACCATCGAGGAACTGGATCTTTCCGTCCGTTCCTACAACTGCCTGAAGCGGGCGGGCATCAACACCGTGCAGGAACTCATCATGAAGTCCGAAGAGGACATGATGAAAGTGCGCAACCTCGGCCGGAAATCGCTGGAGGAAGTGCAGGAGAAACTGGCCGAGCTGGGACTCAGCCTGCGGAAGGACGATTGACGCGCGGCGCCGCCCGCCGGAAAGACCCCGCCTAAGGGCGAAGTGAAGGGCGATGCCGGCACATGCGCGGCGGCGCCGCCCAGCGGCGACTGCAGCGAAAGGATGTGATACCGATGGCACAAAAGAAACTCGGCCGCGATTCCAGCGCCCGCAAAGCGCTGTTCCGCGATCTGGTGACCGACCTGTTCCTGTATGAACGGATTGAGACCACGGAAGCGAAAGCGAAGGAAGTGCGCTCGATCGCCGAGAAACTGATCACCCTGGCCAAGCGCGGCGATCTGCACGCCCGCCGTCAGGCGGCCGCCTTCGTGCGCCGGGAAACGCTGAACGGGGAACAGGACGCCATCCAGAAGCTGTTCTCCGAGCTGGCGCAACGCTACGCGGACCGTCAGGGCGGATACACCCGGATTCTCAAGCTCGGACCTCGCCGCGGGGATTCCGCGCCGATGGTGTATCTGGAACTGGTGGACCGCGCGCAGTAAGACCGTTTCCTCAAAAGGGTGCCGAAGGGGATTCGCGCATCCTTTTTTTTATGCGCGGTCCCTTCGCGTTCGCCTTCGGGGGGAGAGGACGTTGCGAAACATCTGCCTTTTGGTCAGTTATGACGGGACCCGCTATCACGGCTTCCAGACGCAGCCGGACGGCAACACGGTCCAGGATCGCCTGGAAGACGCGATCCGGAAGCTGACGGGCGAGGAGGTCCGCGTGACCGGTTCGGGGCGGACGGACGCCGGCGTGCACGCCCGGGGCCAGGTGGTGAACTTCCATACCTCCTCCAGGATTCCGGCGGAGCGGTGGGCCCTCGCGCTGAACACGCGTCTGCCCGAGGACATCGTCGTGCTGGGGGCGGCGGAAGTGGATCCGTCGTTCCACGCCCGGCGGGACGCGGTGTCCAAGACGTATCGTTACACCGTGAACACGCGGCGGTTTCCCGATGTGTTCCGCCAGCGGTACGAATACCATCATCCAATCCCCCTCGACTGCGCGGCGATGCGGGAAGGCCTGCGCCACCTGGTGGGCGAGCATGATTTTACGTCCTTCGCCTCGACGCATTCGGCGGCGCCGCATCACGTGCGGACGATTTTTTCGGCGCGGCTGATCGTGGAGCCCGAAGGGGGACCGGACGGCGCTGCCTCCGGGCACGTCAGGGACGGAAGCGCCGCCGGTTTGGACGCCGGCGTCCGGAACGGAGCCGCCGGCGGTTCGGATGACGGCGCCCGGGGCGTCGCAACCGGAAGCGCGTCTCGGGAATCGGCTCCGGAAAAAGTCCGCGGCCGCATCCATCTGGAGCTTACCGGCAACGGATTTCTGTACAATATGGTAAGGATTATCGCCGGCACGCTTCTTGAGGTGGGCGAAGGCAAACGGTCGCCGGAGCAGATCGCCGGGATCCTTGCGGCGAAGGACCGCAGCCTGGCGGGTCCGACGGCGCCCGCCCATGGTCTCGTGCTGTGGAGGGTGGACTACGATGAAGGCTGGGGACTTCCCTGGCAGCAAGGCAGCAGTGATTGCGCATTCTGAAAATTTGCTGTAAAATACTTTTTGTGCCTTCTTCATGGTATCCCCACGCCCCGGTGAAGAACGCACGCCATAATTTTTGTTGCGCGGCGGATTGGCATTCCGCCCGCGAAGCAGCCGACCGGCCGACGGCCGGCGGATATGCGAATTGCGATGGATCATGGGAATGACGTGATTCCAAGGAGGAACTCCTTATGCGCACCTATATGGCAAAGCCGGGCGAAATCGAGCGCAAGTGGTACGTGGTGGACGCCGCAGGCCAGACGCTCGGCCGGTTGGCCAGCGAAGTGGCGGCGCTCATCCGCGGCAAACATAAGCCCCAGTTCACGCCGCACGTGGACACGGGGGATTTCGTCATCGTGATCAACGCGGAGAAAATCCAGCTTACCGGCAAGAAGCGGGAAACGAAGAAATATTACTCCCACTCCCAATATCCGGGCGGCCTGAAAACGAGGACAGCCGCGCAGCTTCTGGCCACCAGACCCGAGCGGGTCATCGAGGAAGCGGTCTTCGGCATGCTGCCGAAGAACAAGCTCGGCCACCAGCTGAGAGGCAAGCTGAAGGTGTACGCGGGCCCCGACCATCCGCACCAGGCCCAAAAGCCCGAAGTGTACGAGTTGCGCGGATAATCACAAGGGAGGAAACGACGAATGGCGCAAGTTCAATATATCGCCACCGGACGCCGGAAAACCGCGGTCGCCCGTGTCCGCCTGGTGCCGGGCGAAGGCCGCATCACCGTCAACAAGCGGAACATCGACGATTATTTCGGCTTGGAGTCCCTCAAGCTCATCGTCAGGCAACCTCTGGTGCTGACGGGCTTGGATGGCAAATATGACGTTTATGTGATCGCGAACGGCGGCGGCATCTCCGGCCAGGCCGGGGCGATCCGCCACGGCATCGCACGCGCGCTGCTGAAGATCGATCCGGAGCTGCGGCCGGCCCTCAAGAAAGCCGGATTCCTGACCCGCGATCCGCGGATGAAGGAACGCAAGAAATACGGCTTGAAGAAAGCCCGCCGCGCGCCCCAATATTCGAAGCGCTGACGTTTGCGCGCCGCCCGCCGCGGCGCTGCGCCTTTTCGCCGGTTCGCGGCGGAAAGGTTTTTTTTGCATGACGGACATGCAGTCCGCTGGAGGTGTCGGACAACGGTGCGCGAACATTTTTACGGACATACAGTCCGCAAGGGGGACGAAGTGCGGCGCTGACAACGTTTTCAGCCGTCCGGAAAGCCTTGTAACGGACTGAATGTCCGCAAGATTATCGCAAAGCCGGTGGGACGCGTTGCAACGGACCATATGTCCGTAAAGTTTTTCGCGACGCGTTTCCATCCATACGGCATGAAGGTCCGGCAGATCGTTTTTCTCCTCCCGGCGCTCCTTGTCTGTTGCTTGCGCAATTGGAAAAAGGAGCATATAATATGTGTATTCATATTAACTTACTTGGAATTATGCCGGGAGGAGAGAAGCCGAGGTGAACCTGTGGGAAAAGGAAGAGCTGGTCCGGACCAAAGCCGAGGAGTTCGAGGGCGTCTCGGCGGAGGCGGTGATCGGCTGGGCGGTTACCGCGTTTCCCAACATCGCGTTTGCCTGCAGCTTTGGCGCGGAAGACGTGGTGCTGGTGGACATGATCCGGAAAATCCGCCCCGAGACGGACATTTTTTATCTCGACACCGATTTTCATTTCCGCGAGACGTATGAGACCCGCGACAGGCTGGCCGAACGGTACGGCCTCCGCTTCATCCGGGTCAGCCCGGATCTCACGCCGGAGGAGCAGGCGGCCCGGTACGGCGAAGAGCTCTGGAAGCGGGACCCGAACCTGTGCTGCAACCTGCGCAAGGTGGAGCCGCTGTCCCGTTTCCTGGCCGGCTACGATGCCTGGATCACCGGCATCCGCCGCGAGCAGGCGCCCACGCGGGCGAACGCGAAAAAGGTGGAGTACGACCACAAATTCGGCCTCATCAAGTTCAACCCGCTGGCGGACTGGAAATGGGATGACGTCTGGCGGTACATCCGCGAGAACGACGTACCCTACAATCCGTTGCACGACCGGAACTATCCGAGCATCGGCTGCCTCCATTGCACCCGTCCCGTGAAACCCGGCGAGGACCTGCGCGCGGGACGCTGGTCGGGCACGGGCAAGATCGAGTGCGGCCTGCACCAATAACCGGCAAGCGGAAAACAACCGGAAAGGAAGTGGGCCATGGGCACGCAGTTCAAGGAGCGCGGCGCCGAAACCGCCGCCGGGCCGGCATTCGCGGGCGCCATCCCGCCCCACGGCGGCGTGCTGATCGACCGGATCGCGAAGGGTTCCGAACGGGCGGAACTGCTCGCCGAAGCGGCGGATCTGCCCGCCATCCCCATTGACGCCTGGACCCTGTCCGATCTGGAGATGATCGGGGTGGGCGCCTTCAGCCCGCTGACCGGATTCATGAACCGGGAGGATTACGACTCGGTCGTGGAGTCGATGCGGCTGGCGAGCGGCCTCGTGTGGAGCATCCCGATCACCCTGGCGGTGCCCCCGGAAATCGCCTCCCGCCTGGAAGTCGGCCGTCGCGCCGCGCTGGTCGGGGAAGCGGACGGCGTCATCTACGGCGTCATCGATGTGGAGAGCATCTATCAGGCGGACAAAAAGCGCGAGGCCGTGAAGGTGTTCAAGACCGACGATCTGGCGCATCCCGGCGTCGCGCGCCTCATGGGACGGCCGGACGTCTATGTCGGCGGCGCCGTCCGCGTGCTGAACCGCAAAAAGCCGGAGCGGTTCGCCGAGTATTATTTTGATCCCGCCGACACCCGGCGGATCTTCGCGGAGAAGGGCTGGCGCACCATCGTCGGCTTCCAGACGCGCAATCCCGTGCACCGCGCCCACGAGTACATCCAGAAAAGCGCCATGGAAATCGTGGACGGGCTGTTCCTGAATCCCCTGGTCGGGGAGACGAAATCCGACGACATCCCGGCGGACGTGCGCATGCGCAGCTACCTCGTGCTTCTGGAAAACTACTATCCCCGCGAGCGGGTGTTCCTGGGGGTGTTTCCCGCGGCGATGCGGTACGCGGGACCGCGGGAGGCGATTTTCCACGCCCTGGTGCGGAAAAACTTCGGCTGCACCCATTTCATCGTCGGCCGCGACCATGCCGGGGTCGGCGACTACTACGGCACCTACGAGGCCCAGGAGATTTTCCGCAATTTCACGGCGGAGGAGCTCGGCATCACGCCGCTGTTTTTCGAACACAGCTTCTACTGCCGCATCTGCGGCGGCATGGCTTCCTCCAAGACGTGCCCGCACGACGTGTCGGCCCGCGTCCATCTGTCCGGCACGAAGGTGCGGGAGATGCTGAGGAACGGCGAATGCCCGCCGCCCGAGTTCAGCCGCCCGGAAGTGGCCCGGGTGCTGATCGAGGGGCTGGCCGGCAAATCCGAATAATCGCGGTCCAGTCATAACGATCCGCCTTGTCCCATATGATGGTGTCAAGCTGTGATGGGACGGGGTGGATCGTTTTGTTTGCACGAAAACGCGGAAAGGGGCCCTATGTCATCCATGTGACGGGCAGGGACGTCTGGCGGTTTCTGGCGGCGGCCGCGCTGTCCGTGCTGGTCGCCGTGGCCCTGTTCAGCGACATTCCGGCTTCGGTCCGGACGTGGACGGGAATGTCGCTGCCGCTGTCCGGCAAGGTGATCGCCCTGGACGCGGGACACGGGGGCGCCGACGGAGGCGCGGTCAGCCGGACCGGCGTGGTGGAGAAAGACATCAATCTGGCCATCGCGCTTTATCTTCGGGATTACCTGCAACAGGCCGGCGCGGTGGTCATGCTGACCCGCGAGGGCGATTATGACCTGGCGGCGCCGGAGACGAGGGGACTCGCTTCGCGCAAGACCGAGGACCTGCATGAGCGGGTCCGGCGGATCGAAGGCCGCGGCGCCGTTCTGGCGGTCAGCATCCATCTGAACAGCATCCCTTCCCCCAGATGGCGGGGGGCGCAGACGTTCTACTCGCCGCGAAGCCTGGAGAGCCGGCGGCTGGCCCTGGCCATCCAGCGGGAGCTGCGGGAGTCGCTCGGCAACACCAACCGGACGGCCCTGGCGGCGGAGGAAGTGTTCCTGCTGAACGAGCTGGACATGCCGTCGGCGCTGGTGGAAGTCGGTTTTCTGTCCCATCCCGAGGAATCGGGACTTCTCGCGGATTCCGCGTACCAGCGGAAAGTCGCCGCGGCTGTGTACCGGGGGATTTTGCGTTTCCTGGCGGAGGAAAACGCGGGGGACGAGGCTGTGGCTTCCCGGTCGGTCCGGACGGGCCTGACGTTTTGGCTCCCGAATCCGTGAGAATGGCGCCGGTTTGTGTAGGGGCGTTTTTTCGGTTGGACGTTGATTGCATGGGCGTTGCTTGTTTGCGCGGACGGTGACGGTTCGCCAAGGCGTTGGCGGTTTGAGTGCACGTTGCCGGATGGCCAGGTGTGCCGGCTTGAGGCGATTCAGAATAACGTCAATAGTGCTATTATTTTTTCTTGAAAATTGGTTTTCGGGGAAAATATGGACAAACATATCATTAAATTGGAAAAATATGTGCGATTTTGGTCGGGCGGCGTGAAAATAAATATACGATTGTCCATATTTTGTCCAAAACGCCTTGAACACGAAAAAATAAGGATACTTTTGTCGCAATTCATGGCGGAAAGCCGTCCGGCGGAATGAAGCATGTTCCCGCGTCTGCCGGAATGGTCTTATGACAAGGAAGCCGGGAGATCCCGCACCCGGAATCCGGCCCCGGAGGGAAGCGCCCGCCAAATGGAAGCGGCTGGAAGCCGGTACTGAAGACAAGCGTCCGCCAAACGGAAGCGGCTGGAAGCCGGTACCGAAGACAAGTGTCCGCCACCCGGAAGTCGGCTGGAAGCCGGTCGACGGAGGGAAGCGTCCGCAGTCCTGGAGCAGGGCCATGCGGGGCGAATTCCTGTTCCAGGTTGTGGTATAATAAGGCGAATCGAGCAGGAGACATTCGAATTCGGAATCGGAGGAAGCGGATGATGATCACCAGGGAACAGCTGTTGGAAACGCTGCGCGATGTGGAGGAACCGAGGCTTCGCCTGAAACTGGCGGAGGCCGGATGGATTCGCGATATCGTCCTTCGGGAAGACCGGGTCTCCCTCACCGCCGTGGTGCATCCGGACAGCCTGGAGTCGGCCGGCGAGGTGGAGAAGACCATCCGGGCCAAGTTGGAGGCGGCCGGCGTGCCGGGCGTCCATGTCCGCGTGCGCGCCGCGACGGACGTGGAACTGGCCCGGGCGGGAGTGCGGCCTGCCGGCGGCGCGCAACCCGGAAGAGCCGGCGGGCAAGGGCCGGGAGCGGCGGGACCCGCGGGCGGCGGGCCGGGAGGGCCCATCGGACACGCCGCCGGCCTGCAAAGCCCGCTCCTCGATCCGAAGAACGGCGTGCAGTTCATCGCCGTGGCCAGCGGCAAAGGCGGCGTGGGCAAGTCGACGGTGGCCGTCAATCTGGCGGTGGCCCTGGCCCGGCGCGGCAAGCGGACGGGACTCATCGACGCCGACATCTACGGTTTCAGCGTGCCGGACTTGATGGGCCTGACGGAAGGGCCCCGGTTGGAGAACGAACGGATCATCCCCGTGGAGCGTTTCGGCGTGAAAATCATGTCCATGGGGTTCTTTGTGGAAGACAACGCCCCCGTGGTCTGGCGCGGCCCGATGCTCGGCCGGATGCTGCGCACGTTTTTCGCCGAGGTGGAATGGGGAGAGCTGGACTACATGCTGCTGGACCTGCCGCCCGGCACCGGCGACATCGCCCTTGACGTCCATCAGATGATTCCGCAGAGCAAGGAGCTGATCGTCACGACGCCGCATGCGACGGCCGCTTTCGTGGCGGCCAGGGCGGGTGCGATGGCGATCAAGACGCGGCATGAAATCCTGGGCGTGGTGGAAAACATGGCCTGGCTTGCATGCCCATCCTGCGGCGAAAAGACCTATGTGTTCGGCCGCGGAGGTGGCGCGAAGCTGGCCGGCGAGCTGGGCGTGGAGCTCTTGGCGCAGCTGCCGCTGGAATCGCCGGACAACCATCCGTCCGAGCCGGATTACTCTCCCGCCGTGTTCAAGGAGGATACGCCGATGGGCCGTGCCTATCTGGAACTGGCGGACGCCGTCATCGCCCGCTGCGGGCGGTGACCGGCGGCCCGGCAGTCCGATGCGTCGAACGGCCCGTCCGTTTAAATGAAAGCGGACAACCCGCCTCCGGCCGTTCCGGCTTCGCCGGGTTGTCCGCTCAGCCTTGGTTTTCTCCGCCTTCCTGCCCTTGCTCCTCCTGATCTTCGCCTTCCTGTCCTTCCTGTCCCTGCTTCTCTTTTTGCGCCTCCTTGTCCTGTTTCCGCTTCGGATCCATCTCTTCTTTGACGACGCTTTGCAGCATTTTCATGATCTCCAGCTTGAACAGGGGGCTCTGGATCGCTTCCTGGACCGCGTTCATCATCTGGGTCCGGTATTCGCTGGTTTTGGTGGCTTCCAGGAACATGGTTTGCATTTCCGGTTCCTTGAGCACGCTGATCAGATCCTTGCGGTAGGACGGGTCTTTGATCAGTGCTTTATGGATTTCCTTGTTCTGTTCGTTGACCGCCTTGGCGAATTCGCCGGCGAATTTCGGATCGGTCATGATCCGTTCCAGTTCCTTGGCGTACTCCGGGGAGGTCAGCACGTTTTTGACGGTGACGCGGAGCTGTTCCTGGTCCATGAGGGACAGCGCCTTGAGGCCGGTTCCCCGGCTGGCCTGCGCCTTCTCGATCGCCTGGATCGCTTCCTCGGACCCCAGGATGTCCACGACCATCGATTTCATGTCTTTGTAGCTCATCTGCTGGCCGCCGTCCGAAGACTGCTGGCCGCAAGCGGCAAGCGCGGACAGCGCGAGGGTCAGCGCGGCGGCGGCGAACGGGCGGAAACGCATCGGACCGTCTCCTTTCCGCGAAAGGATGATTTGGCTTTAGTATGCGATGACGGTTTTTTGAATATGTTGTGGGGATTCATGGCTTTTCGGCGGGGACATGGTAAAATGGAAAGAGCGGAAAGGAGAGGGCATGCGTTGACGCTTCGCAAATGGGCGAAATTGTTCGGGGCGACCCTGCTGGTCGGCGCGCTGGCCTACGCGGTGACGGGCGTTCCGCTGCAGGCGAGCGACCCCGAATTTCGCAATGTCGGACTAAGCGGGTGGCTGTACAACGTCTGGATGATGATCCTGAGCGGGCTCGCGTTGGGCGCGGTGGCCCACCTGGGGTTTTTCGCATACCTTATGCTCAACTACGTCGCCCGCAGCATGTTGCGGAAGCCGTATTTGTGGGTGGCTTTGCAGGGCTTCACCACGGTGTTCGCCCTGGGGGAACTCGTCTATTGGATGGCGGTGGAAGACGGGCTTTCCGCCGCCGTGAAATGGACAGTGCCCGCGGCGCTTACGGCCGCGTCCGCGCTGGTGGCCTGGCGCAAAGTACGGGAGACATCGCGGGGGGCCTGGATTCCGGCCATGTTTTTCCTCGTCGTGGGCACCCTTGTGGAGGCGGTCCCGGCTTTTCGCGTATCGTTTCAGGAAGACAACGCCCTGTCGCTGATCCTGAGCCTGGTGCCGCTGTTCGTCTGCAACGCGTACCAGCTCATGCAGCTGCATCGCATCCTGGACCGGTCGCCCGTGATGCCGGCGGAAGGCGCCGGCGGCCAAGGGGACGGAGGCGCGCGGGCGGCGGGTGCCGCCGGCAAAAAGAAAAAAGGCGGGACCGGCAGGAGGCAGGCGCAGCCGAACGCGACGAGGGGCGCCGCCGGGGCAAATGCGGCGGGCGGCCGGGCCGGGCGGTAAGCGCGGTGGCCCGCCGCCCCAATGGAGACGGCGGGCACGCCTCGTGGGCGTTCGCCGCGGGCTGGCGGGCCGCGTCCATGGGCCCGTTGGGCCCGTTCCGTTGGGAGCCGTTCCGTTGGGCGTTCGGCAGCGCTTGGATCATCCGCCGCGGGAAAGGACCGGCGACGGCGAAACGCGCTCCGGGAGGCTCAGGATGAGGCCACAAGCTGCGTCCAGGCGCTCCGGTCCTCGACCGCGCGGCCTTTCGTTTCCGTCTGGGCGAGCAGCTGGGAGACGGTCACGAATTCGTAGCCTTGTTCGCGCAGCCGGTCGATGATCACGGGCAAGGCCTCGTGGGTCTGTTTCACCGAATCGCTGGCGTGCAGCAGGATGATGTCGCCCGGATGGGCGCCGCCGACAACCCGGTCGATGATGGTCTGCACGCCCGGGTTTTTCCAGTCTCCGGAGTCGGTGTCCCACTGGATCACCCGGTAGCCGAGCTCGTCCGCGATGCGCAGCACCCGCTTGTCAAAGTCGCCGTTGGGCAGGCGGATGAGGTTCGGCGGCTTGCCGGTCAGCTCCGTCAGAATCCGGTGGGCGGTGCTGATCTGCCGGCGGATTTCGTCGTCCTCCAGCTGGCTGTAGTTTTCGTGCCGATGGCCGTGGCTGCCGATTTCGAAACCGGCTTCGCGGATTTTCCGGACGATGTCCGGATGGGACTGGGCCCAGACAGAAGAAAGGAAAAAGGTGGCGTTCTGCACGTTTTTGCTCTTCAGCACATCCAGGATCGGTTCGGCGCGTTTGTTGCCCCAGCTGATGTCGAAAGTGAGCGCCACCGCCTTGCGGTCCGTGGGCACGCTGAACACGGCGGACGGGGTTTGTTCCTGGGGCGCGAACACGGAGATGTGTTCCTTTTCCACCCAGACGATGCCGAGGGAAAGCAAGGCGGCCAGCGATACGAACAGGATTCGTTTCCATTTCCTCGCGTCGATGACGTAAAAATGAGCGTTCATGGATTCCTTCGGCTCCTTTCCCGCACCGAGGCGGACCCGGGCTTGTTTACTTCCCATGATATGCCCGTCCCTGTCCGTTCATGCTCCAATACGGGGAGAGATTGTCGCATGTTTGCCAGAAGCGCGCTCGCGCAATATTGGGCGGACATTCGTCCATATTTCGCTTTTTCCTCCATCCTGTTTTTCGCCAGCATGGTGGTTGGCGGCTCCAGCGTCGAATCCGGCTTTCTCGAGCGGCAGGCGGAGGCTCTGAGGGCGCTTGGCGATATGGTGGGGCAGGCGGAAAATCCGCAGCTTTTCCTGTTCCTCATCATTCTGGTGAACAACGTGTTCAAGGTGATTTTCACCATGTATGCCGGCGTCATTGTGTGCATCTGGCCCCTGTTCATGCTCGTGGCCAACGGGACGTTCCTGGGGTATTTCCTGATCGACCAGGCGGGGGGAGCCGGGCTGAACCCGTGGCTGCTCTTCGCGGTGGGCATTTTGCCGCACGGCATCTTCGAGCTGACGGCGATCTTCCTCGCGTGCGCCATCGGCATGCGTTTCGGCGTGATGCTCCTTCGCGGCATCTTCGGATCGCTGGCCGGCCGGCCCGATCCCTGGCGGGGATTCGTGCGCACGGCCTTCGCCTCGGTTCCGGTCGCGATCCTTATCGCCGTCCTGCTTCTCACGGCGGCGGTCGTGGAGAGCACGGTGACGGTGTGGCTGGTCGCGCAGACGTACGGGACATCCTGACGGTCCGTGGTTCCCCGGATCCGGGCGGGTGACCGCCCGCTTCCGGTTGTCATAAAATAAACCGTTCTGATGCATACCAGTAGAACGGAAATGGTTTGCCGCTCGCGCGTAATGGGAGACGCCGCGCCGCACCGGCGCGGACGCCGCCGCTTGCCGCGGACGTGCGACAGGAGGCATTGCGTTACATGCTTGGCATGTTGTTTACGGACAAGGAATGCAGGGAACTGGATTATTTGCTGCGCAAGGAATTGGACGAGCTGCTCCTGGAAATGAACGACCGGCGCCTGGAGGGGCCGGTGCGGGAAGCCATCGCCAACCGGTACAAAACGATTTTCCGCATGTACGCCCGCATCGCCTCGCCCAGGGACCTGTCGCGCTACGCCGCGGGCCTTCGTCCCCAGAAGCGGTAATCCGGCTTTCCTTTCCTTCACAAATCCGCCATGATGCGGGCCGGCGGTCCCCCTTGACTCGTTCCGCAGACCTGTGATAAATTAGCTAACGCCCTCACCGGAGGAGCTGTCCGGGAGACGGTCTCGGGAGCGGGAACACGGGCGCCGGATACGCGCCGACCGGGTCCCGCGGCGGCCGCGCGGTCAGACGCGCGGTGGGGCAACGGCGGAATGGGACGAATGCGGAATTCCGGAAGGAAATCCCTCTTGCAAAGTCCCGGCCGGCTGTGATAAATTATATAAGTGCCGCCGCGAGGCGGCCGGTTCGCTCTTTGAAAACTGAACACCGAGCGCAAGGACCACGATTGATTCCTTTGCAACGCTTATTGGAGCCAAGATTGGCTTGACGAATTTCTTGGAGAGTTTGATCCTGGCTCAGGACGAACGCTGGCGGCGCGCCTAATACATGCAAGTCGTGCGGAGCGGCCGCGCGG
>Ga0207872_100404_pt1 | contig 26910 bp, 21 predicted proteins | sample Passage260B_FD_187372 | JGI IMG/M metagenome (GOLD analysis project Ga0207872, IMG submission 187372) | Cellulose adapted compost microbial communities from Newby Island Compost Facility, Milpitas, CA, USA - Passage2 60B (SPAdes) (version 2) ...
CTGCTCGGCGTCAAGGCGGTCATCGCGGAAAGCTTCGAGCGCATCCACCGCTCCAACCTGGTGGGCATGGGCGTGCTGCCGCTGCAGTTCCGGAACGGGCAGAACTGGCAGTCCCTCGGCATCACCGGCCGCGAGAAATTCGACATCAAGGGGCTCGGCAACGACATCCAGCCGGGGCAAACGGTCACCGTCACCGCCACCCGCGAAGACGGAACGACCTTCGAGTTCCCGGTCACCGTCCGCCTCGACAGCCTGGTGGAAGTCGACTACTACCGCAACGGCGGCATCCTGCAGACGGTGCTGCGCCAGATGCTCAAAGCCGGCTGACGCCGAAGTTTCGCGCACACCGCGCAAAAAAAGGGCTTCCGCTCGAGCGTTTCGCCCGGGCGGAAGCCCGTTTTTTTGCGGTTGCCGCAGTCCCTTTCGCATTCAGCCGCCCCAATTGACCCGGACGTCCGAAACGCCCTTCACCGCCCACAATTGGCGGACCATCTCATGCAGCGACTTGTCGCTGGACGCGTGGATGTCGTATTCCAGCAGCACCCCGTCCCGGTCCTTGTCTTCGCTACCCTCCGACTCCCGGGTGATCCGCATCTGCCGGATTTTCATGTCGAACTCGTCAAACACCGCGTTGATCGGCTCCAGTTCCGTCGACGGCCTGCGGACCAGCAGGCTGACCTTCAGGTTGACGGCGCGTTTGGCCGACGACCAGAAACGGGATTCCAGCCGGTTCAGGAGCAGGTTGCTCAGCAGCACGACCACGGTGGTGATGATGCCGGGCAGGTAAAACCCGGAACCGATGGCCAGGCCGATGGCGGCCACCGCCCACAGGGTGGCGGCGGTCGTCAGGCCGGAGATGATGTTGTCGGCACGGCGCATGATGGCGCCCGCGCCGAGAAAGCCGATTCCGTTCACCACCTGCGCCGCGAGCCGCGCCGGGTCGAACCGGGCGTTCGGATGATTGAGCAGCAGGCTGTCAAACCCGTAGATGGACGTCAGCATGATGAGCGTGGATCCGACCGACACGAGGAGATGGGTTTTCAGACCCGCCTGTTTGTTCCGCCTCTCCCTTTCCCATCCGATCAGACCTCCGAGCAGCGCCGACAAAAGCAAACGCAGCACCATGGTTCCGATATCCAGATGAATGGCGTACAACCGCGGTACACCTCCCCTCTCCGGCCCCGGGATCCCGTCCTAATTTCCCCGCCCCCCGAAGGCGAGGATATCCCGGACGGACTCCAGGACGTATGTCGGCTGGATGTCCGAACGCCGCAGATGCTCCCGCGAGGTGACGCCGGTCAGCACCAGCGCGGTATTCATTCCCGCCTGTTGGCCCATCAATATGTCCGTCTCCAGCCGGTCGCCCGTCATCAGGCAGGAGGACGCCTCCACCCCCAGAATGTCCAAGGCGGCAAAGGCCATCAGCAGCGACGGTTTCCCCATGATGACCTCCACCTTCTGTCCCGTCACGCCTTCCACCGCCCCGATCATGCCGCCGCAATCGGGAATGGCGCCGCCCGGCACCGGACAGGTGCGGTCCGGATGGGTGGCGATCACTTCCGCGCCGCGCCGGATGGCCTGATAGGCTTCGTTGAGATGCCGGTAATGGAAATCCCGGTCCCAGGAAATGACCACCAGATCCGTCTCTTCCGGCGACCGCGCGAACCGGATGCCGCTCCGTTCCAGTTCGTCCTTGAACACTTGCTCTCCGATGACGTACACTTTGGCGTTCGGGTAATGCGCATGCAGATAGCGGATCGTGACCACCGCCGGACTGAGCAGCTGGTCGATCGTCACCTCGATGCCGAATCGCCGCAGTTTCTGCACGTAGTTCTCGCGGGACTCGATCGTCTTGTTGGTGAGAAAGAGCAGTTTCCGGTTCAGCGACTGCAGGTGCCGGATCGTCTCGGGGGCGCCCTCGATCACGTGGTCGCCCAGATAGATCGTGCCGTCCAGATCGAAAATGTATCCTGCAAAATGATCCACGCCGCTACCCCTCAATCACAGGATGGAAATCGTCATCAGATCCTGGCCGAACGAGATTTTGGCGCGCAGGCGCTCCGGCAGCCCCTGCCACACCTCGCCGTAAGGCTCGCCGTCCGTCAGATGCACCAACACCGCCCGGCGGATTCGGTCCCAGTCGTAGAACTCCGCGATCCGTTCCAGACTGCTGTGGTTTTCCCAGTGCCGCCGCGCCGTGGTCGCTTCGTGCACCAGGAGATCGATCCGCTCGTACGCCCGGATCTCCTCGTTCGGCGCCGTATCGGCGGAAAACACCAGGACCCTGTCCCGGTCCGTGTACGCCACCCCCGCGGCGGGCACGCCGTGCCGGCCGGGGAACACATCCAATCGCGAATCGCCCTGTTGCCAGAGCGTTTGCTTTCGCCGCCAGTCGAAGGGATGGAAACGGATATCGAAGCCGATGGGCCACTCCCACGCCCCCGTCGCCCGGACCCACCCTTCCAGCCACGGATGCATCTCGGCCGGGCAGTACAGGTCCAGCGGCTCCGTCCGGCCGTCCATCCACAGGCCCCACAGCAGGGAAGGCAGTCCGTACACATGGTCGATATGGCCATGGGTCAGCACCACGCGCCGCACCTGCGACAGGGGCACCTGCAGGGTTTTCAGCTTGCCGAGCGGGTTGCCGCCGACGTCGACGAACGTCGCACCCTGTCCGTCGGCGATCAGCAGATACGTGTTGTCCCGTCCGCTCCCCGCCGCCGCGGAGGCGGTTCCCATCAGTGTCACGTCCATGGTCGATCACCTGCTTCAGTTACTTCAGTCCGGAGTGCATGAAGCTTTCCACAAACTGCCGCTGGAAGACGAGAAACGCGACAAGCAGCGGCAGGATGACCAGCATCGTCGCGGCCGTGACCGTCCCCCACTGCACGCCCGTCTCGAACGTCTGCGCGAATATGGCGATGCCGACGGTCAGGGGACGCGATTCCACCGAGTTGGTGACGATCAGCGGCCACATGAAATTGTTCCAGTGCGTGCTGACCGAGATGAGCCCGAAGGCGACATAGGTCGGCCGGGCCGAAGGCAGATAGACGTGCCACAGCGTCTGCCACCATTTGCATCCGTCCACCCGGGACGCTTCGTCCAGCTCGTAGGGGATCTGCTTGAACGTCTGCCGGAGCAAGAACACCCCGAACGCCGACGCCCAGTAAGGCAGCATGATCGCCAGCTTGGTGTCCAGCAGGCCGAGCTCCTTGATGACCACGTAGTTCGGAAAAATGAGCACGTCCGGCGGAATCATGATCTGCACCAGGAAAAGAATGAACATGAATCCCTGCCCGATGAAGTTGAGCCGCGCGAAGGCGTAGGCGGCCAGGGTAATGGTGAACAGCTGCGCCGCCAGAATGCCGACGACGATGACCACCGTGTTGCCGTAGTACAGCAAAAACGGCACCGCGTCCCACGCCGCCGCGTAATTGTCCAGCGTCGGACTCCGGATGGCCAGGGGATTGCTGCGGTTGATGATTTCGCTGCCCGGCGTAAACGACGTGAGCACGGTCCAGACCAGCGGAAAGAGGAAGACGAGGGCCAGCAGCGTGACCAGGGTCCGGTTGGCAATTTTGTACGGTGCGATGCGCATGGACGGCCTCCTCCTCAGTAGTGGATCCGCTTGTCAAGATAGGCGTAATTGAAAATGGACACGGACAGCAGGATGACGAGCAGCACGACGGTGAGCACGGCCGCCGCACCGGTATCCCAGAAGCTGAACGCGTTCTCGTAGATGTGGTACAGCAGCAGATTGCTGGCGTTGTCCGGACCGCCCTTGGTCATGATGTACAGATGGTCCACCAGCCGGAACGAGTTCGTCGTCGCGATGACCAGGCAAAAAAGGGTGGTCGGCATGAGCAGCGGGAAGGTGATCCGCGCGAACAGCTGCAGCGGCCGGGCGCCGTCCAGGATCGCCGCCTCGCGGATTTCCCCGGGCAGATTCTGCAGCCCCGCCAGATAGAACACCATGAAAAACCCGACTTCTTTCCAGACGATCATGATCACCATCGCCCACATGACCACGCCCGGGTCGCCAAGCCAGTTCGGCCCGGTCACGCCGACAAGCTCCAGCGCCTTGTCGATCAGGCCGTAGTCGGGCGTGTAGATGAACAGCCAGATGTTGGCGATGGCGATCATCGGAATGACATTGGGGTAAAAAAACGCCGTGCGCAAAAACCCGTTGCCCTTCATGCGGTTGTTGACCCACACGGCGACGTACATCGCCAGAAGCAGGCTGGTCGGCACCGTCATGACGAGCAGGAACAGGTTGTTTTTCATCACCTTCAGGAACACGTCGTTCTGCAGCACTCTGGCGTACTGGTCGAACCCGACGAACGTCTTGGCGCCGAAGCCCGAACTGAGGAACGAGTACCGGATCGTTTTCAGCGTCGGATAATATGTAAACAGCGTGAGAAAAATCAGGGAAGGCAGAAGCAGCGCGTACGCAAACGCCTGTTTCCTCCAGTTGATGCGCCGCCAGGAAGCGCCGCGGATTCGGTCCGAAACCGGATGCGCCATTCATGATCACCTGTCCATGGTTGGGGCTGTGTACAGCGGGCCGGAAAAGCGACAAGAAGCCCCATGCCGGGGGCGGACGCACGTCCGCCTGGAGCATGAGCGGCTTCTCGTCTTCTCCGGCCTCGGAAATGATTCAGTTTCGCCTGCGGATCACTGATAGGGAGCCAGAATTCGGTCGGCTTCGCTTTGCGACTTCTGCAGCGCCTCTTTGGGCGTGACGTTGCCGTGCAGGGCGGCCTGGATGTTGTCGTTCAGGATCTTGGTCACCAGCCCGTTCTGATAGGTGGACAGCTCGCTGTCCGCATACTGGAGCTGGTCCCGGGCCACCGCCGCCTGCGGGAACTCCTCCACGTACTTCTTCAGGCGCTCGGTTTCATAGGCCGACTTCCTCGTGCCCACGTAGCCGGTGTCGATGGACCATTGGGCGGCCCGCTCGGGCTGGGTCAGGAACTCGATGAATTTCAGCGCGGCCTGCCGGTTTTCCTCCGGAATGCCCTTGAACAGGTAGATGTTGCCGCCGCCCGTCGGCGAACCGTACTGTTTGTTCGCGGGCAGGAACGCGACGCCGAAGTCGAATTGCGCTTCGTTTTTGACCCGGGTCAGGTTGCCGGTCGTATGGTACATCATCGCGGTCTTGCCGCTGATGAAGTCGGACGGCACCGTGGCCCACTCCAGGATGCCCTTTGGCATGATCTGGTGCGTCATGCCCAGATCCACGTAGAATTGCAGCGCTTCCTCCACATGGGGTTCCGTGAAGAACACCTTTTTGCCGTCGCCGGACATGATGTTGCCGCCGCTTTGGAGGGCCATGGCCTGCAGCATCCAGTACTGGTAGCCCGTGCTGGGGATCTCGAGGCCCCATTGGTCCCCCTTGGTCAGCTTTTTGCCGTATTCCACCAGCTCCTGCCAGGTGGCCGGCGGCTTCTCCGGATCCAGGCCGGCTTCCCGGAACTTGTCCTTGTTGTAGTAAAGCACGATCGTGCTGCGCTGGAAGGGCACGCTCCAGATCTGGTCCCCGGACTTCGTGTTGCCCATGAACCCTTCATAAAAATCGTTCCAGTAGTCCTGCGGAAAAAGGTTCGTCAGTTCTTCCACCGCGTCCATTTCCAGCAGCGTGTAAAGCTCCGTGGACAGGAGCACCGCCAGGTCGGGCGGATTGCCGCCCTGCACCGCGGTGGTCACCTTCGTCATGGTGTCCTGGTAGCTGCCGGCGTAGATCGGCTTCACGACGATGTTTTCATTTTCCGCCATGAAGTCGCTCGCCATCTGGTCGATGATCTTCTGGATCGGTCCGCCCACCGCCACCGGGTAGTAGAACTCGATCTCCACTTTCTTTTGCGAACCCTGCGAACCGCCGCCGCCGGAACCGGCGCCGTCCGAGCCCGAGGATCCGCCGCGGCCGCCGGCGCAGGCGGTCAGGGCCAGCGTGACGGCCAGGACGAGTGCCCAAATCGCGATTTTTTTCCGCATACCGCAAATTTCCCTCCTGCTGTTGGTTTGATCTTTTCCGGATGGCAAACCCCTTGGATTCCAGGAAACAGACGGCAGAATTTTTTGTCGCGAAAGCACCTCCCCATTTTCGACAAAAATCAAAAAGCCTTTTGCCGAAAACGCTTCCAGAAACCCAAAAGCGTTGTTCACTCTTCAGCAAAAGGCTTCTCCTCAATCTCTACCTTTGCTATTCAGTTGAATTTTTCCTTGGTGATTATTTACTCCCTATCATAAAGGAAAATGACAAATCCGACAAGTCAATTTTTTCCTTGCTCATCCTGCCATTTCCAGAGCACCTTGGAGGAGGTCGATACCCCGATGGCGCCGTGATCGAGGACGCATTTCAGGTCGTCCAGATCCGAGATGAGCCCGCCGGCGATGACGGGCAGGTCGATTTCCTGCCGCAGCCGGCCCATGACCCGGGGGACGACGATGCCCGGCAGCACTTCGATGGCGTCCGGCCGGGAGCTTTTGATGATGCGGATGCCGTTGTCCAGCGAGACGGAATCGAACACGAACAGGCGCTGGATCGTGATAAGCCCGCACTTCTGGGCTGCCATGATGATGTTGGAGCGCGTGGTCACGATGCCGTCCACCTTGATGATCTCGGCCAGATACCGGACGCTTTCCGTGTCTTTCCCCAGCCCTTCCATCAGGTCCAGATGGACGAACATGAGCTTTCCGGCATCCTGCACGCGCTCCGTGATCCCTTTCAGCGTGAAAATGTTGCCCGTCAGCAGAAACACGATGTTGGACGTGGTCCGGAGCACGGGTTCCAGATCGCTGTCCGAGACGATGGATGTGATGACCGGTTTGGATTTGAGCGCGTAGCTGATGGTTTTGACGTTGGTGTCCTGGTTTTTCATCCATCCCAACTCTCATTGACGGACCGGAAAATCCATCATTTTGAATGAAAGCGTTTTGCAATCGCTATTATAAACAGCCATTGCATGATTGGCAATGAAAAGAAAGTCGGGATGGACGCGCTTTGCCGGCCGCCCCCGGGGTTTCGGCTCCACCTCCTCCTGATTGACTACTTCTCGGGTTTCGGCGGCTTGGGCGGTTTCGGCGGCTCCGGCGGACCGGGCGGTTTCACCGTCAGCCAGAACGAGAGCGTTTCCGTGCCGTTCGTCGCGGTGATCTTCGCTTGGCCGGGCGCCCGGGCCTTGACCAGCCCGTCCGGCGTCACCCGGGCCACGATCGGCTTGCTGCTGGCAAATTGATAGAGCGCCGTCAGGTCTTCGGGCTGCGATTTGCCGCGCGCCTTGAGCACCTTGGCCTGGGCCGTGGCGCCCGGCCGCATGGTCTCGGGAAGGCCGCCGATATAGACCGTGCCGTATTGATCCCAGAGGTCCAGGTCGATCATCAGCATCCGGTCCATGATATAGGCGGTCGTGTACCGATATTTGTTGGCCCCGGATTCAAACAGGACGTACAGCACATCGCCCACATCCGCGATGCCTTCGGACATGGGGATGACGGTCAGGCGGCTGTTCGACGGCTTTTCCGCCTGGCTGTCCAGGAACCAGACCGGCAGGTTCCGGCCGCCGACGGTGACCGACGCGTGGGGCGGGCCGACCGTCGGATTTTCGTAACGGTACAGCAGGCTGTTGTTGCCCCGTCCGTACGAGGAACTGAGGATGATGGCGTCTTCCCGGACGACCGCGCCCTGGATTTTCTCGGGAATGGACAGGATGTAGTCCGGGATCGCGGGATCATTCGGGTCGCCGTCCCAGCTCTCCGGGGAAACCGTGTCCGTCGCCGCGTCCAGTTCGTATCCGGCCATCCAGGCGTAATAGGTGCTGCCGTCGCGGTTGGTCAGGTGATGGGACGGGTCTGTCGGGTAGCTGCCTGCTTCGTAAAATTCCCCGACCCACAGCACGCCTTCGGAGAACGTGGCAAAAGCGGCTTCGACGGGCACCGGAATGCGCGAGGCGAAGCGGATCTCTTCCCCGTCCTGCGCGGCGAGGAAATCCTCGAGCAAAATCCGGTACAGATACGTCTCCGAAGCGATCCACACGTGCCGGTCGCTGATCGCGATGCCGCCCGCGTGTCCCGTGTAGGGCGCCCCCGTCTCCTCGTACAGGACGAGGGATTTGACCAGTTCGCCGGTGGCGGCGTCCACCGCCGAAACGACGCCCGGCCGTCCGTCATCCATGTAGTTGACCGTGACCAGCCAGTTTTCGTCCTCCAGGTACGCGAGGCCCTGCGGCACCAGCCCTTCCGCCAGACCGGGAATGACCGGGCCGTCGTCGCTGATGTCCCAAAGGGTCTGATACGCGGGACTGCGCGGATGCACGGTGCGTTCCTGCTGCGTAACGGGCTGGTGCGAAGGCATCGCGGTGACCGCCGGGGATCTGGGCGATTCGTTGCCCGACGTGTCCACGGCGCTGAGCTCGAAAGCATACGCCGTATTGCCCGTCAGCCCGTATACGGTGAACTGCTGCTGCGAAGCGGGAATGAAATGCTCGAATTCGCCGTTTTTGTACAGATTGTACCCGAAAAGATCGGGCTCGGTGTTGGCCGTCCAGGTGACGGTGACGAATCCGCCGCCGGCCGCGGCCTGAACGCCGACGGGCGTGGCCGGCGCCTCGGTGTCCAGCTGCGGCCTGGGAGGCACCTGGGTTGGCACGACCGCGCCGGGCGTCGGTTTTTGGTTGCCGCCGATCTTGTTCATCAGGATGCTTCCGTCGGCCGGCGGGCCGTACAGGATGCTTCTCCCGGCCGCCACGTCCGCGGCGTCGTACGTCGCCCGGGCGATTTCAAACCCGCACGGATCGAACAGCGACACCGTCTGATTGCCCGAGTTGACCAGCCCGCCCACGTCTTCCACGATGTAGAGCCGGTCTTCGGAAACATATTTGCTTTGGTAGGTATAGTAATAGTAGCTGTTGAAGCCCTCCAGGGTGATCGGGCTGATTTCCGCCCTGCGGGTCCAGAGCACCGCCGTCTGCCAGGGTCCCACCCTGACGGAACGGTCGATGGTTTTCTCCCAGCTGCCGGAGCGGACCCTGTAACCCATAAGATCCAGTTCCGCGCCGGTGGTGTTGTACAGCTCGATAAATTCGAACGCGTCGTATCCGGCATAGTTGTCGGTATCCGGAACGAGCTCCGTGATGATGAGCTCCGGCATGCCGCCCGCGGCGGGTCCCGCCGTGGCCGGGGCCGACCGGGCCGATTCGTTGCCGGCCTGGTCGACGGCCGTCACCTCGAAGGTATACTGCTTTCCCGAGGTGAGCGGCATGATGACCGCGGCCGTTTCGGACGCCGACGCCGTGCAACAGAGGGCGCCGTTCACGTAGATCCGGTACCCGGCGAGATCCGGTTCCGCGACCGCCTGCCACCGAAGTTCCACGCGGCCGGTTTTCCCCGCGGCCTGCAGGCCGGACGGCGCGGCCGGCGGCACGGTGTCCGGCACCTCCTGCGGCATCGCGCCGACGACCTCGGAGGCCGGCGATTCATCGCCGTTTTCGTCCACGGCCGTGACCCAAAACGCATACCCGATGCCATTGGTCAAGCCGTCGATGTACGCGTAGGTCGCCTCCGTCACGGTGAGCGGCTGGTCGGCGCCGGAATGATACACCCGGTAAGTCGATACGGACGGATCGCCGGCGTTCCATGCCAGATGGACGGCGCCGTTATCCGGCTGCGCGGCGAGCCCGTACGGCGGCAGCGGGCCCGGCACCTGTTCGGGCAGCACCGCGCCCGGGGTGGGCGTTTCCCCGTTGCGCATTTTCGCCATCGCCGCGCCCGACCCCGAATACCGGTAAATGACGCTCTTGTTGACGATGCCGTCTTGCGCGCCGTCGTTGATGAGGGCGGAGCTGACGACGGTGCCGTCCGGGGCGGCGACGGCCACTTTGCGCAGGGCGCTGTCGTGCAGCCCCTGGGCCGAGGTCGTCAGCCGCACCTCAAACACGCGATCGGGACTGAGCAGCGTGCCGTAATTGGCGTTGAAATCCCACAAGGGAACGTTGGGGTAATCGAACTTTTTCAGCCACAGCACAAGGGCGCTCTTGGGCCGGATCGTCTTGCTCGCGATGGGCCAGCGGTTGGCGGGAGTGGATGCATTGACGTTGGTGTAGTACTGCAGTTCATATCCGTCCAGGTCGATCGGATGCGTCGTGTTGTTGTAAATCTCGACGAACTCGTACGGCTGCCCCTGCTCCGCGGAGGCCGGGACGATCTCGGTGATGAGCAGATCGGGGGTGACGGTTTGCGCCCCGGCGGTGCCCGCCCCGAGGCGGGATACGGTCAACAGTTCCAGCCATGCGCAAATGAGGCCCATGACCAGGATGCGTTTCATCCTTTTTTTGGTCATGATCATGTTTTTTCTCCTCCTTTCCTCCATCCCCGAAAATCAAAAACCCTTTTACCCAACCGCTGGAAGAACCGGACGCGGCGTCCGCTTCCATCCGTTGAATAAAAGGGTTCTCCGGAACTCATACCCTGGAATATACTATTGAATCCACTTTCAAGTAATAGATTAGCATTATCTGGTTAATCCTGTCAATCATGGAAAGGCGCTCTGCCGTCTCCGGCCCCGGAAGGTTGGCTCATGATCCGAATTTTCATTGAAATTGGCAGCGAAATTTTTGCGAAATTATGATATAATGGCTGCGTCAAAACTTCATACACCCTGGTTGGAGATCATGAGAAACCGTTCATTTGACTTTCGCCGGAGAGGCGAAGCGGATGGCGGTTTTTTCTTTTCACCCGAGAAGGAGGCTGACACCATGGAGCAAAAGGATATGCACCCGGCGGACGCCGCGCGGAACGGCGCGGATCCGGCCGGCGGACACGGGAACGAACCGGGGACGGAAAGCGGATCGCGCGCGCCGTTTGCGGCATGGGACAGAACCCGGGTGCTGGAGGCCATGAGCCGGGAGCCGGTCGATCTGCTCGTCATCGGCGGCGGCATCACCGGGGCGGGCATCGCCCTCGACGCGGTCACCCGCGGGCTGCGGACGGCGCTGGTGGAGATGCAGGACTTCGCCGCCGGCACCTCCAGCCGTTCGACGAAATTGATCCACGGCGGTCTGCGCTATCTGAAACAGCTGGAGTTCGGCGTCGTCGCCGAAGTGGGGCGGGAGCGGGCGGTCGTCTACGAGAACGGGCCGCACGTCACGACGCCGGAATGGATGCTGCTGCCGTTTTACAAGGGAGGTTCCCTCGGGCGGGTGAGCACCTCGCTGGGCCTGGCGCTCTATGACCGGCTGGCGGGCGTCAAGCGGAGCGAACGCCGCGTCATGCTCAGCCCGCGGGAGACGCTGGAGCGGGAGCCGCTGCTCAAGCGGGACGGGTTGCTGGGCGGCGGCCTGTACGTGGAATACCGCACCGACGACGCCCGGCTGACGCTGGAAGTGCTGAAAAGGGCGGTGGAATGCGGCGCGCTGGCGGCGAATTACGCGGAGGCGGAATCGCTGCTGTACCTGAGCGGCCGCATGGCGGGAGCGGTCGTCCGGGACCGCATCGGCGGCGGCCGCTATGAAGTCCGCGCCCGCCATGTGGTAAACGCCGCCGGCCCCTGGGTCGACGCGGTGCGGGAAATGGACCGGTCCAGGGAAGGCAAGACGCTCCGCCTGACCAAAGGAGTTCACCTCGTGTTCGACGGGGAGCGTTTTCCGCTCCGGCAGTCGGTCTACTTCGACACGCCGGACGGCCGGATGGTGTTCGCCATTCCCCGCGACGGCAAAACCTACGTCGGCACCACCGACACGGACTACCGGGGCGATCCCGCCCGTCCGGTGATGGAAGAGGCGGATCTTGCCTATTTGCTCGACGCCGCCAATTTCATGTTCCCTTCGCTGAACCTGACGCCCCGCGACGTGGAGTCCAGCTGGGCGGGGCTGCGCCCGCTCATCCGCCAGGAAGGGAAAAGTCCGTCCGAAGTGTCCCGCCGGGACGAAATCTTCGTGTCGCCTTCCGGCCTCATTTCCATCGCGGGCGGCAAGCTGACCGGCTACCGGAAAATGGCCGAGAAAGTCGTCAACCTGGTGGCCGCGAAGCGCAGGGAAGACGGCCTGCCGGCGCTGCCGCCCTGCCGCACCCGCACGATGCCGATTTCCGGCGGCGACGTGGGGGGCGGCGCCGGGTTCGAGGCGTTCGTCCAGCGGCAGATCCCCGACGGCGTCGCGGCGGGATTCAGCGAAGAAGAGGCCGCCCGCATCGTGAAGCGGTACGGGTCCAACGCCCGCCGGCTGTTCCGGCTGGCGGCGGAGTCCCGCGGCCTGGCCGACAGGCACGGCCTGCCTCCCGGGCTGGCCGCGGAACTGCTCTATGCCATGGAAGCGGAAATGGCCGTGAAGCCGGAAGATTTCTGGATCCGGCGAACGGGGATGCTCTATTTCGACCGGGCCGGGGTCGTGAAATGGAAGGACGCCGTCGCGGCCGCCATGGCGGAACGGCTCGGCTGGGACGAAACGCGACGCGGCGAGTACGACCGCGAGCTGGAGCGGTTGCTGGAGGAGGCGGTCCGCCCGGTTTCGCCCGAACCCGGCGTACCCGTGCACTCGTGATGACGAAGCCCGCATCCTGGAAGGATGCGGGCTTTTTTTGCCCTTGCGGCGCCTCTTTTCGGCGGTTGCGGGCATGGCTTCGTATCCTCCGGCTTTGTGGGAGCCGGCGCGATTGCGCTATAATGGGATTCTGGAGGTGAGCGGCCTTGCCCGTGACCAGACTGCTTCGGCATTTGCGCAACCCTTTGGTCGTCACCGCCCTTGTCGCCGCCGTACTGGGCGCCGTCGCCGCCGGCTGGCGCTGGCCTTACGTCATGTACGGCGCAGGAACGGCCGAACCGGTGCACGACCGGATCACCGGCAAGCCGCTCGAGGAAAAAGGCGCCTTCCTCTACACCACCGTGATGACCTATCCCCGCCCCAACACGTTTTTCCTGCTGTACGGCTGGCTGCATCCGCGCATGGAAGTCCTCAGACTGCAACAGGCGACGGGCGGGACGGTCAACTACGAGGCGTACCACAACCGGAACGTGTGGATGCGCGACAACGCGGTGGCGGAAGCGCTCATCGCCGCCTACGATGCCATCGGGGTTCCCTTGCAGGTGGAACAGACCGGCATCATCGTCTATCAGTTTTTGGAGACGACCAAAGCCCGGGAAGCCGGTCTCCAGGAAGGCGACATCATCAACGCCGTCGACGGCAAACCGGCCCGTACGGGAGAGGAACTGGCGGAACGGCTGCAGGAAAAATCGCCGGGCGACACCGTGCGCGTATCCGGCACCCGCGGCGGCAAGCCGTTTGAGGCCGAGGTGCCGCTCATCAAGCTGAGCGACGGCCGGACCGGCATCGGCTTCCTTCACCGGCCGGTCATCAAGGTGACGCCGCCCGATCCGGTGTCGCTGGATTTCTCCGACACCTCGGGTCCTTCCGGCGGCCTGATCATGACCCTCGAGCTGGTCGCCCATCTGACCGGGGAAGACCTGACCCGGGGGTACCGCGTCGCCGGTACGGGGACCATCTCCGCGGACGGATCGGTGGGCCAGGTGGGCTGGGTGCGTTACAAGCTGATGGCCGCCCACCGGGAAAAAGCGGACTATTTCCTCGTTCCCTACGTGGAAGAGGGCGGGTTGGACAACTGGAAAGAAGCCGAGGAAGCCGTTCAGAAGTATAACCTGTCGCCCCGTCTCGTCCCGGTGTCCAGCCTGCAGCAGGCCCTTGCCTTCCTGCGCGGGCTGCCGCCGAAAACGTAAGGCCTATGCAAGAACGACACCCGCTTCCCCGGTTCGGGAGAACCGTCGGGACGCGGGTGTCTTGGCTTTTTTATCGGAAAAAGGCGGGCAGGTATTCCCTGTTTTGCTCCAGCATCTCGTTCAGAAGCACCTTGGCTGTCGACACCGAGGGCACCAGCGGATGGCTGGCCATGGCCTGCAGCGCGATCGACCGGTCCCCGGTGAGCGCGGCTTCAATCGTCAGCCGCTCGTAGGATTTCACGGCGGCGATCAAGCCTTTCGCCTGTTCGGGCACCACCGATACCGGCAACGGGATCGGCCCCAGGCCGGTCACGACGCAGTTCACCTCGATCACGGCGTCCGGCGGCAGGAAATCGAGCGTGCGGCCGTTCGGCACGTTGAGCGTCTGGATGTCCCGCTTGTCGTTATGCAGGGCATCCATCAGATTCACCGCCGCTTCGGAATAGTACGCGCCACCCCGGCGTTCCAGCTGCTTCGGTTTTTCCCGCAGCTCTGGATTCCGGTACAGTTCGAACAGCTCCTCCTCCACCCGCTGCACCTCTTCCGCCCGGGTCCCGTGCGACTGCAGCGACGCCATCTGGTCGGCCAGCATGGCATCCGTCAAATAATAATATTTCAGATAGTAAGACGGCAAACCGCCCATCCCGCGCAGGAACTCGGGATCCCACATCATCTCCGGGACGTTTTTGCCGGCATATGCTTCCCCTTGTTCCAACACTTCGGCGAGCTTGTCTTCCCCGTCGATCACGATCCGCGTGGCCCAGTGCAGATGGTTGAGACCGACGAACTCGACGTACACCCGCTCCGCCGGCACGCCGTATTTCCGGCTGAGCCATTTCAGCAGATGGATCGGCGCATTGCACAGCCCGACGCCCTTCACCCCGGAAAAACGCGTGACCGCTTCGGTGACCATTCCCGCCGGATTCGTAAAGTTGAGCAGCCACGCTTCGGGCGCCAGCTCCTCCATGTCCCGGCAAATGTCCAGGATCACCGGGATCGTGCGGAGCGCCTTCATCATGCCGCCGGGTCCCGTCGTTTCCTGGCCGATGACGCCGTGCCGGAGGGGAATGCGCTCGTCCCATTTGCGGGCTTCCAGCTGGCCGACGCGAATCTGCGTCAGGACGAAATCGGCTCCTTCGATCGCACGGCGGCGATCCAGGGTCAACCGGACGTCGATCGGAACACCCGCCCGATCCACCATGCGCTTTGCCAGTCCCCCGACGGTTTCCAGCTTGGACTTGCCGGATTCGATGTCGGCCAGCCACAGTTCCCGGACCGGAAACCGCTCGTATCGCGAGATGAGCCCCTCCACGATTTCCGGCGTGTAAGAGGAACCGCCCCCGATGACCGCGATTTTCAATCCGCCATCCGTTCGTTTCGCCATCCCCAGCTTCGCCTCCCGCTTCATCTTTTGCCGGCGGCGGAGGGAACGTGCGCCGCGGGCTCCCGGATCGTATCGCCGCCCTCCAGCCGCACCCAGGTATCGAAGCCGTCGCCTCCCGGCCGAATGCGGAATACGCGGGCTCCTTTGGGAAATGTTTTCCACCCGTACGTCTGGTAACCCGTGGCGCGGCCGTAGCCGAGACGGATGCCGCCGAGCTCGCCCCAATAGTCGTTGAGGTGATCGTGGCCGCAAAACGCCCCCATCACGCCCCCCGCTTCCAGCATCGCATAGAAAAAACCGGAATTGACCCGCGGGCAGCCCGGTACTTCGTGACGGCTGCCGTAGCAAATTTGCGATTTCCAGATCTGATCGTGTTCGGGCAAAGGAATGTGAAAGAACACCAGCGACGGAACGGACCGGTTTCCGTTCCCCTCCCGAAGCCGATGCGACTGCGCGAGAAACCACTCGATCTGGCTGCGGCGAATCCAGCCGTACCCGTCAAACGACGGCAGGGGGGCGTAATCCCCCGTATCCAGCAAAAACAGCGCGGCCATCGTCGCGCCGGACTTGTCTTCCACGCATATCACCGTATTGCCGACGCCGTCCACCCCTTCGGCGCCCGATCCCGGAACGAATCCCGGAAGCTCCGCAAGGGTCTGCATCAGCTCCGGCCGGGTCGCCGCCCCTTCTCCGTCGTGATTGCCGAGCACCGCCGCCCAGGGCAGGCCGCTGGCCACCGCGGCAGCGACGGCGTCGCGCACGGACGCGAGCGGATCGGCGCATCCCCCGCCGTAGATGATATCGCCCGTGAAGACGATCATGTCGGGCCGCTCGGCGTCCAGAATTCGTTCCATCAAATCGCGGGTCCGCCAATCTTCCGGTTCCCCGTTCTGCCAGTGAAGATCCGTAAACTGGACGATGGTGAACGTCCCGTCTTCCCGGCAGCGCAACCTCGAACCCATCGTCTCACGCTCCGATCTTTTTTACGGGATCAGGTCCGACCAGCGCCGGCTGAGACGTCGTCCAGGCTGTTTTCGCCGTCCAACAGCCTTCGCAACAGGCCCGGGCGATTCGTGATAATGCCTGTCGCCCCCGCTTGCCTGGCCTCCAGCATAAGCCGCGGATCGTCGATCGTCCAAGGATAGACCTGAATCCCGCGCCGCAAAGCTTTTGCCGCGAAATCCTTGTTCAATATCCCGTAATACATGTGCAGCGAATAAAGGGAAATGCCGCTTATGGCTTCGAACGCTTCAAAATCGAACCATTCATTTTCCTCGTAAAGCAGCCCGACCCGCAGGGAAGGCGCCAACCGTTTGCAACGGACCATGCAATCGTGTCCGAAAGAAGAAAGAAAAACGCTGCCCGTGCGTCCCGTTCGTTCGAGCAGATCAACGATCAGCCGTTCCACACGCGGATGACGGAAGCTTTTGATCTCCACATTGAGCTGGATATGCGGCGGCACCAGCTCCAGCACTTCCTTCAGGAGCGGCAGACGCTCGCCGCGGTATTCTTCGCCGAACCAGGCGCCCGCGTCGAAACGTTTCAGCTCCGCCACGGTCAGATCCGCGATGCGGCCGGTCCCGTCGGTCGTCCGATCCAGCGTCTCGTCGTGGCAGACGACCAGCTCATTGTCGGCGCTGACGTGAACGTCCAGTTCGATCGCGTCGCAGCCTTGCTCCATCGCGAGACGAAACGCGGCCAACGTATTTTCGGGCGCTTCCGCCGAAGCGCCCCGGTGTGCGATCACAAGCGGCTTGGCCGCCGCGGCTTCGGTCACGGCCCATCCTCCTGTTCACAAAACGGTGGATTCCCTATATGGCCAACTGGCGGCGCAATTCTTTCAACTGGTCCGGGGTCAGCACGTGCCCGGCGGCGTCCATCGCTTCCAGCAGCGCGCCGAAGACCGGTTCCACATCCAGCTTCACGATCCGCGCCCCGGGCGCGCATCGGGACAACATCTCCCGGAGCGGACGCACTGTCCAGGGCTCCCCTTTGGCCCGCGTCAAAATGCTGCCGGCAAGCACCACCGGAAACGTCTCCCCGTGCATGCCCAGCCGGTCGATGATCGTCCGGGCCGAAATCGCCAGCTCCTCGCCCTGCCGTTCGAGCAGGCCGATCGCCGTGGCGTCGCCTTCGCGGGCGGCGTCGAACAGCACCCGAACCAGATCGACCGGCACCCGCAGGCCGCGGTCGAGGAAATCGTACTTCATCGCCTCGACGCTCGCATACCCGAGTTTCCGCAGCACTCGGGCGGTCAGCGACGTCGGTTCCGCACGGCCTTCGTCGGCGCGAATGACGGCGCGAAACACTTCTTCGGACAGCATCTGCCCGCCGCCGAAATCCCCGTACAGGTAGCCGAAGCCGCCCAGCTGGAGCTCCTCGCCATGAAGGTTGCGGCCCATCGCGTTGGTGCCCGCTCCGCACACGAGCACGATGCCGTGCAACCGGTCGGCTCCCGCGCGCAGGCCGATATAGGTGTCGCACACGACGCGGTAGCGGGGAAGACCCATCGCCGCCACGATCGGGTTCAGAATTTCATAGTCGGAAGGCCGATCCGCCCCGGCCAGGCCGAAGCAGGCGGCGGCGATGTCCGCCTTGTCCGCTCCGGCCGCCCGGATCGCTTCCTCCAGCGCGCGGTTGATGTTGCGGGTCATCTCTTCGACGCCGTTCTGGTAATTGCCGTTTCCGCTTCTGCCCACGCCGACCACGCGGCCGGTCTCGTCGGAGATGACGCAAATCGTTTTGCTGTTTCCCCCATCCATTCCCATAAACAACAAGTCTCCCCACTCCTCTTTCCAATCGTGGATCCATGACCCGCTGGCGCTCTGACGGTCGCAAACCGCATGTTCTTGCCCCGGATGTTACCCTTTGATGGAGCCCAGCATCAATCCGCTAATCAAATAGCGGTTCAAAAACGCCACGATCAGGATCGGCGGGATCATGCTGATAACGCCAACCGCGCACATCATGGGATAGTCGATGGAGGTTTTCAGGACAAACTCCGAAATGAAAACGTTCAGGGTCTTCAGGGACGGCGAGAAGACCATCACCGTGACGAACATGCTCCAACAGCCAAGAAACGTGATGATCGCCACCGCGACCAGCCCCGGAGCCGTGAGCGGAAACACGATCGACAGCAGAATCCGCCACCGGCCTGCGCCGTCAATCGTCGCGGACTCCTCGATTTCGCGCGGCAATCCCGCGACGAAGCCTCTCATCAGCCAAACGGCAATCGGCGCATATGCGGAACTGAAAATGAGAATGATCCCGTGATAGGTGTTCAGAAGATTCAACTCCATCATCAGCCGGTAAAGCGGAATCATGACCGCGTAGCCGGGCAGCGCCATCGTGGCGATACAGACAAAGAACACCAGGTTGCGGCCCGGAAACTTGACCCGGGCGAACGCATAGCCGGAAAGCAGCGCGAGGAAGGTGACGACGACCGTTCCGCCGACCGAGCCGATCAAGCTGTTGATCGTCGATTGCTTCATCGTCGTCCAGACGTCCCAGCTCTTCGGGTCAAACCCGAATAGTCTGCCATAGCTGGAGAAATCCGGCGAATCGGGGAAAATATTCGGCGGCATGGCGGTCAGATCCTGCACCCTGGATACGCTCGTGATGGCCGTCCAAATGACGGGAAGCAGCGACCAAGCCGCCAGCAGGAGCAAGGCCGCGGCGAATCCGATGCGTGCGATCCGCTTCACGCCGCTTCCTCCTTGTACATGGTCTTGATGTAGGAAAAATTGATCAGCAACGTCAGCGCCGTCACCATCATGGAGATAGCCATCCCGTATCCGAATTTCATGTCGCGGAAAGCCACCGTGTAATTTTTCATCGTGACCGACATCGTGTCCATGGAAAACTGGTTCATGATATACGGCTCGTCAAATATGTTCATGGATATCATCGTGGCCAGGCTGATCGCGATCGTGATGCCGGGCAACAGAAGCGGAAGCGTCACCCGGCGGAACTGCTGCCATTTGCCGGCGCCGTCGATGGCGGCCGATTCGTACAGGTCCGCGGGAATCTGCTGCAGGAACGAAAGCAGAATCAGGGAAACGTAAGGCAGATTCCTCCACACGACGATCAGGCAGACGAGGAGAAGCGCCATCCACCTGTTGGATGTCCAGAGCTTATATTCCGATATCCAGCCCCAACGCTCGAAAAGCACGTTCACAATCCCGTATTGGGGGTGAAAAATCCACCGCCAGGTCACTCCCCCCACGACGGGGGGGAGCGCCCACGGCAGAATCATGACGGCCAGCACCAGAAAACGGATGCGGAAATTGCGCCTGAGCAGCAAGGCGACCATCAGCCCGAACAACATTTCGAACGTCACGGTGACGACGACGTAGAAAGCCGTGTTGCCCAACACGCGGCGAATGCTCGGATCGGTAAACAGCCTTTCATAGTTTTTGAAGCCGATCCATCGGATGTTGTCCGGGTCGGTGAGCGTCATGTTTTGAAAGCTGAACACCAGGGACAGGACGAACGGAATGAGCACGAACAACACAATGAGCAGCACAAAAGGCGCGATCAGCAGATAGGCGTCTCCATACCGCAAGGGATGCCGCCTGAGCAACCTTTTCACCCCCAGCCGCGCAAACGGCGCCTGATCAGCTTTTTTCGATCTTTTCCGTCGCCTCGATGATCAGTTCCGCCGTTCTGTCCACCGACCAGTTCTCCTTCAGACCACGGTTGATCGCCGTGTAAACCGCCTCGGAGAATTCGGCATACCAGGAAGGCTGTCCCTGCGGGAAAATCGGCTCGACGTCCTCCAGTTGTTTGGCGTACACGTCCCCGTGCGGCAGGTCTCCCGATTCGAACAGCTCCCGGATCACCGAGTTGCGCGTCGGGAAAATGCCGCCCTGGGTCTTGAACGTCTCTTTCATGATCTCGCTGGACGCCAGCCACTTGAGCAGCTCGACGGCGGCCTCCTTGTGTTCCGCGCGGGCCGGAATCATGATCCCTTCCGGCATTGCGGTCGTCGTGTGGTGCGTGCCGTCGCCGGGAACGAGGATCGCCTTGACGAAATCCTTGATCTTGGAGGTTTCCGGATTGCTCGCTTCGTCGATTTGACCCGGTCCGGCCAGGATCTTGATGGAGCCGCGCCCCGCCTTGAACGACTCGATCACTTCTTCGTACGGAATGCCGAGGGCTCTCGGATCGATGAGGCCGCTGTTGAACATTTCGAAAATATACGACAGCGCTTTGTAGGAAGGCGAGTTTTTGTCTTTCAGGTACAGATTCCAGTTGTCGTCGAACACCTCGCCGCCGAGCGCCTTGGTCATCAGGATCCATTCATGGGTCGTGTTTTCGCCGGCTTCCAGCGTCGTCACAATTGGATATTCGTCCTTGCCGGAAGCCTTGATCTTCTTGGCGGTATCGATCACGTTCTCCAGCGTGTCGACCGGCAAATCGCCGACGTGATCCGCGTTGATCATCGAAATGCGGAAATCGTTGAAGAACGGAAGCGCGACGACGCGGCCCTGATACGTAAACACGTTCAGAATGCCGATATCATTCTTGATCTGTTCGTCCAACACGTCCGTCAGATCGTGGTACCACCCGGCCGAGCCCATCTGGCCGACCCACGACCAGTCGATGTCGACGATGTCCGCGGGTGCGGAGCCGGCGGCGGAAGTCGTCACGATATTGTCATGGATTTGCCCAAACTTCATGTTCTCGACTTCCACCTTGATGCCGGTTTCAGCGGTAAACTTTTCGAAAAAGTCGGGCGTGAATTTGTACCAGGGAGGCATCAGCATCTTGACGGTTTGCCCCGCATAGGGTTTGTCGTTGGCCGGAGCGGTGGACCCCTGTGCGGTCCCGGTTGAAGCGGGAGTTGAAGCGGAAGGAGAACTTCCGGACGGAGACGCCGTTTTGCCGCTGCATGCGGCCACCATCCCCAGAACGAGCACCATGGCGCAAATGCCAAGCAGACGTTTTTTCATCACCTTCAAGTCACCCCTTTTTCATTTTGGCCGAGAAAAGATAGAGATTCAGATGGGACCGGCTTCCCCCATGGAAACCGGTTTCCACAATTGACGAAAAAAATCCGCATTTCCAACCGAAACGGACAATGCCTTCCCGGTTCCACCACATTTTCCGGAAATCCCTTTCGGCGGCGGAATCGATGGCCGCAAGCGGCGGTCACGGCAACCGGGCGGATTCGCGTACGATCAGATGGACATCCACATGATGGTCCGGAGGGGGAAGTTCCTTGTCGCGAATCATCGCCAGTACGGAAGCGGCCGCGATATGGCCCATCGCCTTGCGTTCCTGACGAATGGAAGCCAACGGAGGCTGCAGATACTCGCACAAGGGCAAATCATCGTATCCGACGACCATCAGCTGCCGCGGCACATCTACCCCGCAATCCTTTGCCGCCTGAATGACACCGGCGGCAATCGTATCCGCCGCGCAGAAAACAGCCGTCGGCGGCTCCGGCAGCGCCAGCAGACGGCGGCCCAGCTCCACCCCGCTTTCCACGGAATATTCCCCGATGCAGACGTAGGAATCGGGCACCGGCAAAAGGTGTTCTTCCATTACCCGCCGATAGGTCTGCATCCGTTTGGCGGATTCGTAGCTCCAGCTCGGACCGGAAATATGCGCGATTCTGCGGTGCCCCTGTCCGATCAGATGCCGGACGGCAAGCTCGGCGCCTCGCACGTCGTTCGAAGAGACATACCCGACGCGGCGGCCGGACAGGTTCCGGTCGAACACGACGCACGGAACGCCGCTGTTCAGCAGATTCCGGACTTGTGCCGGCTCCGGATAGTCTCCGAGCATGATAACGCCATCGACTCTATACTCCTGGGCGAATTTCAGGAAATCTTCATCCGGGCTGGCGGCGAACATCAGCACGTGGTACTTGTCTTTCACGAGCGCTTCCCGGATGCCGGCGACAATCTCGCTCCAGTACACGTGAACGATGAACGATTCCAGCAGGTCTTCCGACACAAACAGACCGATCAGATTCGATCTTCCCGTCGTGAGACTCTTGGCAAGCGCGCTGGGCGTATAGGTGGAGCTTTCGATCGCGGCCAGCACCTTGCGTCGAGTCTCCTCGCTCACCCCTTTATAATTGTTCAGCACCTTGGATACGGTCGATTTGGCGACACCGGCTTTCTTGGCGATATCGGATATGTTCATTGCCTACTCCTTCATTTCCATGGAAACCGGTTTCCAATATCATTATAAGCGCTTCCAAGCTCCCCTGTCAACGGATTGAATGCTTCCGCCATGAATTTTCGGCGGAAACGGGATCACCCCAGCATCGTCCCCATTCGTCTGGCCGCTTCCATCACCATTGGCGCATACTTGCGCATGACCGCCGGCGTCAGCCGGTTTGCCGGACCGGAGACCGCCAGGGCCGCCACCAGCCGGCCCGACCGATTGAAGATCGGCGCGGCGACGGCGGCCGCGCCCGGCTCGCGCTCCTCGATGCTGGTGGCGTAGCCGGCTCTGGCGATGTCCTCGAGCTGCCGGACGAAAGCCTCCCGGTCCAGCGAAGCCGGCCAGGACGGGTCGTCCAGCACCGCTTCCCGCACTTCCGGTTCGGCATAGGCCAGCAGCACCTTGCTGGAAGCCCCCACGAACAGCGGCATCCTCGCGCCCACCGGAGCCACGCGGCGGATGGCCTGCGTGCTTTGCACCGCCTGGATGCGCACCCGCTCGTTGCCGTCCCGCACATACAGGCTGATCGTCTCTCCCAGCCGGTCGCGCAGCTTCTCCATTTCGCCAAGCAGCACCGTCGACAGGTCGTCCATCGTCAGATGGGCGGACAGCTCCAGCAGGCTGAGACCGAGCCGGTACTTTTCCGTGGCCTCGTCCCGCATGACGAACCCCTTGTCCTCGAGCGTGGCGAGAAGCCGGTGCGCGGTGCTTTTGTGGAGGCCGACGCGCTGCGACAGTTCCGTGAGCCCCCATTCCCGTCCGTGACGAAAACAAAGCAAAATGTCCAGCGCCCTTTCCACCGCGCGGACCGTGCGCTTTTCCTCCATGACAGGTTCTCCCCTCCCGGTGAAAAACTCTCTGTCTCTGGCGTTGGCGGATAGCCGCCTCTTGCGGCCGCGACGGCCGGAGCCCAAAATCCGGTTTCACTCTGTGAAACCAGTATAGCGCATCCCGTCCCCGCATGACAAACGCGCTTCCCCGGCGATTTGGCCGATTTTTCCTTCCGCCGGTACAATTGACGAATTATCCCGGCGGACAGTACGATAAAAATAGGGGAAAAACGCTTACACAACCGACGGGAGGGGCTTCTCATGGACATCACGACTTCGCGTCTGCAACTGGAAGGAAGCGTCCATCCCGCCCCGATATCCGTTACGGCCCCGGCCCGCCGGCGGCACCGTCCGTGGCGCCAGGCCGCGTATCCGGCCATCCTGTCGCTGTCCCTCGTCGGCATCGTGCTCGCGGTTTTCGTCGGCTTCCACGCGGTGATCGCCTGGCTGCTCGCCTATCCCCCCATCGTTTCGCTCAACTCCAATCCGTTTGCCGCCAAAGAATTGCCCTATCGGGACGTTTCGTTTCCCAGCTCGGACGGTCGCGCCCTGGTGAACGGCTGGTGGATTCCGGCCCCGCATTCCGGCTCGGACCGTACCGTCGTGCTCAGCCACGGATACGGCACCAACCGCGAAGAGCTCTGGGTGCCCATGTACGATGTGGCCGGCTGGCTGCACGGACTGGGCTACAACGTGCTGATGTTCGATTACGGGTTTGCGGATCCGACCCGTCGCCGGCCGGCGACGGGCGGGGTGCAGGAATCCCGGGAACTGCTCGGGGCGCTCCGCTTCGCCCGCGGATCCGGCTCGGAAAAACTGGTCGTGTGGGGATTCTCGATGGGTGCGGGAACCGCGTTGCAGGCGGCGCTGCAAAGCGACCCCCGCGAGATCGACGGCATGATCCTGGACAGCACGTTTGTGCCGACGTCGGAATCCATTCGCGACAACCTCTCGCGCTATATGACCCCGTCCAAAACTTCGACGGCGCTCGTCCAACTGTTCCTGCCGATGTGGAGCGGCGTGCGTCTGGAACAGATCCCGGACGAGGCCATCCGGACGACGGCGTTTCCGTTTCCGATGCTTCTCATTCACGGCACCGGCGACGCCAAGGCTTCACCCGAACTGGCGGAAAAAGTGGCCCAGGCCCAGCTGCATCCCGACTCGGCACTGTGGATCGTGGAGGGGGCGGATCACGAAATGATGTTTCGGACCCATGCGGAGGATTACAAGCTTCGGGTGGAGGATTTTCTCCTCCGCGTCGCGGCCGCGCCCGCGCTCAATCCCGTTTTGGCCGATTTTGGCGAGGCCGGCGCCGGGCCGGAGGTGGCGGCGGGTCCCGCGGAGGACATCGCGAACGTCCCGGCGGACGCTGGCACGAACGCCGCGGCGGATTTCGCCAGCGTCCCGGCGGACGTGTTCGCACATACCGCGGCGGATGTTGCTGCGGCCGAGTCTGCCCTGGCCATGGCCGATATTTCGCCGGACGGCTAGCCGTGCCCTTTCCAGCGTCCTGTTGGCGCCGCCCGCGGGATGCCTGCCGGGGGCTAAAGCAATATAGTCGAAAAATCGACTACAACAGCTCGTGAATAGGCCAAAATTGAAGATTTTAGTTAAAAAATTGACTAAAAAACCGGAATTGCAAAGGAAGGGAGTCCATTTTAGTCAAAAAATCGACTATAACGCTGAAATTGAAAGGTTTGGGGTTCTGTTATAGTCGAAAAATAGACAATATTTTCTCGGACCGTCCGTCCCGGGGCACCGGGGCAGCACGCCACAAGTGCCGCATATGCGGTCATAGGCCGGCCTTCCTCCCGCATACATTGACACTGCGGACCGAGGGAGGTTTTTTTCATGCTTTCATGGGATGACGAACGGATGCCTCTTCGCATGCTGGAGCATCTGATGGACTGGAAACGCCGGGAAGCCGGAGGCGCCGCTTTGATCCGCCAAATGTTTCCCCTGATGGAGCCCGCCTACGAACGGACGCTTCGGGAATGGGAAGCGCTGTTCGCGCGCACGGCGGACGCCGCCCGGGCGACCCTGGCGGGTTCCGGCACGGAACGGGCTTCGGAAGGCGCCCCCGCTACAGGGGCGGTGTCGGCGACGGCCGCGGAACAGGCGAAACCTTTGGCGGCGCCACCGGAGGAGGCGGCGGACCCTGCCGAAGACGCCTTCCATCTTGCCCGCGCGGCGGTCTACCAGTCGCGGGAATTCGTACGGCAGCTCGGACTTTTGCAGGCCCGCAGCGCCGTAATGCGGAGCTGGCCGGCAGCTTCCGCCCTGCTTCAACACATCCGGGAAGAATCGGAACGGTTCCTGCAAGATGCGGAACGTTTCATCAACCTATCGGTACCGAACGGCGGTACAGGCCGAGCCGGAGGATTTCGCGCATCCGGCGGTGAACCCGTTCCCGCGGACGGCGCCCCCGGCCCGGGCGACGCCGCGGCGGAAGACTCTTCCTTCCGGGCGCCGCCGGACAACGAGGGTTCCGTCCCCATCGGCGGGCATACCCTGCCGCCGTTGCCGTACCCCTACAACGCGCTGGAACCCTACATCGACGAACGGACGATGCGGATTCACCACGACCGGCACCACCGCGCTTATGTGGAAGGCCTCAACCTGGCGGAAAAAAAGCTCGAGGAAGCGAGACGGACCGGCAACTTCGACCTGGTCAAGCACTGGGAGCGGGAGCTGGCCTTCAACGGGGCGGGGCACTACCTGCACACGCTTTTCTGGGAAACGATGTCTCCGGATGGCGGCGGCCGGCCCGGCGGGGAGCTGGCGACGCAAATCACGCGGGATTTCGGCAGCCTTGACGCGTTCCGCCGTCAGTTTTCCGCAGCGGCCGAAAAAGTGGAAGGCGGCGGGTGGGCCATCCTGGTCTGGAGCCCGCGCAGCCGCCGCCTTGAAATTCTCACCGCGGAGAAGCACCAGAACCTGTCCCAATGGGACGCGGTGCCGCTGCTTCCCCTTGATGTCTGGGAACACGCCTACTATTTGAAGCACCAGAACGATCGCGCCGCCTACATCCGCGATTGGTGGCACGTGGTCAACTGGCCTGCGGTGGAAAAGCGCTTCGCCAAAGCGCGGACCCTTCGCTGGAGCCCGCCGGCCTGACCGCAAAAAAGCGCCCGGGCTGGCCCCCGCAGCCAGCCCGGGTTGTTATGCCTGCCTTTGTCGCCGCGCAACACCGCAACAAACGCGCCTTTTTACAAGCTCCAGTCGAGCACGACTTCCCGGCCCGTCCGCGACGATTCGTAAATCCCCTCGATGATCAGGTTGCTGCGCAGCCCCGTTTCCACGGAAGTCGCGGGCTTGCGGCCTTCCCGGATGCATTCGAGGAAGTGCCGGCTCAGCCGCACCCGGCAGCCTTCGTCGTCGGCCGGCGGGTCCAGGGGGACGTCGACCAGGCGGCCGTCCTGCTCGGTCAGATACTTGCCGCTTTCCCCGCGGATGACCGCGCCCCCGTCGGTGCCAAACAGGTGCACAAACGGCTGGCTGTCGCCGTCCACGTGGGCGGCCCAGCTCACTTCCAGGGTGAGCGTCCGGCCGTCCTCCATGCGGATGAGCGCCGTCGCAAAGTCTTCCACGTCATAGTACCCGCTCCAGTCGGGCACGCCCCATCCCCCGAGGCCTTTTTTCCTCGGCCCGAACTCGGCGTACACCGCGCCGGACACCGTCACCGGCTTCGGCTCGCCCATCAGGAAAAACGCCAGATCGATCATGTGCACGCCGATGTCGATCAGGGGCCCGCCGCCCGATTCGTCCTTTCGCGTGAACCAGGAACCCCACCC
>Ga0207872_100411_pt1 | contig 26186 bp, 33 predicted proteins | sample Passage260B_FD_187372 | JGI IMG/M metagenome (GOLD analysis project Ga0207872, IMG submission 187372) | Cellulose adapted compost microbial communities from Newby Island Compost Facility, Milpitas, CA, USA - Passage2 60B (SPAdes) (version 2) ...
CTATTTCTATCTCAAAGACCGATACGACGCCGAACCGATCCACATGGTCGTGCGGATGTTCGTCGTCGGCGCGCTCATCGTGCTGCCGATCGCCGTCATCCAGCGCGGCGTCACGCTCGGGCTCGGGGATTCCCCGCTCGTGCAGGCTTTTCTGGTTTCGGCGGGCATCGAGGAAGCGATAAAATGGTTCGTGCTGTATCACATGATCTACAACCATACCGAGTTCGACGAGCCTTACGACGGCATCGTCTACGCATCGGCCGTCTCGCTCGGGTTCGCCACGATCGAGAACGTGCTGTACGCGCTGCTCATGCCGGCTTCGTACGGGTCGATCATCCTCCGGGCGCTGCTGCCCGTCTCCGGACACGCGCTGTTCGGGGTCGTGATGGGCTATTACATGGGCAAGGCGAAATTCGCCGCCGGCAAATCGGGCAAGTATCTCGCCGCATCATTCCTGCTTCCGTTATTCTGGCATGGCGCATTCGATTATATACTGCTGGTGTTCGAGCACTACTGGATGCTGCTGATCGCGCCGCTCATGGCCTACCTGTGGTTCCGGGGAGGCCTGAAAATCCGGCGCGCCAACGACCGGTCGCCGTTCCGTTCCATTCCGCGCGAAGACGAGATTAAAATGCAGCGGATCCGTCCATAATGGGTCAAGAAACGACGAAAGGACGGTCGGCGGCCATGACGACGGCGGCATCCAACCGGGTGAAGGTGCGCATCCGCTGCAGGCGGTGCGGCGAGAAATTCATCCTTCGCGGCAGGCGGGAGAAGGGCCGGATCGAGACCGGATTCCGCCAATGCCTGTGCGACAACACCGAAGATTTCGACATCGAAGAGCATTGGGAATGATCGACGGCGGTGCATAAAGCTCCTTTCGCGCAAGCAAACTAACGCCAAGATTGCCAGCGAAAGGAGCTTGTCGCATGTATATGCGTCTTAGCGCCGTGTTGTTCCCGGTGTTCGCCGTTCTCCTCGCGGGCACGGCGTTCTGGGGATACCGGGAGCACCAGGAGAAGAACAGCCTGCTCATCAAGGCGGAAAACCAATACCAGCGCGCGTTCCACGATCTGAGCGATCACCTCGACGAGCTGCACGAGCAGTTGGGCAACACGCTCGCGGTGAACGCGGCATCGCACGATTTCCAGCGCAAGGGATTGATCAACATCTGGCGCATCACGAGCCAGGCGCAGAGCGAGATCAACCAGCTGCCGCTTACGCTGCTGCCGTTCAGCCGGACGGAGGAATTCCTGTCGAAGATCGCCAATTTCTCCTACAAGACGGCAATTCGCGACCTGTCGAAACAGCCGCTCAGCGAGCAGGAGATCGCCACGCTGAAGACGCTCTATCAGTCGGCCGAGACCATCGCGAAGGACTTGCGCGCGGTCCAGGAGAAGGTGCTGGCCGACAACCTGCGGTGGATGGACGTCGAACTGGCGCTCGCTTCCGAAGACGCGCCGCGCGACAACGCGATCATCGACGGGTTCAAGACGGTGGACGGCAAGATCGCCCAATACGAACAGATCGAATGGGGGCGGCCGGTGGCGGCCATGTACCGGAAGCGGACGGTCGACCTTCTGCCGGGCGAACCCGTGACGGCCGACGAAGTGCGATTGAAGGCCGCGAAGCTGCTCGGGCTTTCCGACGCGTCGGCCGTTCAGGTGAAGGAGAACGCGCAGGGCACGGAATACGCCGTCTATTCCGCCACCGTGGACAAGGGCGACGGCGCCGGCATCCAGATGGATTTTACGAAGCGGGGCGGGGAGCTGATCTGGTTCATGAACTCCCGCGAAATCGGAAACCGGAGCTCCGTCGGCCTTGAAGAAGCCGACCGGGTGGCGCGCGCGTTCCTCGGGGAGCGGGGGTTTCCCGAAATGCGGGCGATCGCGGCCGACCCGTACGACAACGCGGTTAACCTGACCTATGCGCCCGTCCGGAACGGGGCGGTCATCTACCCGCGGAAATTGACGGTCAAGGTGGCGCTCGACAACGGCGAAGTGATCGGGCTCAATGCGGCGGATTACGTCTATGAACGACGGGAGCCGAATGTCGCGAAACCGGCGCTCACCGAGGCGGAGGCGAGGAAGCGGCTCCATCCCGATTTCGAGGTCGAACGCACGCAGCTCGCCGTCATCCGGAACGACTTGGACGAAGATGTCCTCTGCTACGAGTTCACCGGGCGGATCAACGGGGGACAATACCGGATCTACATCAACGCGTCGAACGGCATCGAGGAGAAAATCGAGCGATTCCGGTCGGCAGACGACGCTCGGGCGGCAAGGGAGCGGGCGCAAGCCGGATAAACCGTAAATCACGCCGCAATTTCCGCTGGTTGTGTCTTTCCTCCCATGGTATAATTTCTTGTAATGGGGGGGAAGACCGAGTTGGAGCCGAAGGTCAACACACTCCTGTACCTGCAGGTGGCATCCCCGGACGAAGAGGAAGCCGGGAAGGTCTACAAATCGCGCATCGCGGACATCGAAGACGACATCCTCTATATCGAGGTGCCGCTTGAGGAGAACACCGGCCGGCTCAAACGGCTGTTTCTCGGGGACGAACTTTCGGCTTACTTTCTCACGGAAGGCGGCATAAAGAACTACTTCAATTCCCACGTGATCGGATTCCGCGACGATGTCGTCAAGCTGGTCGCCATCCGCAAGCCGGATCCCGATTCGATCCGCAAAATCCAGCGGCGCAGCTTCCTTCGCGTCCCGGCGGTGCTGGAGCTGGCCGTCAAGCTCGCGAATCAGATCCGGTTTCTGGCGTACACGGACGACATCGGCGGGGGCGGCATCTCCTTCATCACGGACCCGCGATGGGCGCTCAAGCCCGGCGACGTGATGGAGTGCTGGCTGCTGATCCCCTTCAAGAACGGAACGATCGAGCACGCGTTCTTCAAGCCGGAAGTCGTGCGGGTGAAGAAGCTCGAATCCGGTCGCCAGCAGATCATGGCCAAGTTCATCGAGATCTCGGACAGCGAACGACAGAAAATTATCCGATACTGCTTCGAGCGCCAGCTCGAATTCCGCAAGCGTTGACGCATGCCCGCCCGCGGCGCATCCGAACCCGCTTTTCCGGGAATCCTAATCTTTCCGGACAAGGAGGGTGAAGGATGAAGGGGCGGAAAGCGGATCGGCGCAGCCGTTCCTACTGGACGGCCTTTGCGGACAGGATGTGCAGACGGCTGGCCGTCGCCGTCGCCGCGCTGCTCGCGCTTGCCGTCGCGGCGCAGGCGGCGCTTCATGACGACGGCCTGAGGCCGGTTCTGTCCAGGACGGAACGCCTCGAGGGCGTACCGTACGGGGACGGATGATTTTGCATCCTGGACGGGTATGTGGTATAATTTTCGCGTTTGGCAGGCCGTGCCTGCTTTTTTCATGATGGTCGCTGGAGGGGTTTACGCTGACGAAGGTTGCGCAGGACAGCAGACCGCGGCGCATCGCGATCGCCATCGACGGCCCGGCGGGAGCGGGCAAGAGCACGGTCGCCCGGATGGTCGCCGATCGCTTCGGATACGTGTACATCGACACGGGCGCGATGTACCGGGCGGTTGCGCTGGCCGCGCTTCGGGCGGGCGTCGGACCCGGGGAGACGGATGAGCTGGAGCGGCTGGTGTCCGGACTTGACATCCGGCTCGAACCGGGCGACACCTCGCAGCGCGTCCTTCTGAACGGGGAGGACGTGACCGAAGAGATCCGGTCCCGCGAGGTGACAACCGCCGTTCCCGCCTACGCGGCCGTCCCGGCCGTGCGGGCGAGGCTGGTGGAACTGCAGCGCGCCATGGCGAAGGCCGGCGGCGTCGTCATGGACGGGCGGGACATCGGCACCCACGTGCTGCCCGATGCCGAGCTCAAGATCTTCATGACGGCCAGCGTGCGCGAACGCGCGCGAAGGCGCTATGAAGAGAGCGGTCGGGCGCAGGGGTTCACGCTGGAGATGCTCGAGCGGGAGATCGCCGAACGGGACCGGCAGGACGCAAGCCGGGAAATCGCGCCGCTCGTCAGGGCCGAGGACGCGATCGTCCTGGACACGACGAGCATGACGGCCGAGGAGGCGGCGGAACGCGTCGCCTTGCTGGCCGAACGGGCGGTCCTGGGGGCGGGCGGAGCATGAGTTTCTACGAATTTGCCCGGGTCGTGCTGCGGTTTTTGTTCACGGTGTTGTTCCGACTCAAGGCGCACGGCGTGGAGCACATTCCGCGGGAAGGCGGAGTGCTGCTCTGCTCGAACCACATCAGCGTGCTGGATCCGCCGACGCTCGGCATCCATGTGCCGAGGCGGCTGCACTACATGGCCAAGTCGGAATTGTTCAAATTCAAGCCGTTCGCCGCGCTCATCACCGCGCTCGGAGCTTTCCCCGTCAAGCGGGGCGGCGTCAGCAAAGAAGCGATCAGGACGTCACTGCAGCTGCTTCGGGACGGTCATGCGATCCTCATGTTCCCGGAAGGAACACGCAATTCGGACGCTTCCTCCGCCAAACGCGGAGCCGCGTTGCTTGCGATCCGGAGCGGAGCGCCTGTCGTGCCGTGCAGGATCGTGCCCGGCTACCGGCTGTTTCGCAGGACGCATGTCATCTACGGTCAGCCGATCGATCTGTCGTCGTTCGGGGACAGCGTCGACGGCGACGCGCTGGATCGGGCGACCGAGCTCATCATGCAACGCATCCGCGGGTTGAACGTCGGCTAGTCAGATGCATCATTCATCCGTTTTAAATGCGCCGGACCGTTTCACTTGCGGCCGGCGGGTTTAAATAAAGTTGGGGCAGAATCGAGGAGGTTAGTGTCCATGTCTGAAGAAACGAAAAACCTGGAAACCGCGGCAGCGGAACAACAACCCGAAACCGCGGCGGAGGCCATCACGGAACAGAATCTGGACCAGATGGTCACCCTGAAGAAAGGCGACAAGGTCAAGGGCACGGTCATCAAGATCGAGAACAACCAGGCTTACGTGAGCCTTGGATATAAATATGACGGTGTCATCCCGCTGAGGGAACTGTCGGCCGTTCCGCTCGAGAACGCGGCGGACGCCGTACAGGTCGGCCAGGAAGTGGAGCTTAAAGTGCTCAGCATCGACGACGACAAGGAGCGCCTCGTCCTCTCGAAACGCCAGGTCGACGCCGAGAAGGCCTGGGACCGGCTCAAGGAGCAGTACGAGAAGGGCGAAGTGCTCGAAGTGACGGTCGCCGACGTCGTCAAGGGCGGCCTTGTCGTCGACGTGGGCGTGCGCGGATTCATTCCGGCGTCGATGGTCGAACGTCATTACGTCGAAGACTTCAGCGACTACAAGGGCCGCAAGCTGCGCGTGAAGATCAAGGAGCTGGACCGGGAGACGAACAAGGTCATCCTGTCGGCGAAGGAAGTGCTCGAGGAAGAGTACGAAGCGAACAAGCGCCGGGTCATGGAATCGCTCCAGCCGGGCCAGATCATCGAGGGCACCGTGCAGCGCCTGACGCCGTTCGGCGCGTTCGTCGACGTCGGCGGGGTCGACGGACTCGTGCATGTGTCGGAGATGGCCTGGGAGCATGTCCCCCATCCGCGGGATGTCGTCTCCGAAGGCCAGCAGGTCAAGGTCAAGGTGCTCAAGGTCGACCCCGAAGCGGGCAAGATCAGCCTGAGCATCAAGGCGGCGCAGCCCGGTCCGTGGGATCTCGCGGCCGACAAGTTCCACGTCGGCGACATCGTCACCGGCGTCGTCAAGCGCATCGTCAGCTTCGGCGCGTTCGTCGAAGTGGCGCCCGGCGTGGAAGGCCTCGTCCACATTTCGCAGATCGCGCATCGCCACATCGCGACGCCGCACGAAGTGCTGAAGGAAGGCCAGGAAGTGAAGGCGAAGGTGCTGGACTTCAATCCGGCCGAGAAGCGGATTTCGCTCAGCATCAAGGAAACCGAGGAAGCGCCGGAACCGCCGGCACGGGAGCGCGGCAGGGGTGGCCGCGACCATGTCGAAACCGTTCCGAAGGAAAATCTGAGCTTCACGCTCGGCGAGCGGTTCGGCGACAAGCTCAGCAAATTTAAATAATTCCGACGCCGACTGCAGGGCCGCCTTCACCGGATCGCCGATCCGAGCGGGGGCGGCCTTCGCTGCGATTCCCTCCGAAAAGCAACGGTTGCGTCCTTCCGGCGCATAATAGGGCGGGGAGGGATGACGGTGAATGAAGGAGTGACCACGGTCTGGGCGCTGGCGATGGCGGGCATCCTGCTTGCGACCGGCTGGAAAAGGCAGCTCCTCGACGACGTGTCCGCTTCCCGCGCCGTCCTGACGGCCGCCGCGCTCTTCGCGGCATGCGGGTTCGGGCACGCGGCGGCGCCGAGACTGGCCGCGTTTCTGTGCGCCAGTCTGCTGCTCCGGAATGCCGACGCCGTAAAGCGCCTTCAGGCGCTCTTCGGCGCGCTGCCCGCAAGTCTGGCATGGATTGGGCTCAGGAAACTGTATGCGGACGATCCGGCATTCATTCTCTGGGATGAGCGGCTGGACGGAGCGCTGGCGGCGGGCCTGCTCGCGGGCGCCGCGGCCGGTCATTTCCGCGCGCAGTTCGCCGCCGTCACCTTCGCCGCGATCGCGTCGGATCTGCTCGGTCCCGCGCCGGCCGGGCCATGGGGATGGCTGGACGGGCTTGCGGCGTCGCTGCTTGCCGCGCGGGCGGTCGCGCTGCTGGTCCGCGGCGGCGAGGCGCTGGCCGGCCGTCCGGGGCCGCAGGCCTGAATGAAAGAGCGTTCGATTTCCGGACCATGGCGATGGTGTGGTATATTTAGTAAAGTATACCGATCACTGATAGTTGGTCGAATGAAGGTCAAGGAGTGGGCGAGGATGGCAAGACCCGTTGTCGCGATCGTCGGGAGGCCCAATGTCGGCAAGTCCACCATTTTCAACCGCATCATCGGAGATCGGCTTGCCATTGTGGAAGACAAGCCCGGCGTTACCCGCGACCGCATCTACGGCTCGGCCGAATGGAACGGTAAGACGTTCAACATCGTGGACACCGGCGGCATCGAGATCGACGCCGGCGACGAGATCATGCGGTCGGTGCGGGCGCAGGCCGAACTGGCCATCGACGAAGCCGACGTCATCATCTTCATGGTGGACGGCAAGGCCGGGCTCACGCCCTCCGACGATGAAGTGGCGCGCCTCCTGTTCCGCTCGGGCAAACCCGTCGTCGTCGCGGTGAACAAGGTCGACAATCCGAAAAGAACCGAAGCCGTCTACGATTTTTACAGCCTGGGCTTCGGGGATCCCGTTCCGATTTCCGGCGCGCACGGCACCGGCATCGGCGATCTGCTGGACCGGGTGGCCGCTTCGCTTCCGGAGCGGACGGACGAGGAATACGACGAAGACGTGATCCGGGTGGCGCTCATCGGCCGGCCGAACGTCGGCAAATCTTCGCTCGTGAACGCCATTCTGGGCGAAGAGCGGGTCATCGTCAGCGATGTGGCGGGCACGACGCGCGACGCGATCGACACGCCGTTCGAGAAGGACGGGCGGAAGTTCGTGCTGATCGATACCGCCGGCATGCGCAAACGGGGCCGCATTTACGAGACGACGGAGAAATACAGCGTGCTCCGGTCGCTCAAGGCGATCGAGCGGGCCGATGTCGCGCTCGTGCTGATCGATGCCGTCGAAGGCATCACCGAACAGGACAAGCATATCGCCGGATACGCCCACGAGGCGGGCAAGGCTTCGGTGCTCGTCGTGAACAAGTGGGACGCGGTCGAGAAGGACGACAAGACGATGCGCCAGTTCGAGCTGCGCATCCGCGATCATTTCCAGTTCATGGACTACGCGCCGATCGTGTTCCTGTCCGCGAAGACGAAGCTCCGGCTGCACAAGCTGCTTCCCGTCGTGGAACATGTGGCCGAACAGCATGCGATGCGGGTCCAGACGCATCTGTTGAACGACATCATCGCGGACGCCGTCGCCGTCAATCCGCCTCCCTCGGACAAGGGAAGACGGCTGCGCATCAACTACGCGACCCAGGTGGCGGTCAAGCCGCCGACGATCGTGCTGTTCGTGAACGATCCCGAATTGATGCATTTCTCCTACTCGCGTTATCTGGAGAACAAGATCCGGGAAGCGTTCGCCTTCGAGGGGACGCCGATCCGCATCATCGTGCGCAGGAAGTCAGACGAGGATTAGGGGAGAGTTCAAAGTGCTGGCATCGATTATCGCTGTGGCGGCGAGTTATCTGCTCGGGTCCGTCTCGTTCAGCATCCTGATCGCCCGCTGGGTGAAGGGAATCGACATCCGGCAGCACGGCAGCGGCAACGCGGGAGCGACGAACACGCTGCGCGTGCTCGGCAAGGGACCGGCCGCCGTCGTCTTCCTGCTCGACGTGGCGAAGGGGATCGCCGCCGTCCTGCTCGGCAAATGGCTGGGGGACGGACAGGTCTGGGTGCAGGTCCTCTGCGGCGCCGCCGCGATTACCGGCCACAACTGGCCGATCTGGTTCCGCTTCAAGGGCGGCAAGGGCATCGCGACGACGATCGGCGTCATGGCGACGATCGCGTTCTGGCCGGCGCTCATCGCCGGCGTCATCGCGATCGCGGCGGTCGCGGTCACCCGCTATGTCTCGCTCGGCTCGCTCATCTTCGTCACGCTGCTGCCGGTTTTCATCCTCGTGCTGTCCATGCCCCGCGCGCTGTTCTGGGCCAGCCTGCTCATCTGGGCCTACGCCATCATCCGCCATCGTACGAACATCGTCAAGCTGATTCGGGGCGAGGAGCACAAGCTCGGAACCGGAAAGGGTGTGTCGCATGGGAAATAGGCGCGTTACCGTACTTGTCGCCGGCAGCTGGGGGACGGCCCTCGCGAGCGTGCTGGCGGACAACGGCTGCGACGTGACGCTGTGGGCCAGGCGGCCGGAACAGGCGGACGAGATCAATCGGCAGCGAACCAACGGCGCCTATCTGCCGGGCGCCAGGCTGAACGAGCGGATCCGCGCGGTAACGGACATCGGGGAAGCGCTTGACGGCGCGGCACTCGTGGTGTTCGCCGCCACGTCCGCGTCCGCCCGGGAAGTGGCGCGCAAGGCGGCCGGCGCCATCCCGCGGGATGCCTGCATCGTCCACGCCGTGAAGGGGTTTGAACGGGATACGCTCAAGCGGATCAGCACGATCATCGCCGAGGAGACCGGGCGTCCGGAGGACGGGATCGCCGTGCTGTCGGGACCGAGCCACGCGGAGGAAGTCGTCCGCCGCTTACCGACGACCGTCGTCGCCGCCTCGCGTTCGAAGGAAGCCGCGGAAACGGTGCAGGACTATTTCATGAATTCCTATTTCCGCGTGTACACGAATCCGGACGTGATCGGCGTGGAGATCGCGGGCGCGATCAAGAACATCATCGCGCTCGGCGCCGGCCTTTCCGACGGCCTCGGCTACGGAGACAACGCGAAGGCCGCCCTGATCACGCGCGGGCTGGCGGAAATCGGCCGCCTCGGACAGGCGATGGGCGCCCAGCTCCTGACGTTTGCCGGGCTGGCCGGTGTCGGGGATCTCGTCGTGACGTGCACGAGCCGGCACAGCCGCAACTGGCGGGCGGGATCGATGCTGGCGCAGGGTTTGAGCGTCGACGAGGTGCTCGCGTCGATGGGCATGGCCGTCGAAGGCATCGGCACGACGCGCGCCGCTTACGAGCTGAGCCGCCGCTACGGCGTGCCGATGCCGATCACGGAGCAGCTCCACGCCGTGCTGTTCGAGGGCAAATCGCCGAAGGCGGCGGTGGAAGCGCTGATGGGCCGCGTCCGGACGCACGAGAGCGAAGAGGTGGCGAAGGCCTGGCTCAAGGCGGAATGACCGTTCCGTTAATTCACCGTCCGGGCCGGGGGCCTGCATGGCCGCACCAATTGTCCCTCCTCCGCATATGATGCAAGCAGCATGACGGAGGAGGGGAGCCATGAGCGGCAAGAACCTGTCCAAGGATGTGCTGAACGTCGTCAGGAAGAAGACGGGCAAGCCGATCAGCGAGCAGCAGGTGAAGAAGCTGGCCGGCACCGTGACGGCGAGGACGTTCCAGAGCGAGGCGGATCTGCGCCGCCTGATCCGCCAGGTGGCGGCCGTCGCGAACGTGCCCGTTTCGGAGGATACGGTAAACGATATTGTGAGCGCGGTCCGCAAAAGCGGCATGAATCTGGAACAACTGGAATCGCTGATCCGCGCGATGATCCGCTGATTGCGCGCAGCCGGTTGACCGCCCGGGCGGGAGCCGGCTTTCGTTTTGCCTGCATTGCGGTCACGGTGGTATAATGTTCAGGAACTTTGCGTGAAATGGAGACGATGACGGACATGGATGGCCTGACCACAATGTGGGTCGCGCTGGGCAGCATCGCACTGATGGCGTTGTCGGCTCTGGCGATCACGTTTGCGCGCGCCAGGACGAAGGGATTCATGCGTTTCCTCATTTCGACCGTCGCGGTGCTCATGCTGCTGGTCGGTTCGCTGCTCGGCCTTTTCGCGATTCTGGCATAGACTTGCAAGGAGACGGAATGATGATTCATTTGCGTGGAAGAACGAAGGAAGCGGCCGTTCCGGCAGAAGCGGGGCTGACGATTTTGGACCATGCGCTCAAAGCCGGCGTCGACTGGGGGTTTTCCTGCACGCGCGGCACGTGCGCCCGCTGCCGCTGCCGGATCGAAGCGGGCGCGGAATGGCTGGAGGACATCACGGACGCCGAGTGGGACAGGCTGGAGCCCGAAGAATTCGACGAGGGCTACCGGCTGGCCTGCCAGGCCGTCGTGCGGCCGGGAGCCGGCGACATCCGCGCCGTGAACCGCCCGTACTTCTGATCTTGGAGTGAGGATTCTGATCGCGGAGTGAAGATGATGGACAGCAAGGCTGGACTGGAGCGGGCGCTCTGTCGGATCGCGGAACGGACCGCCGGGACCGGGATCGCCTGGGTCGTCGGCGGCAGCGCGGGGCTCCTGCTGCGTGACCTGGAGCTTCCCTCGCCGCCGCGCGACCTGGATCTGTACGCGGATCCGGACGACGCGCGGGCGATGCACGAGGCGCTCGCGCCTTACGCGGTCGACCGGCCGGTCCGGAGCGTGACGGAGCGCTACGAGTCGATTCTGAGCCATTACCTGGTCGAAGGCGTCCAGGTGGAGCTCGTCGGCGGATTCGTGGTCGCGGATCGCGGATGCCGTTACGAGGTGCGGGTGCGGGACGTGATGCTGCCGTTTGTGGAGCGACGCGTCCTCGGTTCCTGCGGAGCCGGCGTGGCCGTCGTCCCGCTTGCGCACGAGCTGTGGTTCAATTGGCTGCGCGGGCGCCGGGACCGGCTGGAGCTGATCACGGGCGCGATCGCCGCGGATCCCGAACGCCATCTGCGCGCGTTTCGCGCGCTCACGGCGGCCGGCGGGTTCACGCCCGAAGCGGTCGCGGATGTGGAAGAACGGCTGGCGGCGGCCGCGAGCGGCCGGAGGGAAGGAGCGGAAGGACGTTCATGACGGGACATGCCGGGCGTCGTTCCGCTTCCGTATGGCGCGCGCTGGCGGCCATCCTGCTCGCTTCCGCGTCGCTGGCCGGCTGCCTGTATCCGAAGGATCAACTGGCCCAGAACCGGATGCCGCCCCGCGACGCGGTCCGGCTGGTCCAGGCGGCGGTGGACGAATACCGCAGGGACACGGGGCTCCTGCCGATCAAGAACGCGGACGCGGACACGCCGAGGTACGAGAAGTTTGTCGTCGATTTGGCCAAGCTCCTCAGGACAGGGTATCTTTCGGATTTGCCGGCGGCGGCCTTCGAGAAGGGCGGAAACTACTATTTTCTCGTGCTGGACGAGGAGACCGAACCGACCGTCCGGCTGCTGAACATCGCCGTCCTTCAGAAGCTGAACGATCTGCAGAAGCGCGTGAAGGAATACGCGGCGTCGAACGATGGCGGGCTTCCGGCCGGGGAGGAGCTCTACCCGTCGTTCCGCGTGCTGGACTTCGACAGACTGGGCGGCCGAAAACCGGACATCCGCAGCGTCTTCAGCGACCTGCCGATCCTCGTGCTCGTGCACGACGGCGGCGAGGTGTTCGCCGACTACGCCGCCGACATCCGCAGGCTGGTCGAGAGCCGGGGCGCGGCGCCGGAACCGGACGAGGATCTGCGCGGGCTGCTCGCGCGCGAAACCTTGTTCGTTCCGGTCAAATCGCCCGTCTATCACTGGATCGACGGCGATCCGATCGCGCGGTATCCTGAATCCTGATCCTCTTCCGGCCCGAAGAAGGCGGAGCGTGAAAGCTCCGCCTTTTTCGTCTTGGAACCCAGTCATAGACGGCGATCGGCGGTCATATACCAGCAGAGGAATGAACGTGCGCAATGCTCCGGCAAATTCCGGACCGGGTCATATTCGGGACGGGTCCGTAATAGGATGATACCAGTCCAATACGGTTCGATAGAGGCGTACGGCGGATGGCGCCGCCGGCGGGGTTCTCGTCAAATCGAATGGAGGGGATCATGAGTGGAGAAAGTCGACATTTTCAAAGACATCGCCGAACGCACGGGCGGTGACGTCTACCTCGGCGTCGTCGGGGCCGTCCGCACCGGCAAATCGACCTTCATCAAGCGGTTCATGGAGACGGTCGTGCTGCCGAACATCACGAACGAGGCGGACCGGATCCGCGCGGTCGACGAGCTGCCCCAGAGCGCCGCCGGGCGGACGATCATGACGACCGAGCCGAAATTCGTCCCGAACCAGGCCGTGCAAATCCGCGTCTCCGACGGGCTGGAGGTGAACGTCCGGCTCGTCGACTGCGTCGGCTACGCGGTGGAGGGCGCCAAGGGGTACGAGGACGAGAACGGGCCGCGGATGATCACGACCCCCTGGTTCGACGAGCCGATCCCGTTCCAGGAAGCGGCCGAGATCGGCACGCGCAAGGTGATCCAGGAGCATTCCACGATCGGCATCGTCGTGACGACGGACGGCACGATCGCCGAAATTCCGCGCAGCGCCTACGTGGAGGCGGAGGAGCGGATCGTGCAGGAATTGAAGGAGGTCGGCAAGCCGTTCGTCATGATCGTGAACTCGACGCGCCCGAACTCCTTCGAGACGGAGGCGCTGCGCAGCGAGCTGCAGGAGAAATACGACATCCCGGTCATGGCGCTCAGCGCGGCGACGATGGGGGAAGCGGACGTCCTGAACGTGCTGCGCGAGGCGCTCTACGAATTCCCGGTGCACGAGGTCAACGTCAACCTGCCGAGCTGGGTCATGGTGCTGAACGAGGATCACTGGCTGCGCAAGAGCTACGAGCAGTCGGTCCGCGACACGGTGCAGGATATCCGGCGGCTGCGCGACGTCGATCGGGTCGTGCAGCAGTTCCTTGAATACGACTTCATCGCGCGCGCGGGCTTAAGCGGCATGAACCTGGGACAGGGCGTGGCGGAGATCGACCTGTACGCGCCGGATGAACTGTACGACCGCATCCTGACGGAGGTCGTCGGCGTCGAAATCCGGGGCAAGGACCATCTGCTGCAGCTCATGCAGGAATTCGCGCACGCGAAGCGGGAATACGACCGGTTCGCGGAGGCGCTCGAAATGGTGAAGACGACGGGCTACGGGATCGCCGCGCCGACGTTGTCCGAGATGGCGCTCGACGAACCGGAGATCATCCGCCAGGGTTCCCGGTTCGGCGTCCGCCTGAAGGCGACGGCGCCGTCCATCCATATGATCCGGGTCGACGTCGAATCGGAATTCGCACCGATCATCGGCACGGAGAAGCAGAGCGAGGAGCTCGTCCGCTATCTGATGCAGGATTTCGAGAACGATCCGATCAAGATTTGGGAATCGGACATTTTCGGCCGGTCGCTGCATTCGATCGTGCGCGAAGGAATCCAGGGCAAAATCGCGATGATGCCGGACAACGCGCGCTACAAGCTGCAGGAAACGCTCGGGCGCATCATCAACGAAGGGTCCGGCGGTCTGATCGCCATCATTCTCTGAGACCGGAGGAAGCGCGCCCGGAGGGGCGCGCTTCGCGGCGTTCCGTCCGGCCGCGCCGATCCGGATTCTACTTGAATTTCGGAAGGCCCTGTATTAGTATAGAAATTGTGCGGTCACAGGTATAAATTGGCATGGATCGGTTAAACAGTAAGAATAGAAGCAAGGTCAGCCGCGGCCAGGGAGGTGAATGCGATGAACAAATCCGAACTCGTAAACAAGGTAGCCGAAATCGCGGAACTGTCCAAGAAAGACGCCGCCAAGGCGGTCGACGCCGTTTTCGACGCGATAGCCGAAGCGCTGCAAAACGGGGAAAAGGTGCAGCTTGTCGGTTTCGGCAATTTCGAAGTCCGCGAACGTTCTGCGCGCAAGGGCCGCAACCCGCAGACGGGCGAAGTGATCGAAATCGCCGCCAGCAAGACTCCCGCCTTCAAACCTGGCAAGTCGCTGAAGGAACTGATCGGGGACTGAAGCGATGTCCCGTGCACGCATCGTCCGGATGGCAAGCCCATTCGGACGATGTCTGTTTCCGGAACCGAAAGGCTATTGACAACCGGCCGGCAATCGATTAGAATCATTGATGCGTTGTCGGGTGTTAGCTCAGCTTGGTAGAGCGCTACCTTGGGGTGGTAGAGGTCGCCAGTTCAAATCCGGTACACCCGACCATTTCTTCACGAGGGAACTGCTTTCCGGCAATGGCGGGAAGCAGTTTTCTTTATATTCACAGCAAGCGCGCGGCTCGGAGCGCGCAAGACGCCGGAGGCGATCGGAATGGACATGAGCATGGCGGAATTCGTGGTGATCAAGGCGAAGGAACAGGGCGTCACGGTCATCGGGCTGACCCGGGGCCGGGACACGAAGTTCCATCACACCGAGAAGCTGGACAAGGGCGAAGTGCTGATCGCGCAGTTCACCGAACACACGTCCGCGATCAAGGTCCGGGGGAAAGCGACGATCCTGACGAAGCACGGCAAGATCGAGACGGATGAATAGGCGGTCCGGCGGACTTTCGGTTCCGGCAGGCATAGCCTGTTTTTTTTGATTGTACACTATACAGGCGGGGACATCCCTGAAGATTCCCAATCGCGCGGAGGGATCGGGATGACATCGTCTGCCTGGAAGGCGCTGGCCGCGTCGGCCTGCTGCGCGGGGCTGGCGGCCGCGCTGCTGCTTGCGCTCGCACCGGATCCCGTTCCGGACGGCGGCCGGCATCTGGCGGTGTTCCGCCAGGACCGGTCCGTCCGGCTCGACTCGAACAATCTGGTCGATCTGCTGGCGGGCGCGGAATTCGGACAGAAAATCCGGCGGGTGCGCTGGTCGGGAGCCGTATTGTCCGTGGATTTCACGGTTGCAGGCGGCGGTTCGGCGGAGGACGTTTACGCGGATCTCAAGGAACTGATCGCGCTGGCCTTCGGGCATACGTCGAATGTCCGGCGCCTGCTGGTCCGCTTCGGAGAAGACGATCCCGTCTCCGGAAGGGAACGTCTGCTGCTGGCGGCCGACGTGCGCCGTTCCGATCCCTGGATCGCCGAAGACTGGAGCGGACTGAAGGACGCGGAACCGGACGACCGGATCTGGCGCGAACGGCTCCGGATCGTGACGACCCGGATCTGGGAGGTGCGGTTCGGACGGTGACGGTTCGTGCGCCGCGGATGTGTTCCGCTTCACAATGTGCTATAATAGGGTTCGAATTTTACGGCCAATGCGCGGCACGTGTGGGCCGGCTGCGGCCCGGAGGCATAATGGATGAGCGCTTACCGCATTCCCGAGATCGCGAAGAAATATGTCGAATACGACATGATCCGTGAAAATACCGAATTGCCCGCATTCCCGGATTCCCGGGCTCATTTGTTGTATACGCTGCTTTTGGACGGAAAGCTGCCCCGCGAATCGAGCGAACTGTACGCCCTGGTCGTCTGGCTCGTGCAGCTCGGCCTGGATACGCATGACCTGGTGGACAATCATTCCGGCCCGGAGCCCCGGCGGGATATGCGCGCCCGCCAGATTCTGGTGCTGGCCGGCAACTATTTCAGCAGCCGGTTCTACCATTTGCTGTCGCAGGCCGGGCAGATCGAGATGATCGGGCGAATCAGCCGCGCGGTCTGCGAGGTGAACCGGCTGAAGATGAGCCTGTATGCGCGCTCGAAGCAGCGGAAGGTGACGGCCGACGAATACATCGGCATCCACACCCGGCTCAAATCCGGGCTGTTCGAGCTGTTCGAAAGTCTGCTCGACGATCGCGTCAAGGCGATTTATCCGGACCTGCTGCACGGATTCACCCGCTGCGAGGTCGTGCTGGATGAGCTCCGGCGCATGGATTCGCCCGGACGCTTCGAGGGAAGCTGGGGATATTGGCTGATTCTGCAGGACGGCACCGAGGAGGAGCGCCGGCAGCTCACGCAGCATCCGCGGGAGGAAGGGCTGATCCGGCAGCTCATCGCGAAGTACAATCTGCGCGCCCGGCTGAACGAACTGCTTCGGCAATCGGTCGCCCAGGTGCAGTCCGTGTTGCGGATGCTCGAATCGGACAGACTGGCCGCGGAACTGGCCCAGATCGCCGGAAAATTCCTTCCGTCCTTCGCCCTGCAGCCCGCGATGACGAACGAGACGAGGTGAAGGCATTTGGAAGGCAAGACGAAGGAACAGTATGTCCACGACGTGTTCGAGAGCATCGCGCCGAAATACGACCGGATGAACGACATCATCAGCTTCCGCCGGCACAAGGCCTGGCGCGAGTTCGCGATGCGGCGCATGAACGTGCGGCCCGGTTCGTCGGCCATCGATCTGTGCTGCGGCACATGCGACTGGACGATCGCGCTGGCCAGGGCCGGCGCCGCCCGCGTCGTCGGCCTTGATTTCAGCGAGGCGATGCTCGAGATCGGCCGGCGGAAGGTCGAGGAAGCGGGGCTCGCCGACCGGATCGAATTGCGCCACGGCAACGCGATGTCCCTCCCGTACCCGGACAATGCGTTCGATTACGCGACGATCGGCTTCGGTCTCCGGAACGTACCGGATCTGCGCCGGGTGCTGCGCGAGATGATGCGCGTCGTGAAGCCCGGCGGCCTCGTCGTCAGCCTCGACGTCTCGAAACCGACCTGGCAGCCGTTCAAGGCCTTGTACGATTTGTATTTCCGGCATCTGATGCCCCTGACGGGCAAATGGTTCGCCCGCCGCTACGAGCAGTACAAATGGCTTCCCGAATCGCTGTCCCGGTTTCCGGGCAGGATGGAGCTGGCGGACATCTTCCGGGAAGTCGGCCTTGCGGACGTGGAAGCCTACCCGCTGACGGGCGGCGTGGCGGCGCTGCATATCGGCGTGAAGCGGGGCGGGGCGGCATGATGCGCAAAATCCGCATTATTCTCGAGATGATCAAGTTCGAACATTCGCTGTTCGCGCTGCCCTTCGCGTTCGTCGGCGCCATCCTCGGCTCCGTCATGATGCTGGACAGGCTTCCGACCTGGGGCGAGATCGGCTGGATCACCGTCGCGATGGTCGGCGCGCGCAGCGCGGCGATGGCGCTGAACCGGCTGATCGACCGGGCGATCGACGCGCGCAATCCGCGCACGGCGAACCGCGCGATTCCGGCGGGGCTGATCGGCATTCCGGAAGTCGTCGTCTTCATCCTCGCATCCTTCGCGCTGCTGTTCATCGCGGCGTTCAACCTGAACCCGCTGGTCGTCCGGCTGCTCCCGATCGCCGTGTTCGCGCTCGTGTTCTATCACTACACGAAGCGGTTCACCTGGCTCTGCCACGTGATCCTCGGCTTTACGATCGCGCTCGCGCCGCTCGGCGGCTGGCTCGCGATCACGGGTGAGGCCAATCCGGCCGCCTGGCTGCTGTACGTCTCCGTCGCGTTCTGGACCGCGGGCTTCGATATCGTCTACGCCTGCCAGGATGCGGAGTTCGACCGTGCGGCGAAGCTGCACTCGATTCCGGCCCGCTTCGGCATCCGCAGGGCGCTCGTCATCGCGCGGATCTTCCACGTCATTCCGGCCTCCGGCTTCCTCGCGCTGTTCTGGATGACGGATCTTTCCTGGGGCTATCTGGTCGGCGCCGTGATCGCGCTCGGCATTCTGGCCTGGCAGCACACGCTGGTCAAACCGGAGGATTTGAGCCGCGTCAACATGGCCTTCTTCTCGATGAACGGCACGCTGAGCGTCGTCATTTTCGCCTTCACGCTGCTGGATCTGGTGGTGCTGCGCGGGTGGTGAACGGACGGAAATGGGTCGTCGGCATGACGGGCGCGAGCGGCTGCGCATACGGCATCCGGCTGATCGAAGCGCTGCTTGACGCGCAGGTTGAAGTGCATCTCGTGATCTCGGAATCGGGCTGGCGGGTGCTCCGCGAGGAGGCCGGCTGGGATTCGGCCCGGCGCGCCGAAGAGCTGGATCGCCGGTTCGGCGGTGCTTTGTCCGACGGGCGCGTCCGCTATTATCCGCCGGACGATGTCGGCGCCCGCATCGCAAGCGGATCGTTCCTCGCCGAGGGCATGGTGATTGCGCCGTGTTCGATGGGGACGCTCGCGGCGATCGCGAGCGGCGCTTCGGACAATCTGCTCGAGCGCGCGGCGGACGTCGCCCTGAAGGAAGGACGCAGGCTGCTCGTCATGCCGCGGGAGACGCCGCTTAGCGCGATCCATCTCGAAAACATGCTGAAGCTCGCGCGGCTCGGCGTCCGGATCATTCCTGCGATGCCGGCTTTTTACTACCATCCCGCCACGATCCGTGATATGATCGATTTTATGGTCGGCAAATTGCTGGACAACATGGGAATCGGACACAACCTGTACAGACGATGGGGAGATGACGGACATGGCGGCGGAGCGCGAGATCACGGTAGGCCGGATTGATTACGCGAACGTCTGGCCGATCTTCGATCGTTTCGAGGAATGCCTGGCCGAGGCGGGCGTAACCAACGTCCGCGTCGTGAGGGGCGTTCCGGCGGAGCTGAACCGCGCGCTGTCCGAGGGTTCGATCGACGTGTCGGCCATCTCGTCGTTCGCCTACGGCCAGCGGTTCGACGAGTACGAGCTGTTGCCCGATCTGTCGATCAGCGCGGACGGCGAGGTGATGTCCGTCCTGCTCTTCCTGAAGCGGCCGCTCGAGGAGGCGCTGCGCGGACGGATCGCGGTGACGACGGCTTCCGCGACGTCGGTCAACCTGCTGCGCATCGTGCTGCAGGGCCGGTACGGTCGCTGCCCCGAGCTGATCGCGATGGAGCCGGATGTCGGGGCGATGCTGGAGCGGGCGGACGGCGCGCTGCTCATCGGCGACCCGGCGATCCGCGCGTCCTGGACCGCCGGTCCGGACATGGAAGTGCTCGATGCGGCGCGCATGTGGAAGGAATGGACCGGGCTCGGCATGACCTTCGCGCTGTTCGCCGTGCGGCGGGAAGCCGCGCGGGAGGCACCGGAGACGATCCGCCGCATTCATGAGGCGCTGATCGAGAGCAGGCGGCGCTCGCTCGCCGATCCCGGCGGGCTCGCGCGCAAGGCGGCGGAGCGGTTCGGCGGCGGGGAAGACTATTGGGAGCGGTATTTCCGCACGCTGCGATACGGATTCGGCCCGCGGGAACGGGAAGGGCTGATCCATTACTACGACTGCGCGTTCCGGATGGGGCTGCTTGAGCGGCGGGTCGCTCCGGCGACGTGGCCGGATCACGCAGCGGCACGGGTGAATGAATGAGACTGACCGATTTGTACGCAGGACTGGAGCATGATCTGAATATCATCGAGCAGGAACTGGAGCGGAGCGTGACGAGCGACCACGCGCTGCTCAGCGAGGCGGCGAGCCATCTGCTCAAGGCGGGCGGCAAGCGGATCCGTCCCGCCATCGTGCTGCTCGCGGGGAAGTTCGGGGATTACCGCCTCGACGTGCTGAAGAAGGTGGCGGTTCCGCTGGAGCTCATCCACATGGCTTCCCTCGTGCACGACGACGTGATCGACGACGCGGAGACGCGGCGCGGACAGCTCACGGTCAAGTCGAAGTGGGACAACCGGGTCGCGATGTACACGGGTGACTACATCTATGCGAAAGCGCTGACGATCATTGCCGAACTCAACGATCCGGTGCTGCACCAGGCGCTGTCGCGGGCGATCGTGCAGATGTGCATCGGCGAGATGGAGCAGATCCGCGATTTCTTCAACACCGAGCAGACGGTGCGCCACTATCTGCTGCGCATCCGGCGCAAGACCGCGCTGCTCATCGCGATCAGCTGCCAGCTCGGCGCGGCGGCGGCCGGCGCGCCGCCGGCGCTCTACAACCGGCTGTACCGCTTCGGCTACAACGTCGGCATGGCGTTCCAGATTCGCGACGACCTGCTCGATCTGCTCGGCACGGAGCGGCAGCTCGGCAAGCCGCCGGGATCGGACATCCGGCAGGGCAACATCACGCTGCCCGTTCTGCTCGCGCTCCGCGATCCGAAGGTAAGGAGCGAGCTGCTCGAGGAGATCGGGAGGATCCGCGATGCGGAAGGCCGGGCGGACTGTGCGCGCGCCATCGGGCTGATCCGCGCCAGCCGGGGGATCGAGGAGGCGGACCGTCTGGCCGTCCGCTATGTCGACAAGGCGATCGGCCTGTTGGACGGACTGCCGGACATTCCGGCGCGGCGCACGCTGGCGGATCTGGCCCGGTTCGTCGGCAGGCGCAGCTACTGAGGTACGGTGACCGGGCTTCCCAATGCCCGAAAGCCAGGGGGAGGAGAGCAATTGGAACGAACGTTTCTGATGATCAAGCCGGACGGCGTGCAGCGCGGCCTGATCGGGGAAATCGTGTCGCGCTTCGAGCGCAAGGGACTGAAGCTTGTCGCGGCGAAGTTCATGAAGGTGTCCGAGGAGCTCGCCGCGAAGCATTACGCCGAGCACGCCGGCAAGGATTTCTATGAGCCGCTGATCCGGTTCATCACCTCCGGACCGGTGTTCGCGATGGTCTGGGAAGGGGACAACGCCGTCGCGCTGACCCGGGCGATGATCGGCAAGACGAACGCCTTGGAAGCGGCGCCGGGCACGATCCGCTCGGATTTCGCGGTACATACGAAGTTCAACCTCATCCATGGTTCGGATTCGCCCGAGAACGCGGAGCGCGAGATCGCGAATTTCTTCCGTCCGGAAGAACTGGTCGAGTACGAGCTCGACATCCAGCGGTGGATCTGAAGGTTCGCGGACAGACGCGCCGCGGTCGGTGGTGAGACGCCATGGAAGATGCGGATTTCGCCCAATTCATCCGGCGGGTGAGGCAGAAGACGAACATCGATCTGTCCCTGTACAAGGAAGCCCAGATGAAGCGGCGGCTGACGACGCTGCGCCTGAAGCACGGCTACGGCTCGTTCGCCGAGTTCTGGGAGGCGCTGCAGCACGACGGAAAGCTGATGAACGAATTCCTCGACCGGATGACGATCAACGTGTCCGAATTCTGGCGCAACGCGGTCCGCTGGAAGGCGCTCGAGCAGCGGTTCCTCCCGGAGATGCTGAAGGCGGGAGGCGGCCTGCGCATCTGGAGCGCCGCCTGCTCGACGGGCGAGGAGCCCTATACGGTCGCGATGATTCTCGACCGGCTCGGCGCGCTGCCGCGGGCGGACATTTTGGCCACCGACATCGACGCGAACGTGATCGAGAAGGCGAAGATCGGACTGTATCCGGAACGCTCGCTGAGGGAGGTGCCGCCCGACTACCGGAAGATGTATTTCACCGAGACCGATGGCGGCTGGCGCGTGTCGGACAAGCTGATCCGCGCCGTCCGGTTCAGGCGGCACAATCTGCTCCACGATCCGTTCGGCGCCGATTTCGACCTCATCATTTGCCGCAACGTGCTGATTTATTTCACGGAAGAGGCGAAGCACGAGCTGTACCGCAAGTTCGCGCGGGCGCTCAAGCCGGGCGGCCTGCTGTTCGTCGGCAGCACCGAGCAGATCTTCGCGCCTTCCCGGTACGGTCTGGAGTCGGTGGAGACGTTCTTCTACCGGCGCTTGCGGGAAAATGCATAACCGCCGCCAATCCCTCCCATAATGAGGGTATCCCGACTGTGACGGAGGGGTGGAATGGACAAGCGTGACGTCATCGCAGCCTACAGGCGCGGCTTGATCACGATCCGGGAATGCGCGCAGCTTCTCGGACTGGACACCGCGCAGATGATGGGCGTTCTGAAGGCCGACCGGGAAACCGGCGGCCGGCGGGGCGCCCTCAGGCCGAAGCGCCATGCCCACGGCTGACGCATCGCATATCCGACGGGCCGGCTTCCGGGACAAGCCGGCCCTTTTTGCGCCGCCGGCGCGGCACCCGTTTCCTTGTCAAACGAACGGACGCTATACTATAATGAGCCAAGGCAACGGGCTACAGAACCGGACGGGAATGACAGCGAATCGCACGGCCGCAAGCGGCCGCCGGGGGGAGAAACGGATGACGCTCAGGTATCTGACGGCGGGCGAGACGCACGGGCCGCAGCTGACGGCCATCGTCGAAGGTCTGCCGAGCAATCTGAAAATCGATTTCGACGAATTGAACTTCCAACTGCAGCGCCGCCAGAAGGGCCACGGCCGGGGTTGGCGCATGCAGATCGAGCAGGATACGGCGAAGATCGTCGGCGGCGTGCGCCACGGCCGCACGACCGGCGCGCCGGTCGCGATCGTCATCGAGAACAAGGACTGGAAGCATTGGACGACCGTCATGAGCGTCGAGCCGGTCGAAGGCTCCGACGAGACGAAGCGGCGGGTTCATCGGCCGCGTCCCGGCCACGCCGATCTGAACGGCGGGCTGAAATACAATCTGCGCGACCTGCGCAACGTGCTCGAGCGGTCGAGCGCCCGCGAGACGGCGGCGCGCGTCGCCTGCGGGGCGCTGGCCCGGCAATTGCTGGCCGAGTTCGGCATCAAGGTCGGGGGTCAGGTGATCCGCATCGGCGAGATCGAGGCGCCGAAGCACAATCTGCCGCTCGACGAAATCATCCGGCTGACGGAGGAATCTCCGGTCCGCGTCGTCGACAAGGAGACCGAGGCGAAAATGATGGCCCTCATCGACCAGGCCAAGAAGGAGGGCGACACGCTCGGCGGCATCGTCGAGTGCATCGTCGAAGGCGTGCCGGTCGGCCTCGGCAGCCATGTGCAATGGGACCGGAAGCTCGACGGACGGATCGCGCAGGCGGTCATGTCGATCAACGCGTTCAAGGGCGTCGAGATCGGCATCGGCTTCGAGGCGGCCAGATTGCGCGGATCGCAGGTCCACGACGAGATTCTGTACGAGAAGGGCCGCGGCTTCTACCGGGCGACGAACCGGGCGGGCGGCATCGAGGGCGGCATGACGACCGGGGAAGCGATCGTCGTGCGCGGCGTCATGAAGCCGATTCCGACGCTTTACAAGCCGCTGCGCAGCGTCGACATCGACACGAAGGAGCCTTTCATCGCCCAGGTCGAGCGCTCCGACGCCTGCGCCGTTCCCGCCGCGAGCGTCGTCATGGAGCACGTGGTGGCCTGGGAAGTCGCGAAGGCGTTCCTCGAAAAATTCGGCGGCGATTCCGTCGAGGAAATCCGCGCCAATCTCAACAACTACCTGAAGCAGTTGGAGGCTTATTGATGCGGGAACTTACGGTGGAGCTCGGCGAGCGGTCCTATCCGATCTACATCGGAGAGGGGCTGCTGGAGAAGGCGGCTTGCTATTTCGACAAGCACGGCATCGGCAGGCAGTCGCCGCTGCTCATCGTGACGGACGAGCGGGTGGGGCCCCTCTATCTGGACAAGCTGGAGTCCGGGCTTCGGGAGGCCGGATACCGCACGGCCAGCGCCGTCGTTCCCGCGGGCGAACAGGCGAAATCGCTCATGCAGTTCGAAGCGCTGGTCACGGCCGCCCTTAAGGCGGGGCTCGACCGGAATTCGGCGATCGTCGCGCTCGGCGGCGGCGTCGTCGGCGACCTGGCCGGATATACGGCGGCCGCCTACATGCGCGGCATCAGGTTCGTCCAGGTGCCGACGACGATCCTCGCCCACGACAGCAGCGTCGGCGGCAAGGTCGCGGTGAACCATCCGCTGGCGAAGAACATCATCGGCGCGTTCCACCAGCCGGCGATGGTGCTGTACGATCTCGGGACGCTCCGCACGCTGCCGCCGCGGGAAGTGAGCAGCGGCCTCGCCGAAGTGGTCAAACACGGGCTGATCCGCAGCGCGGAATTTGTCGCCTGGATCGACGGGAACGCGGACAGGCTGCGCGCGCTCGATCCGGACGCCCTCGGATACGCGCTTTATTTCGGGTGCAAAGTGAAGGCGGAGATCGTCTCGCGGGACGAGCGGGAGAACGATCTGCGCGCGGTCCTGAACCTCGGCCACACGATCGGCCACGCGCTCGAGGCGGTGGGCGGATACGGCGAGCTGCTGCACGGCGAGGCGATCGCGATCGGCATGGTCGGCGCGGCGCGCATCGGCGTGGAGCTCGGGGCGCCGCGGCAGGTCTATGAGATCACGAAGCGGGTGCTCGTGAAATGCGGGCTGCCGGTCAGGCTTCCCGCCCATTACGACATTGACGCGATCATGGAAGCGATGCGCCACGACAAGAAGTTCAGGGAAGGCCGCATGGTGTACATCGTGCCGAAGGCGATCGGCGAGGTTTACATCGACCGGAACATGTCCGCCGAGCGGGTGCGGCGCGTCCTGGAGGAGCTGAAAGAGGAGGAGCAGGCTTAAATGAGCGTGCGGGGAATCCGCGGAGCGACGACCGTCGAGGCGAACGAGGAGCAGGCGATCCTCGAGGCGACGGCGGAACTCCTGAAACAACTGGTCGACGCCAACGGCATCGTGCCGGAGGACATTGCCAGCATCATCGTCACCGTGACGCACGATCTCGACGCGGCGTTTCCGGCGCGCGCCATCCGCCGGTTGCCCGGCTGGGAGCTGGTGCCGCTCATGTGCGCGATGGAAGTGCCGGTGAAGGGCAGTCTGGAGAAATGCATCCGGCTGATGGTGCACGTCAACACGGACAAGCGGCAGGATGAGATTCGCCACATCTTCCTGGGCAGGGCCCGGGAGCTGCGCCCGGATCTGGCCGGAGCGGCGGATAAGGTATAACGGATCCCGGATTGAGCGGTTCCCTATCCCGTTCCATGCAGGATGGGGGCCGCTTTTTTCTTCTTTCCGGGTCGGCCGGATTTTGCGCCACGCGGCAAAATCCGGCCGGCCTTTTTTCATGGCCGGGTTGAGATGGAGGTATCCGCTCTTCACAAGTTACGAATAATTTGGGTATATAAGCAATAGGATGGAAATTAAGTGAAGTCGTCACAGAAGTATTTGTCTCTATTTCTATCTATTAGTGTATTTTTTTGCGAACAGTATTGTTTTTCAGCCCCCCATAAAAACCTATTGTTGGGAGAAGAATCGTGTACGATGTCCGGTAAATCGGTCAGAATCGTGAGACTCCTTCTGCTGTTGTGCTTGCTTTCGGGGTGCGTGCAGGCGGAACCCACGCCTTCCGCTTCGACGGCGCGTGAGGAATTGCCCGATGAAACCGGAATCTCGGTTTACGGCCAAACGAAGGCAGCGTTCGAGAGACTGGAGCGGGAAGCGGGGGCGGATGACGGCGGCGCCATGCTGAGGGAAGCGATGGATTCTCTCTATAGCCTGATCTCACGGGAGGAATCGCTGGCCCTGTCGTCGGATCAATTCCGCGCTTTATCTGACGGGCTTCAGGTTTTCGAAGCCGGTGAAGTGAAGATTTTTGCCTATCGGGGCAGTCCGCTGGTGTTCGGTGAAGCGGGCGATTCCGGATACGCCTATCTGCAGCTCCATGTCGGCGGCAAACCGCGGGTTCATGCCATTTTTGAAGCGGAGGCACGGCAGGTGTGGGACGTCCTCTGGACGGGGGACGGCGCGGCGATTCTGTACGGGGTCGAAACGCTCCGTCCGAGGCAGGCGTTCGCGGATCGGATTTCATGGGACGGGGATCAAACGAAAATCGAACCCGCCGCGGCTCCCCATGACGACGAATGGTGGAGCATTCCTTCCGGCCTGGATGTCATCATGCGAACGGATGGAGCGGCGGTCGAAACGTACATCCAAGAACTGGACGAAGAGCGGATGGTGGTCGGATCGGGCGACGGAAAGTGGCTGATTCTGACGTGGAACGAGCGTTCCATGAAATATGAAGTTTCACCGAAGTGACATGTCGTAATCTCCGAAGGGGCGATAGCGGAAGACTTCGGGTGTCAAGCGTCTGTGAATATGTCAGGTTAACTGTTCTATGAAAATGTCAGGGATGATAGCTGATTAAACGGCCGCCGTCCTCTTGCAGACTAGCCGGAT
>Ga0207872_100421_pt1 | contig 25685 bp, 24 predicted proteins | sample Passage260B_FD_187372 | JGI IMG/M metagenome (GOLD analysis project Ga0207872, IMG submission 187372) | Cellulose adapted compost microbial communities from Newby Island Compost Facility, Milpitas, CA, USA - Passage2 60B (SPAdes) (version 2) ...
CGACCATCCGAACTTTACGACCGACCCCCGGGGGTGTCAAACCCGACCCTCGGCGCGCCCGACCCGGTGGTAGTCTCGCGCAGGTGCCGCGCCTCGTCTCCACGAGCGACCTGCAGCCGCCCGCGCCCCCCACCACCAGGGACCTGAGGCCGCCGGCGCGCTTCGCCGCGGCCACCTTCGACAGCTACTCCCCCCAGCACCCCACGCAGGAGGCCGCCCGGTACAGGGTGCGCGAGTTCGTCCGCAACATCGGCGCCGCGCCCGCTCGGCGCCTGCTGCCCTGGCCGCCGCGGCGCCCGCAGCGCGGCGCCGGCCTCTACCTCGACGGCGGCTTCGGCGTCGGCAAGACGCACCTGCTCGCCGCCGCCTACGCCGACGCGCCCACGCCGGCGAAGCGCTACCTCACCTTCCAGCAGCTCGTCTACCTGGTCGGGGCGATGGGCATGCAGCGCGCCGTCGAGGAGTTCGCGGGGACGCGCCTGCTGTGCATCGACGAGTTCGAGCTCGACGACCCGGGCAACACGCTGATCGTCAAGTCGTTCCTCCAGGCGCTCTTCGCCGCCGGCACCGCGGTCGTCACGACGTCGAACACGCCCCCGGAGGCCCAGGGCCAGGGGCGGTTCAACGCCGAGGACTTCAGGCGCGAGATCCAGTCCCTGGCCGAGGGGTTCGAGGTCGTGCCGGTGGACGGGCCCGACTACCGCGCCCGCCACGCGGGCGGCTCCTGGCTGCCGGAGGAGCGGCTGCGCGAGCTCGAGCTCACGGAGCCCTCGCCCGCCCCGCGCCTCTCGCTCACCTGGGAGGAGCTCTTCGCCCTGCTGAACGCCCACCACCCGAGCCGCTACGGCGGCCTCCTCGCCCAGGTCGGCTCGGTGTACCTGCACGGCGCGCGCACGATCCCGACGCAGAACGACGCCCTCAGGTTCGTGCACTTCGTCGACCAGCTCTACGACCGCGCGCTCGTGCTGCGCGTCTCCGGGGAGGGGGACATCGCCGGCGTGTTCGACGCCACCTACCGCGAGAGCGCGTACGCGAAGAAGCACCACCGCTGCGTCTCGCGCCTGGCCGAGCTCCTCGAGGAGCCCGCGGAGCGCCCCGCCCTGGACGTGCCCGCGGCCGCGGACTGACCGGGCCCCTCAGCCTCCCAGCCACCCAGCGAGGTCGCGGGCCAGCGCGTCGCTGGCGCCCGGCGGGCCCATGCGCTCCTCCCCCGCCTTCCTGGCCCGCGCGCGCACCTCGGGGTCGTCGAGCGCGAGCTCGAGCAGCGCCGCCACGCGCTCGGGCCGCGGCTCGCAGGTCAGCAGCCCGCCCTCGAGGAGCCTCTTCTGGTTGCGCATGTACGCCTCGCCGTAGAAGGGCGGCACGGGGAACGCCACGACGGGCAGGCCCATCCCCACCGCCTGCTCGTTCGCCGTGCCCGCGGTGCCGATCGCCGCGTCGGCCGACGCCAGCACCGCGGGGAAGCGGCCCGCCGTCACCCAGACCCGCCGCTCGCCGCGCCTCCAGGCGGCGAGCACGCCGAAGGGCGCGGGGTCGTCCGGCACCCAGCCCTCCGGCCGCGCCGGGGTCCCCGCGCCCGCCCAGGCGACGATGCCCAGCGCCGGCCGCGCGACCTCTAGCGCCCGCCGCATCAGGTCGAGGCTCGCCGCCGCCTGCCCCCGGGAGCCGGGCAGCAGCGCCACCACCGGCAGGCCGAGCTCGGAGCGGCGCACCAGGGGCTCCGCCTCGAGGCCGTCCATCATCGGGTTGCCGAGGCACGCCGCGGCCACGCCGAGCGTTGCGAGGTGCGCGGCCGTCGCGGGGTCGCGGGCGTATACCCTGTCGGCGCGCCTGAGCAGCGCCAGCTCCGGCGACCTGAAGCCCTCCATGAACCACCGGAGCCCCACGCCCTCGCCGCCGCCGTGGTGGACGGAGACGAGCGTCTGCAGGACGCGGCGCGGCGCGGGCACCAGCGCGGCGTGAGCCTGGGCGTAGACGTCGCCGACGACGAACACGCCGCGCGGCCGCCGCGAGCGCAGGAACCGCGCCTGCGCCACCGTCAGGCCGAGCAGGCCCGCGCGCAGGTCGCGCCACAGCAGCTCCGGCGAGTGCATCGTGAAACCGCCGGACGGCAGCGCGCGCCTCGGGCCCACGACCTCGACGCCCGCCGCGGCGAGCTGCTCGCCCAGGCCCACCAGCGGGAACGCCTCGACGTCAAGTCCGGGCGCGTGGACCCGCAGGCGCTCCAGCACGCGGGCGGCCACGTAGTCCTCGCCCTTGCCGTTGCTGACGACGAGCAGGTCGGCCACCCGCGGCGCCTAGACCTCCTCGGGGACGGGCGCCGGTCCGGCGCCCCAGCCGAGCTTCAGGCGCAGCACGTCGAAGGCGCTGCGCTCGCCCGTCGAGAGGAGCGTCAGGCCGCGCGGCGCCGCCGTCACCACCACCTCGTCGCCGACGCCCACCGGCACCGGCTCCTGCCCGTCGACCACCAGCGCGATCTCGTCGGTGCGCGAGAGGATCTCGAGGCCTATCTCGCTGTCGCCTGGCAGCACTATCGGGCGGTTCGTGAACGAGTGCGGGGCCACGGGAGTGACGACCAGCGCGTGCAGGCCGTGGTCGAGGATCGGACCGCCGAGGGAGAGCGAGTAGGCCGTAGAGCCCACCGGCGTGCTGACGACGACGCCGTCGGCGCGGTACTCCGTCGCGTGCCTGCCGTCGACGCGCATGCGCACGCGGACCAGGCGCGTCATCACGCCCTGCGACAGCATCACGTCGTTGAGCGCGTGGTACACGCCGGGCCTGCCCGCGACGCGCGCCTGCAGCATCGTCTTCTCCTGCAGCGGCCAGTCGGGCGCGAGCGAGCCGGAGGCGTAGGCCAGCGCCTGCTCCGCGCCGAACTCGGCGAGGAAGCCGAGCTTGCCGAGGTTCACGCCCATCACCGGCACGCCGCTGCCCACCGAGCGGCGCGCGGCGGCGAGGAGCGTGCCGTCGCCGCCGACGGAGACCACGAGCCCCGCCCGCTCGAGCGCCGGCTGCAGGGGCGCCTCGCCGGTGAGGTCGAGCGTGACCGGCACGCCCAGCGCCTCGAACCGCTCGGCGACGTCGCGCGCCAGCGGGTGAGCGGCGGGCTTGTGCTTCGTGCTGGTGACGACCACGCCCGCGAGCTCGGCGGCGGGGACGGCGAAGCGCCGCTCCCGCGTCCGGACCGGGCCGCTCATCACGCGGTGGCCGCGCTGAGCTGCTCCGGCCAGCGGGCCATGACCTTGAAGTAGACGAAGTCGACGACGGCCTCCAGCGTCAGCGGGCCGGTGTCGAGGTGGATCGCGTCGGGCGCGGGCACCGACTGCTTCGCGTCCTTCTCGTCCCTCAGGCGGATCGCCTCGGCGACCGCCTCGAGGTCGCTGGCCCTCTCGCCGACGCGGCGCCGGGCCCTCACCTCGGGCGAGGCGGTCAGGTAGAACTTCCAGCGCGCGTCGGGGAACACGGCGGTGCCCATGTCGCGGCCGTCGATCACGAACGGCCCTTCGAGCTCCCGCAGCCTCTCCGTGACCCAGGCGCGCACGCCGGGCAGCCGCGCGACCTCGGAGACGTTGGCGTCGATGTCGTCGGTGTGGAGCAGGTGCGCCACCTCCTCGCCGTCCACCGTGAGCCGGTCGCGCTGGGCGTCGGGCACGAGCCTGACGTCGTGGCGCGCGAGCATGGCCAGCAGCGCCGCCTCGTCGTCGAGGGGCACGCCCTCCCGGAGCGCGAGGAGCGTGACTGCGCGGTAGAGCAGGCCGCTGGAGACGTATGCGATGCCGAGCCGAGCCGCGACGGCCTTCGCGGCGCTGGACTTGCCGGAGGCGGCGGGACCGTCGAGGGTGATGATCGGCCGGGTCCCGGCGTCCATGGCGGTCATGATAGCCCCGCCCCCAAGAGGCCGAGGAAGTCGTCGAAGAAGCGCGGGTAGGTCTTGCTCACGCAGGCTGGGTCCTTGATCACGAGGTTCGGGAGGCGCGCGCCGGCGACGGCCAGCGCCATCGCCATGCGGTGGTCGCCGTAGGTCTCGAGCTCCACGGGAGCCGCCGGCCCCGCCCTGAGCGGCCAGACGGTGAGGTGGTCGTCGCCCTCCTCGACCTTGGCGCCCAGGCGCGTCAGCTCGACGGCCATAGCGTGGAGGCGGTCGGTCTCCTTCACGCGCAGGTTGGCCACGTTCGCCACGTGCACGGGCGCGTCGGCGAAGAGGCCGACCACGGCGAGCGTCTGGGCCTGGTCGGGCATGTCGTTGAGGTCGAACTCGCCGCCGCGCAGGCGCCGCGGCCCCGCGACCGTCACGGAGCCCGGCGTCCAGTCCACCGCGCAGCCCATCGCGGCGAGCACGTCCGCGAAGCGGGCGTCGCCCTGACGCGTGCCCGACCCCAGGTTCCGCACCGTCACGGCGCCGCCGGTGACGGCGGCTGCCGCCCAGAAGTACCCGGCCGCCATCGCGTCGCCCTCGACCTGGTAGTCGCGCGCCCGGTACGTGGAGGGCTCCACCTCGAACCGGCGGTAGCCGTCGCGCCGCGCCGTCACGCCGAAGTGCGCCATCACGTCGAGGGTCATGTCGACGAACGGCTTCGACAGCAGCTCGCCCTCGACCTCGATCGCGAGCGGACCCTTAGCGAGCGGCGAGGCCATCAGCAGGCCGGAGAGGAACTGGGAGCTGACGTCCCCCCTCACGCTGACGGTGCCGCCGCTCAGGCCCGAGGCGCGGAGCCTCACGGGCGGCCTGCCGTCCACGCCGGTCGCGTCGGCGCCGAGCCGCGCCAGGGCGTCGAGCAGGTCGCCGACGGGCCGCTCGCGCATGCGCGCGTTGCCGTCGAGGACGTACTCGCCGTGCCCAGCCGCGAGGATCGCGGTGAGGAAGCGCAGGGATGTGCCGGAGAGCCTGAGGTCGAGCTCCGCGCTCCGCGCCGGCAGCGGCCCGCCGACGCCGTGCACGACGACTGTCTCTCCCCTGGCCTCCAGCGCCACGCCGAGCTTCTCGAGCGCCCGCAGCATCACCTCGGAGTCCTCGGCGACGAGCGCGCCGGAGACCGTGGTCGTGCCCTCGGCCAGCGCCGCGATGGGCAGCGCGCGGTTCGTGAGGCTCTTCGACCCCGGCACGCTCACCTGCCCCGCGACGCGCGCCTGAGGGCCTATGGGTAGCTTGGGAGGGAGCGGCGGTGCCACCGCGTGAGGATAACCGGAGCGCCCGCCAGGGCGACCTCCCCGCCGCCGCCCAGGGGTTAGCCTGGGCCCGTGAGCGACGCCGCCTACCCCGAGCCCATCGCGCGCGTGATCCGGGAGTTCGCCTCCGCCCCCAGGCAGCTGAGGCTGCCGCTGCTCCTCGAGTACGCGAAGAAGCTCCCTCCCGTGCCCGAGGGCATGGGCGAGCTCGAGCAGGTGCACGAGTGCGTGACGCCGCTCTTCCTCCGCGCCGAGCTGGACGACCAGCGCCGCGTGACCCTCTACTTCGACGCCCCCGAGGAGGCGCCCACCACGCGCGGCTTCGCGTCCGTGGTGCACGCGGCCCTGAACGGCGCCACCGTGGAGGACGTCCTGGCCACGCCCGACGACTTCTACACGCAGATGGGGCTGGCCGAGCTCATCTCGCCGCTGAGGCTGAAGGGCATGGGCGGGATCGTCACCCGCGTGAAGCGGCAGGTGAGGGAGAAGGCGGCTTCGCAGACCTAGCGCCGAGGGTCTTCGACGAGGGGCCGAAGAGCGCCGTCCCGGTCGCCGGGCTTCCCGACCGCAAGCCGGTCGGTGTGCTAACATCTCGCGGGCCGGAACGCGCGGCGGCTCACGAGCCAGCGCCGCAGGCTTCCCTACCACACCACACGACGCCCCACGCGCTGAGGCGGGGCGCGAGAGGGAGCGCGAGCATGAAGGAAGGCATCCATCCGAAGATGGTGAAGACGAAGGTCATCTGTGACGGCCAGGTCGTCATGGAGACCTACAGCACGAAGCCCGAGCTGCACGTGGACGTCTGGTCGGGCAACCACCCGTTCTTCACGGGCGAGCAGCGCTTCATCGACACCGAGGGCCGCGTCGAGAAGTTCCAGAAGCGCTTCGGCGACAGCTACCGCCGCTCGGGCAAGAAGTGAGCCAAGCGGCCCCGTGAGGGGGGCCGCCGAGGATCCGAGGGAGCCCGGCTCGACCAGCCGGGCTCCTTCTCACACCGGCACCGCGGCGTAGAGCTCGGTACCGCGCGAGGGCGCGGCGTGGATCTCGAGGCGGCCGCCGCGCGCCTCGACCCGCTCGCGCATCTGCTTGATCCCGAGGCCGCCGGCGCTGGTCACGCGGTCGGCCACCTGGTCCACGTCGAAGCCGACGCCGTCGTCGCGCACGCAGACGAAGGCCATCCCGTCCTCCGTCGTGCCCAGCCGCACCTGGACGTTCTGGGCCTTGGCGTGCTTGGCGACGTTGTGCATCGCCTCCTGGAAGATCCGGAACAGGACCGTCTCCGACTTCAGCGACAGCTCGGGCAGCGGCCCGATCTCGACCTCGACCTTCACCTCGTTCTGCTGCCCGAAGTCGAGGGCGTAGCGCCTCACGGTCTCGGCGAAGCCGTAGCGCTCCAGGTCGACGGGCCGCAGCGCGAAGATCGAGCGCCTGACCTCGCGGATCGACTCGCGCACGGTCTCCTTGGCCTGCTCCAGCTCGGCGGCGGCCTTGGCCGGGTCCTTCGTCATCAGCCGCTCGACCAGGTCGAGCTTCAGGGCGGCGAACGCCAGCATCTGCGCCACGCCGTCGTGGATCTCGCGCGCGATCCGCGAGCGCTCCTCCGAGATCGCGAGCTCCTCCGACTGCAGGTAGGCGCTGGCGTTGCGGATCGCCAGCGAGACCTGCCCGGCGACGAGCACGACGAAGGGCAGCACCGAGCGGTCGAAGTGGCCCTCCTCGGGGTGTGCCAGCACGAGCACGCCCAGCAGCTCCTCGCCCGCCAGCAGCGGTGCGGCCAGGGCGCTGCCCGCGTCCTGCAGGAGCGGGCCGTACTCCTGCTGACCGTGGTCCTCGGTGGCGAGGCTGTCGACGATGCGCGGCTCCCGCGTGGCGGCCACGCCCCCGACCAGCCCCTCGCCCACGCGCCAGGCGCGGGCGCCGGTGCTGGCGTCGCGGCCCACCGTCGCCGCCAGCCGCAGCACGCCCTCGCCGTCGTGGAGGAAGATCCCGCCCACCGGGGCGTTCACGAACCCCAGCATCCTGTCGAGGACGCTGATCAGCAGCCGCCCGAGGTTCCCCTCGGCCCGGATAGACCGGTCTACCTCAACCAGCGTCATCACGTCGCGCGTGCGGAGCCTCGTGGCCTCCGCCGCGGCGGAGAACTGCGTGGCGACGATCGAGAACGACTCCAGCTTGCGCTCGTCGGGCGCCGCCGGCAGGTAAGCGGTGAGCGAGCCCTGGGGCTCGCCAGCCCACACCACGGGAGCCGTGAGCGCGTAGAGCACCCCGCCCGCCGACCTCTCCAACCTCTCCACCCGCACGCCGACGTCGCCTTCGCGGGCGCGGCGACGCGCCTCCTCGTCGCGGCCCAGGGCGTCGCGCTCGAGCTCGTCGTCGAGGCCCAGGCCGCGGGTGACGCCCAGGCCCTCCGGGCCCAGCACGACCGCCACGCCGCTGGCGCCGGTGACGCCCGCGACGCCCTCCACGGCGGCGCGGACCGTCGTCTCGAGGCTGGCCGAGGCCGCGAAGCGCTCCGTCACGCCCTGGATCGACGCCAGCACGGCGTGGCTGGACTGCAGCTCGCGGTAGAGCTCGGCGAGCTCCACCTGGGCGCGCTCCTTCTCCCGCGCCTCGCCGGCGATCCAGTTCAGGGTCACGTAGGTGGCCAGGGGGCCGAGTATCGAGTAGAAGAGGAGCTGCGCCCAGAACTGCCCGGTCGGCGGCAGCAGCGGCACGACCACGAGCTGGTGCACCAGCACCACCCCGACGATGGACAGCGGCAGCCACAGCCGGGCCAGCCGCACCTGCTCGTACAGCCCGCCGATCCCCTCCACCCGCGGGCGACCCGGTTGTCCCACGGAGCGGGTCATGCGGCGATTCTATGCAGGTACACTCGCCTCATGACCGAGGCGCACGCCGCCCTACCGCCCGAGCAGGCGCGACCCGAGCAGCCGACGGTCGTGCTGGCCCTCGGGGAGGCGCGCGTCACCCTGCTCGGCACGGCGCACGTATCGAAGACGTCGGCCGAGGCCGTGCGGCACCAGATCGAGACGGGCGGGCACGACGCCGTCGCGATCGAGCTCGACGCGGGCCGCCTGGCGGCGATCACCGACCAACAGGCGCACGCGAAGACGGACCTGATGAAGGTGCTGCGCGAGGGCAAGGCCGGCGTGCTGGCGGTGAACCTGGCGCTGGGCGCGTTCCAGCAGCGCCTGGCCGACAAGTTCGGGATCGAGCCCGGCGCCGAGATGCGCGCGGCCGTCGCCGGCGCGAGGGAGCGCGGGCTGCCCCTGCTCCTCATCGACCGCGACATCGGCGTGACCCTCAGGCGCCTCTACGGCGGCGTGGGCTGGTGGCGCCGCCTCACGCTCGTGGCCGGCATCATCGCCTCGGCGTTCTCGAACGAGGAGGTGAGCGAGGAGGAGGTCGAGCGCCTCAAGGAGGGCGACGTCCTCGAGGCCACGTTCGCCGAGTTCGCCGAGAGCCGCGCCGATCTCTACGGCCCCCTGATCGCCGAGCGCGACGAGTACATGGCCGCGAAGCTCCTCCTCGCCGTGGCCGACGACCGCGGGCCCCGCCACCGCGACGTGCTGGCAGTCGTCGGAGCCGGTCACCTGAAGGGCATCACCGCGGCGCTGGAGCGCGCGGGCGCACGGGTGCTGGAGGACGGCGACGCCGGCGACCGCGGAGGCCCCGGCACGGCGGCCGAGGACGCGATGCCATCCAGCGGGAGCTCACCGGTGCCTTCGCGCGCGGAGCCCGCTGCTCCGTCGCGCGAGGAGCTGCGCGCCCGCCTGCGGGAGCTCGAGACCGCGCCGCCGCCCAGCCGGGCCACGAAGGTCGTGCCCTGGGCGATCCTCGTGCTGGTCCTCGCGGGCTTCGCGGTGGGCTTCCTGCGCAGCCCCGAGGAGGGCCTGCGCCTGCTGACCGACTGGACGTTGGTGACCGCCACGATGGCCGGCCTCGGTACCCTGGCGGCCCTGGCCCACCCCCTGACCATCGCGGCCACGGCCGTGGCGGCGCCGTTCACGACGCTGAACCCGCTGCTCGGCGCCGGCTTCGTGGCGGCGGGCGTGGAGCTCTGGGTGCGCAAGCCCAACGTCGGGGACTTCGAGCGCCTCCGCCGCGACGTCACGACGCTCAAGGGCTGGTGGACGAACCGCGCCGCGCGGGTGCTGCTGGTGTTCGTGCTCGCGACGCTCGGGGCCTCGGCGGGCACGTTCCTGGCCGGCGCCAGGGTGTTCGGCCGGCTGCTAGGCTAGGCTCGCCGGACCCAGCGCCAGGGACCACGAGACGCCGCCCAGGGCGCTCGGCACCGGGACCGCGGCCTCTCAGGGCGCCTCGGGCGCGCCGTCCAAGGCCCACTGCGCGTAGGCGTCGACGAACGCGAAGCGCACGTCGCGCGAGCCGCTGGCGAGGACGTAGTCCAGGAAGTCCTCGACGTCCTGAGAGGTCGACGACCGGAACAGCTCGCCGCCGGACATGCCCTGGAACCGCCCCACCTCGACCGTGGGCAGCGCCTCCTCGGCCGCGTCGGCGGCGTAGCGCAGCTCCTCGATGAGCACGTCGACGAGCTGGCCCGCCCTGCCCAGGTCGCTCACGCCGTAGAGCGGCTGGCCGGACCGCAGGCTGGTCATCGTCAGGTTGCGTCCGAGGAGCTGGCGCAGCGCCTGCGGCTCGCCGGCCACCTCGAAGTTCATGCTCGTCTCGGCGGACTGCTCCTCGCCGCCGACGGCCCTCACGTCGATCCGGTAGGCGCCCGCCGCGAGGTCGTTAGGGAGCGCGATGGCGACGCTGTCGACGACGTAGCCCACGGCGCCCGGCGGCACCTGGATCGCGGCCTCGGAGGCCACGAGCGGGTCGCCCGTCTCGCCCTCGCGCCGCAGCTCGACCCTCACCTGCACGCGGGCGGGCAGCTCGTCGCCAGGCGTGCTCAGCTCGAACGTCGGGTGGACCTCGTCGCCCGGGTGGAAGGGCGCGGCCTCGGGGCCGCGCGCCCCCAGCGTGAGGCGCGTCGGTCCGACGATCTCCATGGGCGGCAGCGGCTGGTCGAGCACCTCGAGGCGCGACCGCGCCTCGGCCACGAACCCGGCCAGGTCGTCGCCCGCGCGCTCCACGAACCGCCGGTAGGCCTCGCGCGCCTCCTGCCGGCGACCGTCCAGCTCGAGCAGGAAGCCCAGCGCGAACTCGACGCCGGGCTCGTCGGGGAACAGCTCCAGTGCGTTCTCGAGGTCGGCGATCGCCTCGTCGTTCACCTCGGGGTCGAAGCGGACCGCCCGCTCGTAGGCGGGCATGGCCTCCGCCAGCCGGCCGGTGACGGTCCTCACGAGCCCGAGGTTGTAGGCCGCGACCACCTGCGTGCCGTCGAGCTCGAGGGCCCGCAGCGACGCCTCCTCGGACGGCCCGAGCTGGCCCACGAGGTAGTACGCCCAGCCGAGGTTCGTCCAGTACAGGTCCGACTCCGGGTCGAGCTCCACCGCCACGGCCAGCACGCGCGCCGCCGACCGGCCGTCGTCGCGGTCGAAGTAGATGTAGGACAGCGCTTCCAGCGGGTACGTGAGGAACGGCGCCGCCCGCGTCAGGGCCTCGAGCGCCTGCACCTGGGTGTCCCTGTCGCCCTCGAGCTCGGCCGTGAGCGCGGCCCCCAGCAGCGCGGCGGCCGTCGCGCGCCGCGGGTCGGCGATGAGCGCCGCGACCGCCCCCGGGTCGCCCTCCTGCCCGCGCGCGCGGAGGAACGAGTGGCGCGCCACGGCCCCGTAGGGGTACGCCGCGGCGCGGCCGTATGCCTCCTCGGCGCCGGCGCGGTCGTTCACGCTCGCGGCGAGCGCGCCCTGCCACGCGGCGGCCGAAGGCAGGCCCGTCGCCTCGTACATCACCTCGAACGCCGCCGACGAGAGCGAGACGTCGCTCGTCGGGCCCTGCAGCGTGAAGTACGCGCGCCGCGCCGCCGACGCCGCGTCCGCCGGCGGCGCCTCGTCGGCCGCGATCACGGCCTCCAGGTCGGCGAGCAGCTCGGCCGCACGTTCGGGCACGCCCTCCTGACCGACCGCGGCACGGAGGGCCTCGAGCGCGTCGTCGCGCAGGCCGGAGCCGGCGAGGGCGACCGCGCGCACGTAGTCCCCGTACGGGCCGGTGAAGCCGCCCGTCAGGGTCGGCAGGCTCTCCGGCCGCGCGTAGTGGGGGGCGCCGTCCGGGTAGAGGCCGTCGAGGACGTGACCCACCAGGGCGGCGGCGAGCAGCACCAGGCGCTCGGGTCGGGCTGGGTCGGTCGTTAGCTCGCCCGTGTGGAGGCGGTCCTCGTGGGCGACGGTGACGAACAGGCTGAGCCGGTCGTCGCGTTCCTCCAGGTAACCGGTGACCACGACGTCGACGCCGGTGGTGCCCAGCAGGAGGTCGGCGCCCGCCGGACCGTACATGACCGTGGGCTCGACGACGCGGGCGGGGTTGATGAAGCCGCCCTCCACGACCAGGGGCGGCACCGCCGCCGGCGCCACCTCGGGGCCGATCACGACCGCCGACCCGTCGAGGGCGTCCGCGACCTCGGCGGCCAAGGCGGTGCCGAGGAGCACGTCCTGGCTGTCGAACTGGTGGACGAGGACCGTGGGTACCTGCGCGAACGCGGCCCCTGCCAGGGCCAGCGCGGCTAGTGTCGCGGCCAGGAAGCGCGCGCCTGGGCGCGTCTGGCGCGCCGGCGCCGAGGACTCGCTGCGGACGTGTTGGTGTCCTGGGAACATGCTCGCCTCCACTCGGTTGGCACAGAGGCTAGCACGGGGTCACAGGGGCCCCAGGAACCCATGAGGCGGGCGCCGAGGGCGTGTCGATGCCCGCCTGGTGCGCGTTCGGGACGGGCGCAGCACGCAACGCCCGGCCGGTCGCTCCGCGGACGCCCGAGCGGCCGCGCTCACTCCAGCAGGGCCTCGAACTCCTCCATCAGCGCCTGGGCCGCGTCGGCCGAGCGCGCCACCACGAGGATCGTGTCCTGGCCGGCGAGCGTCCCCACGATGTCGTCCCGCTCGAGCTTGTCGATCACGTAGGCGACCCCCGAGGCGTGCCCCTCGTCGACCTTCACGGCGATGATGTTCTCGCCGCGGTCGAGGTCGCGCACGAAGAGCTTGAAGCGCTGCCGCAGCTCCGCCTCGACGTCCTCCTGCCCCGTGAGTGGCGTGACGCGGTAGCGGTGCTGACCCTTGCCGGCGGGCACGCGCACGAGGCGCATCTCGGTGACGTCGCGGCTGATCGTGGCCTGCGTCACGCGTATGCCCCGCTCGGCCAGCTTCTCCGCGATCTGCGCCTGGGTGGAGAGGAACTCGTTCTCCACCAGCTCGGCGATCAGTCGCTGCCTGTACTCCTTGCTCGGCATGATTATGCAGTATATGCGCATCATGCTTCGCTTGGGCGGCCTCGCGGCCCGGCGCGACAGGCGATCGGCGGCCGGAGGGCGGCGAAGCCGCCGAGAGCGACCCTGCCGGCGAGGCGCCCGCGGTCAGCGGGGAGGAGTGACGCCCGAGCGAGAAGGGCCCGCTCGCCGCGGGCCCTCACTGCTGCGCTGCGCTACGGACCCGTTCAGTCCTCGTCGTCGTCGAACGGGCTGCTGAACGTCTGCGGCGTCTCCGGCTTCACCGGCTCCACGGTACGCCGCACATCGTCGAGCGAGGGGAGCGACCCGTCGTCGCCCCAGCGCAGCTCGTCGGAGAGCAGCAGCTCCTTCATGGCCAGCGACACCGTGTTCTCGTTCTTCGGCACGTCCTCGGGGTCGAGGACGGTCGGCACGCCGAACTTGAGCTGCGCGGCGCGCTTCGCGACGATGACCGAGAGCCGGTACCGCGAGTCCGTCAGCCCGAGCAGCTTGTCGTAACCTTCCTGAGCCACGCGTGGCCTCCTTGCAACCTTGGGATGGTAGCACAGCGCCGCGGCGCTGCTGTCGCCCGCGGCGCGGCGCCTGAGCCGGCGTTCGCCAGGGCGCGACGAAGCACGCCCCGTGCCGGCCGGAAGGTGCCGGTCGTCAACCCGCCAGGGTGCGCTCGATGTCGGCGTCGGTGATGCGGTGCGCCCGGGCGCGCTCGGCGCGGATGATGCTCACGAAGTCGAGGGCGGCGCTGTAGAGGTCGTCGTTGACGACCACGTAGTCGAACTCGCGCATCGCCCGGATCTCCTCGCGGGCGCGCGCGAGGCGCTTCTGGATCTTCTCCTCGGTGTCCGTGCCCCGGCCCCGCAGGCGCCTCTCGAGCTCGCTCATCGACGGCGGCGCGATGAACACCATCACCGCCTCCGGCACGCGCGCCTTGACCTTGCGGGCGCCGACGAGCTCGAGCTCGAGGAGCACGTCGCGGCCCTGCGACAACGCCTCCTCGACGGGCGCCTTCGGGGTGCCGTAGAGGTCGCCGACGTACTCCGCGTACTCGAGCAGCCCGTCGTTCTCCAGGAGCTCCTCGAAGCGCTCGCGCGTGAGGAAGTGGTAGTTCTGGCCGTCGACCTCGCCGGGGCGCTGCGCGCGGGTCGTCGCCGAGACCGAGTAGTAGATGTCGTCGATCTGCGGCAGGGCGACGCGCCTTATCGAGTCCTTGCCGACGCCGGAGGCGCCGGTCATCACGAACAGGATGCCGCGCCTGCGCCTGCCGGACGTGGGCACCGCCCGACGGTCCGTGCCGCCGCGGCGCTCGACGCCCTCCGCGGGGGCGGTCTGGTTCCCTTCGGTGTCCTCTGGTGTCACTTCGCGGTCGGAGACCCTCCGATGAGCGCTGCCCCCAGCGCGCGGCCGGCTGCTCGCCGTCCCGCGGGCTCGCTGACTGTACCACGGTGCACCATCGGCCCGGGGGCGGACCCCGCCTCCCGCTCCCGCCCGGGAACTGGGCCGCCACGGCCGGGTGCTACGATGCAGTCCCGGGAAGGTGGTCTGGCCATGGACCGGAAGTACATCTTCATCACCGGGGGGGTGGTCTCGAGCCTCGGTAAGGGCATCGCCACCTCGAGCATCGGGGCCCTCCTGCGGGCGCGGGGGTACTCGGTCACGGCCGTCAAGATCGACCCGTACATCAACGTCGACGCCGGCACGATGCGCCCGTACGAGCACGGCGAGGTCTTCGTCACGGACGACGGCGCCGAGACCGACCTCGACATCGGCACCTACGAGCGCTTCCTCGACGTCGACCTGAGCCGCGCGAACAACGTCACGACGGGCCAGGTCTACCTGAGCGTCATCGAGAAGGAGCGCCGCGGCGCGTACCTCTCGCACACGGTCCAGGTCATCCCCCACGTCACCGACGAGATCAAGGAGCGCATCCGCGCCGCCGGCAAGGCCGCCGACGCCGAGATCGTCCTGGTCGAGGTCGGCGGCACCGTGGGCGACATCGAGTCGCTGCCGTTCCTCGAGGCGATCAGGCAGTTCCGCTTCGACGCCGGGCGCGAGAACACGCTCTACTTCCACGTGACGCTCGTGCCGTTCCTGGGCACCAGCGAGGAGTTCAAGACGAAGCCCACGCAGCACTCGGTGGCCACCCTGCGGGGCGTGGGCATCCAGCCCGACGCGCTGATCCTCCGCTCGCAGGCCGCGGTGCCGCTCGAGCAGCTCCAGAAGATCGCCCTGTTCGCGAACGTCGAGCCCGACGCCGTCTTCAACTCGTACGACGCCGACTTCGTCTACGCCGTCCCGGAGATGCTCGAGCAGCAGGGCGTGGGCCGGTTCATCGAGCGCAAGCTGCACCTCGAGCCGGTCACGCCGGAGCTGCGCGTGTGGCAGGAGGCCGTGAGGGTCCTCAGGCGGCCGGAGCGCAGCGTGAGGATCGCCGTGGTCGGCAAGTACGTGGCGATGCCCGACGCCTACCTGAGCCTCCTCGAGGCCCTGAAGCACGCGGGGATCGCGAACCGCGCGGCCGTCGAGGTCGAGTGGGTGGACGCCGAGAGCCTCATGACCGACGCCCCGCCCTCGCTGGAGGGCTACCACGGCATCCTCGTGCCCGGCGGCTTCGGCGTGCGCGGCATCGAGGGCAAGGTCGCGGCGGCGCGGATCGCGCGCGAGCGCCGCGTGCCCTACCTCGGCATCTGCCTCGGCATGCAGGTCGCGGTCATCGAGTTCGCCCGCGACGTCGCCGGCCTCGAGGGCGCGAACTCCACCGAGTTCGACCCCTACACGCCGCACCCGGTCATCGACCTGATGCCCGAGCAGCTCGAGGTCGAGGGCATGGGCGGCACGATGCGCCTGGGCTCGTGGCCGATGCGCGTGCTCCCGGACACGCTGCTCGAGCGCGTCTACCGCCTGCCCCAGGGCCAGGGCGGCACGGTGCACGAGCGGCACCGCCACCGCTACGAGGTGAACCCCGACTACGTCGAGCGCCTCAAGGCCGCCGGCATGGTCGTCTCCGGCGTCACGCCCGGGATGGCGGGCCGGGGCGAGGGGCTCGTCGAGGCCATCGAGCTGACCGGCCACCCGTTCTTCCTCGGCGTGCAGAGCCACCCCGAGTTCAAGTCCCGGCTCATGCGCCCGTCTCCCCCGTTCACCGGCTTCATCGAGGCCGCGGTCAGGCACGCGGTCGAGGAGGCCGCCACGGTCGCGTGAGCGCAGCCGGGTCGGCGACGCGGCCGTACGTGATCGGCGTCGCGGGCGGCACGGGCTCGGGCAAGTCGACGGTCGCGGCGGCGATGGCCGCCGCGGCGCCCGGGCAGGTCCTGGTGCTGCCGCAGGACGTCTACTACCGCCGCGCCAGCGACCCGTACTTCGCCGGCCAGAAGGCGATCAACTGGGACGAGCCCGGCGCGTTCGACACGCCCTACCTGGTCGAGCACCTGGACAGGCTGATCGCGGGCGAGCCCGTGGAGAGGCCGATCTACGACTTCGAGGCCTCCGACAGGCGACCCGAGACGCTGCGGCTCGAGCCGGCGCCGGTCGTCGTGGTCGAGGGCATCCTCGTGCTCCACGAGCCGGAGGTGCGGCGCCGCCTCGACCTCAAGGTGTTCGTCGACGCGCCGCCCGACGAGCGCTTCATCCGCCGCCTCGAGCGCGACGTCTCCGAGCGCGGGCGCAGCGCCCAGAGCGTGATCGACCAGTACCGCAGCACGGTCAAGCCGATGCACGACCTCTACGTCCAGCCCACGAAGCAGTACGCCGACCTGATCGTGCCTGAGGGCGGGCGCAACCACGTCGCCATCGAGGTGCTCGTGAACCACGTGAAGGCCTGCATCGCCCGGGCGCGCGAGGGCCGCGGGCTCGTGCGCGCCGCCGAGGACCGTCGGACGGCATGAGGGAGGCGTCGGTGAGAAGGGTCCTGTGGGTCGTGCTGCTCCTGTCACTGGCGCCGGCGCTGGCGCTGGTGGCCAGGCGCGTCGCGTCCGAGGGCACGAGGGTCGAGGTCGCCGTCGTGATGGACGAGCAGGCGCTGGCCGACCAGGCCGCGCTGATCGGCGTCTCCAGCTTCGAGCTGGCGCAGCGCTACCGCGAGCTCGGCCTCACCGGCATCGCCGTCTACGAGGACAACATCGAGTCGCTGGCGAACAAGGGCTACGTGGCGGCGCTGATGGGCTACGAGCTGCGCGCGCAGGCCGCCGCCAGGGGCGAGGAGGTCCCGCCGGTGCCCGGCGACGCGACCGTGGTGACGGAGCTGGTGCCCGGCGCGATCGACGGCCTCGTCGCGAAGAACGTGCCCGCCGCCGCGCCCTTCGAGTACGCCGGGCGCACCTGGTACTGGTGGCCCGGCGACGTGCGCCAGACGCTGCCCGCCGGCCCCGACATGGCCGAGCTCGAGCGCTGGGAGGCCGCCGGCTTCGACATCGCCTACCGCCCGCGCAACGCGCCCTTCCGCCTCCTCGACCCGGGCTCCGACTTCCCGTCGCAGGCGCGCTACCTCGTCTACGCCGGCACGCAGGTCGCGGGCCACCCGTTCGGGCCCGACGAGGACGGCGCCCAGCCCGTCATCGACGCCTCGCAGGAGTTCCTCACGGCGATCATCGAGGGCACGCCCCAGGACGGCATGAACCGCATCTCCGGCCGCGTGCCGACGGTGCGCCTCCTGTCGTTCAACCAGGACTACGTGAACCGCCGCCTGCGGCCGGGCGACATCGTCGACAAGTACATGCTCGCGGTGTCCGAACGGAACGTGCGGCTCCTCTACCTGCGGCCGTGGACGACGACGGAGCTCGGCGACCCCATCGAGAACACCGAGGCGATGGTCTCCGGGCTCGTGACCGCCCTCGAGTCGGAGGGCTACCGCGTCGGCCCGCTCACGACGCTGGACACCACCTTCGAGACGAACCGCGTGCTGCGCACCCTCTCCGCCGTCGGGGTCCTGGCGGGCCTCGCCCTGCTGGCGCTGAGCATGCCCGCGCCATGGGGCTGGCTGGCCGCCGCGGCGGTGCTGGCGCTCGGCGTGCTGGCCGCCGGCCTCGACTGGGGCGCGCTGGCGCTCACGGCCGCGCTGGTCTTCCCCGTCCTGGGCCTGCTCCTGTGGCAGCGGCGGGTCCTCGACCTCCTGCCGGCGACGCTAGTCAGCCTCGCCGGCGCGGCGCTGCTCGTGGCCGTGGGCAGCGAGCGCGCGACGGTGCTGGCGATCCAGCCGTTCGCGGGCGTGGGCGCCACGCTGGTGGTGCCGCCGGCGCTGTTCTTCGCCGCCTGCGCCCTGCGCCGGCGCCCGCTGCGCGACTGGGTGCGCGACACCTGGGACGCGTCGATCAAGGTCTGGCACCTGGCCATCGGGCTCGTGGCCGTCGCGGCCATCGCGCTGGTGCTGCTGCGGCGCGGCAACGACCCGGTGATCGGGGTGAGCCAGCTCGAGCTCTCGTTCCGCGCGCTGCTGGGCGAGTACTTCGCGAGGCCCCGGTTCAAGGAGCTGATCGGCCACCCGATGGCGGTGCTCGGCCTGGGCATGGCCGCGTGGCCGGCGTGGCTGCGGTGGCTGCTCCTCACCGGCGGCGTCGTGGCCCAGGCCAGCGTGCTCAACTCGTTCAGCCACTACCACACGCCGGTGCTCGTCTCGCTCGAGCGCACGGCCGCCGCGCTGGCGATCGGGCTCGTCGTGGGCCTGGCGGCGCTGGCGGTCGCGCGCTGGCTGACCCGCGCGCTCGGCACCTGGCTGGCCGCGCCCGACTCCGGCGCCGCGGGCGCTCCCGGCCAAGGTCGGGCCGGCGCGGCCGCGCACCCCGGCGCCGCCGCAGGGGCACGCACCGCGACGGCGCCGGAGGCTCCCGAGGGGCGGGTCGGCTGACCACCGGGTGCGGCTGCTCATCTCCGGCTACTACGGCTTCGCGAACCTCGGCGACGAGGCGATCCTCGCCGGCCTCTCCCGCGAGCTGACCCGCCGCGGCCACCAGGTCACCGTCCTCTCGGCCGACCCGGCGGGCACCGCGGCACACCACGGCGTCGCCGCCGCGCACCGCACGCGCGGGCTGATCGGCGCGCTGCTACGCGCCGACGCGGTGGTCTCGGGCGGCGGCGGTCTCCTGCAGGACGCGACCAGCGCCCGCAGCCTCACGTACTACCTGGCCGTGCTGCGTACGGCCCGGCTCCTCGGCAGGCGCGTGGCCGTGTACGGCCAGTCGCTGGGGCCGCTCTCGGCCGCGGGCCGCGAGCGCGTCGCGCGGGCGCTGCGCGGGGTGCCGGCGTTCTGGCGCGACGAGCGGTCGCGCGACCTCGCGCGCGAGCTCGGCCTCGACGACCGCCTCACGGCGGACGCCGCGCTGCTCCTCGCTCCGGAGGAGCCGGCCGGCCCCGACCCGGACGGGCCGGTCCTGCTCGTGCCGCGCGCCGGCCACCCGGCCTACAACCTCGCGCTCGCCCGCCTGGCGCGGTCGCTGGCGGCCGCCGACGTCCCCGTGGCGGCCGTGGCCCTACACGCGGGTCACGACGACGCCGAGGTCGAGGGCCTGCGCCGCGCCGCGCCCTCTCTGCAGGCGTGGAGGGCCCGTACCCCCGAGGAGCTCATCGCGGCGCTGCCGCGCGCTAGCTTCGTCGTCTCGGCGCGCCTGCACGGCTGCGTGCTGGCGGCCGCCGCCGGCGTGGGCTTCGCGGCGCTCGCCTACGACCCGAAGGTCGCCGGCTTCGCCGCGCTCCTGGGCGCCCCCGCGTTCGCCGCCCCGGTCGACGACGCCGAGCTGCTGGTCGCGGTGCTCGAGCGGCCCGCCCTCGACCTGGCGGGCCGCTCCGCCCAGGTCAGGCTCGCCCGCGAGGGCGTGGGAGCGCTGCTGGAGACCCTCGGCGCCTGAGCGCCGGGACCTGAGCGCCGGGACCTGAGCGCCGGCGCCCCGCGGCGCGGGAACCCCACCGGCGATAGCCGCCGGCGCCCGGGCGCCAGCCCTCGCCCCTCGGCCACGGGCCGGGCTAGAGCTGGTCTATGAGGCAGGTGGAGGTGGCGGACGCGAGCAGGCGCCCCTGGGAGTCGAGCACGCGCCCCTCCACGAAGGCCACGCGCCGGCCCATCGAGACGACCTTGCCCTCGACCCTCACCTTCCCCGTGTCGGCGGACATCGGGCGGTGGTAGGAGACCTTCAGCTCGAGGGTCGAGAACGAGGCGTTCGCGGGCAGCCGCGAGATCGTCGCGTAGCCGCACGAGAAGTCGAGCAGCGTGGCCGCGTAGCCGCCGTGCACGCCGCCCATCGGGTTGTAGTGCCGCTCGCTGGGCGTCGCCTCGAAGGCCACCTGCCCCTCCTCGGCCTCGATCAGTCGGAGGTCGAGCAGCTCGGCCATGGGCGGACGCAGGCCCTCGGCCAGGAACCGCCTCAGCTTCTCGATGCCGGTGAGGTGATGGCCCACGCGTTCGAACAGGCTCATGGACGTAACTATCGCCTGCCGCGAGCCGTGCGTGGGCGGGCTCACCGGCACGACGGACGCCGCGCCTCCACGCCCCGAGGCTGCGCGTGCCCGGGCGTCCCGAGCCGGTGATCGGGGGAGCTGGATCTGCGGTGAGGCGCGTCCGCGCCTTCGTCCTGCTGGTCGCCGCGACGGTCGCGCTCGCGGCCTGCCAGGACCCGAGCACGACCGGAGGCCAGGTCGTGAAGCCGCGCGTCGCCACGTGGGACGCCAGCACCTGGGACGAGAGCAACTGGGAATGAACGGCGAGCCCGTCCAGTACGTCATCCGCACCTCGGGGGCGTACCCCCGATGACGCCCCACACCCCCGTTGCGCCGCCGTCCCGCGGCGGGCGCGCCCCGCGGACCAACCCTAAGGAGAAGACCCGCTTGCGACCCCGTATCCTCCTCGCCATCCTCGCGCTCGCGGCCCCCACCGCGCTCGCGCAGACCAACCCCGAGCTCTTCGTGTTCAGGCCCGGGACCCCGATCAAGGCCGACGAGGTCAACGCCAACTTCCAGCTCCTGCTGGGCCACATCAACGCCACCATCGGGCTGACGAACCTCACGATGGAGGACGTCGAGCGGCTCGGCGTGCGCGTCGCGGGCACCGACGACGAGTTCCAGTACGTCGACCTGAGAGGGCCCGCGGGCGACCCGGGCCCGGAGGGGCCTCCCGGCAGCGGCGGAGAGGTCACCATGTCGATCGTCTACGAGGAGTTCACGATGCCCGCCGGCGGGCTGAACGAGACCGACGTCTTCACGATCGCCTGCCCGGAAGGCACTATCCAGACGGACGTGATGCTCGACGGGGGATACGACGACTGGGTGTACTTGGGCACGCTCAGCATGAGGCCGACGAGCGAGCGCGAGACGCGCATCGAGATCGCCCGCTCGACCGTCCCGATCGGCTTCACCGCCTGGGCCAAGTGCCTCAGCACCGGTTCCTGAGCCGCTAGGCGAGGACGCGACGTTCGGGGCGGCCGTCCCTGAGGGACGGTCGCCCCGAAGCGTTCCGCTAGACTGACCCCGTGGCGCTCGCTCGCCCCACGCCCGTGGGTGCCTCCCACGAGCTCTACGTCCCCGACATGGACTGCGCCGACTGCGCGCGCAAGGTAGAGGCCGCGCTGAGCCGCGTCGAGGGCGTGAGCGAGGTGAGCGTCAGCTTCGCGACCCGACGCCTGCGCCTCAGGCTCGACGAGTCGCTCGTCTCGCTCGCCGACGTCGAGAGGCGCCTAGCGTACCTCGGCTACCCGCCGCGCGGCCAGGCCGGGCCGACCGCCGGCGCCGCCTCCGCGGCGCAGCCCTCTACCGACGCGGGCCGCGACGAGCAGGCGCCGGACCCCTGGCACCGCACCTCCAAGGGCCGGTACGTCATCGCCACCGGCGCGCTCCTGGCCCTGAGCGCGCTCCTCTCCCTCGCGTTCCCACCCCTGGGTCGCTGGGGCTTCGCCGCCGCGACGCTCCTGGGCGTCGCTCCGCTCGCCCGCAAGGCCTGGACGAGCGCCCGCCTGGGCGAGCCGTTCACCATCTCCACCCTCGTCTCGCTGGCCGCGCTGGGGGCCGTGGGCATCGGCGAGGCGGCCGAGGGCGCGGTCGTCGTGTTCCTCTTCGCCGTCGGCGAGCTCCTCGAGGGCGTCGCCGCCGGCCGCGCCCGCGCCGGCATCAGGGCGCTGGCCGCGCTCGCGCCCAAGACCGCGCTGCTGCTGGACGGCGCCGGGACGCGCGAGGTGCCCGTCGAGGCGCTGCGGCCCGGCGACCTGGTCCGGGTGCTGCCGGGATCGCGCGTGCCCGCCGACGGCACCGTCGTCGCCGGCACGGCGGGCGTGGACGAGTCGCCGGTCACCGGCGAGAGCGTCCCCGCCGCGAAGGGCCCGGGAGACCGCGTGTTCGCGGGCAGCATCGCCACGGACGCGGCGCTATCGGTGCGCGTCGACGCGCCCGCCGGCGAGAGCACGGTCGCACGCATCGCGCACCTGGTCGCGGAGGCCGAGGCCTCGAAGGCGCCCGTGGCCCGGTTCATCGACCGGTTCAGCCGCGTCTACACGCCGGCCGCGATGCTCGTCGCGGCCCTCGTCGCCGTGGCGCCGCCGCTGCTCCTCGGGGCCGCCTGGGAGAGCTGGGTCTACCGCGCCCTGGCGCTGCTGCTCATCGCCTGCCCGTGCGCGCTCGTGCTGTCGGTGCCGGCGGCCGTCACCTCCGGCATCAGCGCCGGCGCGCGCCGCGGGCTGCTGGTGAAGGGCGGCGCCGTCCTCGAGGCGATCGGCGGCGTCAGGACGGTCGCGTTCGACAAGACCGGCACGCTCACCGAGGGCCGCCCGCGCGTCACCGACGTCGTGGCGCTCGCGGGCACCGAGGACGAGGTCCTGCGCCTCGCCGCCGCGGTCGAGACGGGCTCCAGCCACCCGCTCGCGAAGGCGATCGTCGAGCGCGCCGCCGGCCTCGACGTGCCGCCGGCGCAGGACGCCCGGTCCGTCGCCGGTCGCGCCGTCACCGCCGAGGTCGAGGGCCGGCGGTGCGCCGTGGCCTCGCCGCGCCACGCCGCGGAGCTGGCGCCGCTGCCGGGGGCCGTGGAGGAGCGGATCGCGGCGCTCGAGCGCGAGGGCAAGACGGTCGTCGTGCTGCTCCAGGACGCTGCCCCGCTGGGCCTCATCGCGCTCAGGGACGAGCCCCGGCCCGACGCCGCCGCGGCGGTCAGCCGGCTCGCCCGCCTGGGCGTGCGCAGCGTGATGCTCACCGGCGACAACGCGCGCACCGGCGAGGCGGTCGCGCTGCAGCTCGGCCTCGAGGCGAGGAGCGAGCTGCTGCCCGAGGGGAAGCTCGCCGCCGTCGAGGAGCTGAGGCGCCGCGGCAGGGTCGCGATGGTCGGCGACGGCATCAACGACGCGCCCGCCATGGCGCGCGCTGACGTCGCCGTCGCGATGGGCGGCGCCACCGACCTGGCCCTGGAGACCGCCGGGGCGGTCGTCCTACGCGGCGAGGCGACGGGCGTTAGCGACCTCGTCGAGCTCTCGCGCGCCACGATGCGCAACGTCCGCCAGAACGTCGCCTTCGCGCTGGGCCTGAAGGCCGTGTTCCTCGTCACGACGCTCCTGGGCGTCACCGGCCTGTGGCCGGCCGTGCTCTCGGACACGGGGGCCACGGTGCTCGTCACCGCCAACGCCCTGCGGCTGCTGCGCTTCGAGCCCGGCCGACAGCCGCGCGGCGCCTGAGAGCGGCACCACACGCCACGCCCGACGCCGAGGGGTTAGGCTGACGCGCGATGCCGCTGGCGAAGGGCCGGTCCGCACCAGGCCGCACGCGCGTCCGCACCGCGATCAGGCTCGCGGTGGCGGCGCTGCTGACGCTCGCGCCCGCGGCGGCGGCGCAGCGCGACGCCTTCGACCAGATGCGCATGCTGCTCGACACCGGCTACTACAACTCGGCCGCGCGGCTGAACGGCCCGGACCTCGTGGCGCGCTACCCCGACGACCCGGAGGCGTACTACCTCTACGCCCGCGCGCTCTACCTGACCGGCGACTACGCCGGGGCGCGGCGGCAGCTGGACCGCGCGATGGAGCTCGCCTCCGGCGACGTGCCCGCCTACTCGCAGCTCAACGCCCTGCTGATGGCCGCCGAGGGCGACCCGCAGGGCGCGCTCAGGCTCCTGCAGAACGCGTTCTTGCGCACCCGCGACTACCGCTACGCGATGGAGTGGGGCCGCGTGGCGTGGCAGGCCGCCCAGTACGACACGGCCCTGCAGGCGTTCCGCATGGCCGCCGAGACGGACGAGGGCAGGCGCCAGCCGTGGCCCTACCTCGACATGGGCCGCGTGCTGATGCTCACCGGCCGCATCGAGGAGGCGATCGAGGCGTTCAACACCGCCATCGAGGTGTACGAGCGCTACGACCCGGGCGTGACCGGACCCGGCTCCCCCGCCTACGTCGAGGCCTTCTACCGCCTGGGCGAGGCGTACGAGATGCTCGGCCAGCCCGACCAGGCCGAGGTCCACTACCGCGCCGCGCGTACCGCCGATCCCAACTACCTGCCGGCGATCTCGGCTCTCGACAGGCTCTCGCGCACGTTCGACTGAGCGCCAGGGTCGGAGCGTGGGAGGTGCGATGGAGGAGCTCGTCAGGCGCGTGATCGAGGGCTACGAGCGCGCGTTCGCCCGTGCGCTGGCGGGCGAGGGCAGCGTGGACGAGGTGGCGGAGCACCTCGCGGCCGGGTACGTGATGGCCAACCCCAAGCGCGTCGCGTCGGGCGACCTCGAGGGGTTCAAGGAGATGATGGCGGGAAGCCTCGAGTACTACCGCTCCCTGGGCCTGAGGTCGAAGCGCCTGGTGGGCCTGAGGGTGACGCCGATCGACGAGCACCACCACGTGGCGCACGCGAGCTGGACGTACACCTACGCCCCTCCCGGGCGCGAGCCCGTGGGCGTGGACATCGACATCCACTACCTGGTGCAGGTCGCGGGCGGCCAGGGCAAGATCTTCGGCTGGACGTCCGCCGGCCAGGAGGCCTCGCTCAAGCGGCACGGCATCATCTGAGGGCACGCCTCGTGCTAGCCTGGGGCGTGGCCAGCCGCGAGATCGAGAGGATCAGGAAGTTCATGGCGGCGTACAATGCGGCCGCCGAGGCCAGGGGCGTGATGCCGGTGAGCGACGTGCCTGGCGAGCGCTTCGGCAGCTTCGCCGAGGACGACCCCGAGGTCCACGAGTCGTTCCGCGACCGCTACCACGAACTGCCCGAGGACGACGGACCGTCCGAGGAGCAGGACGAGGGTTGACCCGCTAGCCACGGGCCCTTCCCTGCCCTACTCGCTGCGGAGAAGAGCGCCGCCGGCCGCCCGAGCGGGCGGCCGGCGGCGAGGCTCCTGTCGGGAGCGCGTTTACTCGGCGGACCCCAGCGAGAAGGTGACGGTCACGTTCACCGTGACGGCCAGCTCGCCCGCGGCGATGCCGCCCGAGCCCATGTCCATGGCGGCGCTGCGCACCAGCGGCACGAAGCCCTGCGTGCCCTCGCTGATGGCGATGGGCTCGCCGAGGGTCACGCCCAGCAGCTCGGCGAGGTGCTCGGCGCGCTCCCTGGCGTCGGCGATCGCGTCCTCACGGGCCGTGCGCTCGAGGACGCTCGGGTCGGCGATCGTGAAGTTCACGCCGCCGATGTTGTTCGCTCCCGCGACCACGGCCGCGTTGATGACCGCGCCCACCAGCTCTGGGTCGCGCACGGTGACGTTGTAGTTGTGCCAGATGTTGTAGCGCTCCGTGGTGGGGTTGCCCTGCGGGTCGTACTGCTGCTCCCGCCACACCGAGAGGCCCGTCGTGCGGATGTCGCTGGCCTCTACGCCGGCCGCGATGATCGCCTGGCGGATCGCCTGCATCCGCTCGTCGGCCTGCGCGAGCCCCTGCGACACGTCGGAGTGGTAGAGGCTCACGCCTAGGTCCAGGACCGCCGTGTCAGGCGCGCCGTAGGCGGTGCCGACGCCGTTGACAGTTATGCCGGCGGTCTGCGGTGATTGGGCGCGCCCAATCATCGCTCCAGTCGCTAGTAGAAGCCCAAGAACGAGTATTATCCATGGCCTACTGCCATTCTTGGGAAGAGCGGCCGAAAGAATCGTCGGTCGATTTGAGTCCATTGTCACTCGCCTCCTCCAAGTAGCGTGGCCCAATCGACCGAATAGATGCGCCTGAGTGGCGTCGAATCCCTTAATTCTCGATTCAGAAAGGAGATCACCGTCGTTCTTGCACTCAAGCGATGGCGGCCTTTGCGGGCATGCCCATCCTAGCCG